>CAEZUJ010000001.1_pt1 | contig 55226 bp, 49 predicted proteins | sample 7264451 | NCBI WGS metagenome assembly CAEZUJ01 (sample SAMEA6813828, study PRJEB35770) | uncultured Actinomycetes bacterium | biome: Freshwater; feature: Freshwater reservoir; material: water | place: Czech Republic | collected 2016-04-20 | depth 0.5m m
AAACGAACACCAACTGGTCCATTTGATTACACAGATGGTTCTGCCGAATCGGAAGTTAGCCTTGCTCGCGCTCGTCAGGCATATCAAGATATCGAATTTAATCCGAGCATTCTTAAAGATGTTTCAAAAGCAGATCTAACATGTGAAGTATTGGGTCAAAAGTTTTCGATGCCTATGGGAATCGCACCAACAGGTTTTGCGCGCATGATGCAAACCGAAGGTGAGATCGCCGGTGCCCGCGCCGCCGAAAAATTTGGAATTCCTTTTTCACTTTCTACTCTTGGAACAACGACCATCGAAGATGTGGTTGCTGCAGCGCCCAATGGAAGCAACTGGTTCCAGTTATATATGTGGAAAGACCGCGAAGGAAGCATGGCGTTGGTGGAGCGAGCTCAAAAAGCCGGCGTAAAAAACTTATTGCTCACAGTGGATGTACCTGCATCAGGGCAACGTATAAGAGATTACCGGAATGGTTTAACAGTTCCACCACGTTTGAGCGCCAAAACCGTGATTGATGCTTTGCCAAGGCCGGCCTGGTGTATTAACTTCTTGACTACACCTGCAATTCAATTCGCCTCACTATCAAATTGGCCAGGAACTGTTGGTGAATTACTTGATTACATGTTTGACCCGACTATGACTTTTGAAGATTTGAAGTGGGTGCGTGAACAGTGGAAAGGCAACTTGATTATAAAAGGGGTCCAAAATTTAGAGGACGCTAAGAAATCTGCCGAATTGGGCGCTGATGCAGTATTGCTTTCAAACCACGGCGGACGTCAATTGGATAGAGCAGCAGCACCGCTTCACCTTTTGGCAGATATTAGGAAAGAGTTTGCTAAAGATTACGAAATACATATTGATACTGGAATCATGCACGGAGGTGATGTTCTTGCAGCGGTTGCCTTAGGTGCGAAATTTACTTATGTCGGCCGCGCATACCTTTATGGATTGATGGCCGGGGGACAAGATGGCGTTGAGCGAGCTCTAGAGATTATGCAATCTCAGATGATTCGAAACATGAAATTACTCGGGGTTTCTACTTTGGAGGAGTTAACTCCAAAACATGTGAAACTCTTAAACCGTCACTAATTAGATTATTAGTTAAGGACGACCGAGCACATCCATAGTTTTAATCAAGAACTCACGCGAGCCAGCAATGTGTGCGTGCAATGCGGCACTAGCTCGCTCGGGATCTTTAGCGATAATGGCGGAAGTAACTTCTTTGTGCTCAGCGATTGATAGATGGCCAGTGTCCGCAGAATAGTAATGTCGGAATAGATCAGTAACCGCATTTTCATCCACTGAGTTTTTATTTCGTTGATTATTTTGGCTCTTTTCAGAAAAATAGAGCCGATATAAATGTAGGTGGCAGTGGGTTCGCTCATAAGCCATCATCACTGAATTATTTCCAGATAATCTGGCAACTAAATTGTGGAAACGGGCATCATGCTCGGTAATTGCTACAAAAGAATCCTCTTGCATGGTCGCTTCATCGGCAAGTGTCAATTCTCGCTGAAGTGCATCGCGCCCTGCTTCATTGATATTTTCAGCGGCTTGCGCGGCTCCCCAAGGTTCAATCAATAATCTGAATTGAAATAAATCATCAAACTCTTTTTTAGTAATCAATGGGGTAGCGGCATAACCTTTAAGAGCTTCTTTAATTACTAAACCTTCAGATTCGAGGCGGGCTAGTGCTTCACGTATTGGGGTTTGCGAAACACCAATTGCTCTGCTTAATCCATCAATACTGATGTGCTCGCCAGGAGTAATCTCGTAATGCAATATCAATTCGCGAATATGATCAAAAGTGTCATCAGAAAGGGCGCTGTGACGCGGAATATTGCGCGGACCAAGGTTGTAATTACTCACGAATGGCCCCTTTCAAAGTAGTTTAGGCAACCCTACTTGCCTACTTGCCTACTTTCCTACTTGCGTACTCTTGCCTACTTAAGTTATTTAGGAATCCGTAAACCTTGCATTCCACCATCAATACCTAATGCGGTGCCAGTAATGGCGCTTTGCATCGGGCTTGCCAAAAACGCGATCGAACTTGCGATCTCTTCTGAGGTAACCAAGCGACCAGAAGGTTGACGGGCTTCAAGACGGGCACGTTCTGCAACTGGATCAGCAGCTTGAGCAAGTAAACGTTGCACCCATGGAGTGTCTGCAGTTCCTGGATTAACACAATTGACTCGGATCTTGTCATTGATCAGATCGCAAGCCATAGCAAGAGTGAGAGTTAATACTGCACCTTTTGAGGCGCTGTAAATTGCCCGGTTTGGAATTCCAGCGGTAGCGGCAACTGAACAAACATTTACGATTGCACCACTTTTACTTTTGCGCATTGAAGGAAGAGCGGTGCGTGAGACGCGAGCTAATCCATAAACATTGATATTGAAAACTTTTTCCCAATTCGCATCAGATTCACTTTCGATTGTTCCAATCGATCCGATCGCAGCATTGTTAATTAGCACGTCTATAACTGGACTCTTCTTGGCAACTTCAGCAAATGCTTTTTCGACAGAGGGAGTGTCACTGACGTCGCATTCGATCCAAGTCGCAACTCCGGTTGCTTCCATCTCGCCTTTATTTAGATCAAGACCGTAGACAGTTGCGCCTCTAGAATGCAGCAAGGTGGCTGTTGCAAGTCCAATGCCAGATCCGGCTCCGGTAACAACTGCGGTCAATCCTTCAAACTCACGTGCTGACATTTTTTCTGCCTCTCTAGCGGTAGTTCCAGTCTAGGTGGTTATTCTTTCAGTACTTTACTCCCCTTTATTACTTGCTTAACTTGCCTAACTTGCCTAACTTGCCTGACTTGTATTAAACAAAATCTTTCCACTGTGGACCTGTTGGATAAGTGAAATCTGCCAAGCTGGACTTAAGCATCTCAGCGCCAGCACCCGGTTTTGCTGGTGGAAAGTATCTGCCATTGCGTACATCTGTGGGGACCGACATGTGTTCATGTAGGTGATCCATATACTCAATTATTCGATCATCGTGGTGGCCAGCAACTGCAACTGCATCAAACATCGCAAAATGTTGGACCATTTCACATAATCCAACTCCACCCGCGTGTGGGCATACTGGAATGCCAAACTTTGCAGCAAGCAAAACATTTGCCACATTCTCATTCACGCCACCGACGCGCGCTGAGTCGATCTGCATGTAAGACAACCCTTTTAATTGCAAGAACTGTTTAAACATAACTCGGTTTGCACAAGCTTCACCAGTTGCAACTTTTACAGGAGCAATACCTTTTGCAATTGCGGCATGTCCTACGACATCATCTGGATTTGTTGGTTCTTCAACCCAATGCAGATTTACATCGCCTAGGGCATTAATCCAATCAATGGCTTCCTGAACATCCCAAACCTGATTAGCATCAACTGCAAGTTTCACATTTGGGCCAACTGCTTCACGAGCAAGTTTTAGACGACGCTTGTCATCTTCTAAGGATGCACCGCATTTCAATTTGATTAAGGTAAATCCATCAGCGACTGCTTCTTTGGATAAACGGACCATTTTTTCATCGGTGTAACCAAGCCAACCTGGGGTAGTTGTATATGCGGGCAATCCTTCAGCAAGCATTTTGGCTTCATTAGCTGCACGATTTGGTTGAACTTTCTTTAGCATCTCAAGTGCTTCGGCAGGTGTGAGCGCATCAGTTAGGTAGCGCCAATCAACTAATTCAACTATCTCTTCAGGAGACATATCTGCAAGCAATTTCCAAAGTGGTTTTCCAGCAATTTTAGAAATTAAATCCCAGACGGCAGTAAGAACTGCTCCAGTTGCCATATGAGTTACGCCTTTTTCAGGTCCAAGCCAACGTACCTGACTATCACGAACTAACTCTTGCGCAAGCGCGCCCATTGATTTAGAAAGTTGACCAAGATCGCGGCCAATTAATGTTTGCGCGATTAAATCTATGGCGTCACATGCGAGATCGTTTCCACGTCCCAGAGTAAAGACAAATCCATTTCCCTCTAATCCTGGCGTATCTGTTTCTAATGTCAGATACGCCGCAGAATAATCAGGATCTTTATTCATGGCATCCGAGCCATCTAATCCACGAGAAGTAGGAAAACGGACATCCAAACTCTTAAAACCAGTGATCTTTGCCATTCGCTTACTTACTTCCAATCTTCGAATTAGAATTAGAGTTTGGAGTTTATTTAAGCTTTGAGAAACTTTTCCAACTCTTTAGGAGCGCCCTTTTCGGCCCACAAAGTTTCGTAGCCAATGCCAGGTCCCTTTGGAGCATGGAGCATGCCGTTTTTATCTATCGCCGGATCTTGGGCCAATTCAGTAAATGGATTGTCTTTGACCAGGGACTCGTAAAAAGTGTTGTTTTTAATCGCCATACAAAGATGTGCTTGTTCCAAGCCCATTCCATGTACTTCGGCACGAAGGTGGAAAGTGTCAGCTAAATGTGCGATACGCATCGCGCCCGTGAAACCACCACGTAAAAATGTGGAAACGCGAAGTGCGCTTGCAACACCTGTTGCCACAAAATCTCCAGCGCTCATATGTGCGCCTTCTGTTACTTCACCAAGTAGCAATGGAATCCGTACTCGCTCACCTAGCCACTTGTACGCAGTAACTGAAAACTCGCGCATTGGCTCTTCATACCAAAGGAAGCCAGCCTCATCTAATGCATGTCCTAGATAAACTGCATCCATCAAATCAAAACCAGCCGAACCGTCATACATAAGCGCGATATCAGGACCAACATGTGCCCGAAGTTTTAGCGATAACTCTGCATCTTTTTTGGCATCACCAAAAGCATGCAACTTAATAGCTTTGTAGCCACGGTCTATGCATTGTGAAGCGATATCAAGAAACTCTGGGATTGATGAGTAGGTAACTGTTGATGCATAAGCCGGAATGGACTCACGATACCCACCGAGCAATTTGTACACTGGAAGATTTGCAGCTTTCGCAGCGATATCCCAAAGTGCCACGTCAATAACGTGTGCCATGTTTGGTGCAAATCTTTCAATGCGATCTAATTCCCAAACCCGCTCCCAAAGATACTCACGCATCAGTGGATCTTGTCCAAGCATTTCCGCACGGAAACGACGATCAACATAATCCTTCAAAATCACACCACGTGCTGCGGTGGCAAAACCGGTGATTCCAGCATCAGTTTCAATTACTAACCATCCACCAACAGTTGGTCCGTCAGAGCCGGGGACATTTTTGCGCCAAACAAAAGGAGGATTAACTGCGGGGCGATCTACCAAGATAACTTCGATATTTGTTATTTTCATTTTCACTCCTAAAGTTCCCGTGCGAGTACGTGCTGTGGATTGGGGTGCATAATTATTACCAGCAAAGTAGTACGAATTGTCATAAATTGCTAGAGCGAGATGCCTTTTGCCAATTGCTCAGCCAAGCCAAAGAGATTCCGCTCTGGAGCCTTCTGATCTAGCTGATCTAGTCGATCTAGCGGATCTACTTGATCTACCGGGATTTTACTTTTTTATTGCCCCTCAGCCCGCTCAGGAATCGTTGACTCGGGGCAGATTTGGTGCTTCGGCTAAGGGTTGATTCAGTAGAGTTCTGCCACTCTAATGCTGAGAATTTGGAAAAATAAGGGAGCGGAATGAGCGCGCAATTAATCCATCCATTTACTTTTGGGGATCGTACTCAATCTGATCTGTTAGGTGGAAAAGGCGCAAACCTTGCCGAAATGGTTCGAATGGGCTTGCCTGTACCTCCGGGTTTTACGATTACTACGCAAGCATGTCGCGAATATCTCTCCTCGGGAAAAATGCCTTCAGGATTAATATCAGAGATTAATAATTCATTAAATGAACTTGAAAAAAGCCTGGATAAAAAATTTGGTGATCCGACTAAACCGTTACTAGTTTCAGTTCGTTCTGGAGCAAAATTTTCAATGCCGGGAATGATGGAAACTGTTCTCAATGTAGGAATGACGCCTGACGTTGCAGAAGGTTTAGCGAAAATATCTGGCAATGAAAAATTTGCGTGGGACTCCTATCGCCGGTTTATAGATATGTATGGGCGCATAGTTTGTGATGTTCCACCTGCTGAGTTTCATCAAATTGAAAATCGTATTCTTGAATCTCACTCAGTTAAAAGCATTCAGCAGTTAGATGCAGCGGGCCTACAAGCTTTGGCGGCTGCGTTTATTAAAGAGATTGAAATCGTTACGGGTAAACCATTCCCAACTGATCCACGTGAACACCTAATTAGTTCCGTAGAGGCAGTATTCCATTCCTGGAACTCTGAGCGCGCACAACTTTACCGACGTCGTGAAAGGATCTCTTCTGATCTTGGCACTGCCGTAAATATTCAATCTATGGTTTTTGGAAACTTGAGTGATGATTCGGGCACTGGAGTTGCATTTACACGTGATCCTGCAACTGGTGAAGTTGGAAGTTATGGAGATTACTTAGACCGTGCTCAGGGTGAGGATGTGGTCGCTGGAATTCGCAACACGATGTCACTTGCGGATATGGCTAAAAAAGAGCCGGTTGTTCATGCCGAACTCGAAAAAGTTATGGGATTGCTAGAAGACCATTATCGCGATTTGTGTGACATTGAATTCACAGTGGAGCGTGGAAAATTATGGATTTTACAAACTCGCGTTGGAAAACGTACGGCCGAAGCGGCTTTCCGCATTGCAACTCAATTAGTTGATGAAGGCAAAATTACAATGGATGAAGCGCTCTCTCGCACATCTGGCGATCAATTAGTCCAATTAATGTTTCCGCAATTTGATTTAAGTGGATCAATCCAGGAGATCGCGCGTGGAATTCCAGCCTCTCCGGGTGCTGCAGTAGGAGAAGTTGTTTTCGATTCTCGCCGAGCATTTGATTTGGCCAGAAGCGGTAAAAAAGTAATTTTGGTAAGACGGGAAACCAGTCCAGATGATTTAGTAGGAATGGTTGCTGCAGAAGGAATTTTGACTAGCCGTGGAGGTAAAACTTCACACGCTGCAGTAGTTGCTCGCGGAATGGGCAAAACGGCTGTTTGCGGAACTGAAAGCATCTCAGTTGATGAGAGAGCATCTCTATTTACTGTTGGAAGTCTCACCATTTATGAAGGTGAAATAATTTCAATTGACGGCACAACTGGTGCGGTCTATACCGGCGTAATACCCGTTATCGCATCACCAGTAACCGCATATTTAGAGGGCCGTCTATCTGCTGGTGCCGATGAAGCATCGCCAGTTGTAAAAGCAGTTGATCGAATTTTGCAACATGCGGATAAAATTCGTGCTCTTCGAGTTCGCGCAAATGCTGATACTCCAGAAGATGCAGTTCGTGCGCGGATTCTTGGCGCAGAAGGTGTTGGCTTGTGTCGTACCGAGCATATGTTCTTAGGTCCTCGTCGGATTTTTGTTGAGCGATTAGTTTTAGCAGAAAATGAAGATGTGCAACGTGGTGTTATTGCCGAGATGGAACCTTTGCAACGTGCAGATTTTGTTGGCATCATGATGGCGATGTCTGGATTACCGGTAACTATTCGCTTATTAGATCCACCACTTCATGAGTTCTTACCCGATTTAGCTTCCCTTACCGGTGAGATGGCCCGCGCTGAAGCGCTAGGTACTGAAGTTTCAACTCGCGATCAAGCAATCTTTGCCGCTGTTAAACGCTTGCATGAATCCAATCCGATGCTGGGTCTTCGAGGTGTTCGGCTTGGAATTTTGATTCCGGAGTTATTTAAGATGCAGGTTCGTGCCCTGGTGCATGCTTATCTTGAAGTAAAACAGCTTGGTCATAATCCGAAACCAGAGATAATGATTCCATTAGTTGCTACCCAACGTGAATTACTTTATTTGCGCGAAACACTAGAAGTTGAGATCGCCGAAACTCTCAAAGGTACGGGCCAACAATTGGTTATTCCGATTGGAACAATGATCGAAACTCCTAGAGCGGCGATTACTGCTACTCGATTAGGAGATTATGCGGATTTCTTCTCGTTTGGTACTAATGATCTGACCCAATTAACTTGGGCCTTTAGTCGAGATGATGTGGAATCCACCTTCTTACCAAGATACCTAGATCTTGAATTATTACCGTTTAATCCATTTGAGTCCCTAGATCAAGATGGAGTTGGCCTTTTGGTCAAGATCGCATCTGAACAAGCCCGGGCTTTACGTCCTGATTTTAAATTAGGTGTGTGCGGTGAGCATGGCGGAGATCCACGGAGTATTCACTTCTTCCACGGATTAGGTTTAGATTATGTATCTTGTTCGCCATTCCGAGTTCCGGTCGCAAGATTGGAATCAGGTCGCGCCCAAGTTGTTAGTTCTTCAACTTCAAGCACCGCTTGATTTAATTAGAAGTTAAGGAAGAGGTAAAGCCTGTGTCACGCCATAGTGAGTTGGTCAAAATCGAACGGACTGGTCTTGAAGTAACCAAACTCTCGCTAGGAACAGCTCCACTAGGTGGATTATTTACCTCTGTTCCAGAAGCAGATTCTGACGGAGTGATTGCCGCAGCATTTGATGCAAATATTAATTTCTTTGATACCGCACCGCTTTATGGCTCAGGACGAGCTGAAGTTCGATTAGGTCGGGGTCTTAATGCGGCAAAGCGCCCCTATATTTTATCCACAAAAGTTGGACGTGTCTTAAATCCGGTTTCAGGCGTTTCTAACGCTGGCGGTTTGGCAGGTTTTGCTGATGCAGATACTTCAGTAGAGCCAGTATTTGATTACTCAAGAGCTGGCGTACGTAGATCATTTGAGGAAAGTTTAAAACGACTAAATGTTGACAGAATTGATGTTGCACTGATTCATGATGCAGATGATCGAATAGATGAAGCAATCAAGTATGCCTACCCCGCATTAGAAGAAATGCGTGCAGAGGGAATGGTAAGCACTATCGGAGTCGGAATGAATTTCTGTTCACCTACTATTAAAGCGGTGGTTGAAACGGATATTGATATCGTATTAATTGCCGGAAGATACTCCTTGCTAGATCAGTCATCGCAGGAGCAACTCTTTAAAGAGACAATGAAACGAAAAGTTTCAGTAATGATTGGTGGCGTTTACAACTCAGGAATTTTGGCTAATCCAGTAGCCGGTGCCACTTTTCATTACGCTCCAGCACCAGATGAAATAATTGCCAAAGCCCAAAAAATCAGAGATTTGTTGGCAACTTTTAATGTCTCTTTGACGGCCGCGGCGATTCAATTCCCATTACGTCATCCAGCGGTCACCACAGTTCTGACTGGTTCGCGCAGTCCTAAAGAGCTACTGGCAAATATCGCAGATTTCGATTCCGAAGTACCGGCAGAGGCTTGGGCCGCATTAGAGAAGGCTGGCTTGATCCCGCCTATTGACTGAAAAATCGTTTTCCCATAATCTCTGGCCATGTCTTTAAGGCCTGCTGAGCATAAATTAACGGGAATGACTTGGGAGCATGTTCGCGGACATGGCTGTTTAGTGGCATCTGATCCTTTTTTACAGAGCAACTTAGGCATAACCGTAGATTGGACCGCACGATCCCTGCTGGCTTTCGGTGATCAGAAAATAGAAGAGTTCTACCAAGATTTCGATTTAATGGTCATCGATTACCCACATATTCCAGATGCAGTTGCTGCAGGAACAGTTTTACCTTTTGAAGATTTTGTATCAGCAGCAGATTTAGATCAACTTGCTCAGGAAAGTGTAGGCGGATCTCATCACTCCTATTTGTTTAGAAATAAACATTGGGCGTTGGCGTTAGATGCAGCATCACAAGTAAGTGCTTATCGTCCTGATCGTGCAGATTGTGCGCCGCTAACTTGGAATGATGCAAAAGAAATTGGCAAAGCGGGTAAATTGCTTTGGCCCTACAAGCCGGTCGATGCTTTTAGTACCTTCGCAACTTTATGCGCGCAATTAGGTGCTCCTCTTGCTGGCAGTAAAAATTTCATTGATAACCAGATTGCAGCAGAGGCGTTGGAGTTAATGATTGAATTTACACATCTCGTTCCAGATTTTTGTGCAACATTTAATCCTATTGATACAGCAGAAGCGCTCGCCGACGATGGACCTTACAGTCACGCACTCGCACTTTATGGGTATACAAATTATGGAAGAGTTGGATTCCGCAAAAATTTACTTTCTTACGATGATATTCCATCATTCGACGGACAAGCTAGTGGCGCCTGTTTAGGTGGAACTGGAATTGCAGTTTCTAGCGCGACTAAAAATCCTGAAGCAGCTTTTAAAGCAGCGCTAACGTTGGCTAAAGGTGATGTGCAGTCCACCGTGTATACCAAAGCTGGTGGGCAGCCTGGAAATTTACGGGCTTGGAAGAGCCGTGAATGTAATGAGATAACAAATTACTTTTTTAGAAATACTTTACGAACCCTTGAGCGAGCATGGATCAGGCCGCCTGTGATTGGTTGGCCCGATATTCAAATGGAGATTTCTAAGATTGTTCATCCTTCTTTAGTAGCAAAGAAATTAACCGGAAAGGAAGTCGCTCTAATTGCTGAACTTTATGACCGACATGCGGTGATCGAATGAAATTCTCAGAGTATGAAATTGGAACAACTCGTAAAAGTTTCTCTAGAACAATCACAGAAGCCGACATCGTTACTCACGCTGGCCAGACTGGTGATTTCTATCCTCATCACATGGATGCCGAATGGTGTGCGACTCAGCCTTTTGGAAAGCGAATGGCTCATGGAACATTAATTCTTTCCGTAGGGATTGGAATGACGGCTGGTGAAATAAATCCAGATGCGATGAGTTATGGATATGAAAAAGTCAGATTTATAAAGCCAGTATTTATTGGAGACACAATCACAGTAACTTCTGAAATTATTGGATCTCGTGATCACCCGAAGAAGAATGATCAATTTGGTTTTATTGACGAAAAAGTGACAATTACTAATCAAAAAAACGAAGTAGTGCTCTTACTATTTAAAATCTACATAGTAAACCGATGATGGCAGAGAGGTTAATAAAATGAGTAATAATTCACAAATGATCGATACACACCAACATCTCTGGATTATTAGTGAAAGAGAGTATTCCTGGCTCAAGCCGGAGTACGGAGTAATTTACGACGATTTTGGACCTGAATTAATAGAGCCACAACTTGGCCCGGCTGGTGTAACTGGAACAGTCATGGTCCAATCAGCAGATACTTATGCAGATACTTTTTATATGTTAGATGTTGCAGCAAAACATAAATTTGTGAAAGGTGTTGTTGGTTGGGTTCCACTAAATCGGCCTGATGAGGCTAGTGCAGCTCTAGATGTATTGGTGAAGAATCCGGTCTTTAAAGGGGTGCGAAATTTAATTCATGATTACCCGGATCCAAAGTGGATTTTAAAGCCAGAGGTTCTCGAGGGCATTGGACATCTTGCTTCGCGTAATTTGGTGATGGATTTTGTGACGATCAATTCTGATCATATGTCCTGTCTGCCAGTAATTGCCGAAAAGTATCCAAATTTAAAAATAGTGATTGACCATCTCTCAAAACCAGGTATTAAAAATAAAGAATGGGAGCCATGGGCTAGTGATATGGCGAAAGCCGCAAAGTATCCAAATATTTATGCAAAAATTTCAGGATTAAATACTGCTTCTGATTCAAATTGGTCATTTAAAGATTGGATCCCATATGTGGATCATGTGGTTTCAATATTTGGTTCAAATCGGGTCATGTTAGGTGGGGATTGGCCGGTAATTTTACTTGCCAACGATTATCAAACTGTGTGGAAAGCACAACAGGATGTAATTGCCCATCTTTCGCAAGATCAACAAGATGATATTAAATATCGCACTGCAACTAAGTTCTACTCACTCTAATCCTTATATGAAAGGTTAATCCAAATGAAAAGATATGGATCTGTTATTGGAATTCCGAAAAAAGATTGGGCAGAGTACGAGCGTTATCACGCAGCTGTATGGCCAGAGGTATTGAAAACTATTTACGATTGCAATATTAGAAATTACTCTATTTATCGTTACGGTGAATTGCTTTTCTCATACTTTGAATATATTGGTTCTGATTTTGAAGCAGATAGCGCAAAAATGGGTGAAGATCCTAAGACTCAAGAGTGGTGGGATGTCATGAAGCCAATGCAACGTCCAGTTGCTGAATGCACTGGAGAAGAATGGTGGCATTCAATCCCTGAAGTTTTTCACGTCGATTAATTCATTGAATCTTAATTTGAAGGGTGATTGATGTCGCAACGAATTGCAAGGCCCGAACTACCGTTGGATGGAATTTTAGTTCTTGATTTCAGCCAATTTTTAGCTGGCCCGGTTTCAGCTATGCGTCTTGCAGATTTAGGTGCGCGGGTAATAAAAATCGAACGTCCAGGTACTGGAGATATTGGCAGAACCCTTGCTTTTGCCGGTATCGCAAGTGATGGAGATACCCTCTCGTTTCACATTATGAATCGGAATAAGGAAAGTTTTGCCGCTGATTTAAAAAATGAAAGTGATAAAAAAGATGTAATTGAGTTGATAAAAAAAGCGGATGTAATAATTCAAAACTTTCGGCCAGGTGTTATGGAACGGCTGGGATTTGGATATGAGGCTGTCAAAGCGATAAACCCAAAGATTATTTATGCCAGCGCTACTGGGTATGGAGAAAAGGGGCCCTGGAAAGATCGACCAGGTCAGGATTTACTTGCTCAATCGATTACCGGTTTTCCTTGGCTTAATGGCAGTAAAGATGAACCGCCAATCCCAGTTGGAATTGCTATCGCCGACATCCTGACTTCTATTCACATAGCCCATGGAGTAACCGCCTTATTGTTGCGTCGCGAACGCACCGGTGTGGGCGGAATCGTTGATACCAGTTTGGCCGAATCAATGCTCGATCTGCAATTTGAGTTGATAAGCGCTCATGCATTTGATGATCAGTTGCGAGTTAATCGTGGACCTAGAAATGCTGCCCATGCATTTTTGCCAGCTCCATACGGGATATATCCAACCTCTGATGGATACCTTGCAATTGCAATGACACCGATAAATTCTTTAGGCGAATTGATCGGTCTCGAATCTATCGCAGTATTTACCAACCCTGAAGATTGGTGGAGCCATCAAGAAGTGATCACTCAGGCACTGTCCAAATATCTAGCAACGCAGAAAACAGAGCACTGGCTCAGCATTCTCGACAAAGCAGATGTTTGGTGCGCACCAGTACTTACCCTTCCCGAATTAGTGGAACATGAGGGTTTTGCGCAACTTGAAATGATGCAAGAAACTGTTCGTGGCGATGCAGATGAAATTAAAATAAAAACAACTAGAGCACCAATGCGTTTAGATGGAAAAACATTGAAAAACCGCAAAGGTGCACCGAGGGTTGGCGAAGATACTGAAAAGATTCGTAGAGAATTCCTAGGAGGAAAATAATGAAAAATCCAAACCATGATGTCACCAAGCGTTTACAGGTTCCAGTATGGAATCAAGATAATAAATATTATGAGGATTACCAAGTAGGAGAAGTGGATCGCTCAATTAGGAGAACAATTTCCGAGGGTGAGATGATGCTCTTCAACTGCTTGTTACTAGATATGCATCCTTATGTTGGGGATGAAATATTTGCTACAAAAGAAGGAATGTTTGGCAAAAGAATTGTCCCAGGCGCTCTTGTTTTCTCATTTGGTATGGGATTAATGGCACATAACAACACCCAAACTTTTAGTTACGGATATGATCGACTCAGATTTATTAAGCCAGTTTTCGTAAATGACACCATTTATACAATGCGAACTTTGCTGGAAAAAACTCCTAAATATGAAGAGTTAGGTTTATTTAGAGTTAGTTATGAAGTATTTCGGGCTGATGATGAAGAGTTAGTTCTTTACTGCGAACACCTGCAGACAGTGAAGTATCGAGATCCAATTAAAGCTCGTTCTGAGATTGCAAAAGAGCAATCATGATTGATCATTTTAAGGAAGTTTCAGAGTTCGCAAAACTTGAAATACCAGAATCTCATAAGCTTCCGATAGCAATTGTTGGTGCGGGTGGGATAGTCGATGGTGCGCACCTGCCTGCTTATAAAAAGGCGGGGTTGGAAATCGTCGGAATCACTGACGTTGACCAGGACAGAGCCAAAGATGTTGCTAGCCGACATGGGATTTCTATTGTTTATCCAGATTTAGCAACGTTGTTACGCGATAGCAAAGCTAAAGTTATTGATATCGCTGTTCCTCCAGCTGTTCAACGAGATGTATTTGTCGAAGTTGCAAAGAGCGGTCGGCACATTTTGGCTCAAAAACCTTTAGCAACAACTGTTGCTGATGGCGAAATGATAATCAAAGCAGCAAAAGAGTCAGGGATTATTGCAGGAGTAAATCAACAGTTACGGTTTGAAGAAGGGATGGCTGCGGCCTACAAAATGGTAGATCTGGGTTGGGTCGGAAAAGTAACTTCGATATCTATCACAGTAAACCTGGCAACCCCATGGGAGATGTTTCCTTGGGCAAAAAATATGGAAAAGCTTGAAATTATGGTTCATTCAATTCACTATCATGACGTAATCCGCTGGTTTCTAGGTGATCCAATTTCAGTTTATTCGGTAGCAGGGCGAACCAAGGGTCAATTCCCAATCGGAGAAACCAGAACTGTTAGTACCTACAAATATCCTGACGAGGTAACCGCGATAGTTCATGCTAACCACGTAAACCGTGGTGGAGATAATTATGCGGAGTTTAGAATTGATGGAGATGGTGGTGCGATCCGGGGAACTCTTGGGTTGTTGTATGACTACCCAACCGGCAGAGTTGATACTTTAGAAGTTAACTCAGCAAAGTTACCAACTGACGGCTGGACGCCATATCCGGTTACTACTCGGTGGTTCCCGGATGCATTCATCGGAACTATGGGCTCTCTTCTTGGTGCGATTGCAGGAAAGGATGCTCTTCGTTCCAGTGTAGAAGAAAACCTTGGAACCCTTAAATTAGTTGCTGCGTTATATGAATCGATTGCAACTAACCGGGTAATAGAACTTTAATAGATGACAAAATTAGTAGATGTAGCTAACGCAGCGGATGTTTCCATCTCAGTGGTTTCTAGAATCCTGAATGCAGATCCATCGTTGCGCGTCGCAGCTAAAACTCGTGAGCGAGTATTAGCAGCAGCGAAGGAACTTAGGTATCAGCCAAATCACGCAGCACGGGCATTGCGTTTATCAAAAAATAGCGCAATTGCACTTCTGACTCCTGATTATGCGAATGCAATTTTCAGTGAAATAGCAAGGGGAGTCGAAGAAGAGGCTGACATTCGGAATCTTTCAGTTCTGATTAATCGCGCAAATGCAGTCGAAAGTGCTGATGGTTGGTTGAGAAGAATAGTGGAAGAGGGACGCGCTGATGGAATTATATTACAAGCCCCAGATGGAGTCACTAAAGAAGGCTTAGAGAAATTAACATCTGGAACTTTACCAATTGTTTTGATTAATTCACGAGACGATTCGAAATTATCTCATATCATTTTTGATGATGCTGGTGCAGTCGAGTTAGCTCTAGAACATCTTTTTTCTTTAGGACATGAAAAAATTGGGTTCCTCGGTGGCGAATTAAGCAGTCCAACTGGCGCGCGTCGATTAGCTGGTTTTGTATCTGGTATGAAGCGAAAGAAGTTAGAAGTCAATTTAGAGTGGGTAACAAGAATTGGGTATACAGGTGTTGATGGTCGAAAAGCAGTTTCGCAAATTCTTGCTCATCCAAATCATCCAACTGCGTTGATTGTTGCAAATGCAAACGCAGCTCTTGGGGCATTAGCCCAGATACATACACTTGGGTTACGAGTTCCGGAAGATATCTCACTTGTCTCAATCCATGATATTTGGTTTGCTGATGCTACTTGGCCCCCGATAACTGCTGTAAAAATGCCAAATTATGAGTTGGGGAAATTAGCCATTGGAATGTTGTTGAAACAGATGGAAACCGGCATTATCGAAAAAATCATTTTGACCAATCCGCCAAATCAATTGGTTGTGCGTTCATCAACCTCAAAAGCACCGATAGGCTAACGTCAGAATTTAAGGAGTAATTATGAAACTTGCCGTCATCTCTACCGCTACAAATCCATTTGCATTAGTGGTGAGTAAAAATGGTGTATTCAAAACTATTCCTGGTGTCCCAACATTGACGCAAGCATTACAAATGCGAATGAGTGATTTAAAAGTTGCTATTGAAAAAGATGCCGGTAACGTGGTCACAGGCGAACTTGTCCCACCCGTCGCACCTGAAACGGAAGTATGGGGTGCTGGAGTTACTTACTTGCGTTCGCGTGATGCCCGTAAAGAGGAAAGCGACACACCTGACGTTTATCAAAGAGTTTATGAAGCTGATCGACCAGAGTTATTTTTTAAGGCAACTTGTCGCCGCACAGTCGGTAATGGGGATCCAATCGGTATTCGTTATGACTCAGAGGCATCAGTTCCTGAGCCTGAAGTCGCAATTGTGGTTAATAAGTTTCGCGAGATTATTGGTTTTTCAATTTGTAATGACATGACTGCTCGCACAATAGAGGGAGAGAATCCACTGTATTTGCCACAAGCAAAATCCTATTTAGGTTCTACTTCTCTTGGCCCAGATATCACTTTGTCTTGGCTGGCACCAAGCGCAGCAGATATGAGTATTCACGCAGAAATTAAAAGAGGAAGTGCGATTGTTTGGCAAGCAGATACCGCCCTTTCAGGTTTGAATCGAACTCTTCCTGACTTAGTTGATTATTTATTCCGTTGCCAAACTTTTCCTGACGGAGTAATTCTTTCGACTGGAACCGGAATCATTCCGCCTTTAGAATTCATTACAAAAGAGGGAGATGTAATCACCATTACGGTAAATGGTCTTGGTGTATTAAGTAACCCTGTCGTAACAATCTCTGCAGATGTAAATGAGGCGATCTAACTATGAGCAAACATGTGGTTTGGACCCAATGGGATGACCTTGAAGTACCAGAAGGGATTACTCGGCTATCACCAGGAAATCGCCCACTTGATACCTCAGATTTGTCAGATATAACTTTCTACGTGCCTTCATACATGGGTGGCCGAACCGCTCTTGAGTTCAGCAAAAAAATGAGCTCCTTGCAAACTCTTCAGATGCCAAACGCCGGATATGACGATGCCATGGAGTTTGTTCGTCCTGGAATTACATTGTGTAATGGACGCGGAATCCACGATGCTTCGACTGCTGAATTAGCAGTCGGATTAACAATTGCTTCACTTAGAGGTTTTCCATTTTTTGCGCTTTCCCAATCCAAAAGTGAATGGAATCATCAGAAATTTCGCTCAATAAATGATCGTAAAATCGGCTTAATTGGATATGGCTCTATTGGTAAGAATATTGAACGTAATCTTTCTGGCTTTGATGTTGAAGTTATTCCATTTAATCGTTCTGGTTCTGACGGAGCAAGAAAGATAAGTGAGCTAGATCAAAATCTGGCAACTTTGGATGTAGTTATCTTAATTTTGCCGCTAAATGATGAAAGTCGAAAAATGTTTGATGCAGCCCGCCTTGCCAAAATGAAGGATGGCGCTCTATTGGTAAATGTCGCTCGCGGTGCAATCGTCGACACAGATGCGCTAATTGCTGAGTTAAAGAGTGGTCGCATAACTGCGGCCCTCGATGTTACCGATCCAGAACCATTGCCAAGTGATCATCCGCTCTGGCAAACTCCTGGTGTATTTATAGCCCCACATGTTGGTGGAAATACATCAATCTTTGAGTCGAGAGCACGAAAGCTAATTCAACAACAATTGCAAAAACTTGCCAGTGGATTACCACTAGCAAATGTAATTGTTTCTAAATAATTTTTAACTAGCGCTTAAATGCGACAGTTTTTGAGGTGATACTTCCGATGCCTTCAATTCCGGTTTCTACAACTGATCCAGCCTTGAGGTATTTCGGAGGGTTAAAGCCCATTCCTACACCTTCAGGAGTTCCGCTATTGATAATATCTCCAGCCTTCAACTCCATAAACTGACTCAAATACCAAACGATGTGATCAATTCCAAAAACTAAATCACTAGTACGAGAATCTTGACGTTTCTCACCATCGATGGTGCACCATAAACGAACATCATTTGGGTTGAAAGAATCTGCAGTAACAGCTACAGGTCCAATTGGGTTAAATGTTGGGAATGACTTTCCTTTTACCCATTGACCACTGCGTTCGATCTGCCAGTGGCGTTCGCTCACATCTTGGCTAATTGAGTAGGCAGCGATGTAATTTTTGGAATCTTCAGGTGAATTTAAATAAAGTGCGGTTTTGCCAATAATTATGGCTAACTCAACTTCGTAATCAGTTTTCTCGCTGTTAGGTGGAATTACTAAATCATCAAATCCACCGACGCAAGTATCTGCTGCCTTCATAAAAACTACAGGTTCTGGTGCAACTGTCATTCCAGATTCTTTGGCATGTTTTGCATAGTTAAGACCGATGCAAATAATTTTTGTTGGCCGAGCAACCGGGGAGCCGATTCGGTAATCAGAAACTTTAACTTTTGGAAGCGCTTTTAAATCTGCAGTTTGCACCTTTGCCAGTGCCCCATTTTCAAACTCGGTCCGATTCCAGTCTTTAATTAAATGGTCAACAAAGACCGCTTCGGTCTCAGAGACCATGACCGCTGGCTTTTCGGCTTCAAAGGCGCCTAATCGGGCAAATTTCATGGAATTTCCAACTTCCTAGGTCGTTGTTTATGAGGCTGATGTGCAGATATCGGGTCATCGTATAGGGTTCAATCAGGATTGTTAAGTTATTCTTCGTACCAATTAATTTAGGTCAATTTGGGGGAGCCATGAGTTCAAAACACATACCAACAGGTCGCCGTAGTGGTGAATGGTTTGCCTCTACTGGAAAAAATGGCTTTATCCATCGCTCATGGATGCGTAACCAAGGATTTGCCCCTGATCTATTTGATGGCCGACCAGTAATTGGTATTGGTACCACCTGGTCTGAATTCACCCCATGTAACGCGCATCTGCAACGTGTTGCCGAATCAGTAAAGCGTGGAGTCTGGGAAGCTGGCGGATTCCCGCTTGAATTTGCCGCGATGTCACTTGGTGAACCAATCATGCGACCAACCACAATGTTGTATCGCAATCTATTGGCTATGGAAGTTGAAGAATTAATTCGCGCAAATCCAATGGATGGCGTTGTACTTCTTTCAGGATGTGACAAGACCACACCAGGAATGTTGATGGGCGCAGCAAGTGTTGATATCCCAACATTAATGATGACCGGCGGCCCAATGCTTAACGGAAAATTCCGTGGCAAAGATATTGGATCCGGAACAGATGTTTGGAAATTTGCCGAAGATGTTCGCGCCGGGACTATGAGTCTTGAAGAGTTTGCCGAAGCAGAAGCATGTATGTCACGAAGTGCTGGTCACTGTATGACAATGGGAACAGCATCAACTATGGCATCTGTTACTGAAGCACTTGGTATGCAATTACCAGGAAGTGCTGCAATTCCTGCAGTTGATTCTCGTCGTTACGCACTTGCCCAAATTGCTGGACGTCGTATCGTCAAGATGGTGGAAGAGGATCTTAAAGTTTCCGACATTTTGACTCGCCAAGCATTTGAAAATGCAATTCGCGTAAACGCTGCTATCGGTGGATCAACAAATGCCGTTGTGCACTTGTTAGCGATCGCTGGTCGTGCCGGAATAGATCTTCCACTTAAAGATTTTGACACTCTTGCATCAGATGTACCTGTACTAGTTAATTTGATGCCATCTGGTAAATACCTAATGGAAGATTTCTACTATGCAGGTGGATTGCCAGCAGTAATGAATGAACTTGGCAGCATGATTCACCGAGATCACGTCACTGTCACTGGCAAAAGCGTTGCCGAAAATATTGCGGGAGTTAAAAACTGGAATGAAGATGTTATTACGCCAGTTGCTAAGCCATTCCAAAATGCAGGCGGCGGCACTGTAGTTCTTTATGGATCCCTTGCTCCAAATGGTGCTGTGCTTAAAGTCTCTGCAGCATCGCCACATCTACTAAAGCATCGTGGAAAAGCATTGGTATTTTCACAGATTGAAGATTATGTAGATGTTTCAGATGATGACAGTTTAGATGTAGATGAGAATTCAATTATTGTCGTGCAACATGCTGGGCCGCGTGGCTATCCAGGGTTCCCTGAAGTTGGCAATGTTTCGATGCCGCGTAAATTATTAGAGCGCGGAATCACAGACATGATTCGTATTTCTGATGCTCGAATGAGCGGAACAGCGTTCGGAACAGTTGTCTTGCATGTCTCTCCTGAAGCTGCCGTAGGTGGACCTCTTGCACTCGTGCAAACTGGTGATGAGATTGAACTTGATGTTGAAAATCGTCGCCTTGAACTTCTAGTTTCACCTGAAGAGTTGGCTGAGCGTAGAAAGAAGTGGTCTCCACCTCCTGCCACTGTCACACGTGGATGGGAACGCCTCTACTACGACCATGTCAATCAAGCCGATACTGGTGCAGATTTAGACTTTTTAGTAGGTAAAACAGGTAGCGCTGTGGGTCGCCACTCGCACTAATCTGTACCTATGAAAAGCGAACCTGTTCAGCCGCCATCGCGAAATCTAGCGTTGGAATTAGTTCGTGTAACTGAGACTGCCGCAATCGCCGCATCCCGTTGGATAGGGCGTGGCGAAAAGAATCTCGCCGATCAAGCAGCAGTTGATGCAATGCGCCGAATGATAGGCACAGTCGCTATGAATGGGGTTGTAGTAATCGGCGAAGGCGAAAAAGATAACGCACCGATGCTCTACAACGGTGAAAAAGTAGGAGATGGCTCAGGCCCTGCATGTGATGTTGCATTAGACCCAATAGATGGCACCACTTTGACAGCAAAGGGAATGAATAACGCAATTAGCGTGATTGCTGTTTCTGAACGTGGGTCAATGTTTGACCCTTCGGCAGTTTTTTACATGGAGAAATTAGTCGCTGGACCTGAATCTGCGGATGTAGTTGATATTACTGCGCCAACAAAAGCAAATTTAAAAGCGGTAGCAAAAGCTAAACATATGTCAGTGAGCGAGTTAACGGTTGTAGTACTAGATCGCCCACGTCATGATGATTTGGTCCGTGATATTCGCGAAGCTGGTGCACGTATTAAATTTATTACCGATGGAGATGTGGCTGGCGCAGTAATGGCAGCACGTGCGGGGACTGGAATCGATTTACTAATGGGAATCGGCGGAACTCCTGAAGGAATTATTGCTGCCTGTGCCATGAAATGTTTAGGTGGAGTAATTCAAGGGCGGTTGAAACCACGTTCAGAGGAAGAGCGTGAGCGTGCACAGGATGCAAAGTTAGATTTAAATCAAATTTTAACAACCAATGATTTAGTTTCAGGAAACGATGTCTTTTTTGCTGCCACAGGGATTACTGATGGCGAATTATTAAAAGGAATTAGATTCGTGCCAAATGGAATTACAAGTAATTCAATTGTGATGAGATCGCGCTCACAAACCATTCGATTAATTAAAAGTGAACATCCAGCTGAAAGAGAAAATTAATTATGGAGATCTCGAGTATTTATGACGAGGTAATTGATTTTACTCACAAAGGGTTCTCTGACAATGCGCAGGGAAAGAGTTTGAAGAGTTTACTTGCACAAGGAGAATCTTTATTTGGTGGAAATCATTTCACTCCCATAGCAACTTTAAAAGCCAGTGCTTTGAAAAATAATGTAGAGCAAATGGCTAGCTATTGCTCCAACGCAGGCTTTGAGTTAGCGCCGCATGTCAAGACTCACATGTCGCCACAATTAGCAAAGATGCAAATTGATGCTGGAGCAACGTATTTAACAGTTGCCACACTTTGGCAAGCAAGAGTTTTTTTACAGTTCGGATGCAAATCAATTATTATCGCAAACGAAGTCGTAGATATCGCTAGCCTTCGTGAGATTGCAACCCTGAACAAAAATCCATTAAATGAAATTATTTGCTACGTGGATTCAATTAGTGGTGCGAAGATAATTGAGAAAGTTTTATTAGAGAATCCGAGCGGCTGCTTGCATTTATTGCTAGAAATTGGTTATCCGGCTGGTAGAGGTGGAATCCGCGACCTCGATGAAGTTAAGAAAATAGCTCTACGCCTTGCAAATACACCCGGCGCAATTATTCGTGGCGTAACCGGATTTGAGGGAATTTTAAGTGGAGGCAGAACGCCAGAAGGCTACGCTGAGATGGAAGATTTCTGTCAGCGAATTTTGAATGCAGCAGATTTGGTTAGCGAATATGTAGATAGACCTGAAATCATAATTTCTGCGGGAGGAAGCGCATTTTTTGATGTAGTTGTACGAGTTTTCACTCAATATAAATCTGCTACTCACAAAATCCGGAGAATATTACGAAGTGGTGGTTACCTTTCATTTGATCATGGACTCTATGGTCGGGTTTCCCCGCAAGGAGATTCCAGCCCTTCGCTAAAGCCCGCCATCGAAGTTTGGGGCAGTATTTTGACCCAGCCAGAAGGAGATCTTGCGCTTTTGAATTTCGGCAAAAGAGATGTTGGTATCGATGTAGATAACCCCAACCCAGTGCGTGTAGGCCATGATGGAGCGATTAGCGCATGCATCCCTAAATTAAATGATCAGCATGCATATTTGGTTGGAAAACTCGACTCTTCTGTTTCTTTAGGAGATTGGGTTGCTTGTGGAATTTCGCACCCATGTACAACTTTCGATAAATGGCGTATTTTTCCAGTCATTGATGACAATGACAAAGTAGTCGATTATGTAAGAACCTATTTCTAGGAGAGAAAATGTCAACTGAATACTTCATAGTAAAAAACGTTCCTAAACCGCGCGGAGCTTATTCTCATGGCGCAGTAGCAAATGGAATTTTATATACCTGTGGAATGGGTCCAGCAGACCCGGCTACCGAGAAAACAGTTGAAGGTGATATCACGGCGCAAACTCGTCAGGTTTTCAAGAACTTGCAAGCAATACTTGCCGAGAAAAATGCAAATTTTTCTCAAGTTTTAAAAGTTACTACACATTTACAAGACGTTCATAGAGATTTTGCAGCTTATGATGCAGTTTGTAGAGAGTTTTTAACTGAACCTTTTCCAGTCCGTACGACAGTAGGATCAGAATTAATGAATATTCTGGTAGAAATTGATCTCGTTGTAGCCTTATGAGTAATTCATTAAAAGGCAAAACTGTAGTTATAACTGGCTCTGGTCGAAGCATCGGTCGGGAGATGGCGATTCGAATTGCCGCCGAAGGCGCCAGCGTGGCTTTGTTGGAAATTAACAAGGAAAATCTTGAAGAGGTTCGGGCAACTATTGCCGCTGCTGGTGGAGATGTCCGGGCGTACGAAATAGATTTGGGATCTGAATCACAGATAATTGAAACTATCTCGAAAGTGGAAAAAGATTTTGGAAAAATAGATTGCCTTATCAATAACGCAATGGTGCATGAAGCTGAAGATTTGTTAAATACATCTTTAGAAGTGTGGAACAGGTCTATACAAATAACTTTAACGGCTGCATTTCTGTGTATTCGTCAAGTTTTACCTGCAATGATTAAACGCAAAAATGGAAGTATCATCAGTATTGGAACTGTTAATGCAAAAGTGATGATTGGCAGCGATTCATATAGTGCTGCAAAAGCTGGAGTGCATGCGCTAACGAGAACTGTTGCGGTTCGTTACGGACCAGATGGAATTAGGTGCAACACAATCGTTCCGGGAACGATCGCCACTGCTGCTTGGCAGGAGCGAGTTGACCGTAATCCAAATATTTTTGAAGAGTTAAAGCCTTGGTATCCACTTGGCCGCGTGGGAACTCCTAAAGATATTGCAGATGCGGCGATATTTTTGATCTCAGAAGATTCGCAATGGATTTCTGGAAGTGAGTTAGTTGTCGATGGTGGGCTGCTTGCCGGTTATGCCCCGATGTTCCGAACAGTGGAAGGTTCTGACTAATGAATGCAGAGAATACGTTTACGGTTCGCGGAGCAACGATTATTGATGGAACTGGTTCTGTTGGAGTCAGAGCAGATTTATTAGTCATTAATGGAAAAATTGCAATAAATGGAAAGATTTTAAAAGGGGAAGAGCAAGGAAAGATTTTTGATGGCTCTGATTTAACAGTTACACCTGGATTTATTGATCTGCATGCCCACTCTGATCTAGCGGTATTAGCTGACAAAGAACATCTAGCAAAAGTTACTCAAGGGGTAACACTTGAAGTAGTTGGGCAAGATGGACTTAGTTATGTCCCAGCAGATGAAAATACCCAAGCCCAACTTCGAGAACAGCTTTATGGGTGGAATGGGGATCCAAATGGATTTAATTGGAACTTCAACAGCGTTGCTCAATACTTATCAAGAGTAGATGAAGGGGCTGCGGTAAATGTTGCCTATTTAATTCCCCATGGAACTGTACGGATGATGGTCAAAGATAATGACGAAGGCTTTGCAGATAAAACTGAATTATCAAAAATGGCCGAATTGGTTGATGCGGGCATGAGAGAGGGCGCAGTTGGGTTATCTGCAGGATTAACTTATACGCCAGCAATGTATGCGAGCGATGATGAGTTAATTCATCTATGTAAAGTAGTAGCAAAGTATGGTGGATATTATGCTCCACATCATCGAAATTACGGATTGCAATTTTTGGATGCTGTTGACGATTGCATTGAGATTTCGCGTGCTTCAGGTTCACCACTTCACTTAACACATTGCAATATGACTGCACAGATTTATCATGGCAAAACTGATCTCTTATTTGAAAAGTTGTCAAAGGCAGATAGAGATGGATTAGATGTCACACTTGATAGTTACCCATATCTGGCAGGCTCTACCTATTTACATGCACTGCTACCTTCATGGGTGCAGGCAGGTGGATTATCGTCGATGCGTGAACGACTCCAGTCAAATGAGGTCCGTGCAAAAGTTACCAACGCTTTAAATGTAAGTGGAAGTGATGGCAATCAAGGTGGAACTGTTGATTGGAAAGCAGTTGTCGTCGCTGGTGTTGAAAAATCTTTAGATTTAGTGGGAGTATCAATTGAGGCCGCTGCTAAATCAGCAGGGAAAGAACCTAGTGAATTCTATTTGGATTTAATTGCAAAAGAGGATTACCACGCATCTTGCATTATTTTCAAAGGGCATGAAGGAAATACTCGAGCGATCATGCAACATCCAAAACACATGGTTGGTAGCGATGGAATTTTGACTGGGAATCGTCCGCATCCTAGGTCTTATGGAACATTTGCTCGTTACCTTGGACATTATGCACGTGAGGAAAAAGTTTTAACTTTTGAAGGCGCGGTTAATCGAATGACTGGCAGGCCTGCAGGCCGGCTTGGGTTAACAGATCGCGGAATTATTAAAGAGGGAATGCACGCTGACTTAGTAATGCTAGATGCCGCATCGGTAATTGATAGATCAACCTATGAAAATCCTAGATTGCCAGCTGCAGGATTTGAATACGTCTGGATCGGCGGAGTTGCAACTCTTGATCAAGGAGCGCGCACTTCAAATCTTCCGGGTCGGGCGATTCGCTCTACAAATTAAATTAGCGACTGCTTTATCCATTCAAGGTCGCGTTCACGCCAAACATCAAATAAGTAAAAATCTATATTTGTTATTCCGATATTTTTAAGTGCATTAACGCGTTTGGCAAGTTCACTTTGCGAAGAATTGTCTGGATAAGTTGGCCGTAAAATTCCGGTAATTTTTTCAGGGGATTGAATTACAGAAAGATAATTCTGTGCTAATTCAATAATCTCACTTGTACTTTGGCAATAAAACAGCGCTTCGATTACATCGACAACCTGAGTAAGTTCTGTCGGGTTGATACCAATTCTCCAGCTTTGATCTAGGCCATCAATGAATGGTAATTGACCTACCCAACGCAATGTGGCTCCTGCGCTATGTGCTGATTTTGTAAGCTTAGTATTCAAATCGATTAAAGTGAGTTCTTGGCTCGATATCCACGTTTTGATATCAATTCCAAAAATCGAAACTAGATTATCTATGCTTAATTCTTTGCCAAGCCAAATATCTGTATCTTTTATAACTTTATCGAGAGCCGCGGAAATCTCAAATACTAATTTCTTGGCGTCAGCGCCGGCAGCTTCTGCCGCACTTTGACAGTAGATACAAAGACAAAATCCAAGCAAGTATTGAGAGATTTCGCTAAGTTCGATGAAATAACGCTCATGGTGTTCGCCATGAATTAAACCGTGGAAATTAACTGACTCAGCCGCTATTGATTTGATTCCACGAGAAATCAGGTCGTTGGTTAGCCCTATTGCATAACCCTGAGCACTTGGATTTGAGGGACATAAAGATGCAAGTAATTTTTGACCTAACCCATTAATTTGAGCTGCTTCTGGATTTTGCTTGCCAGCAGCACTGTTGTGGAAATAAACCGCCCATGCATCTATATCAAAGTTGGCACTTCTACCTGCTTCTTGAATTTTCTCTAATGCACTGTTGTCTTGATAAACATCATCTGGGGATGGCTTGATGGAACCCGTCAAATATTTACTTAAATCCGGTTGATAATAATGTGCCCCATCTTCCAGGTATCGAAGGGATGGCGTACTTCCAAGAGTGAAATCACGAGAGGCATGGTAATTAAGAGCAAGATTTATTCCAGTCAAACCTGAATTCTGTAGTTTGTTTATATTTACAGCCGGATTGTTAGGTGGGCTAAAACTGTGAATGAATGCAAATGCGTTGTGACCCACCTTATTTCCTAAGGGCTTGGGTAGACGCACGGATAACTAGCTCGGGCTTAAAAACAATTTGCTCATGTTTGAAATTTTTGCCATGCTCAACCTCATTAATAATCATCTGTGCAGCAAGTGCTCCTAATTTATATGCAGGCTGGGCGATTGAAGTGAGCGGAATGGAAGCAGAAGCTGAAAATCCGATGTCGTCGTAACCAATTAATGCGTAATCTTCTGGAATAGTCTTGCCATTCTCTAGAAGTGCACGAAGAACTCCAAGTGCCATTAAATCATTTGCACAAAAAATAGCGGTGATTTGTGAATTACTTTCCAATATTTTTTGAGCAACTTCATAACCATTTTGAGAACGCATTTGGCTAACTTGGAACTTACTTATAATAATATTTTTTTCCTTGGCTGAATTCATCACCCCAGCTTCACGATTCACGCATTGAGCAAGTGAATTAGGGCCATTCACCCAAGCAATAGAGGTGTGGCCAAGTGAAGCCAAATATTCAATTGCACTTTTGCCGCCGTGAAAATCATCCATAGATACCGATGATTGATCTAATGATTCAGCTTTTCGATCAATAAATGTTGTTGGAATATTTCGGCGATTTAATTCTGCGACTCCGGCAAGTCCTTCGAAAGAAGGAGTGATTAGCAATCCACAAATTCTTTGTTCAATCAGAACCTTTAAATGACGTTCTTCCTTTTTCGGATCTTCATCGCTGTTACATAGAAGTAAGGTGTAATCGTTTTCGCTCGCGGTATCGCCTGCTCCACGAGCTACTTCAGTAAAAAAAGGATTTGTAATATCTGGGACTAGTAATCCAATTGTTCGGCTACTGCCAGAGCGCAGATGCCTGGCTGAGGCGTTGGGAACGAAGTTCAGATCTGCGATTGCAGCTTCAATTTTCTTGCGAGTTGCCACAGCGACCCGATCAGGACGATTGAGGAAATTAGAGACGGTACCTACGGCAACTTGAGCGCGAGAAGCCACATCTCTGATGCTGATCGCCATGATTGAATCGTTTCGGTTTAATTGAACTGTGTCAACGGTTCAATTTTTCAATTAAGCCTGCTTTTTGCCGCCTCTTGTCCAAATAGCCACCCTCCACTACCGTTGGCTGAATCGGTTCAACGAAATGGATTAATTGCCAACCGGGAGGGCGTTATGGAGCGGGTCTGTTTTAGATTTTATGTACGCACCGAGATGATCGATGAGTACAAGCAGCGTCATGCGGCGGTCTGGCCAGAGATGTTGCAAGCCCTTACCGATTGCGGTTGGAAAAATTATTCGATTTTCTTAAATGAAAAAGAAGGAACACTTATTGGCTACTGTGAAGTTGATGATTTCGCTGCAGCGAAAGCCAAAATGTCAACACTTGATGTAAATACCCGCTGGCAAGAGTTTATGCAGCCGCTATTTCCACAAGATAAGCGCGCTGATGAGAGTTTTGAAAATTTTGTTGAAGTTTTTCATCTCGCTTAAAAATTAGAAGGAGAAGATCATGGGCGCAAATACAGCAGCTGTTAAAGAGACCATCAAGCGACTTGGAATCGAAGTGCCTTCATGGGCTTACGGAAATTCCGGCACGCGATTTAAAGTTTTTTCTCAACTTGGTGTGCCACGGGATCCTTACGAGAAAATAGCTGATGCTGCTCAAGTCAATAAGTTCACCGGCGCTGTTCCCACTGTTGCATTGCATATTCCGTGGGACAAAGTTAAAGATTATGCACACTTTGCTGCCTACGCTAAAGATCTTGGTGTAACTCTTGGAACTATAAACTCAAATACTTTTCAAGATGATCAATACAAGTTGGGTTCAGTTTGTAATCCAGATCCAAAAGTGCGCAAAATGGCAGTCAATCATCTGCTTGAGTGCATAGACATTATGGATATCACCGGCACAAATGATTTAAAAATTTGGCTGGCTGATGGAACTAATTACCCAGGACAAGATGATCTGCGCGATCGTCAAGATCGTTTGCAAGAGTCGCTAGAAATTACTTACAAGCGACTTGGACCAAACCAGCGGATGCTACTTGAATACAAATTCTTTGAACCATCCTTTTATTCAACAGATGTCCCTGATTGGGGTACTTCCTATCTACATTGCATGAAATTAGGTCCCAAGGCGATGGTTTGTGTTGACACCGGCCACCATGCACCAGGAACTAATATTGAATTTATCGTTGCTCTACTTTTGCGCGAAGGTAGGCTCGGAGCCTTTGATTTCAACTCCCGTTTCTACGCAGATGATGATCTGATTGTTGGCGCTGCAGATCCTTACCAACTATTCCGTATTATGAATGAAGTAAATCGTGCTGGTGGGTTTGATGTAGGAACTCCAGTTTCTTATGTTCTTGATCAATGTCACAACATTGAAGATAAAATCCCGGGACAAATTCGATCAATTACAAATGTGCAAGAAGCAGTTGCTAAAGCGTTGCTTGTTGACCGAGTTGAACTTAAGAAAGCACAACTCGACGGAAATGTATTAGCGGCGAATGACATTTTGATGGACGCCTACAACACCGATGTGCGTCCGCTCCTAGGAGAGATGCGCACTGAATTGGGCTTAGATGCTGATCCAATGAAGGCTTACCTTGCTAGTGGATACGGCGCGAAGATTGCTGCCGAACGTGTTGGCGGAGCTCAAGCAGGGTGGGGCGCATAAGTGGGAGATAGCAAAGAGTTAGTTGAGCGTTCAAATAGATTAGGTAGCGATCCGCGTTACACAAATTATGCAGGCGGAAATACATCTGCAAAAGTTTCAGTTACCGATCCAGCAACTGGTGAAGATGTTCAGGTCATGTATGTCAAAGGCTCCGGTGGAGACCTTGGCACACTCACACATGCGGGGTTAGCTGGGTTATATGTAGAAAAAGTTAAGGCGTTAAAAAAAGTTTATCGAGGCCTTGATCATGAAGATGAGATGGTCGCACTTTTTGATTACTGCTTATTTGGTCGTGGGGGTGCCGCGCCAAGTATTGATACCGCGATGCACGGTCTAGTTGATTATGCACATGTAGACCACCTGCACCCAGATTCGATAATTGCATTAGCAACCTCTATTGATGGACCGGCTCTAACCAAAGAGTGTTTCGGTGAAGATATTGCTTGGGTGGATTGGCGTCGTCCAGGTTTCCAACTTGGTCTAGATATGGAAGAGATTGCCAAGAAATTTCCAAGTGCCAAGGGATGCATTCTTGGTGGCCATGGTTTAACCACTTGGGCCCAAAGTAGCGCCGAATGTGAAGAGCGGTCGAAGTGGGCAATTCACAAAGCCGAAGAGTTCATCGCCAAGAAATCAAAGGCTGAACCATTTGGGAAAGTCATTAAAGATCGCGTTGCACTTCTAGACGGTGATCGACGTGAGAAAGCCAGCAAATTGGCACCAACATTGCGCGGAATTGCCTCTCATGATGCGCGGATGGTTGGACATTTTTCCGATGCACAAGTTGTACTCGACTTTATTGCTTCTGAAGCAGCGCCAAGATTGGCTGCACTTGGAACTTCATGTCCTGATCATTTCTTGCGTACCAAAGTTTCACCGATGTTTATTGATTTACCTGCTGATGCTCCAATTGAAATACTTCTTGCTCGTGCAAATGAATTACATGAGGAGTATCGTAAAAATTACACTGCTTATTACCAACGTTATGCAGATCAATCCTCACCAGCAATGCGAGGTGCAGATCCTGCGGTAATTTTAATTCCCGGTGTTGGAATGTTTACCTTTGGAAAAGATAAACAGACCGCGCGTGTAGCTAGCGAGTTTTACATTAATGCAATTAATGTAATGCGCGGTGCTGAAGGAATCTCTACTTATGCTCCGATTCCTGAATCTGAGAAATTCCGAATCGAATATTGGGAGTTAGAAGAAGCCAAACTTCGCCGCGCTCCTAAAGGAAAACCATTGCAAGGCAGAGTTGCCCTTGTCACTGGTGCTGCTTCAGGAATTGGCTTGGCTACTGCAAGACGGTTACAAGCAGAAGGTGCTTGTGTTGTGATTGCAGATCGAGATCTTGAAGGAGCAACAAAAGTTGCAGCGGAATTGGGTGGACCAGATAAAGCAGTGGCGGTATTTGTTGATGTCACTGATGAATCTCAAGTGGCAGCATGTGTAGATGCAGCTGTATTAGCTTTTGGTGGAGTAGATATCGTCGTTAACAATGCCGGACTTTCAATTAGTAAGTCTCTTGTGGAAACCTCAGTTAAAGATTGGGACCTTCAGCACGATGTTATGGCTCGCGGTTCTTTCTTGGTTTCACGTGAAAGTGCAAAAGTAATGATTGCGCAGAAAACTCAAAGTATTGGCGGAGACATTATTTATATCTCTTCTAAGAACTCAGTTTTTGCTGGGCCAAACAATGTGGCTTATGGTTCTACAAAAGCAGACCAAGCGCATCAAGTGCGTTTGCTTGCCGCAGAGTTAGGTGCATTTGGCATTCGAGTAAATGGAATTAACCCAGATGGAGTTGTGCAAGGCTCTGGAATTTTCGCTAGTGGATGGGGTGCGCAACGTGCCGCTGTGTACGGCGTTGAAGAAGCAAAACTTGGTGAGTATTACGCCCAACGTACGATCTTGAAGAAAGAGGTACTTCCAGAGCACATTGGTGCAGCAGCTTTCGCACTACTTTCAGGAGATTTACCTTTGACTACAGGATTGCACATCCCAGTAGATGGGGGAGTTGCCGCAGCATTTTTGCGGTGATTTTAAATGCCAGCATTTGCAGCAGTTGATTTAGGTGCAACTAGTGGTCGGGTAACCCGCGGTGAAATAGTTGATGGACGTTTTGTCTTAAATGAAGTTCACCGTTTTGCTCATGAACCACTTGATGCCGGTGCTGGTGGGTTGCTTTGGCAATGGGATGAGATAGTTAATCAAGTAAAAATTGGTTTAAAAAAAGCCATGGATTTAGGTCCACTAGATAGTGCGGGCATAGATTCTTGGGCTGTTGATTATGGATTTTTAACATCTGATGATCATTTAATTGGTTCAGTGCATTGCTATCGGGACAGTCGCACTGATGGAGTTTTGGAATCTGTGACCGCCCATGTGGGGCGAGAGCGAATCTATTCAACAACTGGAATTCAATTCCTCTTTTTTAATACCATTTACCAATTAGTTAGTGCTATCGGAACTCCTGAGTATGTTTCGGCAGCAAAATTTTTACTGCTTCCAGATTTACTTAATAATCATTTAGTGGGATCTTCCACTTTGGAAATCACAAATGCTTCAACCACTCAATTACTTGATGCCACCAGTAGGCAATGGGATTTTGATTTAATTGAAGAGTTAAATTTACGAACCGATATTTTCCCTGAATTGCATGAAGCTGGCGAGGTCTTAGGAAAGATTGCAGGCCATGGTTCTATTGATGGATTACCGATCGTGGCAGTTGCATCTCATGACACTGCATCTGCAGTTGCTGGAATTCCACTTCGTATCGATGGAAAAAGTGCTTACATTTCAAGTGGTACTTGGTCATTAATTGGCGTTGAAATGGATTCTCCGATTACCACCCCTCTTGCATTGGCTGAAAATGTCACAAATGAATTGGGTTTTGGTGGCACCGTTCGGCTTTTGAAAAATGTGACTGGATTTTGGTTGCTTGAGGAATGCCGCAGAAATTGGCGGTTAAACGGAAGAGAGTTTTCGCCAGAAAAGTTAATCGAGCTAGCTAACGAAATAGAAATTGGGAAGTATCTGATTGACCCAGATGATCCAAGATTTGCCGCCCCTGGGGAAATGCCACAACGCATTGCAAGTTTTTGCAAAGAGAAAAACTTGTCCGTGCCTGAAACACCTGGCGAATACGCACGTTGCATTTATGATTCCCTCGCTCTGGCTTACGCAAGGACCATTCGTAAAATCTCTTTAGTTTCAGGGAATCAAATCGAGACCATCCATGTAGTTGGTGGCGGTTCAGCTAATGACCTCTTAAATCAATTAACTGCGGATGCCACCGGTTGTGAAGTCTTGGCAGGCCCGGTTGAAGCAACAGTGATGGGAAATTTAGCCGTCCAAGCGATAGCAGTTGGAGCAGTTTCAGATTTAGTTCAAGCACGTGAACTGATCGGGCGTTCCGTCACTCTAAAGCGGTTCGAACCAGTGACTAGAATAGATTGGGAAAGTATGCAAAATCGTTTAAAGTTAAACAATCGAGTAAGTTAGGATTACTTTAATATTCGTTGAAGGATCAATAAGTCAGGAGCGCAGATGTCAGAGAGCATGGTTGGTCAGATTGCGGTTGTCGCCGGTGGCGGAAGCGGAATCGGGGCTGCAAGTGCACGTGCAATTGCGGCAAAGGGTGCACATGTTGTGATCTGTGATCTTCGAATCGATAATGCCGAAAAAATTGTTGCCGAAATTAAGGCAGCAGGCGGCGCTGCATCAGCCCGTTTGCTTGATGCCACAAAGGAAGCGCAAGTTCATGAAGTAATTAATTCAATTCATGCTGACCACGGTGCGATCCACGCTTTTGTAAATGCTGTCGGCATCACTGGACCAACTGGAATCGCCGCGCACCTGCTCAAGACTGAAGATTTCGTAAATGTTTTTAATGTAAATCTCTTTAGTGCCATTTATATGAATGCTGCTGTTCTTCCACACATGATCAAAGCCGAGTATGGCCGAATCATGCATGTGGCATCTATCTCTGGCAAAGACGGCAATCCAAATATGGCTCCGTACAGCACTTCAAAAGCCGCGATGATTGGTTTTGTAAAAGCAACTGCAAAAGAGGTTGCTACAAAAGGTGTCACCATTAACTCAATCGCACCTGCTGTTGTTCGTTCACCGATTAATGAAAATACTCCAGAAGAAGTAATGAAGTACATGATTTCTCGTATCCCAATGGGACGTATCGGTGAAGCAAGTGAAGCTGGTGAAATGATCGCTTTTGTAGTCTCGCCAGCCTGCTCATTCACCACTGGATTTGTCTTCGACTTATCTGGCGGCCGCGCTACTTACTAAACTCCAGCACCTCAATCTTTATTGGCACCATATATATAGTCAGCGCGATCTCTTCCAAGATGGCTAATTTCGTGCGGTCGCGGACAAATGAAAAATCATGGGATGTTGAGAATTTATCGGCATCCCGAAAATCAAGTTTAAGCACGGTCCCGTCAAAGCTGGCCAGCCGCGCATCAAAGAAGATCAGCCAAAGGGTCCGGCTTTGGGCTTCCAACTGATCTAAGACCTTGTTCCATTGATCTCGAATTTCCACAATGTTTAGTGACATTAAAATCAACAATCTCTTTCCATTTATGTGCAAACTAGAGGGCAAGTCCCCATTTTACTCATCCCTCTAAGATTAACTTCAGCTTAAGGTCTTGTTGAACTCCCATCTGGAGTTCTTGTAGTAGTCCATAACGGTACATCGTGAACGTCCATACCTAAAGAATCCTCGGGGCAGGGAAATTTCAATGCCATTTTTTCATTTATGCCAATTCCAAGCCCTGGTTGGTCATTTGCATACATATATCCATTACGCACCTGAGGAAGTCCTGGAAACATTTCCGACATTACATCTTCCATATATTTCCACGAATTCCATTCCATAGCGCCAAAGGAGTAGGCGTTTAGATTTACATGGAGAGTTGCAGCCACGGCTACCGGCGAACTGCAGCCAGCATAACTTCCAAGGCGGACACCATTTGATTCTGCCTTTGCCGCAATTTTCTTTCCAGGAGTAATTCCGCCAACTTTAGTTATGTTTAATCTGATGAAATCAATTAATCTATCGTTTATTAGTGGTTCCCATTCACGAGGGTGCGTAAATATCTCACCAACTGCTTGCGGAGTTAAAGTGTGTTGCCTCATCAACGTGTACCAATCGAGTAACTCTGGTGGAAAAGCATCTTCTAACCAAAATAAGTTATGAGGTTCTAAATTTCGTGCCAATTTTATAACATCTATCGGGCTTAGCCTGCTGTGAACATCGTGTATTAATTCTATATCCGTTCCAAAATTTTCTCTAATATAATCAAATAGTTTTATTACACTTTTTGCGTAAGCCGGTGGGTCAAAATAGTTACCAGGAAGCACATTATCTGGAGATGTAATTTCATGAACCTTCCCACCATATCCTCCGAGTTGACACCTAATAAATTTATATCCCTGTTCACGAAATTTGCTGAAGTTATCTCCGACCTCTTGTAGATCTTTACCATCGGCATGACTATAAACTGCAGCAGCTGGTCGGGATTTACCTCCCAAAAGTTGATAAACCGGCATGTTAGCCATCTTCCCTTTTATGTCCCAAAGGGCAATATCAATTCCGGCCATAGCACTATTAAAAACTGGACTATTCCGCCAATAAGATTGGACCATAGAGGTTTGCCAAATATCTTCAATTTCAGAGACATCCCGACCAATAAGCAGAGGTTTCAAATAGCGCTCAATAGTTGTAATTACTGTGTGATATCGCATTCGAAAACTTGCACAGCCTATTCCTGTAATTCCAGGTTCTGAAGTCTCTACTAAAACTATTAACCAACTGGCGCCCATTGGAGCAGTAGCAATCGTTTTAATATCTCTTATAGTTATAGGTTTCATAAGTTTTAAGGGTAACGAGTCAATTTTTTTAGTCAATATCTCAAAAGACAAATGTAAAGCGTCCGGCCCTGATCCGGCCCTGATCCGGCCCTGATCCGACCCTGATCGGGCCCGAGCTCCCGGTTAGAACACTGTATGACTATTAATTGTCTTATAAATACGTGCAAAATCGTTGACAAATAGAAGATTTACTGTGAATCTCCTCGCAAGGTATCTCATACTTTACTAAAACCCAAGAGAAAGGGTCCCTCTTGAATATCAAGACTAAATCCATAGTTCTTTCAGTTGTACTATCCTTAGCAGTTGGCGGCGCAGGCTCAATTAGCGCTGATGCTGCTACTAAAAAGCCTGCTGCAAAGCCTGCTGCAAAGCCTGCTGCAAAGCCTGCTGCAAAGCCTGCTCCAAGCGCAGCTGCAGTCTCTGATCTTCAAAAAGAGATTAATGCTCTAAACGCATCTGGTGGAAAATTCACCTACTGGATTGGAATGATTTTCTCAGATTTAGCTAATACTGCCTATCAAGATCAAATTAAATCTTGGGGAAAGAGCAGAGGAATTAAAACCGATCCGATTTTAGTTAATCAAAACGTGCAATCAGCTCAGGTCACGGCAGCTGTAGCAGCTGGAACCTTGCCTCCAGCTTTTGATGCTGGTCAAACCTTAGTAGTCCAACTTGGTGAAAAAAATCTAATGAATGTGAAGGACATTGTTGACTCACAAGTGAAAAAATATGGAGGAGCAAATAAAGCCACAGAATCCATGCTTGATGATAAGTGGCCGGGATTAAATTTGGGAGTGCCGTATGCAGTTGGTGGAAATATTATTTATCGCCGGTTGGATCTTTTAAAGGCTGCCGGACAAAAGACTACCGCTCCAAAAACTTGGGACGAATTGATGGATACTGCAGTTAAAACCCAGGAAAAAGGTGGTGCGGGATTTAACATTGGATTAGTCGGAGACTCAAATGATATTTTCCGTGCGCAATTTGTCGGATATGGTGGTCGTTTTGCGGATGCTGCTGGGAAGAAATGTATGATTGACAGCCCAGCTAGTCGTGACTTCCTGACTTTCGTCAAAAAATGGTTTGATAAAGGTGCATACAACTCTGGAGCAAATAACAATGACGGAGCCTGGGATAACAATTTGTACTTAGGCGGAAGGACTGTATTCATCGCCAACCCCGGATCGGTTTATGCCACTATGGTAAACGGATCAGCTTCTTGGCCAGTGAGTGCAGAGCTCACGAAAATGTCTAAAAACACTGGCTTTTCTGGTCTGCCTGCTGGGCCGAAATCTAGGGTTGCACCATCAGGTGGACAGCTACGAGTTATCCCTAAAACCAGTAAATATCCATTGCTTGCTAAAGACCTTATTCAATTCTTAGCAGAGAGAAGAAACGCTCAAGAGTATTTGGAGACTGCTGTTTATGGTCCTGTATGGAAATCTTACAATGATTTCGACTTCTGGGATGAGACTAAGGATCCAGTGCACGGTGGTCTTTTTGACATTGCAACCGCAGGAACCTCAGCCACATTTCCAGATGTAGACAACAATGGATATGCAGAATTTGTGGCTGGTTTCAACTTGCCAAAAATGGTCCAACGCTACTTATTTGATGGTGATTCAATGGACAAGACCATTGCAGAAGCCCAAAAAGTATGCCAACAGTTATATGACAAATAGTAAAAAAGAAAAATAATAAATCAAAAAAGATCTAAATCGAGTGGTGCTCAGAGAGTTGAGCGCCACTCGATATATCGTAAGGACATCATAAATTGAGTAAAAGTGAAAAGGTACTGAAACGGCAAAATAATAAAATATTTGGTCTTTTAAAGCCAGATAGTCTTTTTGGCTACTTTATGATTTTACCTGCTTTAGTGGTGTTATCTTTCTTTTTTGCATACCCTTTAATTTATGAAATTTACATTAGCTTTACGGACAAAACATTAAGCAACGATGGTGACTTTATTGGATTTAAAAATTATATTCGGTTATTAGATAATCCAGAATTTGTTACTGCTATTTTTAATAGTGCTGTTTATGTATCATTCGTGCAAATAGGTAAGTTCACTTTGGGACTTGGAATTGCAATTCTTTTAAATCAAAAATTGCGAGCAAGAGGTTTGTGGCGCGGCTTAGTTTTAGTACCTTACGCAATACCAGGTTTTGTTGCTTTCTTAATCTGGCGCTTAATTTATCACACAGAAGTTGGTGCGCTTAATGTATTTCTTCAAAAAATTGGACTAATCGATGCACCAATATCTTTCCTTGGAGAGCGCGATTGGGCCATGGCTTCTGTTATCTTTTCTACCATATGGCGAGGATTTCCATTTTGGGCGATTATGTTTTTGGCAGCACTACAAGCGGTACCTAAAGAATTGTATGAGGCTGCCGCAGTGGATGGCGCAAATGCATGGCATCGTTTTAGAAATATTTCCCTTCCAGGAATTAGACCAGTCATATTAATTGTGTTCATGTTGTCCACGATTAGCACAATAAATTCATTCGAAGCGATCTGGCTTCAAACAGCGGGTGGTCCATCAGATGCAACTGTAATTCTGCCAATTTTTGCCTATCGATCACTTACTAGTTTTAATATAGGAGAAGCTTCAGCGGCGGCATTAAGTCTGGTTCCAATTTCTATAGTTTTTAGTGTACTTATTCTTCGAAAGCTACGTAAGGATTAAGATGATAACTACAAAAAACAAATTTTATGTTTTTTATAAGTATTTAACTTTGTTTGTTCTTGGAATTTTCATTCTTTTTCCTCTTTACTGGATGTTAAATCTGTCCTTTAGATCTCAATCTTCCCTTTACACAAGGTTTACATTGTTGCCTTTGGATTTAAATCTGCAGAACTACAGATTGGCAATAGAAAATGATTTTTTTCTTACAAGTTTGCGCAACACGGTAATAATCTGTTTTAGCTCAACTTTAATTGCAATTTTATTTAGCCTAATGGCGGCATACTCTTTGACTATTCTCAAATATAAGGGCCGAGATACATTAGGCAAAATTATAATAGTTGCTTTTCTTACACCTGGAGCAATTTTATTTATACCTATGGCTGTAATTGTGGCTAATATCAATCTCTCGAATACACTTAAAGGTTTGGTATTAGTTTATTTAAGCTTTTTAGTTCCCCTTGGTACCTACCTTTTGATTGGTTTCTTTAAAAGCATTCCAGTTGAACTGGAAGAAGCTGCTCGAATTGATGGGGCTAGTAGATTGCAGGCTTTAATTCTTATTCTACTTCCGCTTATCGCGCCGGGACTAGTGTCAGTTGGAATTCTAACTTTTACGGGAGCATACAATGAATTATTGTATGCATTAGTAATTAATACGGATCCAGCTGTACGGACATTGCCTGTAACTATAGTTTGGTTGACGAATTCTGAGGAGTCACCATGGGGCCTAATGATGGCATGCTCTGCTATAGCTGCACTTCCTATAATGATACTTTATTTTGCTGGACAAAGATTTGTTGTTGAAGGCTTACAGACAGGCTCGGTAAAAGGTTAAATAAAAATCCAATAGGTACTCACAAGAAAGCAGGTATGCAGATGCGTCCAGGATTTGGTCAGTTTCAAGTAGCCAGCGAAGAGTATTTACAATTCGCACAACAATTTGGTGCTACAGATATTCTCTTTAATACCCCATTGATTCCAGGTGATGGCGGACGTTGGCAATTACATGATTTAGTTAAGTTACGCCTTCGGGTAGAACAGTTCGGTATGAAGTTAAGTGCGCTTGAGAATGTGCCAACTAATTTCTACGACCACATCATGCTTAATGGACCAAAGCGTGATCAACAGATCGAAAATATGATCGCAACCGTCCGCAATATTGCCCGTGCTGGTATCCCAATCTTTGGTTACAACTGGATGCCATCACATGTTTGGCGTACACCGCCGGTTGCAATCCGCGGCGGAGCACTTGCTACAGCGTTTGATGACAATATTGCTCAAAAGTACCCATTGACTCACGACCGCGAATACAACGAAGAAGAGATGTGGGCAAATCTTGAGTACTGGATCAAGATTATTACTCCAATTGCTGAAGAAGAAGGAATTCGTCTGGGAATCCATCCTTGCGATCCACCAGTAGAAAAACTCGGAGGAGTACCTCAATTGTTGCGTTCATTCGCGGCTTACAAGCGCTTAGTTGAGATCTATCCAAGTGATAGCAATGCAATTGAGTTCTGCCAAGGAACTTTCTCAGAGATGAAAGATGATATTTACGAGATGATTGAATATTTCGTATCCCGCAAGAAGATCCTTTATGTTCATTTCCGCAACGTCTCTGGCAAAGTGCCAGTCTTCTATGAGGAGTTTGTAAATACCGGATACGTGGATATGTACAAGGCTATGAAGATTTACCACAAGCACAACTTTGATGGTTTTTTTATTGATGATCACGTTCCACATACTCATGGAGATACTCCATGGGGACACCGTGGTCGTGCCTTCGCTAACGGATATATCCAAGCGATGATCGAGGCAGTTCAAAAGCAGGGTTAATCAACTTCATATTCACGAAAGGCGGTGGCGAAGATGCGCTCAGGTCAAGGAATTTGGATCAGCACCGGATTTAGCCATGGCGATAAGTTGCAATTTTCGCAACAATTTGGAATCACCGATGTGGCCATTCAGTCTTATGACACATCGGGGATTCCAAGTAGCGGTGGAAAATTTGAGTTACATGATTTAGTTAAATTGCGTTTGCAGATTGAAAATTTTGGTATGAAATTAACGGCATTGGAGAATGTGCCAAGTAACTTCTATGACCACATCATGCTTAACGGTCCGAAGCGTGATCAACAGATTGAAAATATGATTTACACGATTCGTAATATTGCCCGAGCCGGTATTCCAATCTTTGGATACAACTGGGAGCCTTCCCTTGTTTGGCGGACAAAGCCAGAGTTAATTCGTGGCGGGGCTGTTGCTACAGCTTTTGATGAAAATATTGCTAAGGAGTATCCACTTTCACATGATCGCGAATATAGCGAAGAAGAGCTGTGGGCAAATCTTGAGTACTGGATCAAAATCATTACTCCGATCGCCGAAGAAGAAGGAATTAGATTAGGAATTCATCCAAGCGACCCACCAGTTCCAATATTAGGTGGGATCCCACGCCTATTCCGCTCCTTTGCAGCTTATAAGCGGTTAATAGAAATTTATCCGAGTGACAGCAATGCAATTGAATTTTGCCAAGGAAGTTTTTCAGAGATGAAAGATGATATCTACGAGATGATTGAATACTTTGTCTCTCGTAAGAAAATTCTCTACGTGCACTTCCGAAATGTTTCCGGTCCAGTTCCGGTTTTCAAAGAAGAGTTCATCAACACCGGACATGTAGATATGTATAAAGCTATGAAGATCTATCATAAGCACAACTTTGATGGCTTCTTTATGGATGACCATGTTCCACACACTCACGGGGATACCGAATGGGGACATCGTGGGCGGGCATTTGCAAATGGATATATCCAGGCATTGATTGAAGCAGTCCAAAAAGAATAAGAATTAAAAACCCCGAGGGGTCGACTCGGGGTTTTAACTCGCAGAAATAAATTTAATTTAAGCTGAAAAATCACTTTCAAAAATCTCTGCGTTACCAGAAGCATTTTGATTTTTCGCCGGCTTGTTTACTTTGCTTTGGACATTTGGATCGGGTTGCTGATTGTTCTGTCCACCAGGCTTGTTTGGTTGCATTGGCTGTATTGGTGGATTCTTTTGATTCTTGTTTCCTTTTGGATTTTGCATGGGCTTGCGTGGCTCGACTGGAGGTGGTGCAAATACCGGGCGCTCAGGTTTAACTGGAATATCACCAAGTGCATCGACTGCATTTTTTCGGGTTTTTGTTGCTGCCATTACTGCCGCACTCATAGCTGTTCGCAAAGCATTTCTTGCTTCAGGTGTAGTTGCGCTACTTTGAGAATTTCGTTGATCAGATCGCGCTTTATCAATCGCAGCTTTAAAAGCATCATTAATCGCGACTAGTTCAACTTCATGCTTTTCTTCAAATGCAATTACATCTAATTCATATTTACCAAGAGCTACTTTGTAAATTGCTTCTGCGCTGCGCCGATCTTGCTTATATTTATCTAAAACAATTTTGTAAGCATCAAAAGCAACTTTGTAAGCAGCAAGTTGTTCTTCATAAGTGCCGGTTGCGGATGGTGAGGGAGCTGAGGGAGCTGAGGGAGCTGAGGGAGTTTCTGCTGCCTGTACCGATGTTGCAGATGGAATTAAGAGGGAACCAGAAATCAGTAAGGCTAACGAGAGCTTGAAAGCGGCCCGCGTATTTTTTACCATTATTCACTCCTAAATCTGGCGCAATTCCTACTTCGATAACGGTACCGAAGTTATGGTCTAAGCATCCCCTTCGATTTTGTGAGGGTTCTGTGAAAATGGTTCGCGCTTTATGGGATTAGGGGGAATCCCCTATCTGGGGGGTGCAATTGGATCAGGGCTACTAGTAGCCTCACCTGATAGATAACCCAATCGAGGGGGTCCAGATGTCAGGCACAACAGCGTTAGCTAAGACAGATACGCCAGTGATTTTGGTGGTAGATGACGAGGCAGGAGTTCGTGACTTGCTGGGCGATGCCTTGCGCCTGGGAGGATATGAAACTTTTGAGGCGAGTGATGGGATGGCCGCCCTCACCGCCTTGCGAAAGCGCCCGGCCAATCTCTTACTCATCGACATAAATATGCCGCTAATGGATGGCTTTGAACTGCTCGAGCGGCTGCGTTCCACGGGGGATATGACCCCGGCGCTGATGCTTAGCGCACGTGGAGATAAGACCGATATCGCCCGCGGATTGCGATTGGGCGCAGATGATTATGTAACTAAACCTTTTAGCCTTGAAGAATTACTTTTACGGGTAGCCGCAATTTTGCGCCGATCTACGCCCAAGAGTTCTTCTTCGCCAATTTTGCGCTGTGGCCCAATTCAATTAAATGATGAGTTGCACTTGGTAACTTTGGATGACGCAGTGATTGAACTTTCTCCAACCGAATATAGATTGTTGCAATACATGATGGAGCATAAAGGGAAAGTTTTAAGTAAAACCACCTTGTTAAGTGCAGTCTGGGAGATTGATTTTGATTCCGAAAGTACGGTTGTTGATACATATATATCTTATTTGCGGAAAAAATTAAATCTTGAGGATCTTGAATTTATCCGCACTGTACGAGGAGTCGGATTTCAATTAGTCGAGCCTAAATGATCAAAGGTAATAATTAGTGAAATTACGATCAAGGCTTTCATTAGCAACTGCATCAATTACGATTTTGGTTTCACTTTCTATTGGTGCAGCTTCTATTCTTACTGCGGAGCGGTCCGAGATTTCCAAACTGGATAGCATTATGGAAAGTTTGCTATCTCAGATTTTAAATAGTGAGAATCCATTGGGCGAAGCCTTTTATTATTCTCAAGAGTTATCGATACCGCTTGCGGTTGCATTGTTGCCAGCTGGTGGCGAATTAACATTACTTACCGAGCCAGTTGGTACATTTGAAAAGCTTCCTTCACCCGCTGAGTTAGACCAAGCAAAAGCTCGTGGAATTGAAATAAGCGGTGAAACTCCGTATCGAATTCGAACATTTCAACTTCCTGATCGCGAATATATAATTATTGCTACATCTCTAGGTGATGTACAAGCTATGCGTTCAAAGAATATTCAAACATTATTTGGATTTATACTAGTAGCAGTAATTCTTGGAGTCCTATTAATTTTATTTTTTATTCGCCGAGATATCTCTAAAATTGAAGTGCTCGTAGATTCAGCAACAAAAATTTCTGAGGGGGATTCTTTAGTAGAAATTCAACCCTCATCGGGTGATTCAGAGGTTGATCGGCTAAGTTTGGCTTTAAATAAAATGGTTACTTCATTGCAGAATGCGGTAAGTATTGAGAAAGAATCTGCCTCTCGGATGCAAGAATTTTTAGGTGATGCTTCCCATGAATTACGTACTCCTTTAACAGTAATTAAGGGTTATGTTGAATTGTTGAGTAAGGCGCAATTGGTTGATCCTGAGCAAAGCGCCCGCGCTTATTCACGTCTTTCCTCCGAAATTGAGCGGATGGAGATCCTGATTCGTGATTTACTGTTGCTGGCAGAATTAGGACAAAAAACTCCAGAATTTAACGAAGAGGTTAATCTTTCAGAGCTTGTGCTTACGCAAGTTAATGATTTAAAGGCATTAGATTCAATGCGAAAAATAGAGTCCATGATTAGTGGTGAGATTTACTTAAATGGATCACGCTTACATCTACAACAAATGTTGGCAAATGCTTTTGGAAATATTCGCAGACACACCCCATCTGATGCTCCAGTGCAAATATCACTAACTTCAACCAATGGGAAAATTGATTTAGCAATTGAGGACGGGGGACCTGGGCTGCCCACTAGAGCTTATGTTGAAGGAAGACAACATTTTCAACGGTTTGATAAATCCCGATCCCGCGACACTGGTGGGTCAGGTTTGGGAATGAGCATTATGTCCGGGATCATCAGCGAACATGGGGGATCTATTGAACTCGGTGTCAGCAAACTAGGTGGATTGCTGCTCGAGATCACTTTACCCGCCTAGAATTTGCAAATGCGTAAGCAACTATCAATCCTCGCCCTGATTGCTTTTCTTGTGACTGGCAACTTCTTGGCCCCGGCTTCTGCTACAACCGCTTTTAATGTAAATCTAGCTGATCATTTTGGTGGAATTCCACAAGATAATCTTTCTTATATAACTACCGGGCAGGGCAATAACGGTTCAGAATCTTTATGTACTGGTTGGGATGACCCAAAGTGCAGTAATTCGCTGACGGCTTACGTAATTCTTCCAGTGTGTAAGGGCGCAACTGAAGCAAATTGTGTCGAAGCACTGTCGATAACAACATCAAAAGTGCCGCAAAGTAAGGCGGTATTTGTTAAAACAATTGGCACCCAATCGTTTGCCGCAAATGTTAATCAAGAATTACCTGCCGGATCTAATTGGTCATTGTTTGAAGTGCCAGCTTTAGCTGTAGCAGGAGAAGTTTCAAAGTATTCCGTTAAAGTTAAAGTCGATTTTCAAAAGATTCCAATTATTGGGTTGAAACCAAAAGCATTCTCAGCAACAGTGGTTCCTTATGCGAGCGGAACAACTTCTATGCGCGATATCGCGATGTACGAATGGGTCAATCCACTTGGTGTACCTACAGTAAGTGGAAATCAAGGTGATTCAAAATGTGTTTGGACTGAGAACGGCACATGTGGGGTTGAAGTCGCATTTCCAAAAGATGCAAAAGTAAAATTGACCATTCATTTAGGAAATTATTTAACCTCTTGGCTGCATGGTCGCTTAACTGAACCAACGGTCGACATTACTGCGATTACCCAGACTCAAAATCGATTAACTGTGGAGGCTGCACCAGTATTGACTCCATCTGCCAGCGCATTAATTTCATCAACTGAAGTCTCGCCTGAAATTTCCAATAACTTTAGAGATCCATCAGGGTATCTACCACCCGGGGAAATTAGCATGATGACAACTGCATCTTCAGACGGAGCTTTAAGAAACTTTTTAGGTTTTGAAAAGTTCTTTGCAAATAAGGCAACATCGTTAACGGATACTTGGTCATTTAGATCTATTAATCCGGCTGAAGTTATGAGTTCGGGTTTTGCTGGATTTGCCGGATTTGGCAGTACGTCGGATTCAACAGGTTTAGGCAGTTCTGCTGCTAAATGTCTGCCACAAGCTTCATCGATACTTGGCGCAATTGCCGGTGCAAACTCCACAACAGCTTTGATTGGCATGGTTACAACTAACGCGCTTACCTATGAATCTGGGCCACCAAAATTTGAGGATGGATATTTAAATTATAAAGTTGCTGGAGTGCACAGCAATCCAGATGGAAGTGATTTCATTGGAAAGTATGACTTGGTGATGGATGGAGCAATTGCTCGCTGTCTCTATGGATTCGGTGCGAAAGTTCCAGTTTCTGCAACGGTAAGTATTGTTTCGACAGAGGCAGGTTCTCGAGTTCAATCAACCTTGTTTAAAGATGATGGACAATGGATTCGTCTTGGTGCATATGGTTTTACTTTTTCTTCGCCTACTTTAAAAATTAAATTAGCTCAAGGCGGTGCTGCCGATCCTGCAAAAGTTGCCGTCAAAGAAGAGAGTCCAACAGCTCCAGAAAAACAAGCACCTAAAGAAGAAGCTGTGGCAACCACTACTAAAGCTGCCGCACCTGTAGAAGTTAAGAAAATTGCCACGAAATCAATTAGCTGTTTAAAAGGAAAAATCATCAGGAAAATTAGTGGTACAAATCCTAAATGCCCTGCTGGTTTTAAGAAAAAGTAATTAGCAAAATGGAAAAGTTGATCGAAAGTACCGATTATGCGCTCGCGCAAAAATGGGCGATTGAAATTGCCGGAGATCCTAATCAAGCCCAGATGATAATTCCAGAAGTTGGTTTTATAAAAGCGGTGAGAAATTCAAATTCGGTTTCGCTAACTAGAAAAGATGAAAAACTTTTTGGTCTGGGACTTGGTATAAATCCACCTATTGATCCAGATTGGGAAAGATATATGGTGGAGCGTAAAGTTGAAACAAGTGATTTAACAGATTCAACTCCTCTGCTTGAACTAGACATTTATTCAATTGAAACTGAGCAATTTAAAGGAACTTTGGTAAATTTTGATGTTTATGAAGACGAAGAGATTTCAGATTTTTTAACAGCAAATGCACCAAATTCCTCAGTGTGGCCGGCAAACCCTGAAGTAGTTTTTTGGGCCGGTAAACGTAATGCAGATGGAGATTTGATTGCTGTAGGAGCAGTAACAATGTGGGAGACCGGCCAAAAAGTTCTTTCTTCGGTTGGCACCGCTATAAATGAACGCGGTAAAGGGCACGCCACAAAATTAGTGACCGAGATGGTGGCTAAAGCGAATGAATTAGGATTTGCGCGCCTTGGATTAGCAGTTCGGGCTGACAATATTGCCGCCAAAAGATCTTATGAAAAAGTTGGATTTAATTTATGTGGAGAATTTACTATTTTTGAAAGAAATTAAATTTAGGAGTTAGTCAGGAGTTATTGGGTGCAATCTGTTCCATATGTCCGATATTTTTCATGGCCAAAAGATCTTCCTCGGCAGTTGGAATTCGATCTGCTGCTTTTAAAGCGCTCTTGCCAATGAAGATGATTGCGCATCCGATAGCAATAGATATTGAAGTGATCGCCAATGTGGCTCGTGGTGAGAACTCACTGGCAACTACACCTCCAACTGCAGCACCTAATGCCATAAAAGCTCCCTCAACTGTCCAGAGCCAACCGAGAGCAGCCACCGCCATGCCTTGTGGACGTACAGCTTCTAAAACTTCCCAATAGAAAACTTGCAATGCACCGCCACAAGCCCCGAGGAATACTCCAACAATTAACATGCTCCAACCGGGGTAAGTAAAGGCAAGTGGTGCCGTGAAAATCATCCAGAGCACATAATTTATAATTAAACCTTTTAATGCTGATGTTCGTTTTGAAATCATTCCTGCGTACAAACCACCAAAGACTGCAGCAACTCCCATGGCGCCAAGTATTGGTCCAGTCCAGCCTGGAATTTTTTCTAGAGTTGCAAAAGCCGGTACGCCAACATCAAATGCTCCCCATCCAAAACCGATAAAAATTCCTTCAATCATCAGAAGTTGCATTCCCTTGTTTTTCCAAAGCGGTATGCCCCCGACTTCTCGCGGCTCTGGGATTGATTCGCGAGCAATCCTGGTAAATGAAAGTGATACACCACCAATTAAAATTAAAATTCCGACACTATTTAATGCAAACCCTGGCCAGAGCGATAATGAGAGTGTTGTCGCAATTATTGGCCCGAAGACATTAGCGATATTCATTATTGAGGTGTCTAGCGCATAAGCCGTTCGTAACTGCTCTGGCTTGACGGCGATTTTCCATAGTGGACGAACCGATAAATTTATAGGAGGAGATGACAATCCCATTGCCAATGCAAATATGAGTAAGGAATTTCTTTCAGTTAATGTGTTGAAGTATAAAACCATCACACAGTAAGTTGGAGCAAGAATTCGAAGTGGCCATTTCTGTCCGAATCGGTCAATCACAGTTCCACGAATTCCAGCGGTGACTGATTGACTTAGTGCAAAAGCACCGATCGCCAATCCTGCTGCTGCCACAGAGCCTGTCTCGCGTTCAACTTTAAAAAAAACAGCTAACCCCAACATTCCATAAGCGATACGAGCGGGAAATGAGGTGATTAGTAAAGCCCTAGCGTCGGGCAATTTCAGTAGTTCTAAATAGCGTGACATTATTTGGAAATTCTATCTGTAATACCTATCGTTTTGGGTGAATATTCTTTATAGTTCTGACATGAGTGGAACTGTAAATTGCACATTTGACCTAACAAAAGATGGCATTCAAGCCGGATATCTTAAAGTCGGTGATTCAACCAACAACAGCGGATGGACCACATATAACGTCCCAATTATCTCAATTAAAAATGGAGCTGGACCAAGAGCACTAGTCCTTGCGGGTAATCATGGTGATGAGTATGAAGGCCAGATTGCTGCGACAACTCTTTCGCGCGATTTAAAACCTGAACAAATCAAAGGCCAGGTAATTATTATTCCTTGTTTATCCCAAGAGGCCTCTCGTGGCGGAACTAGACATTGGCCAGATGGTGTTAATTTCAATCGGATATTCCCAGGCAGTGAAGATGGTCCAGTAAGTTCAAAACTTGCCTATTATTTAACTCACGAACTATTTCCAAAAGTTGATGCAGTAATGGATATCCATAGTGGTGGTCGCGGACATGTTTTCATCCCATGCTCAACTATGGTTTGGGCAAAGGATGAAAAACAAAGAGCCAAGATGTTGAAGAGCATGCTCACCTGGAACGCCAGTTACAGCATGATTCTTCCAGAACAACCATCCACTAACCCGGCATCACTATTGCCAGGTGAAGCAGAACGACAAGGCAAAGAGGTTTTTACGACCGAACTTGGTGGGGGAGCGCTGGCAAATCACACCAGCGTAAAAGTTGCCAAAGATGGATTAGATAATGCGCTGCGCTCTTTAGGAATTCTAAATGGCGCACCAAAAACTCGAGAAGAGCAAGGATTGCCTCCTGCATTTATTTTGGATATGCGCTCCGAAAGTGCATATCACTCAGTAAATGATTTTGGTTTGTATGAAAATCTTTTCCCATTGGGGGGAGCAATTAAAAAAGGTGAAGTTTTGGGATTAGTTCACAATATGGATAACCCAGAAGTTCCTGCTGTTCCGGTAATTGCTAAACAGGATGGAGTCCTAGGTGTTGAAAGAGGATACCCAAGAGTGACTCCTGGTGATGTTGTGGCACTGGTTGGAATGGCCTACAAATCTGCGGCCGACCTTCCGGTGCTTTAATTTATGAGTTCACAACGACTGAGTGGGCATGTTGCTTTAATAACTGGTGGAAGCAGAGGGATTGGCGCAGCGGTAGTTCGAGCATTTGTGGCCGAAGGTGCAAAAGTCGCTATTAATTATTTAGACATTCCGGAGCGCAGAAAAGAAGCAGAAGATTTAGTTTCGCAATTTAAGGGTGACGTAATCGCCTTAGCAGGAGACTTATCTGACCCCGAAGTTCCTGCAGCTTTAGTAAAAGCGACGCAACAAAAATTTGGGAAAATCACCACCATTGTGGCTAATGCCGCAGCGATGCAATTGAAACCATGGCGCGAAATTACAGTGGCTGATTGGGATTTAACTCAAGCGGTAAATGTTAGAGCAACCTGGCTCTTGATTAATGCTGCATATGATGATTTAAAAAAACATCAAGGAAATATTATTACTGTGACTTCAGTCATGACCGAAACCGGTCAGCCAGGACAGATTCATTACTCGGCATCTAAGGCAGCGATAATTGGTTTAACCCGTTCACTCGCACGTGAAATTGGTGCAGATGGAGTAAGAATCAACTCTGTAATGCCCGGCGCAATCCGCACTGAACATGAGGTCTCATTGGCTCCCGACCCCAAACCAGTTGATGATTTAGTTTTGCCATTGCAATCATTGAAACGTCGCGGTTTTCCCACAGATCTTGCTGGAGCATTTGTTTTCCTTGCAAGTGAAGATGCTGCATTTATCACTGGACAAGTCATCAATGTTGATGGCGGCTGGGTGATGTATTAATTTTTAGTATTGATAATTTCGATCAGGAATATTTAGATCGAGTGGCCATAGTGGTCTTTTCGGCCTGGTGAATGGAAGTTCACTTAATCGATTGTCAGAAGGCCCTGGGGCGTTAACATCGATACAGGCAAAAGCGATCGGTTCGTAATATGCGCGATATCCACCAGCGGATTTTGCCTGAACTGCTTTTGCTTTTGTTACATCTAATCCCATGTGATCATAAAGTTGATAATCCAACATAAAGGCTGGGTTTGAGGTAATCACAATCTCAATCTCACCAATATTTAGAAGAGCCGTCGTACCTACATTAAAAATTTTAGAAGGGTATTTGGATTGATAAGACCCATTAGTAATTTTTATGACTTTTCCAGTAACTTGCAATGGCTTAAAGAATTTAGTTGCTCTTGTTCCGCCTAAATTAAGGGTGACCGTGGCACCGACTCCAGCTTCTGCGCAAGCGATAGCGGCTGGTTCATCGGTTATGGACATCAACACTTGTCCGTGAATGGGATTAGATATTAATGCCGCCAAAATAAATGAGCTATCTCCGGTGCTACCGCCAGAGGTGCTGTCGCTTCCATCCGCGAAGATGAAAGGACGTTGATCAGGAGTGCTTGCATTTATAGTTTTCACAGCATCAGCTATATCAACTTTTGTAAAAAGAAATTTATCTCGGTAATTCCAAAGTGAGTTTGCAATCTCATCAGCATATTGCTGGCCGAGGTCAGGTGAACTTTCGGAATTTTCATCGGTAACTACCAAAGCTGACCAACCTAATTCGCTGACATCGAGCCAAGGTTGAGTACAAAAAATCGTGGCATCTAAAACTCCAGGAAGTTTCTCAATCTCATGTATCCGCGCTTTGACTTCTTTTAAAGGCCAGATTGTTGTGTCTATACCTTCAGCGGGTGAAATCATTTTTAATTTCCGAAAACTTAACTTTGGTTTTGCTTGGCTGGTTACTGCCAAACCAAGTAAGCGCATCGCCCGCTTTCCAGTATTGAAAAAATCTATGTGTGGGCAAGTCTGATATCCCGCAATCAGATTTGTTCCTTGCGCCATTTTTGCCGTGAAGTGCGCATGCAGGTCACAGCTAACGGCGATTGGAAAATCTGGAGTGGTCATCTCTCGAACTGCGGCAATTAAATCGCCTTCAACATCTTCGCAACTCTCGGTGGTCATCGCTCCGTGCAAACGCAGGTAGACGCCATCTACTTGACTGATAACTTTGGCAAGACCAGTTACAAAACGCTCTTTTAAGAATGCATAAGCCACATCACTTACAGTCGGACCACATCCACCATCGGCTGTTGTAGTTGGAATTAACTCGATTCCCATTTGCGCTGCAACTTCCATTGCACCGGCAATTTCATCTTTGCCTAGCCCGGCAGTAAAAAGATCAACACCTTCAACCATGGCAAATCTTTGGAATGTATCTAGATGAGTTAGGTCAGGGGAAAAACTATTGGTTTCAAAAGTTAAGCCAGCGACAGCGACCTTTTTACCAGTTGGCGTGACGCTCATCTAATTACCTCATTCTAAGAAGGAGAGAAAACTAGATTATATATAAAGCCCCATTTAGCGCTGCTACTTTTATAGGAGTGAGTGGGCTTCCGGCTGGACCAGTGGTAACTGCACCACTTTGAGCATCAAATTTTGATCCATGCCATGGGCAATCCAATGTTTTGCCTTGGATAGCAAGAGGTCCACCTTGGTGAGTACAACTCGTTGGATACCCCTTAAATAAATCTTCTCCAAGTCGCGCAACAAAAAGATTTGTATTCGTGGCCGAATTTGTCGCGGAGATTGTTTTACCAACTTCAATATCGGCAAGTGTTAGTGCAACACCAGATTTCTTAATTGCAATCGCGCTTGCAGGTACAACATCCAATGTTTTTATTTCATTTGACGCGGCAGATGCCGAGGATGTGCCTACACTATTTACTGCAACAACAGTGAATGTGTATGCAGTTCCACCTGTAAGCCCAGCAAATGTAAAGGTTCCCGAATCAGATTGCGGAAGTGTCACTTTAATTCCACCAGGATTTGATGTTGCTATGAAAGAGGTAATTGGCGCTCCACCATTTTTTGCTGGAGCAGTGAATGCAATTGTCGCACCGGTTGCACCGGTTGCACTTGCTTTACCAATTACTGGGGCATCAGGTGCAGTGTTTGGCGGCGGAGTTGGAGATGCAGATGCGGATGGTGATGCAGAGGGACTAGCTGAAGGTGCTGGAGTACTTGTTGCTTTAGCTACAGGTTTTTTAACTACTGGTTTTTTTACAACGGGTTTCTTAACTACCGGTTTTTTAGCTACTGGCTTAGTGGCGCCTAGTGCTCGATCACCTAAAATTAGTGAGCCGATAAAACCACTTGTGATGGTGATAAAACGACGACGTGTTGGCAGGTTAGGCAGATTATTCGGCAGATTGTCCGGATTAAGTTGATTTTCCATTCGTCAACGGTAACTGGCGGAGCCGATTAAATCACTCTCTAAGCCCCTGAGTGTGAGATGTTTTGAAAAGAGTAAGGAATACGTGGGGGTTTCCCTGCGAAAAGTTAAAATCTCTCCTTTAGCCAATATGCTCGGTCGTATGAGAAGTGGATTAACTCTCAGGGCTACTTTGATGGCCGCTGCTATTTTCTTCGCGTTTATGCCAAGTGCGAGCCAGGCTGATGTCTCCCCGACGAAACCATCTGTGGACGCGGCATTTGGGGATAAAATAGCAAGAGCTGCTGCGGAGGTACCATCAATTGGAAGTGGTTTTTCAGAGTCCTATCCAACTCCTGACTTCTCACTATCTGCTTTGCGCGGATCTATACCGGTAGCGGCAGGCAAGCAAGGGCAAGGCGATCATCCATTATGTGCATCTGCAACAGATCCACATTGTGCAAATGTCCACATCATCAAGGCCGATTTAATAATTCCTCCCTGTTACTCCGATGCAGATCGTATTTGTGTTGAAGGATTGGAAGTTGGCGCCGAAGGCAAGCCACTTGAAAAAGCTGTGCTTGATCATGAGTTAAAGACAAATAAGACACCGGCAGATGCGAAATTAGGATTGCCTGCAGGAGGTTCGGCAAGTATCTGGAACGCTCCTTCGCTTTCGCACCAAGGCAATGCGCTTTCTTATGCGGTAATCGTCACCCAAGGCTACAAATTAGATAAAAAAATAGCCGCATCTTCTCAAAAATTTGAGCCATGGAGCTTTAACGCAACAGTCATTCCGGTCAATATGAAAAAAGGCAAGTACTGTGGTTTTGAAATTTTCGAGATTGAAAAGGATAGTTATTTTGGTGAAGTGAATACCTCTTCGCGAATGGCGGGAGATGGCTGTGATTTTAATATCCCCTACCGAGAGTGCATCTTAACTGAACAGGGATTTTGCGCCGCCCCGGCCCAGTTTTTGCCAAATACCAGAGTCGCTCTTACTTTGCGGATGGATAGCAAAGTTACAGGTTGGCTTTTTGGAAGAATGAAAGATGTTGACGTAGCCATTACTTCTCTAGATGCTAATAATAATAAGTTACGGGTAGAAGCAACCTCTGTCAATTTACTTTCCGGAACGGGATGGGTTGCTAAAAAAGATTTAATCAAATACTCAGATTTATATGAATTAGAGAAGAAAAGATGGTTTAGTGGTGATGGAAAGTTTGAAGATTATCTTGCTGCACCAGGCCGTCGATGGGGGGATATGTCTGTAGGAGATTTTGATACATTTAAAGCATGGGAGCAATTAATCAAGCCAAACCCAGAAGATAATTGGCGTTGGAATTTCGGATCAAATATTGATACAAGTAAACAAAACTGTGAAGGGCAAATAGGGAAAGATAAATTGATCGGGTTAGTAACAACTAATGCGCCAATTTACGCCTCAGGGGCACCTGCTTTTGCCGATGGATCGTTGAGCTATAAGGTGGCTGGGTTACACTTTAAAGCAGATGGTACTTTGTTTAAAGGTTCTTATGACTTGGCAATACGATCAGATTTTGCCAGATGTCTATATGGATTTTCAAATGCGCCCATCAGGGCAAGTGTTTCTGTACTCTCAAGTGATGGCTCGACTCAAAATGTCGCTACCGAATTAGTCACTGAGAAAAATGGTTGGATGACTCTTAGTGCTAAGAATTTCACCTTCTCGGCTCCGACGATCAAAGTGAAATTGGTCCAAGATAATCCAGTGAGTACAACACCGAGTCAGTCAGATAAACCAGTGAGTACAGCACCGAGTGAGCAAGCGGCACCAGTTACGAAAACAATGATAAAAGTAAAAATAATTAATTGTGTAAAAGGAAAAACGACTAAGAAGGTTTCGGGCAGTAATCCAAAGTGCCCAACTGGCTACAAGCAGAGATAATTAGAGATCTTCTCTAATTACAAATGGCGGGCGCGTTCGTTAGCTAGCTCAAGATGAATTTTGTAGAGGGATTTAAGTTTGCTGTTGTTGGCAAGGATGGTGAATAAACTTAAAACGGTGGGGATAGTTACCATCAAAAGCGTTGCTCGTGGCGAAATATGATCGGCACTCCATCCGCCGGCTGCTGCCCCTATCGCCATAAATGATCCTTCAATTGTCCATAACCAACCTGCTGAGGTAACTGCAGTGCCAGGTGGCCGAATGGTTTCGATAAGTTCCCAGAAAAAGATTCGAATTGCGCCCCCGAAAAAACCAAAGAAAATAGCAACAGTGAGCAAACTCCAATCGGGATATGTAAATGCGAGCGGGATTGCTACCAGAGCCCAAAGTGCATTACTTAAAACCATCGCAGTAGTTGGTAGGGCTTTGCGGGAGATCATTCCAGCAAATAAAGCCCCAAACACCGAGGCGATTGCCATTCCAGTGAAAACTACCGCAGACCATTTTGCTACTCCCTCTAGTGAAGCGTAAGCGGGTATTCCAACTGATAAGGCTCCGGTGGCTAATCCAAAACAAGCACCTTGAATGGCGAGAAGTTGTAAACCTTTAGCTTTCCAAATTGCCCCATCAGCCTTGTTTCTTTTTTCGGGAATCCAACTCTTCGAGACTGCAATAAGTGATAATCCAAAGCCACTCATTAGTTGCAGTACTGCACAAAGTTCTAATGCAGTTTCTGGCCTAGATGAAAGAGCCAAAGTTGTTGCTAGTAGTGGCCCCAATATATTGGTGATGTTTATTGCCACAGAGTCCAGGGCGTATGCAGTTCTGATCATATGGAGCGGTGCAGCTAATTTCCACAATGGACGAACTGAAAGATTAATTGGGGGAGAAGCCATACCCATAAACATTGGTAGCACTAAAAGTAAAAAAGTTGAATCTACGTATTTGTAAAAAAATACCATCACTGAATAAATTGGTACTAAAAACATCAGTGGTTTTTGTTGTCCTAATTTATCTATCAGTCGTGCGCGGTAAAATAATGAGAGAGAGATGGCTAGCTGGTAGCAACCACTCGCAACTCCCGCCAAAGTGATTGAACCAGTGACTCTTTGCACATGGAAGAAGATGGTTAAGTTGATCATCGCTTGGCAGATACGAGCCGGAAAAGAAACGATTATCAGTAATCTAACATTTCGGAGTTTTATTAATGTTAGATAATTTCGCATTAGGATTAGTACCTTACAAGTATTGAATCGTTTCAATTCGGACAGGCCGAAAAGGAAGATTCGATAACAGTTTGATAACAGTCACAAAGTTGAGCCTAAGTGGAGAAAAACCATGGCTTTAATTATTTGAAAAATATAGGAAAAATCGTTTTTTCACTTTAGGATGAGGCCAAAGATTGCTGAGAAAAATGTATTTCTCAGCCATTAAAAATAGGGGGAATCCTTGAGAATAACAAAGCGGGCAGCAGCC
>CAEZUJ010000002.1_pt1 | contig 54460 bp, 54 predicted proteins | sample 7264451 | NCBI WGS metagenome assembly CAEZUJ01 (sample SAMEA6813828, study PRJEB35770) | uncultured Actinomycetes bacterium | biome: Freshwater; feature: Freshwater reservoir; material: water | place: Czech Republic | collected 2016-04-20 | depth 0.5m m
CATCAAATTTATGCTGTTGTGAAGGCTAACTTACCGCCAGCCATGCCACTTTCAAGCAAGCGATGAGCTTTAGCGGCCTCCTCGAAGGTAAAGATTTGAAGTGGAGGCAGCTCTAAGGCACCAGATAGTTGGGCGCTAACAAGGTCATTGATGCGTTCTTTTTTCTCATTAAAGGTGGAAATAAAATCTGAAAGCGTTGGGCGGGATAAGTAGATTGAATTTCTAGTCAAACTTAATGGATTTATTGGTTCAACTGGCCCACTAGCCGCGCCGTAAAGCACCATGTCACCTCTTCTGGCCACCAGTTCTATAGTTTGGTTAAAAGTATCTTTTCCAACGCTGTCATAAACAACATTGACTCCCATTCCCTTTGTCAAGAGATTTACTTTGTCGTTCATTTCTGAATAAGTGCATGCATCTTCAAAACCCAAACTCTGCAATTTTTCTAATTTGATCTTGGTGGAAGTAACTGGAATAACTCGAGCACCGCCGCGTTTTAATAATTGAATTAAGATAGATCCAACACCACCAGAGGCAGCGGTGACTAAAGCGGTTGTCTTTGCCGAGGCAACATGTGATGAGGTCGCCAGAAAGTGTGCAGTTAATCCTTGCAAAAGCAACGGCAATAATTTCTCTGCAGATATGTTGGCCGGCAATGGGATTAATTGATCCTCACTAAGAGTCAGAAACTGGGCATAAGATTTTGTGGCACCAGACCAACCAACTCGATCGCCGATTTTGAAATTTTGAAGAGGTGTAGAACTTTCCAAGATAATACCGATGCCTTCTACCCCTAAAATCCCAGGAAATACCATTGGTCTTTCCCCGCGGCGTTGATAAATATCGAAGAAATTAATTCCAGCCATTTCAACTTTAATTAGAATTTGTTCGCCAGGATTATTTGATGAGACCGGAAGTGGAAATTCTTCAACTTTAAGTTGATCCGGTGAACCAATAGCCGATATGGAAATAGCCCGCACAAACACCCCATCCTAGATTGATATATCTCTAATGATTGTGACCGAACGGGGACTTGAACCCCGAATCCCTTGCGAGAACTAGCACCTCAAGCTAGCGCGTCTGCCAATTCCGCCACCCGGTCAGATGATGTTGAGCCATGTCAAGAGGTACTCTACCAAGATCACGGTTTAGAGTTCAAAGTGGGGGAGGATATGCAAATGCGAAGCACCGATTACGGGCGACTTGAGAATGAAGCTGTATCTATCTGTCAAAAATTGATCCAAATCCCTAGTGTTAATTTTGGTGAAGGAAATGGAAATGAAAAAGAGATCGCAATTTTCGTAAGTGATTTTTTAACAAGTTGCGGAATTGCAAATCAAATTATAGAGAGTGCCCCAAATCGTGCAAATGTGATTGCTCGCATTAAGGGTTCAGACAGTTCACGCCCAGGTTTAGTTTTGCATGGACATCTAGATACCGTTCCGGCGACCGTGGCAGATTGGAAGCATGATCCATGGTCTGGTGAAATTATTGATGGAGAGATCTGGGGACGTGGTGCAGTAGATATGAAAGATATGGACGCCATGATTTTAGCAATCGTTGCTGATTGGCAACGCACCGGATTTATCCCACCAAGAGATATTGTTTTAGCTTTTTTTGCAGATGAGGAAGCTGGTTCGCTATTTGGTTCAAGATGGTTAGTCCAGCACCATCCAGAACTTTTCAATAATTGTTCAGAAGCAATTTCAGAGGTTGGTGGTTTTTCGGCAACTTTGCCTAATGGAAAAAGATTCTATTTAATTGAAAATGCCGAAAAAGGTTTCCATTGGATGCGTTTAATTTCTGAGGGAACGGCTGGACATGGTTCGATGATCAATTTGGAGAACGCGATAACTGCCTTAAGCCAAAGTGTGGCAAAGATTGGAACTTATAACTGGCCAGTTCGTCAAACGCAGACTGTTAATTTTTTTCTAGGCAAAGTGGCCGAAGCCTGCGACATGAAGTACGACCCAGAACACCCAGAAAATATTGTCGCCCAACTTGGATCGATGGCCAAGATGATTGGGGCCACAACTCGTAACACCGCTAACCCGACAATGTTGGCATCCGGTTATAAAGCCAACGTGATCCCACAAACTGCGACTGCAACTATTGATGGAAGATTTTTACCAGGGTATGAAGAAGAGTTCATGGCAACCTTGCATTCATTGCTGAATGAAGGTGTGCGCATTGAAACAATTGCGACAGATGCAGCGCTTGAATTTCCGTTTGAAGGCAAATTAGTTGATGCTATGTGTGCTGCAATTATTTCCGAAGATCCAGAAGGAATACCGGTTCCATATTGCATGAGTGGCGGTACCGACAATAAAGCGTTAGCAGTACTGGGAATAACTGGCTTCGGTTTTGCCCCTTTAAAATTGCCACCTGATTTAGATTTTATGGCGCTTTTTCACGGGATAAACGAGAGAGTTCCAGTTAGTTCCATAAAATTTGGGGTCCGGGTATTAGATAAATTCTTACAAAATTGTTAGTTGTTAATTAGCCAACGAAAGTTGCGGCTTAATAATCCGGCGACGTAAGGTCACCAAATGCCGTCCGTCTGGATAAATTCGAACTCGATCTAAAATCCAACTACCCATTTCGGCTCTTTCCACCAACATAGAACGGACAACATTAATTTTCATCCCTTTTGGGATTTGGATTGTTTGATATTCGTAAGAGTTAGTAGATTGAATTTCAATCGCCTGCCTCTGAAATATCATTTAAAGCAGAACGCACCAGATCAGGCAAAACCAAATCATTTGATCTTAAAGCGCCGCGTAATTGCGCAGAAGTTCGAGCACCAATAATTGCGCTTGAAATTCCTGGTGCGTCCCTTACCCAACTCAATGCAATCTCAAGTGGCGCGGCCCCTAATCCGTCGGCAGCAGTGCTTACTGCTGTAACAATTTGCTTAGATCGAGCATCAAGATAATTTGCCACAAATGGACCTAGATGTGGACTTGCCCCACGTGAATCAGCCGGAATTCCATTTTGATATTTTCCAGTCAATACGCCACGACCTAATGGTGACCAAGCTAAAACACCTACTCCTAGATTTTGAGCACAGGGTAAAACTTCATTCTCAATCTTGCGGTTGAGGAGTGAGTACTCATTGTGAGTTGCGCAAATTTCGGCACGTCCAGCCCCTGAACTTTGCAATGTTATGGCGCGCGCGCTTTGCCATCCTGAAAAATTTGAAATACCTACATATCTAACCCGACCAGAGTTAACCGCTATATCCATCGCCGAAAGAGTTTCTTCCACTCTTACAGTTGGATCCCATGCATGTATCTGCCATAAATCAACATAAGTTGTATGTAATCTTTTTAATGATTCATCTAAATCTCGTAGGAGCGCTCCTCGCGAATTATCAATTTCACGTCCAACGATTCCGGCTTTTGTGGCAATTACAATATCCTCGCGTGGAATCATCGTTCCTATTAGCCCACCGATAACCCTTTCACTATCTCCATCACAGTAACTTGCAGCTGTATCGATAAAGGTGCCACCAGATTCAGTGAAAATACGCAACTGCTCAGCAGCTTCATGCTCATCCGTATCGCGGCCCCAGGTCATGGTGCCAAGACCAATCGCAGAGACCCGCAATCCACTATTGCCTAGTTGTCGTTGTTCCAACTGCGAGCGCTCCTTTCATGATTTCGATGGTTTTCGGCTAACCTCTCCGGAGGGTATCTAAGGGAGGCTCGTTGGCAAGCATTATTTTGGTGCGACACTCAAGAAGTACTGCAAATACTGCAGGAGTTCTTGCCGGCCAAGCCCCTGGAATCGCTTTAGATGAAGTTGGCTTTACTCAAGCACAAGGGTTGGTTTCCCGCATAGGTGAAATTGAAATTAAACGTGTTATTTCTAGCCCGCTACAAAGGTGTCTTGAGACCATAACTCCTTGGCATACCGCTCACGGCAAATCAACTATTGAGATAGACCATAATTTTATTGAATCGGATTACGGTAGTTGGACCGGACAAAAATTAAGTGAATTATCGAAAGAACCATTATGGAAAGAGGTCCAGAAAGAACCATCAAGGGTGACATTTCCAGCAGGTGAAAGTTTTAAGGCGATGTTTGATCGAGTATCAAAAGGGTTAGACCAAATTATTGGCAGTTTAAATGATGATGACAATGTAATTATTGTTAGTCATGGAGATATTATTAAGTTGGCTATTGCAAAGATTTTGGATTTACCTATTGATAATTTCCAAAAATTAGTGATTGACCCGGCATCTATTTCAATCGTAAAAGTAGAAAAACAAGAGGAATCAAAAAGAACTGCCCTGATTTCAATGAATGAATCTGGCACTCCTTTAAGTAAGTTGCTAGAGAATAAAGAATTGGCTGGTCTTGGTGGCGGTAAAGGGGATGGTGGGGGAGCATGAGTAGAAATATTTTTGATTTCCAAAACCCAGAACGATTTGTTGCCGGAACTGTTGGCATGCCAGGTGAAAGAACTTTCTATCTACAAGCTAAAGAAGGAATAAAAATCTCCTCCATAAGTTTAGAAAAAAGCCAAGTTGCATTACTTGCTGAAAGGATTCTTAATCTGCTTAAAGAGATGAATTTGCCGCCAAAATCAGTTATTCTCAAAGTTGATGATGCTCCACTAGAACTTCCTTTAATGGATGATTTCCGAGTCGGGGTAATATCTATAGCCTGGGATCCACAAACTCAACATTTAATAATTGAAGCTCAAGCAGGGGAATCTGAAGAAGTTGTTGATCACCAGATTACGGAAGGACCTGATCTTTTTAGAGTCACATTAACTTCCAGTATGGCTAAAAGTTTTGCGCTACGTTCAAATGCATTAGTAAAAGCGGGTCGACCTCCTTGTCAATTTTGTGGAAATCCGTTAGATCCTTCAGCGCACTTGTGTCCGAGAGCCAATGGTTACCGACGTTAAAGCAGCGATAACTTACAAACCGATAGAGATATTGGGGAGGTTAGTTGATGCTTCCAATGCAACTCTTTTTGGGGTGTTAGAGGAAACAGAGATCAATGTGATTTACAAACCAATTTCAGGTGAGCGCCCACTTTGGGATTTCGAAGAGGGATCTTTAGCTGGACGCGAAGTAGCCGCGTATTTGACTAGTGAGTTCATGAATTTCAACATAGTTCCTTTTACAACTTTGCGTGAAGGTCCATTTGGATTAGGCATGGTGCAACATTGGATCGAAGTTGATGAATCTTTTGAAATTATTGAATTTTCACAAAGTGATGATGAAAGATTGCGAAAGATGGCACTGTTTGATGCCATTATCAATAATACTGATCGAAAGATTGGACACCTTTTGCCAACACAAGACGGTGAAATACTTGGTTGCGATCACGGAGTGACATTTCATGTCGAAGATAAGTTACGTACCGTTCTATGGCAGTGGCGGGGAACACCACTAAACCAAATAGAGATTGCGCAACTAGAAAGTTTTATCTCAAATTTCGAAAAATGGAGCGATTTAATTGCAAATTTACTGACCGAAGATGAGAAAGAGATCACGAAGCAACGAACTCTAGAACTCCTAGATTCAGGCAGATTTCCTTTCCCTTCCGAGGATTGGCCTGCGATTCCCTGGCCTCCGGTTTAGGTACTCTTTACCAATGCAAAGTTGGACATCCCTTTCGGTACCTAAGTACAGAGTTGAAGTCGCTTCCAAGGTCAAAATCTGGGACACCGAAGCACAATCAATCGCTGAGGTAAGCGAGAAAGATATTAAGTTATATGTTTGCGGAATAACTCCATACGATGCAACACACATGGGGCACGCCGCGACCTATCTAACTTTTGATCTCTTGCAACGGCTACTGATAATTCAAGGTAGAAAAGTCTCTTATGTGCAAAATATTACTGATGTTGATGATCCTTTACTGGAACGTGCAATAAGAGATAACTTGGATTGGCGAGATCTTGCTACTAAGGAAATTGAACTCTTTAAAGATGATATGAGCGCACTGCGAGTTTTGCCCCCAAGGCATTACATAGGAGCCGTTGAAGCGATTCCCCTAGTTGTTAAAGCGATCGAGAAACTAATCTCAAAGAATGCGGTTTATAAGATAGATAAAGATCTATATTTTGACATCTCCACAGATTTGAATTTTGGGGATCGATCACATTTATCAATTGATGAGATGATTGAAATTTTTGCTCAACGTGGTGGCGATCCAACTTTGGTTGGTAAACGAAATAAATTGGATTGTTTGTTATGGAGAGCCCATCGCGAAGGAGAACCAAGTTGGGATTCACCCTTTGGGGCAGGCCGACCTGGGTGGCATATTGAATGCACCGCCATCGCACTTGAGTATTTAGGTAGCTCAATCACAATTCAAGGTGGAGGCTCAGATTTAATTTTTCCACATCATGAAATGTGCGCAGCCCAAGGCGAGGTGATGAACAACGCAACTTTTGCTCAATATTTTATGCACACTGGAATGATCGGTTATCAAGGCGAAAAGATGAGCAAGTCAAAAGGTAATTTGGTTTTTGTATCAAAACTTCGAGAAGCTGGCATTGATGCAATGGCGATACGGTTAGCTCTGCTTGCTAATCATTACCGAAGTGATCGCGAATGGGATGATGCACTTTTGCAAAATGCTACTGAACGTCTAGATAGATGGCGAAAAGGTTTTGCTAAACCAGAAGGGCCTGAAATCGAGGAAACAATCTCAGGTGTAGTAGATGCACTCAACAATGATCTAGACACAACGAAGGCTTTGGCACATATTGATTCTTGGGTTGAGAAAGCGATCGCAGATTCAAACTCAGAAAAAAATTCTAAATTATCAAATTCCGGGACATTGGCAAGATTTGTTGATTCGATTTTAGGGATTGCGCTTTAACTAAAATTCAAGTTGATTCAAGTTGATTCAAGCTTGCGGGTTTTCTTCTCCACGTCTACGTAAATATCTTTCAAATTCACGGGCGATCGCTTCGCCAGTTGCTTCTGGTAGATCTGCTTCATCCTTGCTTTCCTCTAAAGATTTAACGTAATCAGCGATTTCTGAATCTTCTTGCGAAAGTTGATCTACACCAATTTCCCAGGCTTTTGCATCTTCAGGTAACTCTCCTAAGTCGATTGGCAACTCCAATAAATCTTCTAGATGATTTAGAAGTGACAAAGTTGCTTTGGGACAAGGGGGAGAAGAAACGTAATGCGGAATCGCAGCCCAAATAGATAATGCATCTATCTCTCTTTGATTGCAGGCATCTTGTATTGCACCCAAAATTCCAGTTGGGCCTTCGTAACGACTCATTTCAAGTCCAAGACGTTCACCGAATTCAGGTCTGGCGGCTGTTGCTGTTACTGGGATTGGGCGAGTGTGCGGAACATCGGCCAACAATGATCCCAAACAAACAACCATTGAGATGTCGAGATCTTCCCCGAGATCAAGTAATTGAGCCACAAAAGAGCGCCACTTCAAGGAAGGTTCAACACCGGAGACTAAAATTAGGTCGCGATCATAATTCGGTAATGAAACCCCTCGAACCGTAGTTGTTGGCCAGGTAAGTGAGCGGTTAAAAGATTCATCAACTGAGACGATTGGTCGATTATTTTGGTAATCGTAAAACTCTTCAGTATCAAATTCACCGATGGCTTGAACTGGCCAAATGCTCGCTAAATGTTCAACAGCAGCAGAAGCGGCTTCACCAGCATCGTTCCAGCCCGAAAAGGCCAAAATCATTATTGGTGATCTGAGTTCGGGTATGCCCAAGATCTCCATGGTCTAACACTAGAGCAGAAGGGTTAACCGTTACTCTTGGGTCAATGATGAGCCTGCGCCAAAGCCTTGTGAACCGGGTATTAGTGGCTGATGGCGCAATGGGCACCATGTTGCAAGCCCAAAACCCGACCATGGAGGATTTCCAAGGTTTGGAAGGGTGCAATGAGATCTTAAATGTCACTCGCCCGGACATGGTTGCTGCAGTGCACAATGCGTACCTTGAAGTAGGTGTCGATGCGATCGAAACTAATACCTTTGGTGCGAACTGGGCAAATTTAGCTGAATACGAAGCAGAAGATCGAATATATGAGTTAGCGCTAGCGGGGGCAAAAATTGCGCGTGAATGCGCAGATAATTTTTCAACACCTGAACATCCGCGGTATGTACTTGGCTCTTTGGGGCCAGGAACGAAGTTGCCAACACTAGGACATACAACTTATGAATATTTAAGAAATGCTTATGAAGTTGCCGCTAAAGGATTAATTGATGGCGGTTGTGATGGATTGTTAATCGAAACTGCGCAGGATCTTTTACAAGCAAAGGCAGCAGTCAATGGTTCTAGAACTGCTATCAAAAACGCAGGTAAAGATATTTACTTAATGGCACAAGTTACTGTGGAGGCAACCGGAACAATGTTGCTTGGTAGTGAAATTGGAGCGGCACTCACAGCGCTAGAGCCACTTGGAATTGATTCAATCGGCCTTAACTGTGCGACTGGTCCTACGGAGATGAGTGAACATCTTCGTCAGTTGTCTCAACAAACTGAAATTGCAATCACTTGTATGCCAAATGCCGGCTTGCCTGTCCTAGGTGCAAACGGTGCTCATTATCCGCTTTCTCCGATTGATTTAGCTAAAGCACTTAAGGTTTTTATTGACGATTATGGTTTAAATTTTATTGGCGGTTGTTGTGGAACCACTCCTGAACATCTCAAAGAGGTTGTCGCGATTGCGAATCTAGAGAAACCAATGATGCGAGTAATCCCAGTGGAAGCCTCAGTTGCTTCCTTGTACCAACAGGTCTCATTACGCCAAGACAAAACTTATTTAGCAATAGGTGAAAAAACTAACGCAAACGGATCTCGTGCGTTTAAAGAAGCGATGTTGTCGGAGAATTGGGAACAATGCTTGGAAATTGCCCGGGACCAAATCAGAGATGGCGCGCACATGTTGGATCTTTGTGTTGATTACGTCGGGCGTGATGGTGCAATCGACATGAGTCTTTTAGCAGAAAAACTAGCAACTTCCTCAACCTTACCTATCGTGCTTGATTCCACTGAACCCAAAGTAATAAAAGCTGGTTTAGAGAGATTAGGTGGTCGGGCGGTCATCAACTCAGTTAATTACGAAGATGGTGACGGAGCCGACTCGCGTTTTACCAAGATGATGGAGTTAGTTGGCGAACACGGATGTGCTGTAATCGCATTAACGATAGATGAAGAAGGTCAAGCCAGAACAGCAGATTTGAAAGTTGCGATAGCAACACGTCTGATCGAAGATTTAAAAAATAAATGGGGTATGAGAGTAGAAGACATCATTATTGATGCACTAACTTTTCCGGTAGCAACAGGCCAAGAAGAGACTCGTCGCGATGGCTTGGAAACCATTAATGCGATACGTGAGATTCGCCGACTTTATCCGGGGGTACAAACAACTTTAGGTGTAAGTAACATTTCTTTTGGTCTAAACCCTGCAGCACGGATTGTTCTGAATTCAGTCTTCCTACATGAAGCTGTAAACGCAGGTTTAACTTCAGCGATAGTCCATCCTTCAAAAATTACCCCATTTGCCCGAATTTCCGATGAGGTAAAAGAAGTTGCCCTTGATTTAATTTATGATCGCCGGAAATATGAGAATGATCTTGTTACATATGATCCACTGACCAGATTCCTGGACCTTTTTGAGGGAGTAGAGGCGGCTTCAGGGCGCGCAAGTAGAGCTGAAGAGTTGCTTCTTTTGCCATTACAAGAGAGATTGCAAAGACGAATCATCGATGGTGAACGGGCGGGGCTAGAAGCTGATTTAGATTTAGCAATGGCAGAAGGAATTAAACCCTTAGCGATCATCAATGACCACCTGCTTGAAGGAATGAAAACTGTAGGTGAGTTATTCGGTAAAGGTGAGATGCAACTGCCCTTTGTGCTCTCTTCCGCGGAAGTTATGAAATTGGCAGTGGCATTTTTAGAGCCAAAAATGGAAAAAACTGATGATGAAGGTCGTGGCAGAATTTTACTTGCCACCGTAAAAGGTGATGTACACGATATTGGAAAAAATCTGGTAGATATCATCTTGTCTAATAATGGATATGAAGTTGTAAATATCGGCATTAAACAACCAATCAACGCAATTCTTGAAGCAGCCGAAAATGAAAATGTGGATGTAATTGGGTTAAGTGGTTTATTAGTGAAATCTACCGTCATAATGAAAGAGAATTTGGAAGAGATCACGGCAAGAAAGCTGGATCAGAAATGGCCAATTATTTTGGGCGGTGCTGCTTTAACGAGGTCCTATGTTGAACAAGATCTCGCTGATCAATTCCCCGGAACTGTTAGATATGCAAGAGATGCTTTTGAAGGCTTACGTCTAATGGACACGTTAATGGGGATCAAGCGTGGAGTTGTAGGCGCGGAGTTGCCGGAGTTGAAAAAGCGTCGCACCAAGGTTACGTCTGCAGAGGTAAGCGTTGTAGATACCTTAAGAAGTGATCTTTCAATAAGTAATGAAATACCTAAGCCACCTTTTTGGGGGTCACGGGTTGTTAAAGGAGTTCCACTCGCAGATTATGCGGGAATGCTGGACGAGCGAGCACTATTTGTTGGCCAGTGGGGTTTGAAAAGTGCAAGAGGTGAGTATGAGGCAATGGTCGAATCAGAAGGACGTCCTCGGCTTAGGAACTTACTTAACGAGGTCCAAACCAATGCTTGGTTAGAAGCTGCTGTTGTTTATGGATACTTCCCTTGCTATAGCGAAGGTAATGATTTAATTATTTTAGAAGAGGATCAGAAAACTGAAAGAACGCGATTCTCTTTTCCACGGCAGAGAAGAGATCGACGTTTATGTTTGGCAGATTTTTTTACATCCAAAGAAAGTGGCAAGATTGATGTTGTCTCTTTCCATGTTGTGACAATGGGTGAGGCGATTAGCAAAGCAACAGCCAAATTATTTGCCGCCGGATCATTCCGGGAGTATCTAGAGTTGCATGGCTTATCGGTTCAACTTACCGAAAGTCTCGCTGAATATTGGCACGCACGAATTAGATCTGAAATAGGTTTTGCTAAAGAAGATAGTGCTGATCTGGCGGATCTTTTAGATCAAGGTTACCGAGGTTCACGCTACTCTTTTGGATACCCGGCCTGTCCAGATATAGAACAACAAGTACAACTCTGTAAATTACTAGAGCCAGAAAGAATTGGAGTTGAACTGTCTGAGGAGTTCCAACTACATCCGGAACAATCAACTTCAGCGATAATTGTTCATCATCCTGAAGCGAAATATTTCAACGCGACGTGATTTTTCCACAAGCATTTTTCTTTGATATGGATGGGCTTTCAGTTGATACCGAGCCTTTATGGTTAAAGACAGAGGTTGAATTAGCAAATGAGTACGGCGCAGATTGGTCTCTGGCAGATCAAGCTCATTGTTTGGGTGGTCCCATGTCCAAAGTTGGGATCTATTTAGGCGAAAAAAGCGGTCGTCCTGATCTGGCGGAATGGTTTTCTGATGAAATGGTCCGCAGAATGGCCCAACGTTGTTCTTCAGGTGTGAGCTTTATGCCGGGGGTTGAAGAGTTATTAACCGAGATATCCGCACTTGAGATACCACTTGCATTAGTTTCAGCTAGTCCTCGTCCGATAGTTGATGCGGTACTAAACGGGCTAAGTGAGAATTATTATCAGTTTTCGATATCTGCTTCAGAGGTAACCAGAAGTAAACCCTTTCCTGATCCCTACCTTTTGGCCGCCGAAAAATTTGCTGTGGATATAAGTGAATCTATTGTGCTTGAAGATTCAGCCACGGGGGTCGCTTCTGCAACGGCAGCGGGAGCATATGTTGTGGCGGTTCCACATTTAGTTCCGATAGAACCAACCCCACGCAGAATAATTTTAAAAAGTTTAGAAAATTTAACAGTTGCAGAACTGATTAAACAATTTAATCGCTAACTTGTGCAGGCAGAGGTGGGGGAGTTCCACCAAACTCCGGACAAATTGATTGGTGCGCACACCAATCGCATAATTTACTTTTTTTAGGTTTCCAGAGACCAGTTTCATATGAAAGTTGAATATCTGACCAGATAGATAATATCTTTCCTTCAGTTTTCACCAACTCCGCTTCAGTTGGCTCACTGATCAACCGATTTTTATCGCCCAAATAAAGAAGTTGCAATCTCTTTGGAATCTTTCCAAGGGTTCGCCAAAGTATCAGAGCGTAGAAACGCATTTGAAAAAGTGATTTCTCTTCATATGCAGCTTTGGGTGATTTTCCGGTCTTGTAATCGACGATTCTAATTTCTCCAGTTGGTGCAATATCCAGCCGATCTATATAGCCATGAATCATCGGACCATCTTCCATTTGATACTCAACAAATTTTTCTAAATCTGTTGGATCAAAGGATTTTGGATCTTCAAGTTCAAAATAACGATCTAACAATGAGTGGGCACTGATCAGCCATTGATCTAAGTCAACATTTTGAAACATCTCTTCAACACCAGAAGTTTTAACCTTCAACTCATCCCAAGTTGGTTGTAGCAAATCATGTGCTCGATCAGGAGTTCGCTCTAATCGATCTAATCCAAATAAATCCTCAAGAATTGCGTGTACTAATGTTCCTTTCAAGGCGTCAGCACTTGGAGGCTCAGGTAATTTATCGATAACCCTGAATCGATACAGTAAAGGACAGTTCATATAGTCATTTGCGCGACTTGGCGAGAGCGTATTGCGTCTAGAAGGTGTACTGATCGCTATCTCCCCGATAAGTCTAGAATAGGCGAATGAGTGAAAATGAATTTGTTGAAAGTAGCAGAAGTGGCCCATTGCGAGCGGGCGAGCGGATTCAATTGACCGATGCCAAAGGAAAATTGCATACGATCACTTTAACTCCCGGAGCCACCTGGCAAGGACACAAAGGTCATATTTCACATGACCAAATTATTGGTTCTAGCGAAGGTTCGATTTTGCTCTCTACTTTGGGAGCGCCATATTTTTATCAGAGGCCGTTATTGGAAGATTTCGTACTCTCTATGCCACGGGGCGCGACGATTGTTTACCCTAAAGATGCCGCCGAGATAATTGCTTATGGTGACATCCATTCTGGCGACCGGGTACTCGAAGCCGGAGTAGGTAGCGGAGCTTTAACAATTTCATTATTAAGGGCGGTTGGATCAACCGGTCGAGTTTTAAGTATTGAGCGACGTGCAGACTTTGGAGAGATTGCCACTAAAAATATCTCACTATTTTTCGGCTCCGCACATCCTGGTTGGGAGTTGCAGATCAACTCTTTTCAGGATGCAATAATCGAAGAAAAGTTTGATCGCGTTGTACTAGATATGTTGGCTCCATGGGATTGCGTAGAGATTACCTCCCAAATTTTACGACCAGGTGGCGTATTTATTGGATATGTAACTACAACAACGCAATTGTCGAGATTGGTAGAGGCGCTGCGAGCTAACCTGCTATTTACGGAACCTGAGTCTTGGGAAAGTTTGCATCGGCCATGGCATGTTGAATCTTTATCGGTTCGTCCAGAACACCGCATGATTAGTCATACCGGCTTTTTAGTAAGAAGCAGAAGAGTTGCAGATGGAGTAGCCGCAATGCGAAAGAGAAGGAGACCTTCTAAACCAGGTGAGGAAGATTTACTAGATCAAGAGTAATTAGTAAAAGTTTGGCTTGACTAATTACTTAACAGTTGCGTTGATAATTTCGACAGTTGATTTAGGTGCTCCGTCGCCACTTCCATCAGCGGTACCGTACGCAGCAATTGATTTAACAATATCTAAACCTTGCGTGATCTTTCCCCAGAGGGTGTAATTAGATCCCAAAGTCGTATTGTCGTAAACCAAAAAGAATTGACTTCCATTTGTATTTGGACCGGAGTTGGCCATTGCAACTGATCCGGCTGGGTAATTGTTATCTGCTTGGGCAGGCAAATTCTCATCCTTGAAAGTGAAGTTCGGTCCTCCACCGCCAGTGCCAGTTGGATCACCGCATTGCAACACAAATAAACCCTGAGTTGTTAACCGGTGACAGATTGTTCCATCGTAATATTTGCCTTTGGCTAAAAATGCCAAAGTGGAAACAGTGATCGGAGCTTTGACTCCATCTGCTTCGATAACAATTTCTCCGCAGTTTGTTTGCAATGTAAAGGTATAAGTTTTTGCAGGCAGGACACCATTTGGAGCACCTACATCTTTAGGTGTTGAGCCTGTTGCCGTACTTGGCTTGCAAGGACCGTCAGCAACTGGTGTGGCTGATTCACTCGGCGCAGGGGTACTGGCTGATGCAGATTCTGCAGGTACGGCTTGATCATCACTTGTTCCGGTTGTCGAGCAACCAGCAAGAAGGATGCCACTGATCAGAAATGTTGCTATTGCCAATGGGGATTTAGCGTAAATGCTCATAGTCATATCCATATTCTACATAATTTTTAGTGACTCGCTAACATACTTGACATGAGCCTGGTCAGAAAAGATAAAGCTGAACGTTTGGTGAATTTGACCATGGCTTTACTTGAGACCCGCCGCCCCTTAAGTAAGGATGAAATTTTCACAAATGTAGCGGGATACTCCGGAACTCCAGAAGCCATGGAGCGGATGTTTGAGCGAGATAAAGATGATTTGCGAGAATTAAATATTGAGATTTTGGTAGAGGCTAAAGATAAGTATTTTGATGATGAAGTTGGTTATCGAATAGTAAAAAAGTCTTTTGAAATGCCAGATACAGATTTTGATTCTTCAGAAATCTATTGGCTGTCGGTGGCAGCGAATATTTGGAGAGGGGCGGCTTTAGAGAACTTAGCCCAAGATGCAATTTTCAAGATTCAAAGCACAAATGCTGATTATGTGCCTCTAGAACCTTTGGCTTCTATGCCAATTATTCAAACCTCAGAGCCAATATTTTATTCGCTATGGAGTTCTATTAATCATAAAGAGATGATCACATTTCAATACAAAGGCACTGATGGGGTGGTGATTGAACGTAACGTTGCACCTCACTCTTTGGTCTCTAGAAGAGGGCATTGGTACTTAGTAGCAAAAGAAAATTCCTCAGGCGATTTCAAAATATTCAGACTGAGTAGATTTCAATCCTTGCCAAAGATCTCTTCGCCCGATAAGGCATTTGTAATTTCATCCGAATATAAAGTGTCTGATTATATAAAAGATATAACCGAACATCTCATCGAGAAGGCAGAGATCTTAATTAAACCAGGATCAGGCGCGGCGATCCGAAAGTTAGGCGATGTTAAAAATTTGGATTCTGGCGATATTAATTGGGATCTGATTCAGTTGAATAATATAGATTTTGATTTGCTGGTTTATAATATTTTGTGGTGTGGACCAGATGTCAAAGTCGTCAATCCAGAGATTCTTGTTGAAGCTGTTGTTAATGGTCTCACAAAGGTTCTAAGCGAGCACAGTTCATGACGCCAAAAAATGAAACTCGATTTGCGCGCATTCTAAAAATGGTCCCATTCCTATCATCTCATCAAGGAATTGAAATAAAAGAAGCCTGTGAGATTTTCGGGGTGAGTGAACGAGAGTTAATCGCTGACTTAAATCTGCTTTGGGTTTGTGGTTTGCCAGGCTACAGTCACCTAGAACTTATTGATGTTCAATTTGATGGGGGATATATCTCAATTGCAAATGCAGGCACAATAGCAAAACCTAGAAGATTAACTTACGAAGAAAGTTCGGCCTTGATCGTTGCATTAAATTCACTTTTACTAAGTGTTGATACTCAAACCAAGGAAAGCATTTTGAATCTCATTAATAAATTAGTAAAGATTTCAGAGCGCGCTGACCCTAAAGTGAGTATCGATATTTCAAAATTATCATCACAACCTGATTTACTTTTAATTGATAATGCAATCGCAGCTAATCTTCAGATATCAATCGATTACTACTCTCCAACTTCTGATAAATTGACTACACGAGATGTTGCCCCGCTTGAATATCTTGCGGATTCTTCAGGTGGACGGTACCTGTACGCATGGTGTTACTCAGCTAATGACTTTCGTCAATTTAAGATTGAACGTATCCGCGGAATCAGGGCCACCCATACTAAGGTTACAAAATTTGACTCACTTTCAAAGTTATCGAAGAATCTTGATAATTTCATTGAATTGGAATTAAACGAAAAAGCATTGTGGTTCGCGGAAGAGTGGGGTATTCGAAATTTGATCCGTAATCAATCTGATGAAGGATTTATTGGTACTGTGAAGTTGCACAATCATGAGTGGGCAATTAGGGCTGTTTTGGCTTTATCAGGAGAGATGAAAATCCCTTCTGACACGGATTTGAGGCAAGAGGTCTCTGATAGGGCAGCGGCTTCACTCGCAAATTACCCATCTTGAACCTATACTTTGGGATAGACGCCATAGCCTTTTAATCGATCCAGGAGGATCTATGTTTCTCAGAGAACCTAGCCACATATTAATCCTCGTAATAGTTCTTGTTTTGCTATTTGGCGCAAAACGCTTACCAGACTCCGCTCGTGCACTCGGTAAATCGATGAAAATTTTTAAAAATGAAGTTAAAGAATTAAATGCTGATAAGCCCAAAGAAGATGATACCGATGGAGACAAGAAAAACAGTGGGGCTTAAGTAACTCTGTACTTTCTAAATACCACTCGCACCTAATTGAAAGCGAGATAGTTTTGGCTACCGATCGCATGTCGATAATTTCTCATTTGCAGGAGTTTCGCAAACGTGTGGTTTTGGCTGCGGCTGGAATATTTCTAGGTTCAATCGGCGGATGGTTTGCCTACGGAACGTTGATCAAGACTTTATCAAAACCCGTGTGTGGCGTAGAAAATAAAATTGCTGATTGCAACACGCTGTACATTTCCGGCGTCTTAGGCCCCCTGAATCTGCAAATAAAGATTGCGCTACTCGTAGGTGTAATACTTTCTGCACCATTTTGGTTGTACCAACTATGGGCCTTCGTGGCACCAGGTTTACATAAAAAAGAAAAGAAATGGTCTATTTTATTTATCATCGCTGCAACACCATTTTTTGCTACAGGAGTCACTCTTGGTTATTACATTTTACCGGTTGCTATCAAGGTATTACTGGGGTTCACTCCCGCCTCTTTAGACAACTTAATCAAATTCGACGATTACCTTGATTTCGTCGTACGAATTATGTTGATTTTCGGTTTAGCATTTGAATTACCGGTTTTTTTAGTTGCTTTAAATATAGCTGGTGCACTAACTGGAAAAGCAATTCTTAAGCCATGGAGAGCAAGTGTTTTTGGAATTTTTCTTTTTACTGCTGCATTCACTCCAACGGGAGATCCAATCACGATGCTTGCTTTAGCAATGCCTTTGTGTGGCTTATATTTTATGGCTGGTGGAATTTCCATATTAAATGATCGCCGACGTAATCGTAAAAAAAGTCAATCTGAGGAAGAGTAAGTGTTGATTCTTTTTGCCAATCCCAGTTCAGGTCGTGGGAAAGGCGCGAAAGTACTTTCCATTATCGAAACTTACTTGAATAGAAACCATGTGGAGTATCTCTCGATCTCTACTAACACTCTCAAGCAATCTCTAAGATCGCTAACTCAAACCCTAATTGAAAATCCTGAAGCAAAGATAATAATAATTGGTGGCGATGGCATGGTCCATGCCGCAATAAACAATATTAAAGATAATGCCATCGGATTAATCCCAGCTGGCACCGGAAATGATTTTGCTCGCGCTCTTGGCTTACCGCTCGATGATCCCATTAGAAATATTAAAAACATTAATGCTGCTAGTGCAGAATATATAGATCTAGGAAAAGTCGGCCAAGAGTATTTTGCAGCGATCTGCTCGACCGGATTTGATTCCATCGTAAACGAACGTGCGAATAAATTAAAATGGCCACGTGGCAAGATGAAATACAACATTGCGATGCTCCTAGAATTGCCGAGATTCAAGCCAAGAAGTTACGAAATAGTTATCGATGGGAAACGCTTGCAAACTCAGGCGATGTTAATCGCCATTGCTAACGGTCTGTCATATGGTGGGGGAATGAAAGTTTGTCCGGCAGCAGATCTTCAAGACGGATTACTTGATGTCATGATTTTAGCTCCAGTACCCAAATTGGAATTTATTCGAATATTTCCATCAGTCTTTAAAGGTTTACATATCACCCATCCTGCAGTTTCTATTTTGCAAGGTCGTTCGATTCAGATCAATGCAAACGCTGTCGCTTATGCAGATGGAGAACGGATTGGTGAGTTACCGCTAGATGTATCTATTTCTCACAACCGATTGAAGGTTTTACGCTAATGGAGAGTTCACCTTCAGCTCGTTTTGCGGCAAGTAAAAATCGGGTTTCTCACCCAGAGTTTCAAAGATTTATTTCCAATCTTTCATTCACCCCTGATGATTTTCAGGTCGAGGCTTGCCACGCACTTGAAGATGGATTCGGGGTTTTAGTTGCCGCACCTACAGGTGCTGGAAAAACGGTAGTCGGCGAATTTGCCACATTTTTAGCTTATGAGCGAGGTAAGAAAGTTTTTTACACTACTCCAATTAAGGCTTTATCTAATCAAAAATATTCAGAGTTTGTTGAACGCTATGGATCAGATCATGTTGGGCTCTTAACGGGAGATATCTCTGTCAATGGAGAAGCTCCAATCGTGGTCATGACAACTGAAGTACTCAGAAATATGATCTATGCGGGATCAAATACTTTAGATAATTTAGGCTTTGTCGTTCTTGATGAGGTCCACTTTTTGGGAGATAAATTTAGGGGAGCGGTTTGGGAAGAAATTCTGATTCATCTACCGCAAGAAATTCCGGTCATCTCACTATCAGCAACGGTATCCAACGTCGAAGAGTTTGGTGAATGGCTAGCCACGGTTAGGGGGGAAATTAGAATCATTCTGAGCGAGACCCGGCCAGTTCCATTACATCAATACGTTTTACAAGGACATGATTTTTTCCCACTTTTAGCTGAGGGTACTTCGCCAAATAAAGATCTCGTACGAATTTCACAAAATTACCAGAAAGTTTATCGCAATAGAGATATGCGAAATGAGTATCGGCAACTTCCGAGAAGTGAGGTAGTAAACAAATTAGCAGAACGAAATATGCTACCAGCTATTTTTTTTATTTTTAGTCGTGCTGCTTGTGATGCAGCGGTGAAATCATGTTCAAAACTAGATTTAACTTCTAACGAGGAAAAGTCAATCATCCGTTCAAGAATAGAAGCGTTGGCAAATGTGATCGCTCCGGAAGATTTAAGTGCGTTAAATTTTGGCGAGTGGTCGAAAGCACTCGAACGAGGGATTGCTTCACACCATGCCGGATTAATTCCACCATTTAAGGAGTTGACTGAAGAACTCTTTCAAGCCGGCTATATCCGCGTTGTTTTCGCTACCGAAACTTTGGCTTTGGGTATAAATATGCCCGCTAAAACCGTAGTACTTGAGAAATTGACTAAATGGAATGGTGAAGCTCATGTTGAAATTTCTCCTGGGGAGTTCACCCAGTTAACTGGTCGAGCCGGAAGACGTGGCATCGATATCGAAGGTAATGCGGTAATCGTTTGGAGCCCGGAGGTTGACATCCCAAGTTTGGCTGGATTAGCAACTACGAGAACTTACCCATTGCGATCTTCTTTTTATCCAACCTACAACATGGCCGTAAATCTCTTGTCTACCTCTGGCAAGAACACTGCCCGAGAACTATTGGCTTCCTCCTTTGCGCAATTCCAAGCAGATAGATCAGTTGTTGGTATTGCAAGACAGATCGCTAAAAATGAGAATGCTATTCGTGAAATAAATAAGGAGATTGATTGCCACTTAGGCGATTTCACTTCTTATGCGGCGATCAGACGACAGATAAAAGAGTACGAAAAAAAGGATCGGAACACCAAGGCTTCGCTACCTGAAGTTATCGAAACATTAGGTGGAGTTAATAGAGGTGCAATTTTGGCAATTGGAGGTGGGCGCCGAAATGGCATTGCATTAGTTATAGAACGTGGTCATGAATACGCCAGACCGCTAGTTATTACACTCGATAAGCGAGTGCATCGGCTAAGTCCGAATGATTGTCAATATGGCGTCAACGTTGTAGGTCAATTAAAGATTCCTGGAGGATTGAGTCACAAAAATTCTAAAGATAAATCCCAATGGTTGGATCTTTTTCGGCAAAGTGGCGTCAAACGTAATGCAGCTGTTGAGGAAGAGGATTCGGTTCTAATTGAATTGAGAACATCGATGAGATCTCATCCATGTCATGCATGCAATGATCGCGAAGAGCACGCGAGAATATCCGAACGATCAGATCGATTAGAACGTGAGATTATCGATTTACAAAAAAGAGTAGAAAATCGAACACATGTTATTCCTAGAACTTTTGATCAAATTTGCTCAGTATTGTCTGAATTGAATTACATCAACGGCGAAGAGATTGCGCCGGAAGGGAAAATCCTTTCTAGTATTTACTCGGAGTTTGATCTATTAGTCTCTGAATCACTTCGTCAAAAAATTTGGAATGAATTAACCCCTGCAGAATTGGCTTCAGTGCTTTCGGCGATTATTTTTCAAGCCCGTAATGATGACGAAGCAAAAATGAAGACCCCGAAAGGAGTAATTCTAGAAGCTACTAAGGCGATGGAGCGGATCTGGTTTGCGATACACACTTTGGAAACAAAAAATAGATTAGACACCATGCGTCAACTTGACACTGGATTAACTTGGGCGACTTATCGCTGGGCGAGCGGTGCAACCTTGAGTGAAGTATTAGAAAATACTGATTTAACCGCCGGTGATTTTGTGAGACAGATGAAACAACTTCTTGATTTATTGACTCAAATCTCAGCGTTATCAAACCCATTATCTTTTGCTGCTAGCGAAGCAACAAAGTTACTAAAACGCGGAGTTATCGCATACTCCAATCAAGTCGCATGACACTTTTACTTTTAGACAGTGCATCGCTCTGGTATCGGGCTTTTTATGGGTTGCCGCAATCTATGGTTTCCCCATCAGGTCAACCAGTCAACGCAATTAGAGGTTATTTAGATTCGGTTGCAAGGATGGCTGTTACTTATCAACCTGATCGAATTGTTGCCTGCCTAGATGGTGATTGGCGACCATCTTGGAGAACGGAGTTAATTCCAGAATATAAGGCTAATCGAGTCGAAGAAGAGTCTGAAGATGGATCTTTGAGTGAAGCGGCTGAAGAGTTAGAAATTCTGGAAGCGCAAGTACCAGTAATCATGGAAGTTTTAGACTTGATTGGTATCCCGTTAATTGGGATTGACGATTACGAGGCAGATGATGTAATCGCAACTTTATCTGTGCGCGAACCTGGACCAACATTTATTGTCACAGGTGATCGTGACCTTTTCCAGCTCGTTGACGATAAGCGAAAAGTAAAAGTGGCTTATATCGCTAAGGGTATCTCTCAGCATGAGTTGGTCGATTTAAAATGGATTAAAAGCAAATATGAAATTCCGGGGGATCGTTACGCCTTATTTGCAACTTTCCGCGGTGACCCTTCCGATGGTTTGCCAGGTGCGCGCGGAATTGGTCCAAAAGGCGCAGCGACAATTGCAAACCAATTTGGAAGTATTAAAGAGGTAATATCTGCGGCGAAAAAATCAGATCCAAATTTAAGTGGATCTTTGCAAAAGAAGATTATCGAAAGCGCAGATTACCTGTTAAAAGCAGAGGTGGTAGTAAATTGCGTAGTCAATCTTCGATTACCTAAAGGACCTTTTGATTTGCCAAAAAAGGTACCTAATAAAAAAGCATTGGAAATACTTGCTAAGAATCACGGAATTGAATCTTCGGTTAAACGTTTGCTAAGCGCTCTAGAACTTTAATCATGTTTGCATTTATCTATGGAGTTATTGCCCAATTAGCATTTGCACCCGTTGATATTTGGATTTTCTTCCCAATCGCTTTAGCACTCATAATCAAGCGAACACATAAGAAATCTTTTAAGGGTAGAACAGTTGATGGCTTTATTTTTTCATTGGGTTTCACATTACCTTTATTGCATTGGTCAAGCACTTACGTAGGAATCTGGCCTTGGCTGATTTTAGGAATCGGGCAAGCTCTATTAATTTCGCCTTTTACTTGGTTTGCCAATCAGCGAAATTGGGTTCTGCTTTTAACACTCCCATCCTTTTGGGTAGTTTTGGAATGGATTCGAGTTAATTACCCATTTGGCGGTTTTGGATGGGGGAGAGCGGGATTTATTGCGGTAGATACTCCCTTCTCTCAACTGCTTTCGATTGGCGGAGTTCCACTGGCTTCATTCACAGTGGTATGCCTAGGGGTATTGATTCATTTAACTTTTCTTAAAATGAAACTGCAGTTTGCACCATTGTTGCTAATTGTCTTTGCAAATATTTTGATTCCTAACCATTCGATTGACGATAATAATGTATTAAAAGTTGCTGCTGTTCAAGGCTCGGTTCCCGATCTAGGTTTAGATTTTAATTCCCAGAAAACCGCAGTGTTGAAGAACCATCTTGAATTAACCAGAAATTGGAAAACTCAACTTAACCTACCTGCTAGTTTTGAACCAGATCTTTTCATCTGGCCAGAGAATGCTTCAGATGTTGATCCTTTAACCACAGCAAAAACTCAAATCAGTAATTTAGTAAGTTTTCTTGATAAGCCTTTAATCGTTGGTGGTGTCGGTAATAGTGCGTCGCGGCCAACAAATCTATCCATCCTTTGGGAACCAAAATCTGGTCCAACTAATATTTACCTAAAGCGTCACTTGGCTCCATTTGGTGAAGTCATGCCATTGCGCTCTATCGCTGAATTTGTTTCACCTTTAGCAAAAAATGTAAACGATTTTCAAGCCGGAGATAAGTCAAAGATTTTCCAAGTAGGAGTAGGAAAGATTTCGCCAGTAATCTGTTTTGAGATTCTTGACGATCGATTACTTAGAAGCAGTATTGAGAACTCAAATTTGATAGTTGCGCAAACCAATAATGCAACATTTGGAGAATCTGCGGAAAGTGATCAACAATTGCAAATCACTCGGGCACGGGCAGTTGAATCCGGTCGCAGCATTGTTGTGGTTTCAACCGTCGGAAATACCGCATTGATTGATCCAACTGGGAAAATTATTAATATTTTGCCAAAGTACAGTGCTGGAATCCTCTATGGAGAAGTAAATTTATCTAGTTCGAATACTTATGCTCATTGGTTTACTGCTTGGTTAGAGAAGGGCTGTTTTGCCGTCATTGTTATTTTCTTGTTATCTATTTTGAAGCGTAGATATCTCCGCTTCTCTTGACAAATCACGCATCTGCACCACAATTGCGAGTGGTATTCATATTTTTGTTAAGCAAACTTTAGCGTAGAGGTGGTTTAGGTGATTGTTACAGAGATTTCGTTCACTCCTTATACATATCAATTGAATCGAATGATCGGGGACGTCAATCTCCCTGATGGAGCCAGCGAAGGAATGGAGCTAGCTGTCTTCATACGTACAGATGAGGGAGTAACGGGCTGCTGTGTTGGAGTAGGTAGCGCGGCGGACACAATTCCTGGCCTTGCCGATCTTGTGATCGGAACGGATCCTCGCTCTGTTCGTAGCAGTTGGAATCGAATGACTGCGCGGGCATTCAAAGCCGGACTTCATGGCCCTATGGCAGCAGGCATTTCTGCGATCGACCGTGCACTGTGGGACTTGCGTGCAAAACTCCACGGAGTTCCGCTTTGGAAAGAACTTGGCGGAAACGGAAAACCAGTACGCGCTTACGCAAGTGGATTGGACTTTCCACTTAGCGATGAAGATCTGTATAAGTTTTACGCGGGACTTGCAGCAAAAGGCGTTACTGCCGGAAAGCTAAAAGTTGGGCGTAACGCCGAAGATGATGAGCGGCGCCTTCGCATCATGATTGATGCGCTAAGTTCCAAAGGTGGTCGTCCGCAGTTGATCATTGACGCAAACGAATGGTGGTCACCGAAGCAGGCGATCCAAAGAGTTTCTCTGTTAGAAAAATACTTTGACTTTCTCTGGGTTGAAGAACCAGTTGCTCGGGGCGATTTCGAAGGACTTCGGCGCGTTTCTGAGGGCGTCCGCGCTCCAATCGCGACTGGTGAAAATTTCACAGACCCTGCGCAGTTTGTACCGCTATTTCAACATGGAGCAGGGGATGTGATTCAAATCGGTTCGCACGTCTCGGGTTTTACAGGCGGTGGAATCGTGGCGGATATGGCTGCTGCTTTCCAACGTCCAGTCGTAACCGGTCCCGATGTCGGAAACAGCATCGCGCACCTTTCTTCCACGTGGAAACACCATGTAATGATGGAGGTTTTCGAAATGGGACGTGAGGCTCCATTAATCAATCCGATGCAAATTGAAGATGGTTGCATTGTGCTTAACCAAACTCCCGGTGCCGGAATCGAATTTGATGAAAAGTATCTCGCGAGTCATGCGCCATCTAATAAACCCATGAAAATGCTGGCAAATGTGTACGGACGCGCGGAAGATGCGGGCCTCCTGGGATGATCGGACGTAACCGCATCAGATAAATCCATTTGATCGAGTTCGTTCTGGATCAACCAAAAACAAGAAGTTTTTTATTTAGGGGGAATGTGAAAATTACAGCCATTGATGTGGTTTTGATTGAAAAAGTGGAACCACGATTTACCTGGAGAGGTGGAGTATTTTCTGAAGGTAAAAACACAATAGGTTGGTTAGTAATTGAAACGGACGCTGGCATCACTGGCTTTGCCACAGCAGCACGTGGTGTGATTTTGAAAGATTATGTTGACCGCCGTTTCCGCGCGGAAATGATTGGCCAAGACCCACTTATGCGCGAACATCTTTGGGAGCGGGTTTGGGAATTAGATCGCATTGAAAGATTTGCACCAAACATGGCACACGTAATTGATGTCGCTCTTTGGGATATCGCTGCGAAAGCTGCCAATCTTCCAGTTTATAAATTACTCGGTGGATACCGTGAATCAATTCCGGCTTACGCATCAACTGCTACTTATTCATCGATTCCAGAGTTCCTTGATATCGCATCACAATGTATCGACCGCGGTTACAAAGCAATCAAGTTGCACGCTTTCGGTGATGCCAAAAAAGATGCAGAGTTGTCATTAAAACTTCGCGCACATGTTGGTCCTGATATCGCACTTATGTATGACGGTTCAGCCGGCTTTGATTTGATGGATGCGGTTTATCTAGGACATGCATTAGATGAGGCTGACTTCCTTTGGTATGAAGAGCCAATGCGCGAGTTTTCAGTTACTGCATACAAGTGGCTAGGTGAGCGGGTACGGATTCCATTACTACTTGGTGAAGTAACCGAAGGTGCGCATATGAGCGCTGGAGATTTTGTGGCAACAGGTGTTGCAAGTGCACTTCGTGTCTCAACATTTTTACGTGGTGGCTTTACCGGCGCGATGCGTATCGCCCACTTAGCTGACACTTTCCACCTTCGTGCCGAAGTTCATGGATTTGGATTGGAACAAGCACATCTTTGTATGGCGATTAAAAACAACTCTTATTACGAGTCCTTAATCAAAGACAATCCATTTACTGAGATGAGCCAAGATTTGCCGGTAGATAACAACGGCATGATTCATGCTCCAAAGGGACCTGGCATTGGATATGAAACTTTGTGGGCTGAAAAGGGTGCTCCTAAAGAGTTGGCAAAGTTCTTAAAAGGCTAAGTTAGCTCCCTCAACTACTAATTCAATTCGAAGAATGAAAGAATGGAAGTAAGCGAATGGCAAAGGTTATTGGCTTTAAGACTTTGGATGTGCGTTTTCCTAGTTCGTGAAGATTATAAGGTTCGGACGTAATGAATAAAGATTTTGATTTTAAGCACCACAAATCAATTGTTTGGTCATTTAAACCTTGTGTTTGCAAAAGGTTGACCGGAATTCTTTAGTTGTGTAGCCTTAATTCAAACGGTTTCTCGTCACACGGAGAGGATTTTACGTTGCGTTCCACATTCGCAGATAGAAGAGTAAATCCTCTAGCAAAGTATTTTTCAATTCTAGAAGGTAAAGCTTTTGCTTGGATTTTACTGATTCCGAGTTTGACGTTGGTGTCATTTTTTATTGTTTACCCCCTTTACAGGGGGATTCGATTGAGTTTTTCAGAATATAAGTTGCTTGACGGCAAAAATCCAGAATTTAATTCATTGGACAATTATTTCATTTTATTTAGAGATCCAGATGTGTTAAATGCCACTCGTATTACATTTACTTACACCGTAATAGGACTAATTTCGCAAGTTTTGTTAGGCATGGCAGCGGCATTACTTTTGACCAAAAAATCAAAGTACATATGGATTGCTCGAATAGCAATTATGCTTCCATGGTTTATGCCACCCGTAGTGACTGCTTACATGTGGCGCTTTATGCTAGATGCAAAAGTAGGAATTTACACTTTATTGCTTAGTCATATTGGCATTGACATAGGTGGAATTGGTATCTGGGGAGATCCGGATAGGGCTTTATACGGCGTTTTATTTGTTGAGCTTTGGAGGTCGTATCCGTTTTTTACTCTATTTATTCTTGCAGGCATCCAAGCAATTCCAGTGGAACTGCGGGAGTCAACTGCTTTAGACGGTGCAAATGCTTTTCAACATTTTCGTTATATTACTTTACCTCTTTTGAAACCAGTATTGTTTGTTTCTACTGTTCTAGAGGCCATAAAATTAATTAATTCGCCCACATTGGTTTTACTCATGACTGAGGGTGGTCCTGCAGATTCGACAATGGTTTTACCTTTACTTGCCTTTAAAAAGGCATATCAAGCGTTTGATTTTGGATACTCTTCAACGATTTCTGTAGCGGTCTTAGTAGCTATATCTGGTTTTGCAATCGTCTACATAAGAGCAGTCGGATTCGGAAGAGAAAAATGATTATGAAAAAAACTATAAAAAAGTTTTCTCTATCCTCTTGTTTCATTAATTTCGGTCTGATCTTTCTTTTGGTTTTTGCTCTTTTCCCAATAGTGTGGACGATATACACTTCATTTAGAGTCGAAATGGATATTATAAAAAACCCAACAGGACTCAACTTTTCTGAATTAAATTTTAATGCTTATCGTGAGGTTTGGACTGGAACGGATTTCCCCGTACTAATTAAAAACTCTCTCATCACAAGTTTCCTAACGATGGTGATGAGTTTGACTCTCGGAACTTTGGCTGGTTATTCGCTATCAAGATCAGATTTTCGGGCAAAAGAAACTGTCCTGCTGGTTTATCTTTTAGTTCGAGTGATTCCAGGAGTTCTATTACTGATCCCTATTTTTTTGCTAATGCAAAAATTCAATTTGTTAGACACGCATATAGGACTGGCTCTTGCCTACACGACTTTTACATTGCCAGCCGCAGTGTGGTTGATGAAGGGGTTTTTCGACGGCCTTCCAATAGATCTAGAAAATGCTGCTCGGGTTGATGGTTGCAGTCGAATGGGAGCGTTATGGAGAGTAGTACTACCTCTTGTACTTCCTGGTATCGCTGCTACTGCAACCTTGGTAGCGATAGAGGCTTGGAATGATGTCCTTTTCGCTCTGATGATAACTTCCAGTACCGATGCCCGCACTTGGCCAGTTGGAATGAAATTACTAATCGGTGAATTTCAACTTCCATGGGGTCAATTAACTGCAACGGCAGTACTCAGCTTGATTCCAGTCGTCATCGGTTTTTCATTCGCAGGTCGACGCATGGTGGCTGGTCTTACCGCTGGGGGAGTGAAGGAGTAAAGCCGCATAGAAAAGACCGAAAACCCCTTCGGTAACACGAAGGTATCAATTGCCCTGTTTTCCTGAATTTCCTGATTTTTCGTGATTTTTATCTCCTAGATGGTTGACTTTGATTCAATCCAATGTGAAGGTATGCGTAGCCACGAGACGGGTCGCTGGTGGGTAAGGGGTCACCTAATTAAGGGAGTTTACGAATGGATTCGAATTCAGTATCACGTAGAAAGTTCATCGGCGTAGCCGGTGGAGTTGCTGCCGGAGCTGCTATCGCTGGACCGGCATCTGCCGCAACAAAGAAGCCAGCTGCAAAGAAGCCAGCTGCAAAGAAGCCAGCTGCAAAGCCAGCTGCAGTAAACAAACCAGGCAGCGGAGTTGTGAATTACTGGAACCACTTTACATCGCCAGTAGAACGTTCCGGATTTGAGCAAGTCACGGATGGATTCAAGAAAGACTTCCCAGCGATTGACTTAAAAGTTGAAGCTATTCAAAACCAAGACTGGATGACCAAATATATTACAGCCGTACAGGCCAAAAGCGGTCCTGATGCGATCATGGTTACAGCATCAAGAATAGCCGATATGGTGCGCATCGGTGGGCTTGCATCACTACAAGTTCGATCTGACGCTTGGCCTACCCTTAAAAGTAATAATGCTGAAGGTGCAGTAAAAGGCATGCAATATTTGGGACAGCAATATGCCTTACCTTGTTTCATTTTTATCGACTGGATGTACTATCGAAAAGATTTTTTTGCAGCCAAGGGAATTAAAGAAGCCCCAAAAACATTGGAAGAGTTTCGGCTAGCTGCCATTGAGTTGACAGATCCGTCTAAAGGTCGATACGGCTTTGCTCTCCGTGGAGGTTCTGGTGGGTGGGGATTTATGCCAAAATTGATGACTGCTTACAACGGCCCAATCGTCACCAACGGAAAATGCACCCTGGAGCTTGATAATGCAATTGACGCTTTAAGATTCTGGGTCGGCTTGGTGACAAAGGATAAAGTTGTCCCACCTTCCGTGCTTAGTAATGGTTATGGTCAAATCATGACAAGCTTTAAAACAGGTGAAACAGCAATGTTGTGGCATCACACTGGCTCATTTGTCGAAATTGGAGATGCTCTTAAATACGGTGTAGAAGTTGCTACGGCCATTCAACCAAAAGGTCCCAAATTGACCGCCGGACTGACATCGCCTCTAGGTAATGGTATTTTCAAAGGAAGTTCTAACCCTGATGGTGCATGGGACTTCATAACATACTGGGGCGACACTAAGGCTCAACTAGCATTCCTGAAAGCTACAGGTTATTTCGGGGCTGCCAAACCAGTATTCAAGGATGCGGCGGTAACCGGACAACCTGCATACGCTCCAGCCCTACAAGGACTTCAAGAGAACTGGAATGACTACACATTCCCAGGCTATGACAACTGGATGACCAACACTTGCTTACCAGAATTCCAAAAAGCAGCTGGTGGAAAACAAACTCCGGAGCAAGCAGCACGCGCTATCTGGACCGAACTACGAGAAGTCACCGGAACTAACTAGTCAATAAGCAATGCAAAAATAACGCCCAAGCCAATAGGTTTGGGCGTTATTTATTTGCCCTTAAATTGAAGATCAGCGTAGTTTTTCGCCGATAAGCAACATTATGTCAAGTAATAAAGATCAGATTAACCGTTCTGGACTACTCGGAAACCAATATGGTCCCTGCGTCGGAATTGATAGTTCATGCTCCTTGCAGTGGTCCGCAAATAACGGCCATGCGGGCTATAGAAGGATCCGCCTCTAAGTACATACTCCTCTGGAAGATCTAGATTTTCACGGCCATCAGAGCCGTTATATGGATACGGCCGATAGGCACTTCCAACCATCTCCCAGACGTTGCCAGCCACATCTAATAAACCCTCTGGCGAGGCTCCATCCGGATAAGCACCCACTGGATTGGTGCGGCCAGTTTTATCCGTTTGCCCGTAATTTGCTAGCTCTTTATTTGGTGGGAAATTCCCCCAAGGCCAAATCCGGCCATCAATCCCCCTGGCGGCTCGCTCCCATTGTGGCTCAGTAGGTAAGCGCACCCCAGACCAAGTACAGAAAGCTTGCACATCTGCCCAATCAACATAAACCACTGGATGGTTCGCCAATTCTGGAGTAACCACTCCCTCAGGCCAATGTCCTGGAACGCGATATCCGGTGGCTTTGGTGAAGATTTCATACTGCGCATTTGTTACTGGCGTTTTAGAGATTCGATATTTGTCGAGAAGTATTTTGTGTTGCGGAATTTCATTATCAAAATCAGCAGGACGATTAGCGCCGTGTTTTGATACACCGAAATACTCTGGATCTGGTGCTTCCCCTACTATCGGTGTGAACTCACTCCCCATTAAAAATTCTCCAGCCGGAATTTTTTTCCACTCAAAATCAATTTCAGATTTTTGGTTTATCTTTGAAAGATCATCTGTTACAACTCTAAAGCCAATATAAATATCTCGTGCTGTTGGATATATTGAATGTCTATCTGCGCAGCGAATGTTTTTCCCAGAATGCAAGTAATTCCCACCACGAACTACTCTTGCACCCCAGGTATCTACATTCTCTCGCCCATCGTCAAACTTGTATGGATAATCAAAATGTAATGAGGATGTCCATTCCCAAACATTTCCAGCTAAATCTAATACGCCAAATATGGATGCGCCCTCTTTGTAAATTCCAACTTTAGTTGTATCTCCGATTAGATTCCCAAAATTTGCATTTTCCTCTGTTGGGTCATCCTCACCCCAAGGAAATTTTCTACCATCAATACCTCTGGCACTTTTTTCCCATTCAGCCTCAGTTGGTAAGCGCGCCCCGCACCATTTTGCAAATTGTTTTGCATCATCCCAATCAATGTAAGTCACCGGATGTTCTTTCCGGTTTTGCGGTACTTCTCCCCCGATCCAATGCCCAGGTTTTTTATGACCTGTGCTTTTTACAAATTTTTCATACTGCGAATTAGTAATAGGTTTAGCACTCATAAAGAACTCTGGTAAAACGATTTGGTGTTGCGGTGATTCGTCACGATAAGCAACAACCTGTTCAATCGGGTTACTTCCCATCGGAAAATCTCCAGCTGGAATTTCGACCCAATCAAAGGAAATCTGAGTTGTATTCGCTCCCTGCGACATACTCATTCTCCCATCATAAAAGCTAATTGAATTTACTTAACTTTGAATAGCCAACTCTTCCGGTCTAGGACACGAGCAAATCAAATTACGATCACCATGCACGCCATCTATTCGACCCACTGGAGGCCAGTACTTATTTGGCAAATCAATTGGTTCAATTGGCTCGGATTCTTTGTCTGGGAGGCCATTTGGGAATCCGCCAATCTCACGAGAGTAAGCGTGATTCCACTCCCCCAGAAGAGATTGCGCAGTATGCGGAGCTGACCGCAATGGAGATTGTTCAATTGTCATCTTTCCGTCTATGACTTGTTGGATCTCTGCTCTAATTGAAAGCATCGCATTGATGAATCTATTTAACTCCGCGAGATCTTCGGATTCAGTTGGTTCAATCATTAAAGTTCCAGCGACCGGGAAGGAAACGGTCGGAGCATGGAAACCATGATCCATTAATCGTTTTGCAACGTCATCTACTGTGACGCCACTAATTTTTGTTAATGGACGCAAATCAATAATGCACTCGTGTGCGATCAAATCTGATTTAACCCGATAGAGAACTGGGTAAGCATGGTTCAATGATTTCGCTAAATAATTTGCAGAGACAATTGCAATGCTTGTGGCGTTCTTCAAACCTTCAGCACTCATTAACCGGATGTAAGCCCAAGGGATGTTCAAGATTCCGGCAGAACCAAATGGTGCGCCACTAATTGGTCCAACTCCAGTCTCCGGACCCGCAGTCGAATCCAATGGATGTGACGGCAAGTAGGGAGCCAAATGTGCCCGAACTCCGACCGGACCTACACCTGGTCCTCCTCCGCCATGAGGAATGCAAAAAGTTTTGTGGAGATTTAAATGTGAGACATCGGCGCCAAATTTTCCAGGTTTAGCTAAACCAACTAACGCATTTAGATTTGCTCCGTCAACATAAACCTGACCACCTGCATCGTGGACTGCTTCGCAAATCTCTCCAATCGCCTCTTCGAAGACTCCATGAGTTGATGGATAAGTAACCATGAGAGCTGCCAATGAATCTTTGTACGTCGAAATTTTTGTTTTTAAGTCAGCAAGGTCCACGTTACCTAATTCATCACAGGCGATAACTACTACTTTCATTCCTGCCATCACAGCACTCGCTGCATTTGTTCCGTGCGCACTAGATGGAATCAAGCAAATATCTCTGGCGGAGTCTCCCTCCATTAAATGATATTTTCGAATTGCAAGTAAACCGGCAAACTCCCCTTGGCTTCCTGCATTTGGTTGCAATGAAATCGCATCGTATCCAGTGATCTCACATAACCATTTTTGTAAATCAGAGATTATTGAACGCGTGCCTTCACTTTGGTCAGCCGGAGCAAAAGGATGCAAGTTTGCAAATTCTGGCCAAGTTATTGATTCCATCTCAGTTGCCGCATTTAATTTCATAGTGCAAGAACCTAAAGGAATCATAGTTCGATCCAATGCGAGATCTTTATCAGCCAGAGATCGCAAATACCTCATCATTGAAGTTTCAGAACGCTTGCTAGTGAAAATCTTATTTGTGAGATATGGAGTCGTTCGTAAAAAATCCTCGGCAAAGGTTTCATCAACGACAATTTGCAACTCTTCTAGAGATTCATGGCTCTGTGCCTTTAACTCCAGAGCTACTGAAACTTTTATCAAATCTTCAATCGTTGTACTTTCATCGAGCGAAATTGAAATTGATTCAGAACTCCGGAGAAAAATATTTACTCCACCATCAAGTGCCTTGCTAACTAATGCCTGTGCCTGCGCACCTGTCTCAGTCTGCACAGTAAATGTGTCGAAATAAGATTGAGTCACTACGGCATAGCCGCTAGCTTTAAAATTAGCAATCAACAGAGCTGCATAAAAATGCACTCGCTCGGCAATCGCTTCTAAACCCCGCGGGCCGTGCCACATCGCATACAAGGCTGAGATGTTTGCTAACAAAACCTGTGCTGTACAAATATTGCTAGTAGCTTTCTCGCGCCTGATGTGTTGCTCTCTTGTTTGCAAAGCTAAGCGATAAGCACGACCACCATTTGCATCAACGCTCTCACCAACTAATCTGCCCGGCATTGTCCGTTCTAATCCACTTCGCACTGCAAGGAATCCGGCATGAGGACCGCCAAATCCCATTGGAACGCCAAATCTTTGCGCAGATCCAACCGCGGCATCAAAACCCCACTCCCCCGGTGCTTTGAGCAGTGTTAAAGCCAATAAATCTGTTGCCGCAATCGCTAATCCACCATGTTCTTTTATTTCCGCAATAGCACGAGCCGGATTGCGTAGAGCGCCGGTACTACCGGGATAACTAATGAGTAGACCAAAACCACGTGGAATTGGTTGCGCAATATCAATCAATTCAATTTTAATTCCCAGCGGCAACGCTCGAGTCTCGATTACGGCAATAGTTTGTGGATGAGTATCCCGATCGATCAAGAATGGCGCTTCATCTTCGCCAGACCAACTTCTTCTAGCTATTCCCATGGCTTCAGCTGCTGCAGTTGGCTCATCCAGCATTGAAGCATTTGAAATTGAAAGTCCAGTTAAATCTGTAATTACTGTTTGGAATAAAAATAAAGTTTCTAATCTTCCTTGACTAATCTCAGGTTGATATGGGGTGTAAGCGGTGTACCAAGCCGGATTTTCTAAAACACCGCGTTTGATTACTGCTGGAGTTATGGTGTTGTAATAACCTAATCCGATCATCGAAGTTAAATTTTTATTCATCTTCGCGCGATCCCGTAACTCTGAAATTACTTCAACCTCACTTGCTGATTTTGGCAAATTCGCATTATCAAGATCTGTCGAAATAGATGTTGGTAGTACAGCTGAAATCAATTCATCCGTTGATTTATAATTTAAAAAATCAAGCATTTGATTTGTTGCGGCAACATCTGGGCCAATGTGGCGATCAACGAAATTATTTGCTTTATCTACGCTAGCCATCTACTACTCCCCTAAAGACCCAAACCACTTGTCGGTTTATAGGTGCAGATTAGGCGAAGTGGGCGCAGTATTCCCGCTTAAAAGCGCTTAAGCGCCTTTGAGTCGCCGACGTGTTGAAAGTTCGTCATTTGACTCCTGCAAAGGCAGATTCTCACTTGGAAGTTCGGCAAGTGATCCCTCGACTTCGCGCCAAACCGAACCGATCGCAATTCCGAAAACCCCTTGGCCGCCTTTTAGTAAATCGATTACATCATCTGGACTAGCGCATTCATAGATCGAGGCACCATCACTCATCAAAGTTAAGTTGGCCAGATCAGCAGTTCCAGCGCCACGAAGGTGTTCAACCGCGGTCCGAATATTTTGCAGTGAGATTCCAGTGTCAAGCAATCTTTTAACTATTTTCAAAACTAAAATATCTCTAAAACTGTAAAGTCGAGAAGTTCCTGATCCAGTGGCATTGCGAATGCTTGGTTCGATTAAAGATGTCCGCGCCCAATAATCAAGTTGCCGATAAGAAATTCCCGCTGCTGAACAGGCGATGGCGCCGCGATAACCCAATTGACCGGGCTGACCGGACTGGATGTTATCTGAATCTGAATTCGCCATTTTTAGCTCCTGATGACCTGTTATACCTGGGGAAGCAGGTTTGCTAAGAGTAAATCCTGCCCCTGCGTGAATCAATCACCAACACGGGCAAGTTAAAGTAATGGTTGAGGGTTTCCTTTAGCGATTACGTCTTCTCCCTTTGAGCGCGAAGAAGTAAGCCGATGCGAGGGTGACCTCGAAGATTAGTAAAAGCAGGTGCCACAAACCCCATCCCCCTGGTAGAAATATCGTTAAAACAAAGGTTGCTGCGCTGATCAGCAGCAAGATTGCCGCTGCTTGCCGTAACCCTCGCTCACCTAGGAAAGCCGCGGCTAGGGTCAGCAAAGCCGCCAATCCAAGATTGCTGATCCCAACCAGTCGGAAGCTCCACTCTAACTCTCTACTTGAGGTTAAGCCTAGTAGCGCAATAGGTTTGCCTGGGCGAAGCAACAATGCCAAAGCCGATAGGGCCAACAACCCGGCAGTTGATCGCAGTAGCAAAATAACTCGGTATTCCAGCACAATTGGAAGGTACTACATACGGCTTTGGCTGGAAAGGGTTTTAACTAAGCCTTCTTCTTATATCCGGCTGGGCACTTTGGAGAAACAGCAGCTACCTTTTTTATGACTTTACCTTTAACGCAAGTGATTGTTACTTTCTTTTTTGACGCAGCAATTGGTTTAACAGCTTGCACAGTTGCCGTTGTGGCTGGTTTTACTGCTGGTGCTTTTGCCTCAGCAGTTGGCGTTACTTCTGGTGCTTTTGCCTCAGCACTTGGCGTTGGAGCAGGCGCTGGTGTCTGCACTACTACAGCATTGGGACCTTGAGTCAATTTAACTTTCAAGGTTGGTGTTGAAAAGGTAAAGCCCACTGCACTTAAATGTAGCCACCCGCTTTGTTCACTTACTACAGTTGTTGCAACGCTCTGCTGTCCTCCATCGGCCGATGTAATACTTACCGTTGCTGAAATCGGAGCGCTGCTAAAATTGTATATGCAACGAGCAACCTTTGAATCTATATATAGATTGTATTTTCCTTGGAAGACTTTCCCATCAGCAAGGAAATGTGGAGAGGCTACTTTGTAATCGAGAGTTCCAGTTTGCTCGTTATAAATAGGTGGAGAGGCTGTGTAAGTAGTTGAGTTAGTAGTCACAAAACCCGCTAATGTTTTAGAGTCTTTAATACAGCTACTGGCTGCTTCCATATCCTGTTCTGGCAAATTGTAGAAGATCCACTGTGTTGGATTCGCTACCGCCTTGTCTTTCAATAGTTTAGACCAGAGAATTAATTGTTCCATTGTATAATCTCCGCTAGCGCCACGGTATGTAAGTGAACCGTTCCCCGTATCTAGCTCTGGATTCTGGCTTAGATCCTTTGAAAAATCACTAAGAGCCACAAAACCCGCCAAAATTGGAACTCGGGTGGATTGGCCCTTCATGTCAACGCGGGTTCCGTAACTCGTTAATTCGTAATCAATTTCTGGAGAATCAATGCGGCCATGCATCCACCCATTAATCACCTTTGAAAAGCGAATAACCATTCCGAATTCAATATTTTCAGGAAAACTCTGTCGCATAGCACAAACGCCATCACCAACAATTGCGCAGACATCAAACGGAAGTTCGCTTGGGTGATTAATTCCCATCCACGTCGCACCGTCAGGTTGCTTTATTATTTCAGAAACGTTCGCTTTATAACGGGAGTCGCGAATTACATTTACGGGATAGATTGCAGCACGAAAATCTCGACCCTGCACATCCCAATTTGTGCCATTGCGCTTCAATGTACCGACTCGGGAAACTATTCCCACGAAATCTGTTGAACCCCCACCATGTTTCACGTTTGGAATCTCCCATACCCCAGAAACTGATCCTTGGGGTAAACCGTTATTAGGATCGGCGTTGTAAGGGTTAGCGACTTTCTTTGGAATAGATTCTTTATAGATTCCTTTGATGCGTGCTGGTGAACCAGGTGCAACCGCATAAATGCTTTCGATGCAGTCAACTTCGTTTACAGATTTACATGCTGGCATAAGAGCGTAGTACTGCATAAACTCTGCTGAAGAACATTTCGGGTCATCTAGTCCAGCGCAATATGAAATTGCATTACCAGTTGCTGGTACATAGCTGTAAAGCATAGAAGGCATGCGAAGGGTGTTAACGTTTTCTTCAAAAAACACGCCAACTTTATTACTATCATTAGGGCGGTAAATTGAATATTGTTCATCTATAACGTCCGCTGCATTGGTCAACGAAGGCGTCGAGACTGTAATTAGTGAGATAAGAATTGCGGCGAGCAACCCTTTAATTGACCCAATATAACTATTCCTAATCATGCTTTCTACTTTCTTGGCTTTGTTCCTTTACCCGACGAAATCCTCGGGTTCAATTTGATCCAGAAATTCGCGGAATTTTTCGACCTCATCATCTGATTGGTCGGCGATTTCAATTCCGACCTCATCCAAAAGTGCTTCGCCACCAAATATTGGGCTACCAGTACGCAACGCCAGTGCGATTGCATCAGATGGACGAGCCGATAATTCAACGCCATTTGCTAATTTCAAAGTTGCGTAAAAAACTCCATCTTTCATCTCCGAGATTTCAACTTGTTCTAAGTTAGAACCAACTGCCAATAAAAGATCTTTTAGTAAATCGTGAGTTAGTGGACGAGGAGGTAAAACTCCTTGTTGTGCAAATGCAATCGAAGTTGCTTCAACTGCGCCGATCCAAATTGGCAGGTAACGATCCCCACCAGTCTCGCGCAACAAAACAATAGGTTGACTCGAAGGCATCTCTACTCGAACCCCGATAACCTCTAACCGTTTCATACCCACACTCTAGTCTTGACCGCTACCTCGTGCCCGCTATCTCTTTAACGGGCTCGGTTTAATCCGGCACGAACTAGCGCACCATGAAGTGAGAGGGTTAATCCAGCTAACTCTCGCTCAACTTCTTGAGCTCTGGCTTTTGCTTCTGAACTTCTTTGCCGAAGTAAAGGTGTGATTACCTGTTCTACTAAACCAATTTCACGATCTGCCGCACTTTTGAAGGAACGCAAATGTCGAGCTTCAATACCAAAGGCAGCCATCGCCGCAACCGATCTTGCGATCGATAAGGCATCACCATCAAAATGTCGGGCTCTTGAAGTTATTAATCCATATGTCTCTAATTCAGCCAACTGCTCATCGGAAAGTCCAGAAGCGCTCAATATTTCATTCCGCGAAAGTTTCAGATCTGAACTATCTGCGGCAACGCGCTCGCCATTAATGCTAGAAATTTTTGGCACCATAGGAGTTCCACCAGGAATCGCAGGTGGCTCTAAACCGCGATCAATCGCTTCTAAGTGATCTTTGATAACCCGCAAAGGAAGGTAATGATCACGTTGCACGCCCAACACATAACGCAAACGATCCAAATCATGGTTACTAAATTTCCGGTATCCAGATGGAGTTCGTTGTGGCTCGATCAACCCTTCGGATTCTAAAAAACGAATCTTTGAAATTGTTACTTCAGGGAAGTCGTTGCGCAACTTTGCTAGTACCTCTCCGATACTTAAATATGCGCGTGCTGGAACTGCCATCTTTACGCCTTACCTTCCCCTGAGATATAGATCAACCGATATTTGCCAATTTGAATTTGGTCACCATGTACTAAAGCAGCGCTATCTGAACGCTGACCATTTACATAACTTCCATTTAAACTTCCGCTATCAGTGATTGTGAACCCTTTTCCAATCCGTTCCAAAGTCGCATGAACTCTTGAAACAGTTACATCATCTAAAAAAATCTCATTTTTTGGATTGCGTCCAATTGTTAATTTATCGGTATTGAGTAAATATCTAGCCCCCGAATTTGGGCCTTTTTGCACAATCAACAACGCACAACCTTCAGGTAACGCCGCTAAAGTTTCGCGATCTCCATCAGTTAATGCTTCCAACTCACGAGTTGGGATTGGGGTGGGATTGTCACGCCGAATCGCCGTTGTGTCCGACATCTACCCTCCCCCGCTTGGCTTAAAGTCACCTTCAAGTAAACCTTTACGGTGACCCTAAGGTCGAGCAGGGGGGTCGGTCAAGTCCCGACTAGCCCACTTTCTGAACAGGGGTTTTGACTGAAATCGGTGAGACCGGTGAAATCGGTGCAGTTAATGCGTGGTGATCTCACCGTAAGAATCGCTACTTAACAATTTTTCGAAGATCTCGGAATTTGGCGCTGGAACTTCGAATAACCATCCCTGACCAAAAGGATCGCTATTTATCAACTCTGGTTGCGAATTCAACAAATCATTTACTTGCAAAATCTTTCCATCGACTGGTGCATAAATTTCACTGACACTTTTTGTAGATTCAACTTCACCGCAAACCGATCCAGCCTTTATTAATTGACCGATTGTAGGAAGTTGCACATAGACGATGTCACCAAGAGCAGCTTGCGCAAAATCGGTGATGCCAACTCGAGCGACATCTCCGCGCAATTCAATCCATTCATGCTCAGCCGTGTAGCGAAAACTACTTGGATTTTCAGACATCTCGAGCTCCCTGTATTCGATGTATTTGATTAAATCTGCCCCAAATCCTATTGGGCATTTTGGGATTTGGAATCTTGGATTATCCGCCGTGCTCCTAAGAAATAAGAAAAGCCGGTCAGTAGATAGAGCGCCACTCCCCAGCCAGCAAAAGCCCAAGCCAGCGAGTCGGCAAATCTAGCCAAAATTGAATCTCCTGATGCCAGCAACAAAAAAGGGAACGCATATAAGAGGTTAAATGTGGCGGCTTTCCCGAGAAAAGTAACCTCCATTGGACCGTGACCAATTTTATAAAGCGCCGGTAAGGTCGTTGCTAATAATAAATCACGTGCGACCAAAAGCACCAAAATCCATAACGGAACTACATCGCGGATTGCTAAAGCAATTAATGTTGCCGCAATGTATAACCGGTCCACAGCGGGATCTAGCATCGCCCCTAATTTGCTGCTTTGGTTAAAAGCTCGCGCAATTTTTCCATCCGCATAATCTGAGATACCAGCAATTGTCAAAACAAATATCGCCCAACCATCAAACTCTTTAACTAGTATCAACCAAATCAAAAGTGGGATTCCTAAAGCACGCAAAAAAGATAGCAAATTGGGAATGGTTAAAATCCGATCACTAACTTCTTCCTCAGTCATGATTCCCCTAACAATCCATCAAGTCCGGACGCGAACTGAAACTTCAACTGGAGCGCCCGCAAAACCGAATTCTTCGCGCAATCGTCTTTCAATAAATCTCCGATAAGAAGGCTCCAAGAAGCCGGTGGTAAAAATTAAAAATCTAGGAGGCGCTGTACTTGGTTGGGTCGCAAAAAGAATTTTAGGTTGCTTCCCACCGCGGACAGGTGGTGGTGTTGCTCCAATTAAAGTGCCGAGGAAAGCATTTAATTTTGATGTTGGTACTCGTGTTTCCCAACCATTTAAAGCTCGTCGCAATGCAGGGGCTAATCGATCACGATGCCATCCCGTTAACGCAGCAACATTTATTCGCTCCGCCCATTCAACTTGGTCAAGTTCTTTATCTTTCTCACGCTCTAACGCTTCGCGTCGATCTTCATCCACCAAATCCCATTTATTCATGGCGATTACTAATGCCCGGCCGGATTCAACAACCATATTCATAATTCGCAAATCCTGATCGGTGATTGGTTCGGCGGCATCGATAACTAAAATTGCGACCTCTGCTCGTTCTAAAGCTGCTTCAGTTCGCAACATTGCGTAGTACTCGGTTCCACTTGCCTGATTAGCGTGTTTACGAATTCCAGCGGTGTCGATAAAACGCCATATCTCTCCGCCAAACTCCAACTCTTCATCTATGGGATCCCGAGTTGTTCCGGCTACTGAATCAACCAACGCGCGTTCAGTTCCGGCAATCGCATTAAGCAAACTAGATTTTCCAACATTTGGCCGTCCAACAAGTACGACTCGTCTTGGTGCATCTACTTCGGATTTCAAAATTTCTTTGGGCAACATATCTATCACGCGGTCCAATAAATCGCCGCTTCCCCGACCATGCAAGGCAGAAACTGGAATCGGCTCCCCTAAGCCGAGTTGCCATAACTCATGTACTAATAATTCCGCTTCAGCGCTATCAACTTTATTTGCAATCAATAAAACTGGTGTGCGGGTTTTACGAATATGTGAAATTAACGCCATCTCTTCTTCCATCGCACCGACCGTTGCGTCAACAACCATTAAAACTAAATCAGCTTCTTCAATTGCCATCTCTGCACTCTGTGCAACTTTTAAACCTAAGCCAGTTAAATCTGGTTCCCATCCCCCGGTATCGATTAATGCAAAGGAACGACCAGCCCATTCAGCTTCATAACGAACTCGATCACGCGTGACCCCTGGACGGTCTTCAATAATTGCTTCACGACGACCTAATAGCCGGTTAACAAGAGTTGATTTACCGACGTTAGGTCTACCGATTAATGCAACTATCGGCAACCTGCCTTCATCAACACCATTTATATTATTCAAACTCTCATCCATTTATTTTTCGCTCCTCGATTAAATTCCAGAGCGCTTGAATCGTCTCTTCTAGATTCAAGTATGTCGCATCCAAAACTATTTGATCTTCACTTTGTCTTAACGGTGAAGCAGCCCGCATTGAATCAATGGCATCTCTTTTGGCAAGTGAATCCGCAACAGAAGATGCACTGACATCAGATAGTTCGCTCAGCTGTGCTTGTCTGCGCGTTGCCCTCGCGTCGACATCGGCAGTTAAATAAATTTTTAACTCCGCATCAGGCCATACGGTTGTTCCGATATCGCGGCCCTCGACCACTGCCCCACCAAATTGAGACTTACTTTTTTCGATCAGATCTCTTTGCAAAAGTAACAACTCTCTGCGCACTTCTGGCATGGCACTGAAGGCGCTCACTGCATTTGTAATCAACTCTTCGCGAATAATTTCTGAAATATCCTTTTTGCTTTCTTGTTCTAATGGATAGTTGGCGATCAGTTTCGGGTCAGAAGCGCTCAAGTTGAAATTCAAATTACTTTTCGCAACTAAGTTGGCAACCTCTTCCGGCGCAGAAACCCCCGCCTGTAACGCCAGCCAGGTTGAACCCCGGTACAAGGCTCCGGTGTCCAGATAACCCCAGCCACCTCTAAGAGCTATACCTCTAGAAACTGATGATTTTCCGGCGCCACTAGGGCCATCGATAGCAATGACTGGCATCTGTGACCCCCGATCGAATTTTACCCAATTCAAATATTTATGCTGAATATCAGTATCGCCTAACCAAGGCTAACCTGCTCGGGTAGATCCAAATTACGTGGCATTCAAAACTCTGCGATGAATATCGATAAAAGGTTAGATCGGTATACAAATTTACCAATTAAACTTTACGGATGGAGTTGCCAACCTCTGGAAGTTAACTCATTTATTAAAGTCGATAAATCGGCTTGGGAAACGAAAAGCGTAATCAATCCAGTCGCTTGTTGCGGGGAATGCTCAATACTTAGATCCTCAATATTTACCCCTATCTCCCCACAAATCGTGAAAAGAGCAGCTAATTGACCGGGTTTATCATTAATAACTACCGGTAATTTCGCATAATCGCGGTCGACTCCACCATGTTTACCCGGAATAGTCGATTTACCGACAACTCCAGCAGTAATCACCTTTTCGATGCTTTCTCGAGATAAATCTAAATCGATAAGTTGATCTATTTGTTTAGATATTTGTCGAAGTAACGGTTTAATGGCTAGTTGATTGCCGCTCAAAATCCCGCCCCAAAGAGCTGGGTCTGAATCAGCGATTCGCACCATGTCACGCAATCCTTGTCCGGCCAAAGAAAGTTCCCCATGCAAAATTCCGGCTAAAAGCGAGGCCAACAATTGCGGCAGATGTGAAACTAGAGCCACCTGTTCATCGTGTTCTTCACTATCCATTTGATAAGGCGTGGCCCCAAAGGATTGAATCAATTTTTCCACGAAATCAATTTCATCTTTCTTGCTGTGCTGATGTGGGCAGATCGCCCAAGCCCGACCGGCAAATAAGTCGCTACGGGCTCCCTCAGGGCCCGTTATCTCTCTTCCTGCCATCGGATGAGTCCCAAGGTAGCGAGAAAGGACATTTGGAGTAACTTTTGATGAAACCTCAAGTAGAACTTTAGTTTTTATACTACCAATATCTATAACCATTGCCTTTGGGTATTTAATTAATGCGGCTAAAACCTCATTTGCCACTTCAGGTACCGGAGTAGCTACTACTACTAAATTCACCAGATCGCGCTCATTAGTAGTCGAAATCGACGCCACTGACTCACATAATTGGTTGGCCAACGCCTGATTTCTGGGGTTGGCATCGATAAAAGTGCAGGTCAGACCGTTTTTTGTAGCGGCCAAACCAATAGATGTACCTATTAACCCTGCCCCAATTATCACCATTTGCGGCATTATTTGGCCAAATCCGGCCGTAAAACAACCGCTCCCCCGAGATAGATGTGCTTAATCTCTGATCTACTTCGGTCTAAATTGGCGTGAGCTAAAACTCGTATTGTTCGCGGCAGAGCGCCGGCGATATCCATTTCAACTGCACACATCAGCGGAACCTCTGTTAACCCCATTTTTCGGGCAGCGGCCGCCGGGAAGTCAATCTTCAAATCTGGGGTGGCCGTGAAAAGGATCGAGATTAAATCTTCCTCATTGAGCTGATTCTGGGAAAACATCTCCCCTAAAAGCTGCTGAATTTGGGCAAAATACTCATCCCGGTCATCCCCAACTATCTGGATTGCCCCGCGCAAGGCCCGCACTGTCATACCCCAATTCTAGCCTTTTCAGGGTTGGTCTGGGGATTGCCTTGCCGTCAAGTGGTGAAAGTAGTTTAACCATATATCGACTTATTAGTTAAAAGAGATAACTTTAAAACCCTGACTCTAGTTCAACCAATAAACTAATTATCTATTTGTAGACTTAAGTTATACTGTTTTACCAGTTCAGAGTTCATTTTTATCGATATATTGCTATTTATGGGATCCCCAAATGTAGACTTATAGTTAAAGAGGTATCCTTAATAGCGATATATTTATTTAAAAATATGTATATTTATTGTTTCATCTCTAATGCTTTATAGAGGGAATTCAACTCTTGTCCGTTGATATCCCGCCACTTGCCCGGGGTTAATTGGCCCAGCTTGATCGGACCCATCCCGATCCGAACCAAACGCTCAACCGTTAGCCCAACCTCAGCCGCCATGCGTCGGAGCACATGGTTTCGACCATCATGGATGGTGATATCCAAGACTGATCGACCAGGTTGGCCTTCAACCAAAGTAATGGAATCCACTCGAGCCATTCCATCCTCTAACTGGACCCCCTCTTTCAGGGCGCTGATGGTCTGGCGGCTTGGGATCCCTAGTACCTCTAGCAAGTAATTTTTAGCTAAACCGTAGGAAGGGTGGGTAGCTCGGTGGGCTAATTCGCCATCATTGGTAAGTAGCAGTAACCCCTCACTTTCCCGATCTAACCGTCCGACATGGAAAAGTCGGTCACTTCTAGACTCTAAAAGGTCACCTAAATTTGGTCTTCCCTCTGGGTCAGACATGGTGGATAAAATGCCATAAGGTTTATTAAGTGCAAGGTAAGTTTTGGTTGTTTTACTCTTTAATATCTCACCATCAACCATTACTTCAGAGTTTTCTGGATCAAACTTACTTCCGAGGGTCCGAACCACTCTTCCGTCGACCGAGACCCGCCCATCAGTGATTAACTCTTCGGCTTTTCGGCGACTAGCTATGCCGGCGTCGGCAATGATTTTCTGTAGGCGTTGCTCCATAAAGGTAAGAGTAAGCCCCGACCTACTCAGTTAAAGAATCGAGTACATCATCCAAGGCATCTAGATCCGGCAAATGACCCGCTAACTCCGGTAACTCAGCTAAAGATGGAATCCCCAACCGCTCCAGGAAGTACGGAGTCGTCTGATACAAAATCGCCCCAGACTCCCCTTCAACCCCTGACTCTTCTACCAATCCCCTATTGACCAGTGTCTTCATAACCGCTTCAACGTTGACGCCTCGGATAGCCGATACCCGAGCCCTGGAAACTGGCTGCCGGTAAGCCACAACAGCAAGCGTCTCGAGTGCAGCCTGAGTTAATTTGGCTTGCTGTCCTTCTAAGACGAACCGCTCTACCGCTGAAGCTGATTCAGGGTGGCTATAAAACCGCCAACCGCCAGCTACCTCACGTAGTTCAAAACCGCGCTCCTCTGCCAGATATGCCGCTGCCATGGCCTGTAGATACCCGCGGATCGACTCAGTCGGTATCTCAAGCACTTGGGCTAGCAGGATCTCATTTACCGGCTCATCTACCACCATCAAGATCGCTTCAAGTGAGCGCTCCACGCCTTTAGATGCAGCCTTGTCATTCCCTTTACTCATCCTTCAACCCTTCATCCTCTGGCACGTAGACCGCATCAAACTCATCTGTAACCCAGATTTCTCCTTCATCGCTGCCGGTCCAACGGATATGTAACTCCCCCAAAGCAGACAGTTGCTCAAAGAGTAAAACACCCTCCTTGTAAAGCTCCAATAAGGCTAAAAATCGAGCCACCACCACCAGCGTATTTTCAGCATCTGTAATCAAATGCCTAAAGGTCGTGGTCCTGGCTTGGCGCAAAATAGCCACCACCCGAACTGCTTCCTCCTTAACGCTGACCAAAGGTGCGTGCAGATGGGAAACACTGAAAACCGGTGGACTCTTGGGAGTTAAGGCGCGTTGAGCCAAAGTGGCAAATCTTTCAACACCTACACCGATCAAAACTTCCGGCAGTAGCGCAGCGAAATACGGCTCCATCGCTACCAAACGGGGGAATCTGTGCTCCTCCTCCGAAATCCACTCCTGGAAGGTGGAAGCAATCTCTTTGTAAGCCCGATATTGCAGCAATCTGGCAAAGAGCAGATCGCGCGCCTCCAGCAGCGCCAGATCCTCCTCATCCTCGATCTCACCAGATGGCAATAATCGAGCGGCTTTCAGGTCCAGCAAAGTAGCGGCAACCACCAAGAACTCGGTGGCGGTCTCAAGTTTCCAGCCCCCATCCATGCTGCGGATATGGGCGATAAATTCATCAGTCACAACGCTCAAAGCCACCTCAGTGACATCCATTTTGTGCCGCGAAATCAACTGCAAAAGCAGGTCAAATGGACCATCAAAATTATCTAAGTGCAGGATGAACCCGGGAATAAGCGTGGATTCGCTTGGGGTAACTCCAGTTTCACTCATGCGCGAACGGTAGCCGATTACTCAATTAAAGACCGCGAAGTCGGCGAGCAATGATGCTCGACTCCCCCTTTGCTTCTAAATCAGCGACCACAACTGCTAACGCTTCACGAACAATCCGTCCCCGATCAACAGCCAGGCCAAGATCTCCACGTAAAGTTAAACGCGCCTGGTCTAAATCAAAGAGTTCCTCTGGTGATAAGTAAACGGTGATTTTTTCATCATGCTTTTGGCGTCCACTAGGAGCAGAAGTTCCGCGAGTGACCCGACGTCTTGGGGTTACCCGAACCGCAGTGCTCTTATCTGGTCGTTCGACTCCAGTAGGAGTGGCGGCTGCCACCCGTGAAGTATTGGCACCGTGATCAGAGGCCGGATCCGACACTTCTGGAACCGCCGAAAGGGTGGTTGTAGTGGTTCTAAATAACTCCTCAGCACCAGGCAAACTGACGCGACGGCTCATCGTGATCCTCCTCTTGCAATAACTTCCCGGGCTAACCGCCGGTAAGCGGTAGCACCTGGAGATGATGATGCATAACTAGTGATCGGTTCACCAGCAGCTGTTGTTTCATTAAAACGCACAGTTTTAGAGATAACTGTGTCGAAAAGTAGGTTTGGGAATGCTTCGTAAATGCGCGCTAAAACCTCTTTGCTGTGGGCGGTTTTCTCAAACATGGTGGCCACAATTCCAATAATTGCTAAATCTGGATTTAACCTTTCTTGAATTTTCGCGGTGATCTCCTTCAATAATTTGAAGCCACGAAGCGCAAAATATTCGCATTGCAAAGGAACCAAAATTAGATCGGCTGCGGTTAATGCGTTGACAGTTAGTAGTCCTAAAGATGGCTGGCAATCAATCAAAATAACGTCATATTCCAACGCAAGTGGAGCCAAAATTCGCTTTAAACTCTGCTCGCGGGCTACTTCATTTACTAATCCAATTTCAGCACCGCTGAGCATGATGTCGCTTGGAATTAAGTCCATTCCAGGTACTGTGGTTTTCAGGAGTACATCATCAACACTTGCATTTCGATCCATCAACAAGTTATAAATCGAAGATTCCAATTCATCGGTAATTACACCAAGTCCAATTGATAAGGATCCTTGTGGGTCAAAATCAACTAACAAAACTCGGCGGCCAAGTTCTGCAAGTGAAGCCCCAAGACTGATTGTTGTCGTGGTTTTACCAACGCCACCTTTTTGGTTTACAACTGCAATAGTTTTCGCCGGTCCATGAGTATCACTTGCTGAAAATGATTTCACATTGGGAACGGCTTTAGCCCGGCCCTTGAAAAGATCATGAACTGTGACTAGATCCAGCTCTTTTGTCGATTTATTGCTCAAACGAGAAACCTCTCTAACGCTACTTCGGGGAGCCTAGAGCCACCCCTCCCGAGTAGGCAAGTGCGGCTTTATTTCACCTGCTGATCTGGGCTCTTGGATGGGCGCTGGCATAGGCCTCGCGCAGCCGATCGATGGTCACCAATGTGTAAATCTGCGTTGTGGCCACCGAGGCATGACCCAGTAATTCCTGCACCGTACGAATATCAGCCCCACCATCGAGTAAATGAGTTGCGAATGAGTGGCGCATTGTGTGCGGACTAATTTCAACTTCGATGCCAGCATTTTTTGCAGCGGTACGAATAATTTCCCAAGCACTCTGTCGACTTAGCCGGGTGCCGCGCAGATTTAAAAACAGGGCTCTTTCATTTCCACTAGCTAACAATGCCGGTCTTGCCCGTACCAAATACTTCTCCATCGCATCTACTGCATATTTACCGACCGGAACTATCCGTTCTTTCCCGCCTTTACCTAATAATCGCAATGAAGTGATCGGATCTTTTACATCATTTCTATCTAAATCAATTAATTCACTTATCCGCGCACCAGTGCTGTATAAAAGTTCCACTAATGCACAATCTCGTAAACTTTTAGCAGTACTTCCATCTCCAGTGCTGGCAATAATCAATTCAATTTGGTTAACGGATAAGGCCTTTGGCAATCTTCGGCCAGGGGTTGGCGGTTTAACAGATTGAGCTGGATCTAATCCCCCATTTTCACGGGAGGTAAATTTATGAAATCCGCGAACCGCGATAAGGGTGCGTGCGGCGGATGTAGCCGAGAGAATTGCATGCTCGGAGTTTCCATTTCTTAAATAAGTCAAAAAATCGGCTAAATCATTTTCATTTACTTGGGTGAAATCCTTTGATCTGGAGTTGATGAACTCTAAGTATCGTCCTAAATCTCGAGCATAAGCACTCAAGGTGTTTTGCGATAACCCTCTTTCGACTTGAAGATGATCTAAGTAAAGAGTGATCTCCAAACTCTCACTTGAAGATGAGCCTGAGATTGGCGACACTGGTGACATTGGTAAAGGGTAGAACTAAATTACTAGTTTTATTTAGCTTTACTTGTTTTTGCAGCGAGTGCTGCTTTAACTAAGCCAACGAAGAGTGGGTGGGGGCGAGTTGGTCTGCTCTTAAATTCAGGATGTGCCTGAGTTCCCACATAGAAAGGGTGCACACTTTCTGGCAGCTCCACAAATTCAACTAAATTTCCATCGGGGGAAGTGCCGGAGAAAACTAATCCTGCTGCTTCTAATTTTGGACGATAAGAGTTATTAACTTCATAACGGTGCCGATGCCGCTCTTCAACTGAATTTAATTTATACAAATTTTGAACTATTGAGCCATCTTGAAGGGATGCAGCATATAAACCCAATCTCATGGTGCCGCCCATGTCCTGTTCACCGCGCAATACCGCCTCTTGAGATGCCATCGTTGCGATCACTGGATCTTTTGTATCCGGTGCGAACTCTGCAGAGTTGGCATCTTTGATGCCCGCTAGATTTCGAGCACCTTCAATCACCATGCATTGCAAACCAAGACATAATCCTAAAGTCGGAATTTTATTTTCACGGGCAAATTTTAATGCGCCGACTTTTCCTTCAATTCCGCGAACCCCAAAACCACCAGGTACGCAGATGGCATCAATTCCAGCAAGGGCAGATTTGGCTCCAGCCTCACTTTCGCAATCATCACTTGGTACCCATTTAATATTTACCTTTGCAGAGTTTGCAAAACCTCCGGCACGCAGAGCTTCAGTAACTGAAAGGTAGGCATCCGGAAGATCCACATATTTTCCTACAAGGGCAACTGATATTTCAGTAGTTGGTTTATGGACCCGATCTAATAATTGATCCCAATCACTCCAGTCAACATCGCGGAATGGCATACCCAGGCGACGGACTACAAATGCGTCTAATCCCTCTTTATGTAAAACTTTTGGAATGTCATAAATCGATGGTGCATCAGATGCGGCCACAACCGCTTCTGCATCAACGTCACACATAAGTGAAATCTTTTTCTTTACTGAGGCTGGAATCTCCCTATCAGAACGACAAACAATTGCATCAGGTTGGATACCGATACTTCGCAAAGCAACAACACTGTGTTGTGTTGGTTTAGTTTTTAACTCACCAGAAGGTCCAATATAAGGAACTAAAGAGACATGTAAGAAAAATACATGCTCCCGTCCAACATCCTGTCTTACCTGCCGTGCAGCTTCTAAAAATGGAAGGGATTCAATATCTCCAACAGTTCCGCCAATTTCAGTGATAATCACATCGATATTTGGTGAGGCCGCTGCGCGCATCCGTTCTTTAATTTCATTGGTTATGTGTGGAATAACTTGAACGGTATCCCCTAGGTACTCACCACGGCGCTCTCTGGCAATAACTCTTGAATAGATTTGACCGGTAGTGACATTCGCGCTGCCCTCTAAATTAACATCTAAAAATCTCTCATAATGTCCAACATCTAAATCTGTTTCGGCGCCATCATCAGTTACGAAAACTTCTCCATGTTGGAATGGGTTCATGGTTCCTGGATCTACGTTTAGATAGGGATCCAATTTCTGCATTGTTACTCGTAAACCTCGGGCTCTAAGCAATCTTCCCAATGAGGAAGCTGTTAAACCTTTTCCGAGAGATGAGGCGACGCCTCCGGTAACAAACAAATGTTTCGTCATGTGCGCTGGAGCCATGGACCATTATCTTATCGAACTTGTGCGCGCCCTTTTTCCATTTTCACTAGATCAAGCAACTCCCCAGCGTGTTCTTGAGCACTGGAAGAATCCGATAAACCGGTCATCATCCGAGCAATCTCACTCACCCGTTCCTCGCTCGTGAGTAATTTGATATCACTTGAGGTCACCGACTCAGTTGAACTTTTCAAAATCGCGAAATGTTGATCTGCCCATGCGGCTACTTGCGGTAAATGGGTAACAACTAAGACCTGAGCGTGACGGGCTAGCAAAGCCAACCTTCGACCCACCTCGACCGCTGCTTTTCCACCAACCCCTGCATCAACTTCATCAAATAGGTAAGTAGGTACCGATCCGGTCTGCGCTAAAACTAATTCAATTGCCAACATCACTCTAGAGAGTTCGCCTCCACTAGCACCTTTTTGAATCGGCAAAGCTGGAGCGCCAGGATGGGCGATCAGTAAAAATGTTGCGTCATCGCTACCAAAAGATCCACAAGGTAGTAACTCTCCCGCAAAAAGAACCGAAAGTTCCGAAGAAGTAGGTGAAATTTCGATAATTAATTTTGCATTTGGCATCGCTAGTGCTTTGATTTCATTAGTACTTTCAAGACTTAGTTTTTCAGCCACAACTTTGCGTAATGCGGTTAATTTATTTGCTGATTTTCCTAGATCTTCCGAAATTATTGCTTTTCTATTCTCAAGTTCTGCCACCGCTCCGTCTCCGTCTTGAAGTTGAGTGAGCAGTTTTGCATCAGCATCGGCTCTAGATATCAACTCAGCTGCTGGATCCTCATATTGATCAACGGAGAATTTGCGGAAAAGTGCCGACAACTCTGAACGTCGCAAATTAATCGTCTCTAACTCTTGCGGGTTACTTTCAAGTGAATCTAACTGGCTCGAAATAGAACGAGTGAGTTCATTGACTAAAATCTGAAGTTGGCTTATTTCAATCTTTAAATCATCTATCTCTTTCGAATTCGCGGGTATCCCCTCAATCGCCCGTTTAGCTTGCGAAATTTGTACCAGAGCACTTGACTCATCTTCGCCAAGGGAAAGATTTGCTTGTTGCAATCCAGTTGTAAAGGAATCAACATTTTCTAATTGATCTGCCCGCTCCCGTAAACTTTTAACCTCATTTAGAATTGGTTTTACTTTGTTAAAATTGAGAAAAAATTCATTGATTCGTTTAATCTCACTCTCACGTGCTTGATTTAAGGATAAAATCTTTTCAATTTCGGAGATTATCAAGCGATACTCTTTAAATAATTTTTGATACTTGATCAACTCTTTGGAAAGTTCATCTCCTCCAAAAAGATCAATGATTTCTCTTTGCCGTGAACCTTTAAGTAACCTAAAAGTCGAGGATTGCGCATGCAAAGCGATTAACTCTTCCCCTAAATCAGAAAGGGCGTTCAAAGTTGTTGGCGCTCCACCTAAAACTGCACGATTTTTTCCATCTCTAGAAAGTGTTCTAGTGATTAACAACTCCCCATCCTCGATATCACCCCCAAGTTCTTGGGCTAAATCAACCGCCCCCTCATTTGGAATTAACCGAGCCGATAGCGAAGCTTTATCACTGCCATGTCGAATCGCACTTACATCAGCCCGACCGCCCATCAAAAGTGAAAGTGCCGTCACAACCATAGTTTTTCCAGCACCGGTTTCTCCGGTAATTACCGTGAATCCAGGTTCAAGATTTAAGGTCGCATCCTCAATTACACCAAGGCCGCGAATATTTAACTCTCTTAAACCTTTTTTCACTCCCCGCGCCAACCTTCTACCGGCAATTTAAATTTTGCAACTAATCGATCAGCAAATGGCGCACTACCTAAACGGGCAAGATTTACAGTTGCAAGATCTTTAGTTATTGAAATGGAATCGCCAGATTTAACCTCTTCACTTCGGAATCCATCTGCTGTTAATAATGCTTCCTCTGAAAGTAAAGTAATTTGAATCTTGGAGTTAGGTGAGACCACCATAGGTTTTGCAAACAATGCGTGAGCCGAAAGTGGTAACAAGACCAATGCTGCTACTTCTGGCCAAACTACTGGACCTCCTGCAGAAAATGCATATGCTGTAGAGCCAGTTGGTGTTGCACATAACACGCCATCGCAACCCCATTTAGAAAGCGGTCTTCCGTCGATCTCTAGAAAAACTTCAATCATTCTTGGACTTTGTTTTTCGATCACCAGATCATTTAACGCCCATCCAGTGGAAATTACTTTTCCGCCTCTATGGTGAGCAAAAGATAGAACCATTCTTGATTCAACAGTGAAATTTTTTGCAGCAACTTGATCAGCAATCTCATCGAGTGAATTCTTTTCGATTTCAGCTAGGAAACCTACATGACCTAAATTCACTCCCAATAAAGGTACATCACTTGATCGAACCATCTCGGCGCTACGCAAAATTGTTCCGTCTCCACCAAGAACGATTACTAATTCAAAATCATTGATAGCGGTCGAACTTTCACGGACTGGAATTCCAGCAATCTGTTCACCTTCAGTACTTAACGCTTGAAAAACTGCAATCTCGCGTGCTTGTAATTGCTTCGCGAGTGACAATGCACCAGATCTGGCTTCTTCACGGGTTGGATTTACAACGAGCAGTACTTGTCTTTTCATTTTGGACCTTCTGCAACTGCTTTTAAAGCTTTTTCATGTGAGAAAGGCGCTGCCCCAGATTGCAACCATAAAAAATATTCAACATTTCCGGCCGGGCCTGGCAACCTACTTGCGGTTATATCAACCACTCCTAAACCATTTTCTGCCGCCGCAACTGCAACCTCTTCAATTGCACTAACGCGCAATGCTGGATCACGAACAACTCCCCCAGCTCCAAGTTTTTCGCGTCCTACTTCAAATTGTGGTTTGACCATTACTAAGAAATCAGCAGTTGGAGTACTAATAGATTTCAAAGCCGGTAAAACTAAAGTTAATGAGATAAATGAAAGGTCTGCAACTATTAAATCAACTGGTTCACCAATCTGATCTAAAGTTAAATGACGCACATTGGTGCGATCCAAGATCTTCACCCTTGGATCCTGTTGAATCGGCCAAGCAAGTTGACCATAGCCAACATCTACCGCAATCACTTGGGCAACTTCTGCTCGCAACAAAACATCAGTAAATCCACCTGTGGAGGCTCCTGCATCTAATGCCCGTTTACCCGCAACAATTAATTTTGGAAAATCCTCAAGGGCACCGGCTAATTTATGGCCACCTCTAGAAACAAAATCATCACGATCTGTTTCTACTGTTATCGAAGTCTCGGCATCAACTTGGGTTGCTGGCTTAGTTGCCGGTATTCCTCCAACACGTACTGACCTAGCCTCAATTAAATCTGTGGCATCCTCGCGCGAGCGCGCCAAACCGCGTCTTACCAATTCGGCATCAAGGCGAGAACGTGACACTTATTTACAAACCCTCAACCTGGGTCAACGCTTCATTTAATTGATTGTGAATCTCTTCAAAAGAGTCGGCATGTTCTGGAATCGGCAGAGATTGCAATGACGAAATCTGATCTTTGACAACTGCTAAATCTGGAACGGTCATTACTTACCTGCTTTCGAACTCTTTTTTGTTGTTGATTTTTTGGCAACTTTCTTTGCTGCAGCTTTCTTCGCTACTTTCTTAGCAACTTTCTTTGCTGGAGCTTTCTTAGCTGCAACTTTCACACCTTTACCCGAGACCTCACGACGTATCGCTGCCAACTCTTTACGCAATTCGGTAACTTCGCTTTGTTTTGCTAATCCAAGTCGTTTTACAGTGCGCTCAACCTCTTTTTCTACTTTATCGCGCAACGCTTCGCTACTCTCTTTGAGCCATCCGCTCATGGCTGCTGCACTTTTTTCGGGATTGATTTCATCGCCTAATACCCGTGTTGCGTAAGCTTTCAAAGATCCAAAAAGATCATTGGTTCCTGGCTTTGTCATCTGCTTCTCGCTTCCTGTGCTGAGGGGCCCAAATTTGAGCAGCTAAAACAAAATACCTTTAGCCGTCCAATTTCTCCCGCTACAAGCGCTAACGCTACCCGACCTTGATTCGTGAAAGGGTGGCAACTTCGATCTGGGTTCTACTTGCCACCCCTGAACCGGTTTGCCAAAATCGACGCCTGATCTCTCCAGCAACTTCTACCCATTCATCACAGTGGAGGGAGAGCGCCTTTTTGCGCAAAGTTGCGCTCCAAACCGCCATATCGAGGGTATCTACTCCCGAATCTGTTCGCGGGATGACTATTCGAAATTCAACGACTTGGTCACCGCTTGGTAAAACTTTAGTAACGCCTTCCCCGGTAACTCGACCCCTTAAATAGACCTCGTTTATGGGCGCTGGCAATAAATCCTTTTTCATAACTCCTCCTGAATTTTGATTAAGTTGCAATTAACTTGCAAATTAAGTGCGATTAAGAAGAGATCTTTGTTGCCAGCACTGACAATAAAAAGATTAACTGCTAGTTACTTTTAATGCGCTCATTCGCATCGGTTTCTTGATTTATATCAATCTCCGCAGATTTAACAAACCATTTTTGGGCATTTTTATGATCTCCATTGGCTTCCAATGCGTCTGCATATGCATAACGCAATCTTGGCGCCCAAGAAGCGGTTTCATTTTCCAACTCTGCGCATTTCAAAGTTGCTACAGCTGCCTCTGTTTGTTTCAAATCACGTCTTGCTCCAGCAACAACTATTTTCATTTCGATCTGTCCATCAATATCTAATAATTTTACTTGCGGATCTTTTGCCATCTCAATAGCTTTTTCGGGGCGACCTATTCCTCGCTCACTATCTGCAAGAACTGGCCACATAGATCCATCTCCGGAAATTCGATTAGCTGCACGTAA
>CAEZUJ010000003.1_pt1 | contig 45692 bp, 44 predicted proteins | sample 7264451 | NCBI WGS metagenome assembly CAEZUJ01 (sample SAMEA6813828, study PRJEB35770) | uncultured Actinomycetes bacterium | biome: Freshwater; feature: Freshwater reservoir; material: water | place: Czech Republic | collected 2016-04-20 | depth 0.5m m
CCTGCTAAATAAATACTGGGGATTATCCCAAGTTGTGGTTAAAAAAATTTAAGAGTTGAAAAGAAAGAAATTACTATTGGTACTATCGCTCCAGAAATAAATGCTGGTAGAAAACAAATACCAATAGGCAGCGAAAGTTTTACTCCAAGTTTACTTACCTGCATACGAGCTCTTCTTGAACGTTCTTCGACTAATGAGATCGCACTTACTCTAAGTAAATGTCCGATCGGCCTTCCTCGCTCCTGGGCTCGGATTAATGCTCCAACCCATTCACAGGTGGCCGGATCATCCTGCCACTCGCGCCATGCTTGAGATGGCGATGCCCCAACTTTTAGTAAATCAATACTCCTAAATGCTCGGCGGGAAAGATCAGAATGTAACAATGGAGCAACTACTTCGAGTGCAGTTAACAAGTTTGCTCCTGCAGTAATTAAAGCAGCCAAAATTTGGCCGAAAAATGGAAGTTCCATTTCCACCGAAAGTTGAGATTGTGCTTGCTCTTTAGAGGGCAATGATTGAATTAATCTTAAAATAAACCAATAGATAACTGGTGAAATTAGAAAAAGTTTTGGGGAAAGTAAAATGATAACTACCGAGAATAAGAGTGCACTTTTATTGGATCGCATTTATGATCCGTCTCGCCCAAAAGCGACCTAAAAGTTGTAATGTGATTGAAAATGTGAGTGAAATTTGCGCGATCATGGAGTGGCGTAATGTATTTATAACATCTAATCCAGTTGATTGAGCCAAGATCAGCAGCAGTACCGGCAGAACGGCCAAAAGTGTTGTAGTTGCTTTTGTAGAAGCTACCTCAATTTCAATTAAACTCTTGAGATCTTTCTTTGCCAGTAATTCATTTCGATATGACCGCAATAGTGGAGCCAATGCTATTCCGGAATTTGCACTTAACTTAGTAATTTTCACAATAGTCCTGAAGTCTAAATTGCTAATTCCCTCTTCACTTACTTCAAGAAAATTCTCTCCATTTCGCGCAACAGACCAAGCCTCTAATAACGGAATCCCATTCTCAATCTCTTCAATCAAAATATCTAAAGACTCTAAATATTCTTTAGGGGTAACTTCGCTCTTCCGGTTAGGTTTGTTCATAAATAATGGAAATGGGAGTGAGAAAATAAATATTAATAGAAAAATAATGAGCAAAACATTTTTCATAACATCTGCTCAAATTCTTCAAATCCTTCTTCAAAATTAATTTTAAAATCTGAATCAAAGGTAATTGCTGGAATTATTATTAACATTCCGGATACTTCTTTTACAAGATTGATGGATTCGATGGATCTGTACTCTCTGATTGGATGCAAGTGAATCAATAAATCAAAAGCGCTAGCGAGTTGTGCGTGCATTGCTTCTCTGGAAACGCCATGCAATAAGCCAAGTGCGGCTATGCGTGATGGGACATCCTTGGCAGAGTTTGCATGAATTGTTCCGCAGCCCCCTTCATGGCCAGTATTTAGAGCTAATAAGAAATCAATAATTTCACGACCGCGAACCTCGCCCATAACTATTCTTGTTGGACGCATTCGAAGTGCTTGACGAATCAGATCTTGCAAGGTCCACTCTCCACTACCGTCACTATTAGGCATTTTGCTTTGCATCTGAACTACATGCGGATGATTAATACGAAGTTCGTGTGTATCTTCCAAAATTAATATTCGTTCACTTGGTTCAGCCATTTCCAACATAGCTGATAGGAGCGTTGTTTTCCCAGCACCGGTTCCACCAGAGATTAAAAACGATTTTTTAGCTTTAACTATTTTGGATAAATACTTACTAACTTCTAAGTTAAGCCAATTACTACTAGACCCACTTCGACTTTGATTTGATCTGATCGAAATGTGAATGCCTCCTTCGACTAGCGGGGATAAAATTGCGTGTAATCTCAATCCAGGTTCGAGTTCGGCATCTAAAAATGGGTGGGCGTCATCAAATAATCGACCACGCTGCAATGCTAAGAAATTTATAAACTCCCTTAATAATTTTTCATTACCAATCTCAGTTTCAATTCTTTGCAAACCCAAGCCCCGGTCAATCCATACAGATCCTGAGCCATTAACAAATAAATCACTTATTTGTCGATCGCTAAGAATTTCCTGTAGTGGCCCGTATCCATTAACCCAATCATGAAAATTTCTATGTTCTTTCGCTAACTGCGACTCTGAAAGCCAAGGGGCGGAATCCCTTATTTTCTCGACAACACCCGCTCCATCCAACTGCTTTATCCCAGCAAAATCATTTTGCAATTTTTGGAAAATCTCAGCACTCATAGATTTATGCTTACGAAATTTTGTAAAATTTTCATTAGTGCATCTTTTGAAGGCGGGAGTACTCCATAAGTTTCAAGATTTTGAACGGATTCTGACTCAGGTAATTTTATAAAAGTATTAAAACCCATTTGATACGAAGACTCATTCGATGATAAGTTTGAATTTCGAGTGGTCCGTAATAAAAGATTACTAATTTCAACATTTATTGAACTCTTTCTCAATCTATTTAGACTTCTCACTGATTCGATTCCAGAGACTCCAATTAGGTTTAGCATCGTTATTTTTGAAATTAGCGAGTTAGTGAATTCTGAAAAATGCCTTGGCAAATCAATGATAATTAATTCGAATTCTTCTGCTGCGCCATCTATTAAATGCGAAACGCTTTTGCTTGAATTTTCACTTATCTCAGTGAAGGATAAATAGGTCACGCCAGATGAAAGAGGTTCCGGAAAAGCATTAGCAGGTATTTTCATCTCAAGATTTTGATAACTTTTCCAGTTGCGTTCTTGGTCTTGGAATTGATTATTTCTGCGACTTAAAGCATCGCCTTCGATCAAAATAGATTTGACTCCAAGATTTTTGGCCGCCAGCGCTATGTAGAAAGCAGTTGTGCTAGCACCCGACCCTCCACAGATTGGGAAAGTGCCCCAAATCCTTAGGGGGTGGAGTTGGGACACTTGGACAGAGTTGCACAGAAAATTAACGTACCTTTAATCTGCAATTTAGAGTGCGAATAACCTATAAGTGGGGGAAACCGACTGTCATCACTACGCTTCTCTGTGTGAGCACAAGCGCTGTCTTCTTTGATTTAGATAAGACAATTATCGCGCGCTCATCATTGCTGGCATTTACTAAGCCTTTTAGTACCGCAGGGTTAATTTCAAAAAAGCGGATGTTAAAAAATGTAGTTAATCAATATTTTTTTGCAACAGTGGGCGCAAATCATGCCCAGATGGAAAGATTGCGTGAATCACTTACCGCAATGGTTACTGGATGGTCAGTAGATCAAGTTAAAGAGATTATTAATGAATCAATTCATTCTGCGATTGGGCCGATGATTTACGACGAAGCTGCGACGTTAATTGAAAAACATATCTCTGATGGACGGGACATCATCATTGTTTCAACTTCTGGTAAAGAAATTGTCGAACCAATTGGAAAATTACTTGGCGCAACAACTGTTATTGCAACAGAGATGATAATTGAAGATGGCAAATACACCGGCGCGGTTGCTTTCTACGCATATGGTGAGAAAAAAGCTGAAGCTATAAAAAAACTTGCTGCTGAAAAAGGTTATGACTTATCACTTTCATTTGCTTACTCAGATTCAGTAACAGATTTACCAATGTTGAAATCAGTGGGCTTTCCATGTGCAGTAAATCCGGACAGAGCACTTAGGGCTGAGGCCGAAAAGTTAGATTGGCCGATTCTTTCATTTAGCCGTTCTGTGCCTTTGCGCGATCGACTTTCTGGTGTTCCACGTAAGCCAGCACTCGCTACAGCACTGAGCCTTGGCGCCTTCATCGCACTTTTGTTAGTCAAAAAGCGTAAAGGCAAGAAGGGTTAATAAGGGCAACAAGACCAGTGGGGATTTCGCTTAATATTAGGTAACGGGTTTCGCAAATTCGCTGTAAGTATTACCCTCACTCTCGGAGGTATCAGATGAGCTCATCGCTTGAAAATCTTGGAACTGAAAACCGGAAATTTCCACCCACCCCAGAGTTTGCCGCAGCAGCAAATGCGAAGGCAGATATGTATGTTGAAGCCAAAGCTGATCGCTTGGCTTTTTGGGAGAAGCAAGCACACGCTTTGCATTGGGATAAACCGTGGACCCAAGTTCTTGATTGGAAGCGACCATTTGCCAAATGGTTTGTTGGTGGAAAATTAAATGCCTCATATAACTGCTTGGATCGCCATGTAATTGAAGGTCGCGGTGATCGCGTCGCTTTTATATTTGAAGGCGAACCCGGAGACTCACGTACATATACCTATGCACAGTTATTAATTGAAGTTAAAAAAACTGCGAATGCCCTTATTGAACTTGGTGTCAAAGACGGAGACCGCGTCGCTATTTACATGCCGATGATTCCTGAAGCGGCTATTGCGATGCTTGCCTGCGCAAGAATTGGTGCACCACATTCAGTTGTCTTTGGTGGGTTCTCTGCAGATGCATTGTTATCAAGAATCCAAGATGCTGATGCAAAAATTGTAATTACGGCAGATGGTGGTTATCGCAAAGGTAGTGCAAATGCTTTAAAGCCTGCTGTCGATGATGCGCTAAAAGGTGAAACAAATGTTAAACATGTTCTTGTTGTAAAACGTACCGGTCAAGAAGTTGAGTGGCATGACGATCGTGATGTTTGGTGGCATGAAATTGTAGATCGCCAGAGTGCAGAACATACTGCAGAATCTTTTGATAGTGAGCATGGTTTATTTATTCTTTACACCTCAGGAACAACTGCAAAACCAAAAGGTATTTATCACACAACAGGTGGATACTTAACTCAAGCAGCTTTTACTCACAAATATGTATTTGATTTAAAACCAGAAACTGATGTCTACTGGTGCACAGCAGATGTTGGTTGGGTTACTGGACATTCATATGTCGTTTACGGTCCACTTATAAATGGCGCAACTCAAATAATCTATGAAGGCACCCCTGATTCACCAACAAAAGGGCGAATCTTTGAAATTATAGAAAAATATGGCGTCACAATTTTGTACACCGCACCTACTTTGATCCGTACTTGGATGAAATGGGGCGATGAATTTCCAAATGCATCAGATTTATCGTCATTGCGATTATTAGGATCAGTCGGAGAACCAATAAATCCAGAAGCATGGATGTGGTACCGAGAAGTTATCGGTGGAAACCGTTGTCCGATTGTTGATACTTGGTGGCAAACAGAAACTGGCGCAATCATGATTTCACCTCTGCCTGGAGTTACTGCAACTAAACCTGGATCTGCGATGGGAGCGATACCCGGAATTAGTGCTGCAGTAATTGATGACAACGCAAATATTGTGGGCAATGGTGGTGGCGGTTACTTGGCTTTGACCGAACCTTGGCCATCGATGTTGCGTGGAATCTGGGGTGAGGCAGAACGTTACCAAGAGACTTACTGGTCTCGTTATGACGAAGCTGGATATTACTTTGCTGGTGATGGCGCAAAATTAGATAGCGATGGCGCTGTTTGGTTATTGGGTCGCGTCGATGACGTCATGAATGTTTCTGGTCATCGCATCTCAACTACTGAAGTTGAGTCGGCGCTAGTTTCACATGTCGCTGTTGCTGAAGCTGCTGTTGTCGGGGCCAATGATGCAATGACCGGGCAAGCAATTACCGCCTTTGTAATTTTGCGTGGCGGAATTCCAAATGTTGGAGGAGAAGAACTTATCCAAGAACTTCGCAATCACGTTTCAAAAGAGATCGGCCCAATAGCTAGGCCTAAACAAATTTTGGTTGTTGCTGAATTACCAAAAACTCGAAGTGGAAAAATTATGCGCAGACTTTTGCGAGATGTTGCTGAAAATCGAGCTGTGGGAGACTCAACGACTCTTGCCGATCCAAATGTTATGAAGTTAATTCAAGCGGGATTGAATGCTGGAAGCAGCGAAGATTAAAAATTAATTAGTTGCTTTAATTAATTGATCTTGGCTTGTTGCAATAATTTTTGCAACAACTTTTGGACCATGATTTTCAATTTGGGCAATGACAGTGCTTTGATCTGACCACCGTGAAATTTTTTCTTGCGGGAAAATCATGGCAAGCTCTCCAATAATCCAAATAAGCACTAACGCCTTACTCAACCCCAGGAGAGCCCCTGCGATTGAATCAACTGCTTTTAATGGCTTCCATAAAAAGTTTTTCCGGAACCATTTTGCAGCTCTGCCTAATAAGAATTGAAATATAAACGCTGACGCCACAACAATTCCGGCAGTCAATCCAATACGTGAGGTTGGTGAATCATTTGCACTTACAAATTGCGCACCATATTTCAGACCTACAATTCCACCGCCTACCAAGCCTACAAAAGCAAAAACTCCAGTTATTAAACCGCTTCGGTACCCTCGATAAATTGAAAATATCAAAATTGCCAAAAGGGCGAAATCAAAAGTAGTCATGGTGTTAATTCTATAATTTTTTCGTGATCCCATTCACGTTCATATCCACTATGAAAGAGAATTCGATCAATAATTCCAGCGGTAAATCCCCAAATTAGCATCTCTGCCACATTGAAAGCTGGTCCGATGTATCCACTCTTATGGCGCACTTTCGCTCTATTTGCCGGATCAGCGAGATCAATTAATGAAATATTCTCAGCACGCACAACTTCCTCAACACTTTGTGGGGCGATCTCATGAGGGTCGCGCCACCATGCCACTACTGGGCTTATGTGAAAATTACTTGGAGGTAACCACAGTTCAGGTAGTACTCCGGTCACCTCAACTGTTTCACTTCGTAATCCAACTTCTTCTTCACTTTCACGAAGTGCGGCAGATATTGCGTCTTTATCAGTTAGATCAATAGCACCTCCAGGAAAAGAAGGTTGACCTGGATGAGATCGCATTTGCGAACTTCGAAGAGTGATTAAAACTTCTGGCACTTGACCTTTACCAGAAAATAAAATTAGTACTGCACCTTTGCGAGTAGATTCATCTCCACCTCTAAGTGGAAATTGAAAATCGTCACTTTCAAATTTGTTTGGGAGTTCTACAATTTTATTCAACCAATTTGGATGAGCTGAAATATTCTCCGCACTCATTTAGCACCTACCCCAGCAGAAGGGCACAATTTTGCCAACGGGCAAATTCCGCACTCTGGCTTACGGGAGTGACAAATTCGTCTTCCATGCCAAATTAATTTGTGTGAAAGTAAGGTCCATTCCTTTTCTGGAATCAATTTCGCAACATCATTCTCCACTTTGACTGGATCGGTTTCTTGGCTCCATCCAAATCTTCGACTTAGACGACCAAAGTGAGTGTCAACGGTTAATCCTGGAATTCCAAATGCGTTTCCCAAAACTACATTTGCGGTTTTCCGGCCAACTCCCGGAAGTGTTACAAGTTGCGCTAAAGTTTTTGGTACCTCTCCGCCATAATCTTTTAATATCTTGCTTGCTAGTTCTTTTATGTTTTTTGCCTTACTTCTGTAGAATCCAGTTGAGTAGATAATTTTTTCAATTTCGCTGATTTTTGCACCAGCAAGTTTTGTCACTGTCGGGAAGCTTTTAAAAAGTACTGGTGTAACAGCATTGACCCGTTTATCGGTGCATTGGGCAGACAAAACAGTTGCAACTAATAATTCCAAGGGTGAGTTGAAATCGAGTTCGCACCTGGCATCTGGATACTCCTTGGTGAGAATTCGATAGATCGAGCGTGCCGAGCTCTGTTCGGCGGTTATTTTGGGGCTCATCCTCCGAAAGAGTACGCGTTAGGCGCTACGGCTGCGAACAGGTAAATTGGCCCCGTGATCGAAAATAGTGAGTTAGTAGAGATCATCCACCGCGCGCCATTATTTATCGCCCTTGATGATGACTCGGCGAACGCGCTCAGAAAATCTATGGATGAAGTCAAACTCAGTCGCGGGCAAACCCTTTTCTCCGAAGGTGATCAGGCTGAACGTCTATATGTCATTGGCGAGGGGAAAATTAAACTTGGCACGGTCAGCGCCGATGGACGCGAAAATTTACTTTCAATCCTTGGGCCCGGAGATATGTTTGGTGAACTTTCGCTTTTTGACTTAAGGCCTCGTACATCTACTGCCACCGCCGTTACAGATGTTCGTCTTTTTAGTTTAGGAAATGATGACTTACAAGAACTTCTTCGTGCGCGTCCAGAGGTTTCCTTCTACTTGTTGCAATCTCTGGCACAGAGGTTTAGAAGAGTAAGTGAAATTGTTGAAGACTTAGTATTTTCAGATGTCCCAGGACGAGTTGCAAAAGCATTAATCCAATTATCTGGACGTTTCGGAAAGCCAACTGACGAAGGTCTTCATGTCAATCATGATTTAACTCAAGAAGAGTTAGCGCAATTGGTAGGTGCCTCTCGCGAAACAGTGAACAAAGCGCTGGCTGATTTTGCTGGTCGTGGTTGGCTTCGACTTGAAGCGCGCTCCGTAATCATTCTTGATGAAGAACGACTTTCAAAGCGCGCGCGTTAAATAATTTATAAGTGAATTAACGAAGCGCTACTACTGCTTCCACTTCTACAGGTGCGTTCAATGGTAGTTCAGCAACTCCCACAGATGATCGTGCTGCTCGTCCTGCTTCACCAAATACATGCAAGAAGAGTTCGCTTGCCCCATTAACAACAACTGGCAAGCCAGTAAATCCAGGTGCAGCATTTACGAAACCAACAATTTTTACAACTTGAACTACATCATCAAGGTCGCAAACTAATGAAAGTGCAGCAAGAACATTCAATGCACAAATTTGCGCTAAATCTCTGCCTTCTTCAGGAGTTACATCTGAACCAACTTTTCCAACTTTTGAGATTGCTCCATTTACAGTTGGCAATTGACCAGCAGTAAAAACCAATTTGTCATTCTTGATTGCTGGAAGATAGGCAGCTACAGGTGCGGCGGCTACTGGAAGTTCTAATCCTAATTCTGCAAGTTTTGCTTTCACTTTTTCATGTGCCATTTATGCCAACTCTCTTTTCATGTAAGCAACCAATTGATCAGTGCTACCTGGTGCTGGAACAACTTGTATTAATTCCCAACCATCAGAACCCCAAGTATCCAGAATTTGTTTTGTTACATGAGTCAAAAGTGGAACTGTTACATATTCATATTTAGTCATTGCGCAATCTTAAGCGAGTGCAGCACGAACCGCTGCCGAGACGGCTGCCCCATCAGCCCGACCGGCAATTTTTGGCGATAGGATTTTCATCACTAGCCCCATACCTGCAGGCCCAGTTGCTCCTGATTCCTTCATCGCATCGGCAATTAAGGAGGCGAGTTCGGATTCACTCAACGGTGTGGGCAGATATCTCGCGATAACTTCGCCCTCGGCATTTTCACGCTCGGCTCGATCTGGCCGCTTAGCGTCAGCAAATGCTTGCGCAGATTCACGTCGCTTTTTGGCTTCGCGTGAGAGTACTTGAATGACCTCAGCCTCAGTTAGAACTCGGGCCTCTTTACCGGAGACTTCTTCATTGGTTATTGCGCTTAAACAAAGCCTTATGGTTGATAAAACTAACTCATCTCGAGCGCGCATCGCCTCTGTTAAATCATGCTTAAGTGAATCTTTTAGTCCCATGGCGCAATCATCTCACATTGATCCTTTCGCTCTACTATTACCTCGTGATTAAGTTGCGCCAAGTTGAATTGCCAATCTTTACAAATGGCCAATCACTACGCATTTTGCATTTATCTGATTTGCATCTGACTCCAAAACAGAAAAATAAGATTGCGGATTTGAAAAAGTTGAGTTCTCTCGATCCTGATCTGACCATAGTCACTGGTGATTTCTTGGCCCACCAAGATTCAGTACCCGCAGTTATTGATGCTTTAGGTGGGCTGCTGCACAAGCCTGGCTTTTTTGTCTTCGGTTCTAATGATTATTTCGCCCCCACAATTAAAAATCCAATTTCATATTTATTTTCTAATAGCAGTGGTGGTCGGCGAGGTGGAAATTTGCCGTGGTTGAAATTACAAAATGAATTGGTTAAAGCAGGATGGCTAAATTTAAATCAACGTAAATTAGTAACATCAATTAACGGAATCGCAATAGAAGCCCGTGGAACAGATGATGCCCATTTAAACCGCGATGATTATGAAGCAGTCTCTGGCAAAAAAAATTCTGATGTCCAGTTATCTATTGGGGTAACACATGCACCTTACGCACGATTACTGGATGCCATGGCTAAAGATAATCTCGATTTAATTATCGCTGGACATACCCATGGTGGCCAAGTTCGATTACCACTTCCAAAATTTCTCGGTGGATCTCGTGCTTTAACTACCAATTGCGATTTACCAACTTGGCGGGCCCGCGGCTTAAGTAAAGTTGCAGATCAACCTTGGCTACATATTTCTGCTGGGGTAGGAACTAGCCCATTTGCACCCTTTAGGTTGGCTTCGCCACCTGAGGCGACGTTATTAACTTTAGTTAACCCTTAACCAACTTTAGATCCGCATCCACCATCAATTTTGCTAAATCTTCCCAGTGGGTTTTCGCGCTCCATCCTAATTCACGTGTCGCTTTAGATGGATCACCAATCAATGCGTCAACTTCAGTAGGACGAATATATTTCTTATCAATTTCTAAGTGATCTTGCCAATTTAATCCTGCATGAGCAAATGCAACTTCAACAAATTGCTGGACTGTAGCGCCGACTCCGGTAGCCACTACATAATCCGAAGGTTTGTCTTGCTGCAACATCATCCACATTGACTCAACAAACTCTTTTGCATAACCCCAGTCACGTACAGAATCAACATTTCCTAGATACAACTTCTTGCTCTTGCCATGTGCGATATCGGCAACGGCTCGAGTAATTTTTCTAGTAACAAATGTTTCGCCACGGCGTGGTGATTCATGATTAAATAAAATTCCATTTGTGGCGTGAATTCCATACGCCTCGCGGTAATTAACTGTGGTCCAGTAAGCCATTAATTTTGCTGCGGCATAAGGACTTCGTGGTCGAAACATACTTTCTTCATTTTGTGGTGGTGGAGTAGAGCCATACAACTCACTTGTGCTGGCTTGGTAAAAACGCGTCTCACTGCCCGCTGCACGAATTGCTTCAAGCAAAACCACTGGGCCAACTCCATCGATCTGTCCGGTGTATTGCGGCATACTAAATGAAACTTGAACATGGGATTGTGCAGCTAAGTTATAAACTTCATCTGGTTTTATTTCGCGAACAAGGTTAGTGAGGCCAACACCATCAGACATATCGCCATAATGTAAAATTAATTTTGGATTAGGGTCATGTGGATCTTGGTAAATATGATCAAGTCTTCCAGTGTTAAAAGAGCTTGATCGCCTGATAATTCCATGAACTTCATAACCTTTACCCAACAAGAATTCAGCCAAATAAGAACCGTCTTGACCGGTCACGCCTGTAATTAATGCAACTTGTGTTTTCATTTAATTGCTACTCCTTTTGATTGATACCAGTTTACTGTGTCTCTAATTCCATTTTCCAAGGAAATTTTTGGTGTCCAACCATACGCTTCTAATTTACTAACATCCAATACTTTTCGTGGTGTTCCATCAAGTCTTGATTTATCCCACTCTATTTTTCCAGTAAATCCAACTATGTTGGAGATCAGTACAGCTAAATTGTTAATTGAAATCTCTTGCCCAGAACCAATATTGATATGTTCATTCTCATTGAATTTCTCAGAACAAAAAATTACTGCCTCGGATAAATCATCAACATGCATAAAATCTCGTAGAGGCGTGCCGGATCCCCACAGAGTTACAGTCTCTGATTTTGTATTTTTTGCATCAATGAACTTCCTAATTAATGCCGGAAGTACGTGACTATTTTCTAAGTCAAAATTATCATAGGGTCCGTACAAATTTGTGGGCATAAGTGATATCCAATTATGTCCAAATTGCTTTCTGTAAGATTTGATTAGTTCTATCCCTGCTATTTTGGCGATCGCATAAGCTGAATTACTCTCTTCAAGCTCTCCAGTCAACAACGATTTCTCATTAAGAGGTTGAGTCGCAAATTTAGGATAGATACAACTAGATCCCAAAAATACAAATTTTTCTACTTTGGCTACATGTGCTGCATCCATTAAATTACATTGAATCTGTAGATTTTCAGATAAAAAATCTACAGGAAAATTACTATTGGCCCCAATACCACCGACACGTGCTGCAGCGTCTATAATTAAACTGGGTTTTAAATCTTGAATGTATTCAAAAGTCTTTTTACGATCTAACAAATCTAAATCTTTAGAATTTATTCCTACTGCAGTTTTTCCAGCTTTGTTTAATCCACGTAAGATCGCCGAACCTACTAAACCAGTTTTACCAGCCACCAGAATGGTCATGGGATCAGCCTAACAGTGAGAATTATGAGTTGAACTCTTTGGCAACTAATTCGGCAATTTGTGCGGTATTTAATGCTGCACCTTTGCGTAGATTATCCCCACACAAAAATAAATCTAGTGCGTATGGATCGTCAAGGCTTGCGCGCACTCGACCAACCCAAGTTGGGTCAGTACCAACAACATCAATTGGAGTTGGGAAGATGTGATTTTCTGGCTCGTCAACTAATTTAACTCCAGGTGCACTTGCCAGAATTTTCTGTGCGCCTTCACGAGTAACAGTTTTTTCAAATATTGCATGAACAGCAAGTGAGTGAGTTGTAATTACTGGTACGCGTACGCAAGTTGCTGAAACCTTTAGATTATTCATACCTAAAATTTTACGTGACTCATTGCGGACTTTTAATTCCTCAGATGTGTAACCACCTTCTTTAAGAGATCCAGCCCAAGGAATCACGTTTAGTGCAAGAGGTGCTGGAAATGGACCGTTATCTTTTACACTTCCTCGCACATCTGAGGATACTGAACCCAAATCTTTTCCAGCTACTTCAGATATTTGCGAATGCAAAATATCAATTCCTGATTGTCCAGCTCCAGACGCTGCTTGGTAAGAAGCCACCACTAATTCTTTTACGCCGTACTCTTTGTTGAGCGCTCCAATAGCCACAATCATCGAAAGCGTTGTGCAGTTTGGATTTGAGATTATTCCTTTTGGCCGATTTTTGGTTTGTTCTGGATTTACTTCAGGTACAACTAGGGGAACTTCAGGATCCATTCGAAATGCTCCAGAGTTATCTACAACAACAGCCCCACGCGCCGCAGCTATTGGTCCCCACTCAGCAGAAACTTCGTCGGGAACATCAAACATCGCCACATCAACACCATCAAATGCTTCAGGAGTTAATGCAACAACCGTTAGCTCTTCTCCACGACAACTTAATTTCTTTCCGGCACTTCGAGCAGAGGCAATTAATCTAATTTCTCCCCAAACATTTTCGCGTTTACTCAAAATATCTAGCATCACTGTCCCGACTGCGCCGGTTGCGCCAACGACTGCAAGAGTTGGTTTCATCGACCAGTACCACCATGAACAACTGCTTCTTGGTCATCATCGAGGCCAAATGCGGTATGTGCGGAACGAACCGCTTTATCTAAATCGCTTTCACGGCAAATGATCGAAATGCGGATCTCAGATGTCGCAATCATTTCAATATTGACGCCAGCATCTGCCATCGCCGCAAAAAATGTTGCAGTAACTCCAGGATGAGAACGCATACCCGCACCGATTAATGAGATTTTTCCAACTTGATCATCATATTGAATAGATGCAAAGCCAACTTCACCTTGAATCCGTTGCAACACCGCGATTGCATTTTGTCCTTCACTCTTTGGCAAAGTAAATGAGATATCAGTTAAGCCAGTTGCGGCGGCAGAAACATTTTGGACAATCATGTCGATGTTTATATCAACATCAGCGATTGCTTGAAAAATACGAGCGGCAACTCCGGTGCGATCAGGCACTCCAACGATAGTCACCTTCGCTTCACTTCGATCATGAGCAATTCCTGAGATTATTGCTTGTTCCATATCGCTATCTCCTTCTGGTCGGTCTTTAACTACCCAAGTTCCTTCATTACTACTAAAAGATGAACGCACATGAATTGGTAAATCAAATCTACGTGCGTACTCAACGCAACGAAGATGTAAAACTTTTGCACCACTCGCAGCCATCTCTAACATCTCGTCATAAGTAATGCTTTTTAATTTACGTGCACTCGGCACGATTCGTGGATCGGCTGAAAATACGCCATCGACATCTGTATAAATTTCACAAACATCAGCTTCTAGTGCAGCGGCGAGCGCAACAGCAGTCGTATCTGAACCACCACGTCCAAGTGTTGTTACATCTTTTGTATCTTGGCTAATTCCTTGAAAGCCAGCCACGATTGCAATTGCGCCTTCTTTTAATGCATCAACAATTCGCCCCGGTGTTACATCAATAATGCGGGCACGCCCATGAACTGAATCAGTAATTACTCCCGCTTGACTTCCGGTAAAAGAACGAGCCTCTGCCCCTAAATTTCCAATCGCCATTGCAAGTAGCGCCATTGAAATTCGCTCACCAGATGTAAGCAACATATCCAATTCACGCCCCGTCGGCATCGGCGTAATCTGTTTAGCTAAATCAATTAACTCATCAGTTGTATCGCCCATGGCACTCACGACAACAACCACATCATGGCCGGCCCGCTTACTAGCCACAATCCGGGCAGCCACCCGCTTCATTCCAGCAGCATCGGCTACTGAGGAGCCCCCATATTTTTGAACGATTAAACCCATGAGTTAACAATGACAGAGAGCTTTACCTTCAAGCGAATATATCTCAGTATTTAAGACGCCTAAAATCTCAATATGTGAACTTTACTAGATATCTAACTTCCGGCGGCCCTCAAATGCTCTACCAAGCGTAACTTCATCGGCATATTCCAGATCTCCGCCAACCGGCAGACCACTAGCTAGCCGAGTCACCGTCAACCCAATCGGCTTGAGCAATCGCGCCAAATAGGTAGCGGTGGCCTCTCCTTCAAGGTTTGGATCCGTCGCCAAGATAACTTCAGTTACCACTCCATCAGCCAAACGCACCATCAATTCACGAATCCGTAAATTCTCTGGACCGATACCCTCGATCGGACTAATCGCTCCACCAAGGACGTGATACTTGCCGCGAAATTCGCGCGTCTTCTCAATTGCTTGAACATCTTTACTCTCTTCAACTACGCAGATTGCAGTTGGATCGCGACGAGGATCGCGACAGATGCGGCATTGCTCTTCCTCGGCAACATTGCCGCAGGTAGCGCAAAAAATAACTTTTTCTTTAACTTCTCTAATCGATTCAACTAACCGAGTGATATCAGTATTTTCAGTTTGCAAAATATGGAATGCAATTCTTTGCGCACTCTTTGGGCCAACGCCAGGTAGGCGCCCCAGTTCGTCAATTAGATTTTGAATCGCACCTTCATACATAGTTAAACCTTAGGTCCTATGCGCATCACTTACTTGGATACTCGCCGATAACTTTTGCACCTAACTCACGTGCAAGTAAAGCAGCACCTTGTAATTCATTTACATCTTTGGAGTTTTCAATTGTCTCTGCACTTTCTGCAACTTCTTTGGCAATTGAGCCAGGATCTATAGATGGATCGATAATTACCTCTATTGTGCGATCGACACCTGTAATTTCAACAAAAGCATCATGCAAAATAACATCACTGTTAGATCTCAAAAATGAATCGCGCGCGCCAACATTGACCATAGCAATACTTATTGCCCGATCATCAATTGCTGAGATCTGTGCACTAGCGCTCAATAAGGACCAAGTTAACCGGCGCCGACCCTTAACATTTTCAATTACTTCTGGCCATAATCTTCGTAGTCCAACTAAATCCATACCCGCAACCGGTTCTGCCGCAACAGATTTTTTTGGAGCAGCAGCTGGAACTTCTTTTTCAGGAACTGCTGCAACTTTTGTGATCGACTTAACTTCATCTTTAACCGATTCAACTCGCACTGGTTGTACTGCCTTCGCTGGTGTTGGTGAACTTGCAGGAAGTGAAGCAATTGATCCAACCCGCTCTAACCGTTCGATACGTGCGATTACACCGGCATCAGAGTTTTCGGGCAAAAGTATGCGTGCGGCAGTAAATTCCAACGTCAACCTCGGAGCGGTCGCACCACGCATTTGTGTCAAACCTTCACTCACAACTTGCGCTGAGTGAGTCAAATTTGCTGAACCAATTCGTGTTGCTTGCGCTTGCATCCGATCTAATTGATCGGTTGGCATCTGTTTAAAAATTGAATGTGCACTATCTGGCACCGATGCAAGTACAAGTAGATCTCTAATTCTTTCTAATAAATCTTGGGCAAATCTTCTTGGATCATGTCCGGCTTCAATTACTCGATCAATACTTTGGAATAATGCGGCTCCATCGCGCGCTGCAATTGCATCTATTGCATCATCGAGTAGTGCTCCATCAGTAAAACCAAGCAAGTGCAATGCAATCTCATAAGTAACACCATCGCTGCCGGCACCTGCAAGCAACTGTCCAAGAATTGAAAGTGCATCGCGCACAGAACCACCACTTGCGCGAACTACTAATGGCAAGACACCTTTTGAAACTGGTACACCTTCTGATTTACAAATTGATTCTAAATGCGTGGTTAGTAATGCGGGTGGAACTAAACGAAATGGATAATGATGAGTACGCGAACGGATTGTAGAGATTAATTTATCTGGCTCAGTAGTTGCAAAAATAAATAAAACATGTGGAGGTGGCTCTTCTACAACTTTTAACAACGCATTTGCAGCGCCAGGTCCAAGTTGATGTGCCTCATCAATTATGTAAATTTTGTAACGGCTATGAACAGGTGCATAAAAAGCTTTGTCACGTAAATCGCGTGCATCATCTACTAGACCGTGCGTTGCAGCATCTAATTCGATTACATCGAGCGATCCTGGGCCCATTGGCGCAAGATCAACGCATGATTGGCAAACTGCGCATGGAATTGCGGTTGGACCTTTTTCGCAATTTAAACTTCGCGCCATAATTCGCGCACTGGAAGTTTTTCCGCAACCGCGCGGCCCTGAAAATAAATATGCGTGGTGAATTTTTCCAGAAGTCAGCGCATTACCAAGTGGCACAGTGACATGATCTTGACCGATCACCTCACTAAATTGAGCGGGCCGGTATTTGCGATAGAGAGCTAATGACACGTTGCAGACCTTAACTTGTTAGGAACTATTAGGACCCCCCGCACACCCGATAGAGCGTACCTACCCTTGCTGCCTTCCAGCCCTGGGGGAGTTCAGCACGATAACGCCATGCGGGAGATCTGGGGCTAAGCATACGGAAGGATCGAAAGAGCTCTTTTCTTAAGTATCGTTACCCATGGCTTCCCGAGAGGGAGGGCCAAGTGAAGGTTGTGCCAGGAGGATTCGCATAGCGGCCGAGTGCGCACGCTTGGAAAGCGTGTAAGGGGAAACCCTTCAAGAGTTCAAATCTCTTATCCTCCGCAGATCGGTACCATTTATTACCAGGGGTGTTAAAGCCCCGCCCGATTTCTGCGGGTAGATCGAACCGGAGGCGTGTTTTTAAATATGGCAACCTCTTGGCGAGATGACGCTCCAAAACCTTCAATCTTGGCCGAACATGTTCACCCAAAAGATCCACTCTCTTACACAATAAAACGGAAACTTCTTGGTGCTCCACTCAATCGACATTCTTTAGGCCATCAACGTTTATCAAAACGCTATGCGTTAGGAATTCTTTCCTCTGACTGCATTTCATCCTCTGCTTACGGAAGTGAGCAAATTTTAATTGCGCTACTGCCTGCCTTTGGTCTTGCCGCATTTTCATTGTTAATGCCAATGACCGCTGTTGTTTTGATTATTTTGTTAATCGTCACGCTTTCTTACCACAACGTAATTACGATTTACTCAAAGACCGGCGGAGCTTATTTTGTTTCGCGACGAAATTTTGGCCCAGTTGCTGCGCAGATTGCAGCTGTTGCTTTAATTCTTGATTACATCGTAACTCTTGCAATCCAATCAGCGGCTGGAGTCGCAGCAATTATTTCTACATTCCCGGAATTAAATCCGTGGAAAATACAAATGACGTTAGCAGTCATTCTTCTGCTCACATATGGAAATCTTCGCGGCGTTAAAGAAGCTGGAAAGATCTTTGCACTTCCAACATACTTATTTGTTGGATCAATGGCAATCGTCTTTTCTGTAGGTATCTATCGCGACATTATGGGCACGTTGCCAGTTTTAGATACAAATGTCGAAGGTGCTGTCCCGTTTGGAAACGACCAAGGATTGTTGACGGCAGCTGCAATATTTACCCTACTACGTGCTTTTGCTAACGGTGGTTCTTCATTAACAGGCCTAGAAGCTATTTCTGATGGAGTACTGCTCTTTAAGCCGAAAGAAAATATTAATGCGCGAAGAACTCTGATTGTTATGAGTTCCATTCTTGGTTCATTAGTGCTTGGTGTTTCTTGGTTTGCTCACAAAGTTTATGCGGTCCCATATGAGAGTGGCACTCCCACGGTGATTTCTCAGATTGCTAAGGCAATTCTTGGGGATGGCGCAATTGGAAATATCTTTTACATACTTGTACAAGCCTCGACGATGTTAATTTTATTTGCAGGCGCTAATACAACTTTTTCTGCCTTCCCGATTTTAGTAAATTTCGTCGCATCTGATGGGTATTTACCCCGCTGGCTGGCGAAGCGTGGCCATCGACTCAATTTTTCAAATGGAATAATTGTTTTGGTTTTCTTTGCCTCTCTCCTAGTAGTTTTAACTAAATCCTCGGTAGAACATCTAGTTGCGTTTTACGCACTCGGAGTTTTTACAGCATTTACGCTTACTGGTTTAGGAATGGCTAAACACACACTTAGACATAAAGAAAAGAAATGGAAGATTCGTTTTGCGATCCATCTTATTTCTGGATCAATTTCTCTATTAATAGTTTTAATTTTTTCAGTTGTTAAATTCACAGAAGGTGCCTGGGTTGTAATAGTAGTTGGACCAATTCTTGTGGTTGGACTTCTACGACTAAATGCTCGTTATCGCGCAGAACAAAATGTTTTAGATATCTCACCACAAAAAGGAAGCAGCGCCACAATAACTCGACATGATGTGGCGGTTTTGATTGACAGTGTTGATTTAGCAACTATTGGCGCAATTAGATATGCCAGAAGTTTAAAGCCGAGAAAATTGACTGCCGTGCACTTTGTAATTGATGATCTGCGCGCCGATCAAATTCGCCAAGCTTGGGATAAATACAATGCATTTGAAGGAATATCTCTTGAGTTCGTTGATTGTCCCGATCGCCGTTTAGCCAACGCCACCATTGAGTACTCACTTCGCGCGACAGAAGCGCCGGATGTGGAATTAACTCTGTTACTTCCGCGACGAACTTATTCAAAGTATTTGGGAAGAATTTTACACGATCAGACTGCAGAGTCTATTGCAAGTGCTATTTCTCAATTAGACCGCGTAATCGCAACAATTATTCCTTTTGATGTAGAAAAAATTATTGATGGAACATCAAATGTTGCAACAAATAGCAATCCGGAACTAAATGAAGTTGCAAAAGTTGAAATACCAGAGATCAGACCTTTATCAACCCCAATCTCATTTGAGCCAGTAAGTCACGGTTCAACTAATTCAGTAAAAATCGGCAATATCATTTGGCGTAAACGTGCCCTGGTAGTAGGACGAGTCACAGCGATCCGAGTTGCGCCACAAAATTCAGCACCAGTTCTCGAAGTTGAAATTTGGGATGAAACTGGTGGGGTAACTTTGCAATTCTTAGGTCGACGAGAATTGATGGGCTTAAATGTTGGTGCCACTTTGCAAGCTGAAGGCATGGTTGGCGATGAAAATGGAGCATTAAAAATACTTAACCCTGCCTACCAAGTAATAATCTAACTTTACTTAAGTAATATAACTCTATAAATGCGTATTAGATACTCTAAAATTATTCCTACTGCTAGGCCTAACAGTGAAAGTAGTGCCAGAATTCCTACGTAAATACTTGCCCAGCCTCTCATAGGAACTCTTACACCAAACACATAACTAATTCCAATAACTAAAATTAAAATAATCGAGATTACAAAAAGAAGAAAACTCGATGTAGATAGAACTCTGATGAGACGAGTTCCGAATAGCAATAATCCATCTAAAGCAAGGCCATATTTTTCTGGGAACTTAAAGTTTGATTTTCCCTTTAAGCGATCTTTTCTACTATAATCCAAAGTAAAAACTTCGCCGAATCGAGAAGATATGTGGCCTCGTAAAAAAAGGCCTTCATTAGGAAGAGTTGCCAAAGTTTTATAAATATTTTTTGAAATAAGGTAAAAATCTTGAAATCCAACGATAAAATTTCCATCTGAAAAAAGTTTGAGCGTTCGATAAAATAACTTTCTCATATTTTTTTTAAAAAAAGATTCTTGGCGATCTCTGATAACGCCCGCAACTATGGAATATCCTTTTTGCCAGTGATCAACAAAAATATCAACCAATTCTATGGGGTCCTGCATATCGCTCTGATAGATGATGAACGCGTCTCCGTCTGCTGCCTTCATCATTTTCAAAATAGATGCTTGAAATGTTAAAGGAGGTTCTAGCTTGTTAACTTTTAACCTCTCTTCCTGAGATTCCCAAATTCTCAACATCTCTAATGATCTATCAGTACTACCATTTTCATTAATAATAATTTCAACGTCTAAGCCTTTTAATTCTAGCCTCGAAATCAAACTACTAATGGCTATCTTGAGTTCGGAAATATTCTCTTCTTCATTTCTTACAGGGATTCCAATAGTTACCAATTGATTTCCAATATTTGATTTCATTTTGCATTTTTCACTTTCTCTAGAATTTTGCTTATATCCATCTTAGGTTTCCAATTGCTAATAGTTGGATAGAACTCAATTTTTGGGAAATCTACATCTATGGACCTATTGTTTTTATCGTAATTTATAATTCCTTTTCCGATTTCATGCTGGATAAGATCAACCAATTCGTATAAATGTCCGTTCCATACAGGAGAGGCATAACACAGTGCTTGTTCAGTCTTTATAGCTTTTTCTATCGCAGTTGTCGCGTCACTAATATGTAGAATCGGAAAATATTGCTCTCCAGAACTTATATTAACGACTATTTCTTTTTTTAATTCCCGAGTCAAAGTTGAAAAAATTCTATTCTTATTCTCGCCTTCCCCAAATACATGTGGAAGAATAATTGTTGTTAAGTTTATCAAATTTTTATTGTAAGCGTCGTCTAATATTGCTCTAAAGATATTTTTATGCATTGAATAATTGTCATAACGACCATACTTAATTTGGATTTCAAAGTATGAACCGATTTGAACCCATTTAAGGCCTGGTTTATTTTCTAAAATTATGTAGTTTAAAAATTTTGTTTGATATATCAGATTGGCCTCTAGTGATTCTTTAAAGTTCGCATTCGGATCAGAGGCACTACAATTTATAATTACCGTGGGTTCAAAAGATTTTACAATATCTAATGCATTTTCTGTTTTATGCCCAATTTTAAGAGTATTGTATTGAGAATTAAGATGGCTATACAAACTATTTCCAATAAAACCATTTCCCCCAAGTATTACTATTTTCTCTTTTGCGGTGCTCATGTTGCTAAATCTCGTAGCCAGGGTGGTGGCGATTCTTTAGCTAATTTAGTCAGATCATTTTTTTCTCTAAGCGTATCCATTGGTTGCCAAAATCCTTCGTGCTTATAAGCCCGAAGTTGTCCTCTTCGAGCTAATTCTGGCAGTGCACTATATTCGAATGACTCTGCCTCTGACCCGATAAATTGTGCTACTCCCGGTTCTAAAATAAAAAAGCCACCACTAATCCAACCCTCTTCTGCTTGATTTTTTTCACCAAACGCTTTTACTTCTATGCCTTCTAGGTGTAGGTGTCCAAATCTAGCGGGTGGCCGCACCGCAGTGACAGTTGCTAATTTTCCATGTGCGACATGGAAATCTAAAAGTTGATTTAAACGAATGTTCGCTAATCCGTCTCCATAGGTTGCAAGAACTCTTTCATCGGGCGCATAACTTGCCATGCATTTGGCTAGCCTTCCTCCGGTTTGGGTGTTTAGCCCTGTTTCAAGAGTTTTGACGTCCCAAATATTTTTTTCCTTGAATGTGTTTGCCCAATTCTTGATTACTTCACCTTTATAGCCCAATGCTATTATAAATTCTTTGATTCCTTGGGTTGCGCAGGTATTCATTATGTGCCAAATAATAGGCTGATCATCAATTAAAATCATGGGTTTTGGTTTATTATCTGTTTCTTCTGAAATTCTAGTGCCGAACCCTCCGGCCAAAATAATAGCTTTCATAATTTTTCGCTTAAAATTTCATTTATGGTATGTATAACGTAATCGAGCATCTCTAACGACAGTCCGGGCCACACCCCAATCCAAAAAGTGTCTCTCATTATTTTATCTGAATTTTCAAGAGACCCATGCACTCGTCGTTCGGTATTTATGAATGCAGGCTGACGGAGTAAATTTCCACCAAAAAGAAGCCTCGTGGCTATTTCTTTTTCGTTAAGTTTTTTAGTAATTTCATCTCGAGATATTGGACAGCGGTCGCGAACTGTTATGGCGAATCCAAACCAAGACGGCTCACTTCCTACGGTTGCTTCGGGGAGAATTAAAATATTAGACCAATGTGATAAGCCTTCTTTTAAATAGTTCCAATTTCTTCGCCGTAAGGCTATAAAATTAGGGAGCTTATCGAGTTGCGCTAACCCGATCGCCGCCTGAATGTCACCAGATTTTAGATTATACCCAAGGTGTGAATAAATATATTTATGATCATATCCTTCTGGTAATTCCCCTAATTTCCATTCAAATCTTTTAGCGCATGTGTTATCACACCCAGGTAAACACCAACAATCTCTTCCCCAATCGCGCAATGATTCAACTATTGGTTTCATCCTAACATTTTTAGTTAAAACTGCTCCACCCTCACCTGTAGTTATATGATGCGCTGGATAAAAACTTAAGGTAGAAAGGTCACCAAAACTTCCAAGCATTTGATTTTCGTAAGTTCCACCAAGAGCATCACAATTATCTTCAATAAGCCAAAGATCGTTTTCTTTAGCAACTTCCATCATTAAAGATAAATTTGAAGGGTTTCCTAAGGTGTGTGCAAACATAATTGCTTTTGTTTTAGGTCCAATTGCAGACTTTATCAAATCTTCTCTTGCGGAGTATGTGCCCAGATCGACATCAATATAAACAGGAATTAGATTATTTTGTAAAATTGGCGCTACTGTTGTCGGAAATCCGGCAGCAACCGTTAGAACTTCGTCTCCCGACACGAGTGCATCCTTGCCAAGTTTCTGACTCTTCAGTGCAGAGATTGCAAGCAAATTTGCAGATGAGCCTGAATTCACCATGTGTGCATTACGCATGCCTATTATTTTTGCAATACTTCTTTCAAATTTTTCTGTATAAGGACCTGCTGTAAGCCAGAAATCTAAACTTGATTCTATGGCCGCGGCAATTTCTTCGGAACCGTAAACCTTACCTGTAACAGGTACCGGGGTTGTTCCAGGTATAAATTTTTTAACTTGATGGCGATCCCTCATGGCTTTTTCCGCTAACTTAATAACTTCTTTATCATTTATATTGTCCAAAAAACAACTCCTATTTAAAATCTATCTTGGCCCCTGGTACCTGCACTCTAGTATTTCAGAGGTGTAATGTTTTGCCATGGAACTAAACGGTGTGGCCCGCTTGCTAAATCTACCGGGTCCTGTCTTAATAACTGGACATACGGGTTTTAAAGGAAGCTGGTTAACTTTATTGCTCCAAAGATTAGGGGTCGAAGTTTGTGGAATTTCCCTTCCACCACAAGAGAACTCCTTGTATTTAAAACTTGCGTCAGGGTTATCGATAGAAAACCATTTTATTGATATTCGAAATTCAATACTTATTAACCAAACTTTCCAGCGTTTGCAACCCTCTGCTGTAATCCATTTGGCAGCTCAACCTTTAGTGCTTGAGTCTTATAAGAGTCCTAGGGACACTTTTGAGGTTAATGCCTTAGGAACTACAAACATTCTTGATGCCTCATTCTCATATCCTTCAGTAGAGGCAGTGATTGTTGTAACCACGGATAAGGTTTATCGAAACAATGAGAACGGAAAAGCTTTTCACGAAGATGACCCGCTTGAGGGCAAAGACCCTTATAGCTCTAGCAAAGTTGCTGCAGAAGCTGCCGTAAGGGCATGGCAAAATATTTCTAAAGTTTCGTCCGGGCCAAAAGTAGTTTCGGTGCGAGCAGGAAACGTAATTGGAGGTGGGGACTGGGCAACAGGCCGACTCCTACCAGATTTGATAAGGGGGTTCGAAGCAAATTCTCCTGTTGATATAAGGAATAGCAAAAGCACAAGACCTTGGCAACACGTGCTAGATCCATTAACCGGATACTTGCTTGCACTCGAGCACTTACTTAATGGTTCAAATTTTGATGCATTAAATTTTGGCCCTAGCTCCAAATCAATCCCAGTTGCGGAAGTAGTTACCATCGCAACTAGCGCCTGGCCATCCCAAGTTAAAATTAATTTTCAAGAGAGTTTAGAAAAAAATGAATTAGAAGCCACTAAATTAGAATTAGATTCAACTAATGCCCGACAACTACTAAATTGGACACCTAAATGGAGTCAGCATGAATCTATCACTGCGACAATTAAGTGGTGGGACAGAGTTTTAAATAAAAAAATGACCGCATTAGAGTCTTGCAACCTTGACTTAGATTTTTTGCTAAATAATTACAATGACATTAAGTGAGCATCAATTGATCTTGTAAACAGTTGTGTCACCTATAACTTTAAATTTTGTGATCACGCCTAGTTTTTCAAATGTAACCCAATTATTCAGGTTATCTGCGTAGATAAAATCCACCCCTCTGCTCTTGATGAAATTTATACAACCTTCTGTCTTAACCTCTTCAAAATCATTAATGGCATTCTCAGCTAATGTGGCCTTGTTCTCGATTTCCTTCTGCAACTCATTATTTAGCAAATTTTGTAGAAATGGAAAAAGGTTAAATTTTTCAAGCACTCCTAAAACTCTAACTATTTTTCGTGACTCGGCGACTCCCCTGAATGCATAAATAGACTCATAGTCCACTTCTGTAAAATTAGTTTTAGAGCACCCAGAGTTTGAATAATACCTTTTGTTTATTTCCTTTTGAGAAAAATTAAACCATACGATGTTGCCATCCATAAACAATTTATTGGTTAGCAGTACCGAAGACGATGCTGAAGTTACAGAGTTCTCTATGAGTAAAGAATCTGTTTTTAAAAGATTATTTTTACTCCATTTAATTAAATTTTTATTTTCAAAATCAAGACCTTGTGAGCCTACCTTATTAGCAGCGTAGCTGACACTAAATATCATTAAGAATAAAACCATGAAAATCCAAAATGATTGCTTTTGATTAAAATTGCCTTTAGCTTTTATTTGAAATTGATCAAAAAATTTAAAATATTTAAAGAACAAACCACATGAGAAAATCAATATAACTTTTACGAATACTTCAAAATGGTTAGAAAACTCTATAGCTTTTCCAGAAATCAAATTTGAATTAGCAACCACAGCGCATGACAATGCTTGAATTCCAATAAAAGATAATTTGAATTTTATGACGCTTCCGAACTCAGTATTACTATATTTTAAGATTAAAAAAACCATTCCCAATGATGACAAAGAGATAGCTGCCGTTAATGCAGCCGCCGGTATGTGACTAGTGATTAATGCTTGTCGAAGTAAAAGCTCTTTATATATGTCAAATCTATTAGCATTTATGGACCAAAGTAAATAAGGAATAGCAAGAATCCAAGAAGTGAGTAAAGCTATGCAGTTCTTTTTTATACTTTGCTTTTTTATAATTTTGTAAATTATAAAGAATACTAAACTGACCTGGATTTGGAGGAAGATAAATGGATAATGAAAATAAAGTGATATCCCACTAATAAACCCATAAATCAGGTGATTCTTAAGTAAATCTGTATCAATCGCCCTAATAAAATATAAAAGAAAGAGGAGCCAGAGAAATAATACTATTTGAGGGCTAATCGGACGCTCAAGACTATATGGTAAAAATGGACCCCAAAATATAAACACAAATATGATTGAAAACAGTAAAGTTTTTATCCCAGTCATTTTGAATTCTCTAAATATTTTTTGCATAAAAAATAGGATGCCTACGCCAATTAGTAATGAGCTATAAATGTATAAATCACTGATTCCAATATTAAAATAAAAACCTATTTTACTAAGTAAAATCTCTCCAAGGCTAAGTACTTCTGTTTTACCGTTGAATATTGACCCTTCCGGTAGATAGATGTTTGCAAAGTCCACTTGATTTAGACTTGTAGGTTTCATTCTTGACGTATAGAAAGGATCTCCAACTAATATTTGTCTTTTAAAAATGCCATCCCAGATTACAGTGGGAAAAAGCAAAAATAGATAAGAAATGTAACTGAAAAATACTAGAAATCTCTGTTCTGTCTGACTCCCAGCGAACAGTTTTCTTGTTTTGAGCAACCGGCTCTCCTATCTAGACTTAAAGTTTAACGGTGGCGGTGGCGGTGGGATTTGAACCCACGGTGGAGTTTCCCCCACACACGCTTTCGAGGCGTGCTCTTTTGGCCGCTCAGACACGCCACCGAGACCAAAGATACCTGAGTTTTACCGCACTCCTTCAAAAAACTTTTTAAGCAACTCTTGCGAGCGGTTTTCTAGCACTCCTGAAATAACTTCGACTTGATGCAATGAACGTCGGTCGCGTAGTAAATCCCAAAGTGAACCCACAGCACCGGCTTTTAGATCCCAAGCACCAAATACAACTCTTGGAATTCGTGATTGCAAAATCGCGCCTGCACACATTGCACAGGGCTCAAGAGTCACAACAAGTGTGCAATCTTCTAAACGCCAACTTCCAATTTTTTCGGCGGCGTTTCGCAAAGCAATAATTTCAGCATGCGCAGTTGGATCACTTGTTAATTCGCGTTCATTCCCACCTTTGCCAATAATTTCGCCGTCAGCATTAAGAACTACTGCTCCAATAGGAACATCATTTGATTTATCCCATACCGCTTGCGCAATCGACAAAGCTGCTTCCATTGCATTAGTAAAATCATTTTGTGATGTTTTCACTGCGTAGCCTCTGGCGTAACTATCGATTTAAGGGATAGGCTGAATGCATGCGAGTTCATGTAGCCAATCATCCACTGATTACTCACAAATTGACACTTTTACGCGATAAAAAAACTGATTCTCCTACCTTTAGATATTTAACTGAAGAGTTAGTAACACTTTTAGCTTATGAAGCAACCCGTGATATCCGCACAGATAAAGTAACAATCGAAACTCCAGTTGCTACAACAGTCGGCTCTCACTTATCTAAACCACGTCCAATTGTGGTTCCGATTTTGCGTGCGGGTCTAGGGATGCTTGAAGGCATGACCAGATTAATTCCATCTGCTGAAGTTGGTTTTCTGGGAATGGTCCGCGATGAAAAAACTTTACAAGCGACAACATATGCAAATCGCTTGCCAGAGGATTTAACCGGCCGGCAGTGTTACATCCTTGATCCAATGCTGGCTACCGGCGGAACTTTAATTGCAGCAACTAGATTTTTACTTGATAAAGGAGCAACGGATATCACCATCATCTGCATCCTGGCCGCCCCTGAAGGAGTAGCCGCACTTGAAAAAGCGCTCGATGGCGCCCCAGTAACAGTAGTTATGGGTGCCCTCGATGAACGTCTAAATGAACATGGCTACATAGTTCCGGGCCTCGGCGACGCAGGGGATCGGCTTTACGGGACGGTTTAATTCCACAATTTCCACAATTTCCGCTGTCTTCACTCTTTCCGGTTGATCCAATTGGGTCAATTAGGAGAGGATTGCGCTCATGAGCAAAGTGCCAGTTGTAAGCGTCCTAAGCCTTAAAGGCGGAGTTGGAAAAACTTCAGTAACACTCGGTTTAGCCGGGGCGGCAACCGTGCGCGGACTTGCAACTCTTGTAATCGATCTTGACCCGCAAGGAAATGCAACTTCAATTCTCGCCGCCGTAGAACCAACTGCGACTGCCGCAGATCTATTAGCAAATCCAACTCTGGCAAATTTACACAACTCATTAACACCTTGCGCTTGGGAAGTTGCACCTGGTGAAGTAGATGTAATTGCTTCTTCTCCTGAATTAATTCAACATGATGCATTTAAAAGTGCTGCGGCATTTAAGCCTCGTCTTGCCCGCGCTTTAGAAAAGTTAGATGGGTACGATTTAGTTTTGATTGATTGCCCGCCATCACTTGGTACTTTAACCAGAGATGCACTTGCCGCAAGTGATTTAGCAATTATTGTTGCAACACCAACATACTTCGGATTACAAGGAGCTGAACGTGCTGCTGATGAGATCGAAGAAATTCGAAAAAATCACAATAAAAAATTAAAGTTGCTAGGTGTTTTACCAAACCGAGTGAAAAGCGTCGCCGAAGAACATGATTTTAGAATCAAAGAATTAGGATCAATTTTTAAGAAGCAGGTGCTAACTCCACCAATTCCAGATCGCATTGCATTTCAACAAGCTGAAAGTTTTGGAAAACCAATTCAAACTCTCGGCACCGCAGGAAGTCGTGAAGTTAGTGCAATATTTGATAAGCATCTCACCAAATTATTGCGAGCCATAAACTCTTAAGCTCCGGTGTAATACTTTCCGACCTCAGTGAATGCTTGATCTAATATCGCAAAACCTTCATGTAATTCATCAGCTGTAATTGTGCAAGGTGGAACAACATGCATCCGATTAAAGTGCACAAATGGAAATAATCCACGTGATTTGCAAGCCGCGACCAGCTCACCCATTGCTGGGCTAGTTCCACCATATGGTGCAAGGGGAGCGCGTGTAGCACGATCAGTTACCAGGTCCATGCCCCAGAAAGTTCCAACTCCGCGAATATCTCCAATTAACTTATGTTTCTCAGCTAATTTGTGAAGTGCGGGGCCGATTACTTTTTCACCGATCTCAAGTGAGTGTTCGATAATTCCTTCTTCTTCCATTGCATCTATCGCAGCAACAGCAGCAGCACATGCAATCGGATGACCTGAATAAGTTAATCCACCTGGGAAAACTCTTTGATCAAAAGTTGCGGCAATGGCATCAGAGATAATTACTCCACCTAGTGGGATATAACCTGAGTTAACTCCTTTAGCAAAAACAATTAAATCTGGTGTTGCAGTGGAATGTTGATATGCAAACCATTTACCAGTTCTTCCGAAACCAGCCATAACTTCATCGGCAATCCACATAATTCCGTATTTATCACAAAGAGCACGAACTCCCTCAAGATAACCTTTTGGTGGAACTAAAATTCCATTTGTTCCAATAACAGATTCAATTAAAATTGCGGCGATGGTATTTGGTCCTTCAAATATTATGGTCTGCTCAAGGTGTTCAAGTGCACGTACACACTCTTGCTCTTCGCTGTTTGCCCAAAATGCGGATCGGTATAAGTAAGGTCCCCAAAAATGCACATGCCCGAATGCAAATTCATTTGGGAAGCGGCGGGGATCTCCGGTTGCTGAGATGGCTGCACCGGTGTTGCCGTGATATGAACGATAGTGCGAAAGAATCTTGTGACGTGATGTGTGAATTCGCGCCATACGAATTGCATTCTCTACTGCATCTGCTCCGCCGTTTGTAAAGAAAACTTTATTCAAATGATCTTCAGCATGCGCAACTATTTTCTTGGCGGCAATACCTCTGGTTTCATTTGCATGTTGCGGTGCAATGGTTGCCAGCAAATCTGCTTGTTTCTTAATCCCAGCAATCACTTTTGGATGTTGATGACCTATATTTGTAAAAACTAATTGACTAGAAAAATCTAGAAAACGATTCCCATCAAAATCCCAAAAATAAGAGCCCAAACCTCCAGCAATCGGCAGCGGAGTTATCGCGCCTTGGGCTGACCATGAGTGAAAAACATGTGCGCGATCAAGGTCGTAAACCTCTTTATTTGTGCTTTTACTACCTGGGTGAGCGGAATCACTGGCCGGCGGTTTCATCTATCCCCCTACTAAGTCGTACTCTGATAGCCCAACACTAGGAGATTTCGATGGCTTCCACGAGTCCGGGCTATGGAATCACTATTCGCGTTGAAGGTCCATCCGCGAATAAGCCGGTTTCAGCGATAACAACTGCCTTAAATTCGCAAGGCGCAGCACTTACTGCCTTGGATATCGTTGAATCTTCTTATGATCGAGTGGTTATAGATGTCACTTGCGACACTATTGATGCGGAGCACGCAGATCGAGTTGCAAAAACCGTTGCTGAAATTCCTGGTCTAACTGTACGTAAAGTCAGTGATCGAACATTTTTATTGCACCTCGGCGGAAAAATTGAGATTCAATCAAAAGTTCAAATCAAAACTCGTGATGATTTATCACGTATCTACACACCAGGAGTTGCTCGTGTTTGTATGGCAATTGCTGAAGAGCCAAGCGACGCACGCCGTTTAACAATTAAACGAAATACCGTTGCTGTTGTTACAGATGGATCTGCGGTTTTAGGTTTAGGAAATATTGGTCCAGCTGCTGCGCTCCCAGTCATGGAAGGCAAGGCCGCATTATTCAAACGATTTGCGAATGTCGATGCTTGGCCAGTTTGTTTAGATACTCAAGATGTTGATGAGATTGTGCGTACCGTCCAAATTATCGCCCCTGTTTATGGCGGAATTAATTTGGAGGATATCTCAGCACCAAGATGTTTTGAAGTCGAGCGCAGGTTACGCGAACTGCTAGACATCCCTGTGTTTCATGATGATCAACATGGAACTGCAATTGTAGTTTTTGCCGCACTTCGTAATGCTCTTAAATTAGTCAACAAACCAATTGATAAAGTTAAAATTGTCATTAGTGGCGTAGGTGCTGCAGGAACTGCGGTTTCCCGTTTGCTCTTTCTTGGCGGTGCGAAAACAATTATTGGTTTTGATTTAGATGGTGTAATTCATAAAGGTTCACCAACAAATGATCCAATGCGTGAATGGTTTGTTAAAGAAAGTAATCCAGATAATTTCCAAGGGAGTATTGGGGAAGCACTTGTGGGTGCTGATGTATTCATCGGTTTGAGTGCACCTAACCTTCTGAGTGAGAGCGATGTAGCAGGAATGGCTGCAGAGAGCATTATTTTTGCGCTAGCCAATCCAGATCCCGAGATTGATCCTGAGATCGCCCGCAAATACGCCAGAGTCGTTGCAACAGGACGTAGCGATCAACCAAATCAAATTAATAATGTACTTGCCTTCCCGGGCGTATTCCGCGGATTGCTAGATACGGGAGCTTCAAAAATCTACGATTCAATGTTGTTAGCAGCCGCTGATGCAATTGCTGATTGCGTAAAACCTGAGCAATTAAATGAAAGTTTTATCATTCCAAGCGTCTTTGATCCGGCTGTAACCCCAGCAGTTGCATCCGCAATGCGATCGGCAATAAAAAAATCATCGCATTAGCGTTTTTTGCTTTAGCGGGTAAAGTAAAGATATGAACTTGAGCCCAATAATCCTTCCTTCTAACCAATTTGATCATTTTTATCGTGGTGGTTATCGAATCGGTGAACTTCGCAACGGCCCAGGCGGCCCAATGCGCCCAGAAGAGTGGATTGGTTCGGCAACTACTCGTTTTGGTGAAAAGACAATGGGTCTTTCAACATTGCCAAATGGTGAGTATCTGCGTGATGCAATTAATTCTGATCCGGAAAGTTGGTTTGGGCCAGAACATGTGAGTGCATTTGGAACTAGTACTGAAATTTTAGTCAAATTACTTGATCCAGATCAACGGTTACCAGTTCATTATCACCCAAATAAAGCATTTGCGAAAAAACATTTAGCGTTAGATCATGGCAAAACTGAAGCTTGGATTATTTTGGAAGCACCTGCAGATGCAAAAGTAGGTTTGGGCTTTGCGCAAAGTATGAAAAAAGATGTTGTCCATGACATGGTTAAAAGAATGGATTCTGCAGCACTGCTTGCTTCGCTGACAATGATTCCAGTTAAACCTGGGGATGCGATTCTTGTTCCTGCTGGAACTCCACATGCAATTGAGGCAGGAATATTTGTTCTTGAATTGCAAGAACCAACAGATTTATCCGCTCTTTTAGAGTGGGAAGGTTTTGCAGTTGATGGAATCAAAGATGGGCACCTCGGACTTGGTTTCGATACAGTTTTAGATGCGCTTAGATTTGACCCAATCTCTGCTGCGGAACAAAAAGAGTTAATAAAAAGCACTGGTTTTACCAGTAAGCAATCGCAATCTTTATTTACAAGTAAAGCAGATGGTTACTTCCGGGCAGATTTACTTCCTGGAGATGGAAGCAAAACAAACGCTGGTTTTTCAATATTGCTGATGCTTGATGGAGATGGGATTTTGAAAACCGCGAACTCTGGCAGCATTGCTGTTGGTCATGGTGACGCACTTGTAATTCCATGGTCTGCTGGTGACTGGAGTTTGAATGGCGGCGTAGGCGTAGTTTGTCGCCCACCACTTCCTGCAGCGGCGGCACTTGCCCCGTGAACTTTGCCGCAACTTTTCAAGATCAATTTTCACCTTTAGCTCCATTTGCCTTATACCTATTGATCTGGGTTTTAGTTTTTATTGAAACCGGAATTTTGATTGGCTTTTGGTTACCGGGAGACTCACTTTTGTTTAGCGCGGGTTTAGTTGCAGCAACTCGAAATGATATGAATATCGTAATTCTGGTAACTGGTGTTTTCTTCGCTGCATTTGTCGGCGATCAGATTGGCTATGTGTTAGGTAGAAAATATGGTCGTCCTTACTTACAGAAGAAACCTTCTGAACGGCGCACAAAAATGATTGCCCGCACCGAAGAGTTTTATTTAAAAAATGGGTGGTGGGCGGTTGTTGCGGCTCGTTTTTTCCCGTGGATTAGAACATTCATACCACCGGTTGCCGGTATTGGGAAAATGCCATATTACAAATTCCTCTCTGCAAACTCGACGGGTGCTCTCGTTTGGGGTGTAGGAATTACATCTGCTGGTTATTACTCAGCAACTATTCCATTAGTGAAAAGTAGCTCTTATGGACTGGCAGCATTTTTTATCGGCGGATCAATAATCTCAGTTTTGTGGAACAGATTTCGCTCTAATTGACCCTTGCATTTTCACTCCACCAATTAAAACTCCTACATAAGAAAGCACAATTCCAATAATTAAATTTGGTCCTATCTCTACACCCTCTGTTGGAAATATTAAGTCAATTAATAGAGACCCGATTAATTGACCACCTGTTGTAAAGAGCGTAAATGCCAAGACGCCAATTTCTTGCACAATTGTTGAGGCAAATGCAATATAAAGAATTCCTATTGATCCGCCGATGTAGATCCACCACGGAGATGTTGGCAATTTAACTAATTTATCTCCGCTCAAAGTTGTAAAAAGTAATAAACATGAAAGAAAAGTGCATCCCGTAGCAAAATTCATCCAAGTAGTCGCCAAACTATGTTTTGAATGCTCATTGATCTGTCCATTCAATGCCCGTTGTAAACCTAACAACAATCCGCCACCAAATGACAGTGCAATTGCAATTAAAGAAGCGTGGGCAATTGATAAGCGGTCCCACACGGCAACTAAAACAGCAATCACAGTAATTACTGCCGCGAGAGTGCGGCGCAAAGTTATTGGCTGTTTGCCACCTGCTGTCATTCCAGCTCGATCAACAAAAAGTGATGCAGCGGTCTGCCCGGCAATAGTTGTCACTGATAACAAAGCAACTCCGATTAGTGGAACTGAATAAGTTTGAATTGCAACAAATATTCCACCAAGTGCTCCAGCGCTTAATCTCCAACGCGGCAATTGCTTTGATCTAATACCCAACCTAATTCCTCTTAAACCATTTCGAACTTTGGGATTAGTAGCCAAAATTAAATTCAATATGATGAACCCAGAACCAAATGAAATTAGCGCCGCTTCCACACCATTGCCCAGCAGCGCAGACAATCCACCGTTAATTCGAGATTGAAGCGCAACTAAAATTCCGCACAAGGCGGCAAAGAGATCAAGACGCATGTACTAAATGTTCGAATGCGTGACAATAGCCTCACGTTTGTCGGCGATAAAATCCATTAATGCAAAAAATACTCCTGAGAAAACAAAGGTGATATGGATAATTACCCGCCACATAGTTCCATCGCCCACTGTTTCCTTGCCAGAGAGCTCAATAAAATCTTTCAGAAGTTCAATCACTGAGATTGCAACGAGGGATCCAATTAATTTGATTTTTAATCCAGAGAAATCAATTGTTCCCATCCAATGAGGTTTGTCTTTTGACTCATGGGCTGCATCAATTCTAGAAATAAAATTCTCATATCCCGCAAAAATCACAATTAAAATTAAATTTCCTAACAGGGTTAAATCAAGCAAAGCTAGTAAATCCAAAGTAAAGGTATGCGGATCTGTAGTGCCAATGTGTTGGACTAAGTGAACAAATTCGATACAAAATCTAATTACTAAAGCGAATAGGGCAAGCACTAATCCAACGTAGAGGGGGGTTAGTATCCAACGTGCTTGGAAAAGCCCAGTTTCAAGCGCATGCACAAATTTAGACATGGTGGAAGTTTAGCCGAAAATTTAGCAGTTACATTCTCAAATAATCGGTGGCCGGCCAGCTCGAGTTAATTTCCAGATTGCACTCCAGGACAGTTTTTTCTGCTTCCCAGGATTCGTTAAGAACCCACTGAAGAAACCCTTTAACCACGCTATTGCTGAAGGGGTGGAGCGCATCCGCAAAACAGATAGCGCGAACCAATTAAGTAAGTAGATTTGGCCAATCGGGAAAGGGAGATTTCGGCGGGCTAACCAAACTCGATTGCGAGCATTTAATCTGTAGAAGTATTCATGCCGAGCCGGACTAACTATTGGATGTTCGACTGATACCTCTGTTATATACCAAGCGGTATAACCACGGTTGTATACCTGCCAAACTAATTCGATTCCTTCGTGGCCGTAATAAAAATTAGCTGGCCAGCCCCCTATTTCATCAAAAAGTTTTCTGCGAATTACAACTGCACCTTCGGCCAACGTTGTAGCCGGTGAGGGTCTCATTGGGTCCCCAATAATTAAACGCGGAATCCACCGACGTGGAGTTTGTCCACCTCCTGCACCAACTATTCGTGGTTGCAATAGGCCAGTTTGAATATGTTTCTGTAAAATTTCAGCAAATCTACTGAGCACATTATTATTTAAGATCTTTACATCATCATCTAGAAAAAATAAATACTCACCAGAAACTTCAGCCGCTCCAGCATTTCTACCGGCTGGAATACCAACATTCTCAGGTAAGAAAACAGTTTTGACTCCAGTTACCTCTGGCGCTGGATCCCAACCATTGCCGACAACAACAATATCTAAATCAACTCCACTTTGATTCTTCAAAGATTCGAGGGCTGCGGCAAACTCTTTAGGGCGTTTGCCCATCGTCAGAATCACGCATCCAAAAGTAGGAATCATGCAGCATTCAATTTGCGTGAAGAAAGAATTGCAATTAAATGTCCTACCAACACAATTATTGAAACTGGTAAAACCCAATTAATTAATAGCTGTAGGGAATTATCTTGATTAGTTAAATACCCGATAGCACTAGCCAATGAAATAACTATGGTCATTTCAACAGAATGAAAAATTCTGTGCAAAGGAAAAAATCTTGCTACTGACCTAACATTTGATAGAAGTGAACTTTTTGGTTTTCCAATTTCGCGATCATCTTTGTTTCGAGTTCCACCTGTGAAAAATTTAGCTACATGCACCGCATCATTTAAAACTTTATTTAAAATAACAATAATTGCGATCAAGGCTCCAAAAAAAGGATAATTACTTTCATTCAATGGATCTGCTGGCCAATTTGCCGCGCGTAATCCAAGCATTAAAACGATAGTTGCCTCAGCACTGTAATGACCAATAGTGTCTAGAAATATCCCAGCAGGTGAAAACTTCTTTTTCCATCTTGCTAATTCGCCATCGCAACAATCCCAAAGCATTTGCAGTTGAGAAAGAAAAAGCGCCAGTAAAATCCCTTTATACCCCGGGATCAAAAGCGCTAAACCAGTAGATATCCCAGTAACAATCATCAACCACGTAACCCCATTGGGCGATATCCGCGTTGAGATAAGTAGCCGAGTTAGATAAGGAGAAATTTTGCGCAGATAAAGATCGGCAGTCCAATGCTCAGCATTAGTTCTGCCAGTGATTGATGCGGGCTGGCTAATCTCGCGTAATTCAGAGATAGAAATTCTTTGCACTAATTCCCCCTTGCGCCAAGCCTACGCCCACCACGCCAAATTATTACTAAACCAAGATATGTGCAGATCCAAGGAATCGCTGAAGTTTGAGCTCCCAGTACTTTTACGACAATCAAAATTAGCAATACCCGACCTGGTAAATACAACCCTAAAAATCTCTGAGTAGGCGAAATTTTATTGAGGGAATCATAGAGATTCACATAGTGATAAATCGCAATGACAAAAACAAGTAAAAATAAGTTTGCATTGAAATCAAAATTAAATATCGCACTGATTAATGCAAACTCAATCAGTCTCAAGAGAGATGATAATCCCCAACCAAATCTAAAATTAGAAAATTTGAAATTGAACCCGAGATCCCCTTGCTGATCAATAAAATTACAATCTTTTATATTGTCGCCCCATTTATAGGATCGTAAAACTCGACCTAATTTCACATATGTCAAAGATAAAAATCCTAATCCAATCAATGTAACCAGAGTTACCTGAGCACCAAATAAAACAGCTCCAATTGAGATTAATAGCCAACGCTCGCCAATTGGAAAATAGATAATTTTCTTGGCCCAATAAATTATTCCACTCTTTTTACGTAATTTTCTTGGCGCAAGACCATCTGCTTTCTGCGTTAGCAGAATAGGTTTTACTTTTACCTCAAGAGATTCTCGCACAGCAGTGAAGTCGTAATCAGATAAATGTTTCACGGTTTGCAATATCAAAGCTAGAGTTGCAAGTAGCCAGATATTTTTTACTGGACCTTGCACTGAGTAGGCCAGCCCACCAATTGCCATAAACTCTTTTACTCGATCAGATAACGCATCCAGCCATGCACCAAAGCGACTAAATTGTTTTGTATAACGGGCGACTTCCCCATCGACGCAATCCAAAATAAGTGAGAATTGCAAAAAAAGCGCTCCGGATATGTAATTACTACGGGAAAACTCAATCGCTGCCAAAACACCAACTAAAAATGAAACAACGGTTATAAAATTCGGCTTCAGCTTAAAGTTAAGGGCAACGCGTGTGAATACCTTGGAAATTTTCCTAAGCACAAAAGTTGAGAAGAAGCCGTCATTACTTCGATTAGCCAATTGCAATCGTAATTTGTTTGGATTCGAATCTACTGGTGGCAGTGAATCAATTTCCAAAACTCGAATTTGTTCGCCACGTCTAACCAACCCAAGTATCAAATATTGAATCGGGTCTATTTGGGAATTTGGAAATTGCTGTAGCTCTGAAATCAAACTTCTTGCTGCAGGTAATTTGGCACTTGGAATATAAATTGCTGGGATTAATTGATGCGTAGCAGTTGTGATCTGATGATCTGAAGTTTGAACAGCGAGTAACCGTTGATGAGCAACAGTTGCATCGCCAGCATCACTCTCTTCGATAGCTAACACGGTGAAGTATTCACGTTCGAAATCCGTCAAAAGTGCACTAACGGGCTCAGCGATCTTTAAGGCTGGCTCAAAAATTACTAGCGCTTGTTCGGTTCCATTTAAGAGGTCGTTCAGTGATGCCAAATTATCTGGGAATGCGCTTGCCACCTGCCTTATTACTCTGACCACGGTGGGTACTCTATAACTCCTCTCACTATTTGAATCGAGGTTGTGATGGCAGTTCGTCGACGCACTCGCAACCCTGTTTCAAGGCTATTTCGGGTCCTTTGGCGCAAAGCCCGGACCTTAAAAAGATTGGTCTTTCCACCAACATATGACCCATTTACCGCTGAATCAGCAGCAGGTGCGCAGGTTGCTTATTTCTTTGCAGATTCACCATCCAGAATTTACCAAATTGCGCAATGGTTACCGGTAATTGAAAAATCACCTGCCCATTTAAAACCTGTAATCATTACGCGAAGCATGGCAACAACCGAGGAGCTCAAAAAATTAACGACTGTTCCAATAATTCATGCTCGCACTTTTGATCTTCTAATGTCTTTATTAGAGCTTTCAAAATTTAAAGCAATAATTTATGTCAACAATTCGTATCAAAATTTTCAAACTCTCTCTTATCAAGCCGCTGTGCATATTCACGTGAACCATGGCGAGAGCGATAAAATATCGATGGTTAGTAATCAAGCAAAAGCATATGACCGAGTGTTTGTTGCCGGGCCTGCGGCTAAAGATAGATATCTGAAAGCAGTTGCCTGGATTGATCAAAACAAATTAATAACAGTTGGTCGGCCGCAATTAGATTTAGGTCAAACGCCAATTCCAGCAGAGCCAAAGTTAAAAACCATTACTTATGCCCCCACCTGGGAAGGTGAGGATGAAGCAAATAATTACACTTCAATGGATTTGTATGGCAAAAAAATTATCGATGCGGCTTTGAGCCAGAAAAATTGCCGCACTATTTATAAGCCTCACCCAAGAATTCTCACTTCTAAAGATCCAGAAGTAGTTGCTGCGCACAAATATATAATTTCAAAATTAAGTAAAGCACCTCACCAACTATTGCTCGAAGGCGATGTTATTGAGGTCCTTCTTGGCACAGATATATTAATTAGTGACATATCTAGCGTCACTCTTGATTATCTTTATTTAAAACCAAATGGAGCAATCTTTCTGTCAGATCGGCGCACAGATTCGGCCTCCCTTGAGTCTGAGTCGCCAGTTGCTTCTGCTGCGACAATAATTGACCTAAATAGCGTTAATAACCTTTCTACAGAACTAGAAATAACTTTGCAAAAAGATGAATTGTCCGCAAAACGAGCAGAGGTTTGTCGGTATTATTTCGGCGGAATAGCAGCTGGTGAGAGTTCAAAAACTTACTTCGCCGCAATTTTGAATTCGATAAACGAACATGAAATTGCTCTAAATGCATTAACACGTACGCGAAGATCTATTTAAGGAGAAAAGTGATCCGCCAAGTAATAATTCTTGCCGCTGGAATGGGAACCCGCCTTGGAAAACCATGGCCGAAACCACTTACTCCATTAAAAGATGGTCGAACGATTATGCAACAGCAAATGGAAAACATCACCAAAACTTTTGGTACGGATTCTCGAATTGGAGTTGTTGTCGGATTTAAATTAGAAATGATTATGGAAGCACATCCTCGTGCAACATATATTTACAACGAACTTTACGATCAAACCAACACCAGCAAAAGTCTTTGGCGAGCTTTAGTAGCAAGCCAAGACGGTGGAGTCCTTTGGATGAATGGCGATGTAGTTTTTGATCCTAAAGTTCTGGAAAGAGTTAAGCCTTTTATCGAGAAAGATCAATCCTTTATCTGTGTAAATACTTCTAAAACTGCGGAAGAGGAAGTTAAGTACACCGTTGATGCCGCTGGACATATTTTAGATTTATCTAAGAAGGTGCAAAATGCATTAGGCGAAGCAGTTGGAATTAATTTTGTTTCCGCAAAAGATAAAGATGCACTGATAAAGCGCTTAAATGAAGTGGATGACGGAGATTATTTTGAGCGTGGTATCGAAGTTGCTATTGAAAAAGATAAAGTGACTTTTATTCCTGTAGATATCTCTGATTTATTTGCTGTCGAAGTTGATTTTCCAGAAGATTTAATCAAAGCAAATGAAGGTTTTTAATTACTTCGTAATTTTGCATGGGAAGAATTGATCTCACTTATCTTTGATATTCCCATAAGTGCCATCGTGTTAGATATTTCAGCTTGCAAAATTTCGACAACCTTTTCTACACCGTTTTGACCATCAGCCATAATTCCGTACAAGTAAGCCCGGCCAATCAATACGGCTTTAGCACCAAATGCAATCGCGGCAACTACATCTTGGCCGGTCATAAAACCGCCATCTACGTAAATATCTAGCCTTCCACCAACTTTCTCGGCGACTTTTGGCAACAGTTCAATCATCACTGGGCCTTTATCTAATTGACGCCCACCATGATTTGAAAGCACAATTCCTTGGACGCCGATATCCGCTAACTTTTCGGCATCTGAAACAGATTGCACTCCTTTAATAATTATTGGGCCATCCCAAACAGTGCGCAGCCAACTTATATCTTCGAAATTAAGAGATGGGTCATAAATCTTTGCTGCTAATTGGGCTAAAGGTTCTTTATAACCCCGAAATGCCGCGAACTCAAGTGGTGCTGTGGTTAATAAATTCATCCACCAGTTTGGTTTAGTTGTCATATCTAAAAATGTTTTTAAACCGATTTTTGGGGGGACTGTTAAGCCATTGCGAATGTCGCGAGCGCGGACACCAGATACAGGGGTATCAACTGTCAACATCAAAACTTCAAAACCAGTGTCTTTTGCACGTTGAATAAAACCAAGACTGGCTTGACGATCTTTCATTAAATAAAATTGGTACCAGCGGCGAGCGCCTGGAACTGCGGCGGCCAAATCATCTGGTGCTGTTGTGCCCATAGTCGACAGGCAGTAAACAAGATTATTTTTCTCAGCTACTTCAGCTACAGCAGGTTCACCGGTGTGATGCATCATCCGTGTGTAACCAGTTGGAGCGAAAATAACTGGCATCGCAGTTTTTCTTCCGAAAATTTCAATACTTGTGTCTACATTTGAAATATCGCGCAAAACATTTGGTTGCAACTCAACTCGCAAAAACGCATTAGCAGTTCTTGCTAATGAAATTTCTTCGTGAGCGCCACCTTCAACATAGTCATAAACCGCCTTAGGGACCCGGGTTCGCGCAATCTTTTGCAGATCCCTTACCGTGACAACTTTTGACATCCGCGCTTTATGTCTACGCAAAGTTGGAAATCCCCAATTAATAAGCGGAAGCACAAAACGCGGACTTGGAAGTTGGCGCTTACTCTTCATGGCACTATCTAACCATCAGAGCGGGATATCTACTCAAATAATAAGTATTGTAAATATTTAAGGTGTAGCACCTGAGTCGGTATCGATATCTTCTTCGAACTCTTCAAACTCTCCAAACTCTTCAGTTGCAAATTCAACCGCTGGGAACCCTTGAGCTTCTGGTGAATCGTCGAGTGAATTAGCAAATATTCCAGCTTGCCAAAGTTGCGCTCCTTGGCCATTAATATTTCCAGGTTGATAAAAATCACTTACGCTACCTGTTGAGCCAGATGAATCAGTGTCATCAATAGATTCTTCGCTAAAAGAATCATCGGTGCTGATTGCCGATGCCAAATCTTCCGTAGCGGTTACCCAGGATGCGACTAGCGCCTCAAAATCTGCTGGGATTTCATTAGAGATAGTTCCATCTGGGCTAATGCTCTGGAAATTGACTCCATTTTCATCGATGGTCAACACCGTTTGCTCGCCCGTGGAAGAGACCGAAGAAACTGAAATTACGCCATCTTCAAAAGATAAAACACTTTCGATCTGGGTTCCATCGCTAAAGGTGGTGATCATTTCGCCCCCGCCAGAGTCATTGGCGATAAATTCGCGAGTTGACCCATCTGGGTAATTTGCCCGAATTGCCCCATTATCTGAAAAGCCGATCTTGGTATCACTCGGGATTTCATTTAACTCAAGGCCAGTTGCCGACATGCCGAAGGCCAATTTGACCACCGGGTCAGCAAAAAAATCCGGTGTCGCTGTGGGGCTCTGCAGATCTGCCATTGCCATTCTCCTAAGTCTCTGGAATGCCAGAAAGGCTAACTGTGGCCCTTCTGGACCGCAACATCCGAATCGAGCAATAAATCAGCAAAATCGGGTATCTACCGCTAAGTACTGCCCTTTGTTAGCCTTACAACCATGACTACACCTACTAATCCATCGCGCTCATACGGTTCATCTTCTGCTGGATCAACAAATGAAACAGCCAAAAAAGCTGGCGTACTAAATAAGTTGCGTTACAAGTTTTACAACACTTTGCAACGCGGACCTTTCGCATTAATTGGATGGCTCTTCCTTGGCTCTGCCGTTCTCAGCATTCCATTTACTATTTATTTAAATTTTGACCCAGATGGAATTGAAGGTGCTGGTAAAAAACCACTAGCTGACACAGCATTCGTTGCCTTATGGGGCGTTCTTGGTAAAGGTCAATTCCCAAGCAACATGTGGGAAGGCCGAGTCTTCGGACTTGGTTTAACAATTGCAAGCTTGCTAACTGGTGGTGCGATGTTCGCATTTATCACTGCAAGCACAAGCAAGAAAATTGCCGACCTTCGTAAAGGTAAAGGTCCTGTTGTTGAAAAAGATCACATCATGATTCTTGGTTGGGGACCTCAGGTTTACTCAATTTTGCAGCAACTAGATGTTGCAAATGAAAACAACCCAGGTGTTGCAATCATTGTTGCCCCAGTCCCTATTGACACAATGAATGAAGAACTTGAGTCTCGCGTTGGAAAATTGAAACATACAAAAATTGTTACGCGTTCTCTTGATCCTTCAAATCCTAAGATTTTATCTGACATGAATATTGCTGCAGCAAGAAGTGTTATTGTTTTAGCAAGCGCAAAAGGTGGCGTACCAAGTGCGGTTACCGGCGTTCTTGCAGTACTTGCAAATCTTCCAGTTGATGCAAAAACTGTAGTTGTTGCTGACATCAATGATCTCTCAGCTTCTGATGCGCTAATGCGTTCAACTGCAGGACGTGTTGTCACTGTGCAAACTCAACAATTAATTGCACAAGTAACTGCGCACGCATGTCGTCAACCAGGTCTTGCAGCAATCTATTTAGATCTTCTTGATTTTGAAGGAAATGAGATTTATTACTCTCCTGCAGGGCTTTCAGCCGGTCACATGTTTGGCGAAGCGCTGCTAGGTTATTCAGGTGCATCACTAATTGGTATTCGTCGTGCTGATGGAACTGTGATGCTTGCACCACCGATGAACACAGTCATAAGCAATGATGATTTTGTAATTGTGATTGCCGAAGATGATGACCGAATTGTTTGGAGCGCTCCTCATCCGGAATTTGATTCAGTAACTGCAAAAATTGCAGTTGGTGCTGCACCAAAACTTCCACCAATTCAAACCTTGGTTCTTGGTTGGAACCCAATGGGCCGCGAAGTCCTAAAAGAAATTAGTGATTTTGCTACTGCTGGTTCTGCAACTTTAATTCTTGCGCAGACATCAAAAGTTACTGCAGATGATTTGAAAGATCTTGGCTCAGAAAACATGCAAGTTGTTACTAAACCAAGTGATGGTGGATACAACGACATCGCTGAAGCACTTCCCGGTACCCAATTTGATCAAGTAATTATTTTTGGTTACCGCGGAAAGACTTCTGCCTCAGAAGCAGATGCTGCTTCTTTACTTTCACTTCTATCGGTTCATTCACTCAAGCAATCTGGCGCATTCGGTGCAGGACGTGCTCGCATCATCGCTGAAATTCTTGATAGCAATAACGTAGAGCTTGCTCGAGTCGTTGCAGTTGAAGATTTAGTAGTGAGTGATCGCCTTGCAAGTTTGATGATGACTCAACTTTCGCAATCACCACACCTGTCCCAAATCTTTAACCAACTATTTGGACCCGGTGGTGTTTATCTAAATGCAAAACCAATTGGATATTACTTACCTGAAGGTCAAGCAACATTTGCGCAATTAGTTGCAGCTGGTCGTGCACGCGGTGAAGTTGTAATTGGATACCGCGATAATGAAGCAGATGTCGGATTAACTAGTGGTATTTATTTGAACCCTGCGAAGGATTCTTCATTCATTGCAAAAGCCACTGACCAAGCAATTGTGATCGGACCAGTCGAGTAAAAATCTGAGAAAAAACTCCCCGACCTTTCATAGGGAAATCCCTATTTGGCCCCTGCGGGGGTCAGGCCGAAAGAGAGTAACCTTTACCCAAGATGCTCCCGCCTTGGAGGAAGTTATGAAGCGCTTTACAGCCGCCTCCTCACTCCTTCTTGCGCTCTCACTCATATTTACCGGCCTAATAGGCATAGCAGCGCCCAGCGCCCAAGCAAACATCCAATGTAACGATGGAACTGGCCAACTCTCTTGTGAGAAAAACGGCGGACCAGCACCTACCGTTCCACCACCCGTTTCAACCCAGACGTGTTGGAATGGTGCGGTAATACCCGTTACTAGCGCCTGCCCTGCTGCACCTGCAGCCCCGGCAACCGAGACTTGTTGGAATGGGGCAGTTTTACCAATAAATACTTGCCCAGCCCTTCCCACCACCACGACCACGACGCCGACTGCTCCAACCGCACCGGTTGGCGGCTGTGGAGTAAATGCTTACTGGACTGGAAGCGCCTGCGTTACCAACCCTACGACCACTACTCCAACAGCTCCAAGCCCTCCGCCGGGTGGCTGCGGGCCAAATACTGCTTGGAATGGAACTTTCTGCGCCCCCACAACCACTACTCCAACATTTAATCCAAGCCCTCCGCCGGGTGGCTGCGGGCCAACTCAAGGTTGGAATGGATTCTCCTGCGAAACCCCGACCACTAACACCTCGGTTTCAACTTCGCCTTGCCAGTTTGCCCAACAAGTACGAGATGCAACTGGCGCCTGTAACTTTCCACCTGGAATAACCGCCTCAAATACCACCTGTAGCACAACTCAAGTTTTAATTGGTGGCGTATGCATTAGCAATAATTCTTTGCCAACTTGTACTGCTACGCAATCAACAAATTGTGTGCCTGACTCAAATAGCAACACGCAATTCAACTGCCCTGTAAACGGTCAAGTACGAGATGCAAGTGGGTCTTGTTACTTTCCAACTACTACAACCACAACAACCACTGGTGGCAGTTGTGTTCCGAGCGACTGGGTAAGAACAGCAAGTGGAGCTTGCATCGCCCCGATCGTGGGTACTACTTCAGGTTCTGGAACGACGACTACGAAAATTCAATGTACCGACGGAACGAGTCAATCTTCTTGTGAGAAAAACGGTGGTCCAGCACCTGCAGTTCGCACATGCTCAGACGGTTTGATCTTGCCAGTCAGTAGCGCCTGTGCCTCCGCCCCTACAACAACAACGACCACCTGTAGCACAACTCAAGTTTTAATTGGTGGCGTATGTGTTAGCAATAAATCTTTGCCAACTTGTACTGCCACCCAGTCAACAAATTGTGTGCCTGACTCAAATAGCAGCACTCAATTCAATTGCCCAGTAAACGGTCAAATACGAGATGCAGGTGGGAATTGTTCCTTGGATCCGTCTACAAACACAACTTCTACAAATAAATATGATTGCAGTACGGCGGCGTTAAGAAATCTTGATGTTTGTGGTGGAAGTATAAAAGCTAATCTCCCAACATGCTCTTCAAATCAACGTCTTGAAGGATTAAACTGTGTTTCAAACACCAGCACAACTGGGGTTTTTGCTCAATCAGCAAACATTAAATGCTCCGATGGAACCTTCCGCAATACAGCAATAGAGTGTGAACAAAGCGTTGGTGGTAAATCAACTGTTGCGATTACCTGTCCATCAAATCAAGTTGTTTCACCATCTGGTGCTTATTGCATCTATCCAACAACAACTGGCACCGCTCAAGGAACATATCGATCTGAATGCGCAGTAACTCCATTACCTGCAAGTTGTTTAGTGGGTGCCCCAACCACTTTTGAGGGCGCAACTCAAATGGCCCAG
>CAEZUJ010000004.1_pt1 | contig 44191 bp, 41 predicted proteins | sample 7264451 | NCBI WGS metagenome assembly CAEZUJ01 (sample SAMEA6813828, study PRJEB35770) | uncultured Actinomycetes bacterium | biome: Freshwater; feature: Freshwater reservoir; material: water | place: Czech Republic | collected 2016-04-20 | depth 0.5m m
AACCAACTTTTTAACTCTGCCAAAGTGTCATCGGTAAAAAGTGAGTTTGTGTCATTTAATACCGAAGTCAGAGCCAAATCTCCATTCATCGGCGCGAAATAAGAAGAGCCATATCTTGGAACTTTGGAGTATCGAGCTTTCAAATCTTCGGGCAGCGAGACTGTATCGACCCAACCAAATACTGTAGGTACCTTAATTGGCTTGGCCATAACAGAAAAATTCATCAATCCGTCTTTAATCTCACTGGTGATTTCAGGAGTGCTAAACCTTCCATGCCACCAACCTGTGAGTTGATTTTTAAATTTCGCGCTAAAACCAAACGATACATCTGCAGGAAAAGTTTGAACGGTAAGGCATTTTGTTGTGGTAGCAAATTGGCAGGCAGGATCAATGCTATTTCCATTAATCATGTTGTAAGAGGTATAGGTCGGCAAATCTATTGAGATTTTGCTCGGAGAAAAATTCCCTGTAGTTATTGCGACCGGAAAAATCCCTGCCCTGGTTCGCCCAATCACGAAAACTGAGCCATTTCCGCTACCTTGCATTTCAACTTTTAACATGTATTTATCGCCGCCAGCATGAGGGGCTTCAGGTATTGAAAAAATTAATGGTGGTCCACCTGTTGGTAATCCCTTTGTTGAATCACCAGCGAAATCATAAATTAATGAACTTTCAATTGGTCCTTCATAATTTACTTTCAACTCTTTGCCCGCGGCGTTTCGAGCCGACATTCCAGTTACGCATTCACTTGTAATTTTCTCACTGCAAAGTTGCAAGTTCGCACTCATTTGTTGAACTACTGCTTTTGCACAAAGTGGGTCAGAAAAAGATTTACAAGCGGTAACGCTTTCCACCTTATCTTTACTGCCATCTAGTGAAATAAAATAAGACGAAAATCGTAATAGCTCTAAAGATTGCTGAACTAAAATTCCATATTGACCAGGTTTTGAAGGTGCGGTGCGCTTCCATTGTTCATCAATTGGTTTAGTCACTTCGCCTAATGCCGGAGTTTGCAATGAAATTAGCAGGCTGGCCGTAAGTAAGGTGATGGCTACTTTTTTCAGGCTCACCACCGGGCACCTCATTACTGCAGCAGAATGGCTACGTAGTTCATAAGGATACTTGAATTATGCGGTTGGGCTGATGGCAAATGGAAAATTGGAACTTAAGTGAATAGAACTAGGAATCTCAGATCTCCTCAAATCCGACCTTTAAGTAACCCAATATGTGTAAAAAAGGTTGATTTTTGATTTCGCATTGCGAGGCACCAAGCCTGCGTTTACCCTTAGGGCTTATTGATTGATCATTAAGGAGCCCAAGTGAAATATAAATCAGTAAAGGGTTTACTCACAAATGATGAGTCACTCATCCCTGCTACTTTTATCGATAAACTTGAAGATATTTTGCATGGTTTTCTTGGAATAGTTTTATTTGTTATTTCAGTCTTGGCTGCGGGTTATTCCTTGCTGCGCTTGATTGAAACTCGACCATTTTTCCCAGTCGGAATGATTCAAGCAATTAATGACATTCTTTTTGTGGTAATTATTCTAGAGCTGATGCGAACTGTAATCGTGCGATTTACTGATGGAATTTTTCAACTGGATAACTTCTTAATTATTGGCGTAATCGCAGCAGTCCGACATATCCTCACGGTCGGAGCATCTCTTACCATGGAAAAAGAGAAGACAACTGAGTTTTTTAATCGCGCGCTAATTGAAATGGGCGTCAATACTGGTATCGTCTTAACGCTGGTCTTTGCACTATTTTTATCTCGTGCGGCACGCGCAAGAAGCGCTGCAAAGTAGCGTTAAATATTTAACCGCATACTTAGGAACTCTTGCTGGTGGCTCGAGGAAGCGTGCGCAAATCTTTATTTTTTAGGGTTTGAAAATGCGGGTCCTAAAATCGAGGCGATGTCCAAGACATTTAATCCAATTAACTCGGCCATGGCATTTCGTGCTTTGCTAGCCTGTCGATTGCAAATCGCATTCGCGACTTTTTCATGCTCCTCAATTCTTCTTCCATGTCCTATCCCCACGGTTACTTCCACACTTAGCCGCAATACTGATTCAATTGCGACCCCAATCTGAACCAATATGTCGTTGTGGGTAGATTGCATAATTGTTCTGTGGAATTTCAGGTCTACTTCAATAAAAGCAAGTTCATCATCTTTCGCGTAATTCAATTCTCTAGTAAGTGCAGCAATAAGTTGGAGCTCGGGGTCGCTGGCTCGTTCGGCAGCGAGTGCACAGGCTGCTGGCTCAATCATGGATCGAAGGTCCGTCAGATCTCGTAAAAATTTTGGATCAAAATCTTGCCCAATTCTCCAAAATAGAATTTCTGGATCTAGAAGTTGCCACATGGAACTCGGCAGTACCTGTGTTCCACGTTTAGGGCGGGTTTCAACCAACCCTTTGGCCGCCAACACCCGAATGGCCTCTCGGATAACGCCTCGCCCGACGTCAAGTTTTTCAACAAACTCTTCCTCGAAGGGCAGGATCTCCCCGACGGCATATTTGCCGTTAACGATGTCGCGGCCGATGAGGGCTACCACCGCAGCATGGTTTAGCCGAGCGGGGGTAATGGAAGTTTCAGTGCTCACTCGGACTCCATTTCTATTGATTCATAGCAGGGCAGCGCGGCTATAAAATATCTGTGGGCTAAATAACTTGTCGGATGTTATCAGTTGTGCACTGACCTGTGCTGATGGAGTTTTAGCGGCTGATTGCTCACTTTTACGCCTATCGATCGCCCATGGGGAAAACGAATAATTAATTAGTCGTACATATTGACATTGGGGTTGGTTTCCGCTTTTCTTACCACGCGAGCAAAAATAATCTTTGTCCGCGGATAAAACCGGATAAAACTCAATAAAAAATGTTTCACTCGGACGCGTGCCTGCCGCCCGTTTAAATATAGAGATTAGGGGTATTTAGGTGAAGAAAACTTCGAAAGGTGCCGTGCTCTCGACGTTAGTTGCGCTAACTATGATCGGCAGCACCGTTGTAGCACCAGCATCATATTCCGCAACAAAACCCGCTTGGCCATCTCAGACTGCCAAACTGAAGGGCGTCACTCTTACGATGTGGTGCGCAGCCGCGTCTTTGGCAATTCCGAAGTCAGTGATTTCTAGCTTCGAGAGAGCTACTGGGGCAAAGATTAAAGTTGTCACAATTCCAGATCCATACGAATCTCCAGTGCTAGCCAAGATCGCAACTGGTGACAAACCAGATGTCGCCTTCTGGGCGCCAACAGTATCTGGGCTCACCAGCATTAACGCGAAAGCTAACTTGCTCCCGCTAAATGATGCCCCTTGGATCAGTTCGGTAGATCCTGCGCTTCGGGATGTATTTGGCCTGCTTGGGAAAACTCGTTACGCCGCTTTGATCGGTACACCGAACCTAGTTGGCATGTTCTACAACAAGGAAGCCTTTGCTAAAGCTGGTATCACTACTCTCCCAAAGAACTTTACAGAGATGACTGCTGCTGGAGTTAAGTTGAAGGCCGCAGGCATTACTCCGTTTTACGACGCTGCCAAGGATGCTTGGCCAACTCAATTCATGGTGCAGAGCTTGCTCGGAGATGCTGCAAAATCAGGTTGGTACCAAAAGTTGAACTCACGTGAAGCCAAGTTCACGGACCCGACCTTCATCAATGCAGTGACTACTTATAAATCTCTTATCGATCAAGGTTTATATAACTCTGATATCAAAAGTGGCACTTTTGCAGCCCAGACGACAGCGCTATTAAAGGGTGATGTAGCGATGGTCAATCAGGGAAGCTTCTTAGGTCCAGCACTTTTGGCAGAAGCTGGTAACGACGCGGCCATTCTCGACGCAAAGATTGGCTATTTCGGTATTTCTCCTACTAGCAATTTGACGTTGTCGCTTCCCGGCCAAACCGATGCGATAGTCGCATTCAAAACCGGTAACGCCAAACGTGAAGCTGCCACTAAGCAATTCCTTGCATACTGGATGGGCAAAGGCTACGCAGCCTTCCTCGATGACCGGAGCTACATCTCACTTCAACCAAAAGTTGCTTCGCCATCTACGGTTCCAAAACTCTTTATTCAGGTCGCCAGCGGATTGAAAAATTCCGTGGGTGCAATCCAGTCGCAGGCCCTTGCGACTCCTGACATTCACGTCTATCTCAGCAACATGATCAACGGAACGATGACCGTTCAAGAAGTTGCACAAGCTATGCAGACGCAATTCGAGCAATTGGCAAAGGCCCAAGGCGCGAAAGGCTTCTAGGTAAGCGTTAGGTGGGCTTTATAAGAGTTATTCTTATGAAGCCCACTTAACTATCTCGAATACGGCCAAGCATTACAATTTTCAGGGGACGATCAAATGAATGCCGGTGCCAAAGTTAAATTACTTCTGAAAAGACCTCGAATCAACGCGGCGGCTAAAGCGCACTCAACTCATCCAATCTGGTTTATTGTTCCTGCTTTTTTCTTTTTAATAATTTTCTTCATTGTGCCAACGGTTTTAAATTTCGTCTACTCGTTCACCGACTGGTCAAGTTTTAAAACAGAAGTTAATTTTTCAGGGTTTAGTAATTTCACTCAATTGTTTTCAAGTGGCAATCTCGTGGCAGACTTGCGCATCACAATTCTTTACGCAGTTCTGGTCGCAGTTTTTCAGAATCTTTTCGGGTTTGCTCTCGCACTTTTACTCGAACGAGATACGCTCCTAAACCGAATTGCTAGGGCAGCTTTTTTTATTCCGGTCATCATGTCGGCTTTAGCAGTCGGTTATGTTTTTCAAGCAGTACTAGAACCAAAGGGCCCCGTGAACTCGCTTTTCAGTTTTATTTTGGGTCGACCTGTTGAAATCCCATGGTTATATGACACCTCATGGACAATTGTCGTTGTCTCTGTAATTCACGCCTGGAAATGGATGGGTTTGGCGATGCTGATTTTTCTCGCCGGCCTAAAGACCATCGATGGTGAAGTACTAGAAGCAGCACGCATCGATGGTGCCTCCTGGTTTCAAACGCTTCGCACGATTCGGTTTCCACTCCTCGCGCCGGCGATAACTTTTAACGTCGCAACTTCGTTGCTTGGTTCAATGAATAGTTTTGACATCGTTCAAGCAACAACTCAGGGCGGCCCCGGTGGAACAACGGAGCTGCTTAACATCTATATCGTTAGAGCTTTTGGTCAAGGACTATTCGCGCAAGCAACGGCAATGAGTTTGGTTCTCCTCATCATGGTGATGGTCTTGGCATTTCCACTCATTTGGTCTCTACGCAAGAGAGAACAAATCCTGTGATAAAAAATTCTGAAGCTTCGGTCTAGCTGATGCTAATCAACGCACTACAACGCCCATCGCGAATCTTCCAGCCACTCGCAGTTCTGCTCACTATGATTTTTTCGCTTGGTGTGCCGTTTTGGGTCATCATTGTCACGGCTGGTAAATCAGCAGTTGAAGCGCGGCAACCTAACCTGGCGCTACCAAGCCAGTGGGAGTTTGGCAAAAATATTTCCACCACATTTAGCGAAGGCAATATGGGTGTCGCTTCGCTTGGAAGTCTTCTCCTATTAATTCCATCTGTCTTCGGAGTTCTGCTGCTTGGAGCCATGGCATCTTGGGTATTAGCGCGGCGGAAAACCCGTGGCCTTTCGATCGCGTACACGATCGGCATCAGTGGCGTGATTGTTCCGCCCGCCATCGTCCCGATTGTGCTCTTGCTAAAACAGATCGGCCTGCAAGGTACTCCGCTCGGATTAATCGGCGTCTACATCGGTATGTATATGTCCACCGTAATTTTTTTCATCACGGGATTTATTCGAACGATTCCCATAGAACTTGAGGAGGCGGCTCGCGTAGACGGCGCGAATCCGATGAGAGTCTTCTTTCGAATCATCTTTCCTCTACTCGGGCCAGTCATTGCGACCGCGACAATTCTGGTTTCATTGTTTATCTGGAACGACGTTTTCTACGCACTATTTGTTGTTGGCGGACGTCTCGATACGTTGCCATTGAACTTATATCAAGTCGCAAGTTCCGGGCTGTACCTACAGAATTGGAATTTAATCTTTTCTTATATTCTTCTCATGACGCTTCCGATGCTGCTCGTCTTCATTTTCGCGCAACGTCGAATTATTTCAGGTGTTACAAGTGGAGCAGTCAAGTAATTCACATCGCAGAAGAGTTAACCCATCACCGTCCCACTACTTTCAGAGTTAAATTGGCGCTTACGCGAAAAAACTCCCATGTTGATCTCATTTCCCGTATGTCCACAGCGCACCCGCACCGGCTCAACATCATGTTTTCGACCCGCTTCAACTTCTGAGATCAGTTGGCACATAATCTTGCCCACCATAGGAGCATTCTTAAATTGATTTCCGCTTGTTCCAATCGCTACATAAAAACCATCAAGATCAGTTTGATCATAAATTGGAGTCCAATCAGAGGCGACGTCATAGACTCCAACAATTCCTAATGGTGTATTAGGAATCTGCAACGCTGGCAGACGTCGTGCGGCTCTTGTAACTTGAGCTTCGAATCTTTCTTGCGTTCTATTCATATTTACTTTATCAACGTTATCGACCCATTCAAGTGGATCACACTCAGGTTCAGTGCCACCAACTAATAGGCCACCATTAGGCGTACCTCGCATATAGATCCCTAAATCTAGATCTCCCATGATGGGGCCAGGTAAGAGATTCAACGGTGCATTTACTTGATGAACCTCCTGTCGCATCGGTCTCACACTGATGGTGAACTCACTGCCAACCCCAGCCATTTTGTTGATCTCACTCGACCACGGCCCACAGGCATTCACCACAACGTCAGCTGTGATCTTCTCTGATCCGTTAATTTCCACACCAATAATTCGATTTCCTTTTTGCATTACTTTTGTCACAACAGATTTAAATCTAAATTGTGCTCCATGGGAACGAGCAGCGTCCGCTAAATTTTCTGCTGCTAAAAGCGGGTCATTTACATAACCACCTTGTGGTGTAAAGAGAGCACCTAAAGAATCAGTGGAATCTTCCCAGAAACCTTCATCGCTAATAGATTTAGGCGGGCCGTACTTTCCTGGATCCAAATGTGGGAGCTTCATCGCTAAGGTTTCTTTATCCCATAATTCAAAAGGGATTTTAGCCTTGTTGTATAAATCAGCAATTCTTTCTTTTGCAATCTCTGGTGCATCTAGCATGAGAACACCCACGTCAATAAGTTGTGAATATGAAGTTAATTCAACCCCTAAATGCTCACGCCAATTTTTCCAGCAGTGATAAGACTCCCAGGCCAATGCAATTGAATCTAAAGTTGAGTAGTTAAACCGAATAATCGCACTAGATGCACTTGTGGATCCTTGACCTGCGCCTGCACCTTTATCAATGACGATGACATCATCACCATTACGAGAAAGTTCTAAGGCAATGGATGATCCAATTACTCCAGCACCAATAACGATTGCTTTGCTCACTTATCAACAATAACGCGGAAGTTAAAAGTTGAATCTGGTGGCGGGTGAAGGATTTGAACCTTCGAAGGCAGAGCCGGGGGATTTACAGTCCCCTCCCATTGGCCGCTCGGGCAACCCGCCAGGGGATGAGAGCGGGCCAAGATTACCACCGCTGTGAGCGTCGAAAATCCCCTTTAGAAACCCCTATTGGCATCTACCGACGCGGCCGTATCGTGTACCACTAAATAACTAGGGGGCACAAATAATGATTAGAAAAGCGTTCATGATGCGACTTCAACCCGGCGGACTTGCGATGTACAAAAAATATCATGACGAAGTTTGGCCGGAATTAGTTGCTGAAATTGAACGGCAAGGTATTGCGAAGATAACTATTTTCGAAAATGATCCAATTCTTTTTATGTACTCAGAAATTAATGATCTCGAGTCATGGAATCGTTTATGGCACTCGGAGATTCATGAAAAGTGGGGCGAAATCATGAATCCTTATATGGAGTTTAATTCTGAAGGATTAGTCGATGCCAAAGAGGTGCGTGAGATTTTCCACTTACAAACTAAAGCTTGATAAGTAAGTGCTAGAACCGTGACCGGATCTCCCAAAGATCAGCAAAAGTTGGAGCAAATAGTGTTGCTGCTAAATAACCAGCACCACTAGAGCCGCCAGTTCCGACCTTATGACCGATTGTGCGTTCGACCATCTTCACATGTCGATATCTCCACTCTTGCAGTCCTTCGTCGATGTCTACCAAACGTTCACAAATCATTGATGCCTCTGGATCACTGCGATGAATCTCTAGCAACACTTCTTGCACTTCTTGATTTGATTGATACTGGAGTTTGTAATCTCGTTCTAAAACATCAACTGGAATCTTAGGAGATCTGGTACTTATGTATTTCAAAGTTGAATCCCAGAGAGAAGGAGAAGACATAATCTTGGTAACTTTTGCTTGTGATTCAGGTGAAAGATGGGAAGCAGCTTTCATATCCCGTCTACCCAGCATCGCTTCTAACTGCCTAAATTGCGCGGATTGAAAACCACTCGCCGATTCAAGTCGACCTCTAAAGGAATTAAATTGCAACGGGGTCATGGTTTCTAAAATATCTATTTGGGCTACGCAAATTTTTAATATTGTTCTAATTCTGCCTAATAGTGAAAGCGAATAAAAAGTATCTCCCGATTCTAAAGTACTTTGAACTTTAGTGATCTCGTGCAAAATCTGTTTAAACCATAACTCGTATGTTTGATGAATGGTGATAAATAAGAGCTCATCATGTTCTGGGCCTTCAGACAGTGGTCGTTGCAAATTAAGCAACTCATCTATCGCCAGATATTTTGAATAGGTCAGTGCTGATTGATGATCGCTCATGTTTTTCCCACTTCCGATATTAACTCTTTTATTTCTGGATAATCTCCCTCACGCGCTAATATTTTCTCTAAATCTTTAATCGCCATAGCTTTCTTTCCCATTGCCTGATAACACTTAGCCCTTTCGACTAAGGCCCGATTTAGCACCTCTTCACTAAGTGAACGTTTCGCAATAACAGTTTTAAAAACTTCAACAGCCGCGTCATGAAAACCTTGTAGGGTGAAAGTAATCCCTCGGAATATCTGAAGCATTCCAGAAGTATCACTTTCAACTTCAATGTCTTCAGTTGCAGAAATTACTTCATCATATAATTTCAAATCAATGTTTAACTCTGCCAAAGAAATTGCAGTGAAAGGAGTTGGCGTTAAAGATTTAACCACTTCCTTGGCTTCTTTAACTTTTCCAGTTCCTTGTAATACTTCTGAATACAGAAGCCCTAGTGCTGTTAGATTAAAAGGGTATGGGCTTGAAATCCCTCGAGTTAGTTGTACTTGCGGATACATCCGTGAGAAATACTTATCTGCAATGTAATTTTCAAATAATTCTTTACGTTTTTCCCACAGTTGGGTCATCCAAAGCTCACCATCAGTAACAGATTCATCATTTCTCATAGCGTGAATTGCGGCGATAGCTAAGCATGGCAGTTCAAGTAAAGGGAATTCCCGAGCGAGTAATTGGGTCTGTCTAATAACTTTCTTATCTGGCCACTTATTTTCTTCATCAAATGCTGCAAGCAAAAACTTGTGGAAGGCACGCTCTCTCTTTGTTGCAATCAATCCAGGTGTTGGAGCAGGAGTTTGCGCTGCACTGGCAACCTCTGCCGTTTGAGCTTGTTTGTTCCTTCGCTGCGATTTAGTACCCCTAAGTGAGGTCTGTTCAACGCTATACAAACCAGTTCCAGGCAATCCAACAGAGGAATAAACCTGCCCTTTTGTGTTGACAGAGACTCGAGCACCTGGCACACCAACTGATAATCCCAAAGCACTTTTACTGAAATTCAAGCGAACTCCAGGAATCAATTGCATCGAGCGCCTAAATCGTAAAGACATGATTTAACTTTATCCCTAATTTTTAGGAAAAAGTAAAAATAAAAGATGGCTCCACCTGTTAAAGGGGGAGCCATCTCGCTTAACGAACCCTGGCGGGAATCGAACCCGCTGCCGTAGCGTCGTCGCACGCTCTGCTCTATCCGGTGAGCTACAGGGGCCCACCAGAAAGGTAAAATTAAATGTGATATATTTTAACTGCGTCGTCGCAAACGCTGCTCTTGTTTGAAATGAGCAAATTAATTAACCTCCGTTAAGTTATTTAACGGAGGTTAATTAATTTACCTGAATTTTATGTTACGCGCGTTTCTTGTTGATCAATTTTTTCATAATCTTTTCGAATAACACTATCTTTAATTCTTTCAAAACCTTCGAAAACTTCAAGGTAAGAAGTTGGTAAGGGCGAAATAGCTAAGCGAATCTGATTTGGTACTCGATAATCAGGAATTACATTTGCATATTTGCGTAATGCAACACTAATTCGCTTTGCTTCTGCGTGCCAGAGTGAAATATGTCCTCCCCGTTCAATCGCTACCCGTGAAGTACGCAGTTCAAACCCAAGCTCAGCTAACCATTGATCGTAAAGTCCAATCATGAACTCAGTTCCAATCGCTGCTTTCTTACCGATTTCACTGATCTTTGCTTCTGCAATCATTTCAAATGCAGTGTTTACGCATCTCAAGCCAATTATTGAGGGACTGGCGATCTGAAACCTGCGCATCTGATCCGTAGGTTCGAAGGTATCTCCCATTTCAAATTGATCAGCTTGTGCAAACCATCCTTGAATAGGAACCCGCAACTGGTTTTGAATAGATTTGCGAACATAAAGCCAGGCAGGTGAGCCCGGTCCAGAGTTTCCATATTTATACGTACAGCCAACAGCAAGATCTACTCCATTTACATCAAAATCTAAATCAATAGCACCAACTGCATGACTTGCATCCCAAACTAATAGAGCCCCGTGTGCTCGTACCAAATCAGTTAATGCTTTGATCTCTGACCGAGCACCAGATCGATATTGAATTACCTCTAAAGATACAAGTGCCACATCTTCATTTAAATAACGCTCCAAAATCTGTGGAGTGACCCGTTCATTTTTAATATCATCTGTACTTTCATTATCAATCATCACTAAATTCATATCATGTGCGTCTGCAAGCCCTTGCAAGATGTATCTATCCGTTGGGAAATTTGCTAAATCGGTAATTATGGTTTTTCGATCAGGTCGCGCTTTGATTGCCGCGGCACATAATTGATAGAAATTCACTGATGTTGTGTCGCAGGCGAGAACTTGTCCTGCGCCGGCTCCGAGGGCGGCTCTCCCGATTAAATCCCCCGTGATTTGTGCTTCATCTATCCAATGCGCCCAACCGTCTACTACTTCAGATCCCCACTCATTTTTAAGATAGGTATTTACAACCTCTACCGTTTTTAATGGCAACCTACCAAGTGAGTTTCCATCTAAATATGAAATCTCTTTATCCGGAAAATAGAAGCGCTCTCGGTACTTTGCCAATGGATCCTTTTTATCTAGCTCCAAAGCATCATCGCGAGTCAGAGTCATAGGACAAGGGTATGGCAAAATTTACTTTTTGAGTGACTTTTATTGAGTATTCTTTGCTTCTCTTAAAAATTAAGAGTAATATTAAATGCATAATTATATTTAAATGTATTTAAAAGAAGTGTAATTGCTCTTTACTTCAATTTTACGACATGTTCTAACTTAGTATCGAAAGGCAGAAAATGGCAGATTTTAGTTTTGATATCGTCTCTAAAGTTGATTACATGGAACTTGATAATGCTTTGAATCAAGCAGATCGTGAATTAACCACTCGATTTGATTTTAAAAATACTGGAGTTAAAATCGAAAAAGATGGCGAAAAGATTTTAATCGAAGCCCAAACAGAAGAGCGGGCAAAAGCAGCTCTTGATGTTTTCAAGGATAAGTTGATTAAACGTGGTGTTTCTCAAAAACATATTGATCCAGGTCTTCCATTTTTATCTGGCAAGATCTACAAGATTGTGGTTCCAATCAAAGAAGGAATATCGCAGGAACATGCTAAGAAACTTGCGAAAGCATTACGCGACGATGGTCCTAAAACTATTAAGACTCAGATCCAAGGTGATGAACTGCGGGTAAGTTCAAAAAGTAAAGATGATCTGCAGGAAGCGATTGCTTTTGTTAAAGCCCAAGATCTAGATTTCGCTCCTCAATTTACGAACTTCCGTTAATCACTTGACTAGATACCGCACTGGGCTGGTTTATGGTGTAGCTGCATATGTAATTTGGGGATTGCTACCTCTTTATTGGGGCGCTTTGGGCGAGACTCGAGCCTTTGAAATCATCTCTCACCGAGCGGTCTGGTCGCTACTGGTTTGTTTTATTGCACTTGCTTTTCGCAAAGAGTTCCGCAGTGCATTCAAAGCGTTAAAAAATCCACGAACACTGGCTTTGCTTGCGCTAACTTCTGGCCTGCTATCTGCTAACTGGGCGATTTATATCTGGTCTGTGACTGTCAATCGCGTTGTGGAAGCATCGCTTGGTTATTACATCACCCCATTAGTAAACGTAGCCTTTGGCGTATTTATGTTGCGCGAAAAGATGCGCCCACTTCAATGGGCTGCTGTTTCAGTGGCCGCGATCGGTGTCGCAGCCCTTACCTTTGATTTTGGACATTTGCCGTGGATCGCAATTGGTTTAGCGGTTTCCTGGGGACTTTATAGTGTCATCAAAAAATCATTGCCGGTTACTGCACTTCAAGGATTAACCGTAGAAACTTTGATTGCGATGTTCCCTACGCTTACATATCTATCGATGTTACAAGTGAATGGTGATGCTGCCTTTGGAAATTCTTTATGGCTCTCATTAGGTTTGGCTGGGGCCGGCATTATGACCGTTGCTCCCCTACTCTTTTTTAATGGCTCAACAGTGCGCTTACCGTTATCTGTTGTTGGGTTATTGCAATACATCACACCAACAATCATGTTCATAATTGGCGTCACGGTAAATGGAGAAGCGATGCCTTTGGCACGCTGGATTGGATTTTTCGCAATTTGGGTTGCGTTAATATTTTTAGGTAGCGACTTATGGAAATCAGGAAGAGCGAGTAACCAAGGAATCGCACAAAGTTAAAAATGCTGAAGTGGTTTCATTTACTGGTAAAGATGAAAGTAATTTTCGAGAATTTTCCGCATATTGCAACGTAATAGTGCGTGCTTCATCTAGCGCAGGATGAGATCTGAGCGCGTTTAGTACTTCTGCAACTTCATGCTCATCTGAAATCGGAGCGGCCAATGAGGTAAGCAACGTTTGATCTTCTGGGCGATTGGCTTTTTGAACTAGCAAAGTCACTAATGTCGGTACGCCTTCGCGCAGATCAGTTCCTGGTGTTTTGCCAGATTCATTTGTTTGACTGGCAATATCAATAACATCATCAGCGAGTTGGAAAGCTAGGCCGATCTCTTCTCCGAAGGTGGTAAGCGCTTCAACTATTTGCGGAGCAGCACCAGATAACAAAGCCCCAAATCGAATGCTAGTTCCGAATAGCGAACCAGTTTTATCGGCAATCACCGAAATGTAATGCTCCAATGGATCCGCACCATTTTGTGGACCTTGAGTCTCTCTTATCTGCCCGATAACTAATCGTTCAAAAGTTCGCGCTTGAAGTCGAACCGCTTCGGGGCCTAAATCGGCTAATAGATCAGAGGCTTTTGCAAAGAGGTAATCACCAGTCAAGATTGCGACAGCGTTCCCCCAGCGTTCATTGGCGCTTTCAACCCCACGACGCAATGGCGCTTCATCCATAACATCATCATGGTAAAGCGTTGCAAGGTGAGTTAATTCGCAAACTACCGCTGCTTCAATTACTTGACGTTCGCCAGTATTTCCATAATTAGCAGCGAGCAAAGTCAGTACAGGACGCAATCGCTTGCCACCCGCAACAATTAAATGACGGGATGTTTCATTTACAAATGGATATTTTCCTTCAACGTGAGCAAAAAGTAATTTTTCTACCAGATCTAAACGTCTGGTCAGATCTTGCTCAATCTCAGGAGCTAGATCTGGAAGCGTTGCCATTTGCTAACCGGCAAAAAATGCAAGGGAATTTATCGCTGAGATAACGGGTTGTGGGTAAATACCCATAACCAAAGTAGCAACCGCACAGATTGCAATCGTTGCAGCAGTCATCGCAGATGGAATTACCACCGAAGTGCCATCTTCAACAGGATCGCTAAAGTACATCATTACAATGATACGGATATAAAAGAAGGCTGCAATTGCACTAGCAAGCACGCCGGCAACAACTACTGAGATATTTCCACTCTTATACGCGGCAGTGAAAATTGCAAACTTTCCCACGAAACCGCTTGTGAGTGGAATTCCAGCAAGTCCTAGTAAAAATAGGGTGAAAGTTCCAGCCACTAGTGGTGAACGCTTTCCTAACCCTACCCAGCGGTTCAAATCACTAACTTCGCCACCAGAGTCCCGCACCAAAGTCACAATTGCAAAAGTTCCAATTGTGGTAAAGCCATAAGTAAACAAATAAATCAAAGTCGCATTTAAGCCGTCTTTACTCAAAGCGATAATTCCAGTTAGTAAGAAACCGGAGTGCGCAATTGCAGAGTATGCAAGCACACGTTTAACATCTTTTTGAGCAATCGCAATAACTGTACCGATCGCCATAGTTGCAATTGAAATTGCAATCAAAATTGGGCGCCAACTCCAAACCAAACCGCCAACTGCAAAGTAGTAGATTCGAATTGCAGCACCAAATGCGGCAACTTTGGTTACAGCGGCCATAAAGGCGGTCACTGGAGTTGGTGAACCTTGATAAACATCCGGTGTCCAAGCATGAAATGGAGCGGCAGAAACTTTAAATAGCAATCCAACTGTAAGTAAAGCTAAACCAACTAGTAAAAATTGGTCGCTTCCGCCTGATTCGACAATTGATTTACGGATTCCGTCAAAAGTAGTACTGCCTGCTTGGCCATAAATAAATGCTGAACCAAATAGGAAGAAAGCCGATGAAAATGCACCTAATAAAAAGTACTTGAGTGCGGCTTCCTGGGAAAGCAATCTGCGACGTTGCGAAAGTCCTGCCATCAGATAGAGCGGAAGTGACAAAACTTCTAAAGATACAAAAAGAGTTAATAAATCATTGGCTGCTGGGAAAAGCATTGCTCCAGAAATTGCAAAAAGAGTTAATGGGAAAACTTCGGTTTGCTGCAATCCAGAGACTAGGGCCTTTTGTTCTTCATTTGAACCTGGAATTGCCGCAGCTTGCGCCGTAAAGGATTGAAAGCCGCGCTCTGCAATTAATAGTAAGCCTAAGAAACCAAAAATTAGTACTGAACCTTGTAAAACAATCGCAACTCCATCGATTGACATCGAACTTACAGCTGCCTTTGAACTTGTGTTGCGGATTAAGACAAGTTGTAAGAAAGCTAAAGCAATCGCAGCAAAAGCGGTTCCGGTTTGCAAAATATAACGGTAGCGACTGGAAACAAATGCCTCAATGAGCACTCCAATTAGCGCTGCTGCCAAAACAATAAGAATAGGTCCTAGCATTCCATATTCAATATTTGGAGCATTCATTACTTTCCTCCCGTAATTCCCGTAATTTGCAGGGCTGAAAGCGTTGCGCTAGCTGCAGGATTTATTACATCTAATAAAGGTTGCGGATAGAAACCAAAGAAAATTATTACCGCTATGACAGGAGCAATAGAGACTTTTTCACGCAAAGTTAAATCAGTTAAGTTTTCATTCCCTGGTGTTGTCGGACCATGTAAAGCACGTTGAACTGGAATCAAAATATAAAGTGCTGCAAAAATAATTCCAATAGTTCCGATAATTGCTGGAATTGGATAGCGGGCAAATGTTCCAACCAAGACCAGGAATTCGCTCACAAAGGATGAGAGACCAGGTAATGCCAAGCTGGACATTCCAGCGATAAAGAATGACCAAGCCATTATCGGTGTAACTCTTTGCAATCCACCAAAATCTGAAATTCGCTCAGATTTACGACGCGAGATCATCCACCCCGCAATTAAAAATAATGCTGCGGTTGAGAAGCCGTGATTAATCATGTACAAAGTAGCACCTGAGTGTGATTGCTCAGTGAATGCAAAGATGCCAAGAGTTATAAATCCAAAGTGCGATATAGATGTATAAGAAATCAAAGCCTTAATATTTCCATCACCAGATGATGTGCCTTGAGCAATAGCCAAAAAAGCCCCATAGAAAATTGATATTAAGGAGAGCACAATAATTGTTGGGCCAAACTCTTTTGATGCTTCTGGAAAGAGCGATAGGCAGAAGCGGATCATTCCGTAAGTACCAACTTTGTCCAGTACTCCAAGAAGTAGAACTGATGTTCCTGGGGTGGCAGCGCGAGCAGCATCAGGTAACCAAGTATGGAATGGCCATAATGGAGCTTTGATCGCAAATGCAATAAAGAAGCCAAGGAACAAGATTCGCTGAGTCACCGGATCAATTGATAATTGCGACAGCGCATTGATATCAAATGTTGGAGCTGAAAGTTGATTTCCACTAATTACATACAAGCCAATTATTGATGCAAGCATCAACAATCCACCAAATAATGAGTAGAGCAAGAATTTAACTGCTGCGGCGGCTCTCGCTCCGGTGCCATATCCACCAATGAGGAAGTAAACCGGAATCAGCATTGCTTCAAAGAAGACGTAGAAGAGAAAAATATCAGTGGCAGCAAAAACTCCAACGATCATTGTTTCAAGAATTAAAATTAGCCCGAAGAAGTTCTTCACTGACCAACGTCCGCCTTCAGCTTCGTGCCAACATGCCAATATGACTATTGGAGTAAGGACCAGAGCTAGCAGAATCAATAACAGCGAGATTCCATCTACACCTAAAGCGTAGTTAATTCCGAAAGCGGGAATCCATTGATGCTTCTCAACAAATTGAAAACCGGTAGCAGAGCGATCAAATGAAAATGCCATTCCTAATCCAGCAATTGCCACAACTATGGAAACACCAAGTGCAACTTGCTTAGCAAGCAAATCGCTACCTTTAGGAAGTAAAAACAATGCGGCACTTCCAACAAGTGGAAGTAAACCCAAAATAGTTAAGGAGTTCATAGGGTTACCACCAAAATTGCGGTGAGAATGGCAACTGTTCCAAGCAAGATCAACAGCGCATAAGATCGAACATATCCAGTTTGTGTCTTTCGTAGATCGCCAGCCAATCGAAGCGTCATTGCACCTACTCCGCTAACTGCACCATCAACTACTCTCTTATCAAGGAATGCAAGTACCCGTGTTAGTGATTGCCCTGGACGCATAAAAACGCTCTCATTGAAATCATCTTGCAATAGATCTCGACGTGCGACTTTGGTCCACATCGTGACATCAGTTGGGGCCGATGCCGGAATTGTTTTACGACCATATTTTGCAAATGCGATAGAAATACCAATCGCTACTGCAAACATCGCAAGTCCAGTGACAACTATTGGTGCCAATAGTTCAGTTTCATGTTCATGATGATCTTTATCTACAACAGGTGCTAAAAAGTTTTTCAATCGATCGCCATTGCTGAAAATAAATCCAGTTGTGATGGAACCGATTGCCAACAAAATCATCGGCACTGTCATTAACCATGGAGATTCATGTGGATGTGCTGCAGCATCCCAACGCTTAGTACCAAAGAAAGTCATCAACATTACGCGAGTCATATAAAACGCGGTAATAGCTGCTCCGAGCAAAGTTACGCAACCAAGAATGATTCCTTTACTGCCACCAGCATTAAAAGCGGTTTCTATAATTTTGTCTTTTGAATAAAAGCCAGCAAATGGTGGGATTCCAATAATTGCTAAATATCCCAGACCAAATGTCGCGAAAGTTATTGGCATAACTTTACGAAGTGCTCCGTATTTACGCATATCTACTTCATCATTCATTCCATGCATAACTGAACCGGCGCCAAGGAACATTCCAGCTTTAAAGAATCCATGTGTAAGCAAATGCATCATTGCAAATGCATAACCGGCTGGTCCGAGACCAGTTGCTAAAATCATGTAACCAATCTGCGACATGGTTGATGCTGCTAATGCTTTCTTAATGTCATCTTTAGCCATGCCAATAACCGCACCAAATAGCAGGGTTACTGCTCCAACAATTACTACTAGCAGTTGTGCTGTAGGTGCATTATCAAAAACAAAATTTGATCTCGATATTAAGTAGACGCCAGCAGTAACCATCGTCGCAGCATGAATTAATGCTGAAACTGGAGTCGGACCGGCCATTGCATCGCCCAGCCAAGCCTGTAACGGAAATTGTGCTGATTTTCCAACAGCCGCGAGCAAAATTGCCGCTCCCATTGCGTTAAGCGCAGTTGAACTTGCTGATCCGGCCGCAATTCCCTTTGCAACACCATCAAAAGTCACAGATCCGAATTGCACAAATGCGATCATGACTGCCAGAGAAAGCCCTACATCGCCAACTCGGTTAGCAACAAATGCTTTTTTCGCTGCAGTTGCATAAGTTGGCTTTTGATTCCAGAAACCTATTAATAGGTATGAGGCAAGACCTACACCTTCCCACCCAACATAAAGATTTAGGTATGAATTACCAAGAACTAATAAGAGCATTGCCGCAATAAAGAGGTTAAGGAAAGCGAAAAAGCGGCGGCGGTCAATATCGTGCGCCATGTATGAGATGGAGTAGATGTGGATCAACGTTCCAACACCAGTAATTAGAAGTACAAAACAAATAGAAAGTTGATCAAGCAACAATGTTGCATCTACCTGAAAAGATCCAACATTGATCCAAGTGAATAGATGTTGAGTTACGCCGCGACTTTCTGCCTCGCGTGCAAGCATTTTGTTTAATTCAATTAACGCCACAACAAATGAACTGGCAGAGGCTGCGGTACCAATCAAATGTCCGACTCGATCTAGTGCACGACCGCCAAGAAGTAAAAACGCTGAACTAAATAATGGAATAGCAATTAAGTAAACTAAAGTATCACTTGTTCCTAAACTCATTAGAGCCTCAACAGTCTTGCATCATCAACTGAGGCCGATCGACGTGAACGATAAATAGTGACGATAATTGCTAGTCCTACAACCACTTCACATGCGGCAACAACCATGGTGAAAAAAGCAACTATCTGACCATCCAGAGTTCCATTCATGCGAGAGAAAGTTACAAAAGCCAGGTTTGCAGCATTTAGCATTAATTCAATACACATAAAAACAACTATTGCATTGCGTCTTAGCAAGACACCTGCGGCACCAAGTGAAAAAAGGATGCAAGAGAGATATATGTAATTCATGGGATTCATGATTAATTTCCCTCTCTATCATCATCAGAAGTTTCGATAAATTTGAAATCCCCAGGTTTAGCCAGATGGCCACGTGCAGCAATTACATCTGAAACCGATAGATCAGCAGGTGTTCCATCAGGTAGGAGTGCTGGGATATCTACTGCGTTGTGACGAGCAAAAGTTCCCGGACCGGGCAAGCCAGCTACTGGTTGTGCGCTTTGACGCACGCGCTCTTCAGATAACGCACGTTGATCTTTCTTGTCACTGTCTGGTTCACGGTGTGCCAGCACCATGGCACCAAGAGCTGCGGTGATAAGTAATGCGGAAATAACTTCAAAAGGCCATACATATTGTCCAAATATTAATTTCGCAATTCCTTGCACATTACCTTCACCATTTGCCATCTCAAGGCCAAAGAATCGGTGGCCAAGATTTCCTTTTGAAACTAAGGCAATTAGTAATCCACCTACGCCAACAGCAGCAATAATCCCAAGAACCCGCTGACCCTTGATTGTTTCAACTAATGAATCTGCCGAATCAACTCCCACAAGCATCAAGATAAATAAGAAGAGCATCATTACCGCGCCGGTATAAACAATTATTTGCACAATTCCTAAAAATGGCGCTTCATTTAAAATATAAAAAATAGCTAATGAGATCATTACCGCAGCCAGCAAAAGCGCTGAATGAACCGCTTTTTTGACTAACAGCATTCCCACTGCGCTTAACACCGTGATTGGCGCTAATAAGTAAAATAAAACTGCTTCGGCATGCGAAGTCTGATCTTGAACAATTGCCGCAAAATTCACTACTTCACCTGGCCGTTATTTTGTTGAGAAGGATGTGAAGATTTTACTTTTCCATGATAATAATCTTGATCATCGGTGCCAGGGTAGTAAGGGTGTGGTGCTTCAATCATCCCCGGTTGTAGTGGTGCCAGTAGATCAGATTTTTCAAAAATTAGCTTAGCCCGATCATCGTCAGCTAACTCATACTCATTTGTCATAGTAAGCGCACGAGTTGGGCAAGCTTCAATGCAGAGACCGCAGAAAATACAACGCAAATAATTAATCTGATAGACCGCACCAAAACGTTCACCAGGTGAGTACCGAAGTTCATCTGTGTTGTGTCCACCTTCAACCAAAATTGCATCTGCTGGACAAGCCCATGCGCACAATTCGCAACCAATGCATTTTTCTAGCCCATCAGGGTGGCGATTTAACTGATGCCGACCATGAAAACGAGCAGCTGTCGGCTCTTTAACTTCCGGATATTGCACAGTATTAACTTTTCGGAACATCATTGCGAAAGTTACCCAAAAACCTTTTAGTTGCGTCAGAAATGGTTTTGCGTTTTCATTTCCAATTGAAATATCTGTGTATTCGACAGCAGATAGATCCTGCTTCTTGGCTAGGTCACTCATGGATTACTCCTTCTTGCCCGGCTCTTGGAACAGAAATAGTAGAAATTTCCATTGGAAGTTTTGGAATTGGGAAAGATGGCGCTGCAGGGACAGGACGAGACTCCACAGTTTCACTGCGATTCTTAGCTGCACGTTCCCAAACCATGCTGGCAAGTAAGTAAAGCAAAATTACTCCACCTGCAAATGCAATTATCACTGAACGAGAAGTTCCTTGATTTGAGAAATATCGCAAAACTGCGACGACCATAATCCAAGCGATATTTGCTGGAATCAATACTTTCCAGCCAAATTTCATAAACTGGTCGTATCGCAATCTTGGTAATGTTCCACGTAGCCATACAAAGATAAAGAAGAAGAAAAGAACTTTGGTAAAGAACCAGAAGAAAGTGAACCAACCACCAAGCCAACTTTCAGTAAATCCAAGACCAGGAGGTGCGTGGTATCCACCCAAGAATAAAGTTGTCGCTAAGGCAGATACTCCAATGATATTTACATATTCAGCTAAGAAAAATAATGCGAATTTGAGTGAGGAATATTCAGTGTGGAATCCGCCGACAAGTTCACCTTCTGCTTCTGCTAAATCAAATGGCGCTCTATTAGTTTCACCCACCATTGAGATCGTGTAAATCGCAAAGGATGGGAAGAGAGTTACTGCAAACCACCATGAACTTTGCGAATTGACGATATCTATTGTGGACATTGATCCCGCATACAAAAAGACTGCTACAAGTGATAGTCCCATAGCTATTTCATATGAGATTACTTGTGCACTCGATCGTAAACCACCTAATAGGGGGTAGGTAGAACCGGAGGACCAGCCAGCTAAAACAATTCCATAAACACCAATAGAGGCAATTGAGAGAATGTACAAAACTCCGACTGAAATATCAGTTAACTGGAGCGAAGTTTTTTCACCAAATAAAGTAATTTCCCCAGTCATTGGAATTACCGCGAAAGCCATGAAACATGTAGTAGCACTAATAATCGGAGCAATAATAAATACAATCTTGTCAGCCGCTGCTGGAATTAAATCTTCTTTAAGGGCAAGTTTCACTCCATCGGCCAATCCCTGCAAAACTCCAAACTTTCCAACGCGGTTTGGTCCGAGGCGCATCTGCATGCGAGCAACGAGTCGCCGTTCGCCCCACACGGCCATGATTGTTGAAACTACGCAAATTACAAAGATTATTACCGCTTTTAGGATAACTATTGAAAGTGGGTCGTCAAGAATTATTTCTCTCATATTCCTTTACGCACCTTCACTCCATCGCCATTGAGAGCGCCAAGAATTCGAAGCGACTCGGCTCCAACTCCATTGCGCGGTAACCAAATTACGCCATCTAAAATTTCGCTAACTTCAATCGGAAGTGCAAGTGAACCTCTATCTGTCGAAACCGTTACCAGATCACCATTTTTTACGCCAAGTTCATTTGCCAATTTTGCACTTACTCGGGCAAGATTTTTACGTGCTGTGCCCGCCAAATTTGGCTCATTAGCTTGGAGAGAACCGTTATCTAATAGGTGACGCCAAGTTGCCAGGATTACTCCTTCGTGCAGATTTTTCGATTGAGTTGCAGTAAACGTTGCTCGTGCGCCATCCCAAGAACCCACCGCTGCAATTTCTTTCGCAGCAGCTTTTGAACCAGTTAAATTAATTGGGGTTCCCATTGCATCTGACAATATTGAGAGCACATAAGCATCGCTTCGATGATCTGCATCGGGTGCTGCTTTTTCAAAGGAACGAGAAGTGCCGGCCCAACTCATAAATGAACCAGATTTTTCAGTGACCGCTGCGATTGGAAAAATCACATCTGCAAACTCTGTAATAGCACTTGGGCGCATTTCAAGAGAAACGATAAAAGTTTTTTCTAAAGCGTTAACTGATGGCTGTTGCATATCAAATGGATCGACTCCACCAATAACCAAAGCTTCTAATTGACCAGCATTTGCTGCTACCAAGATTTGATCCGCACTTTTTCCAATTTCTGCAGGCAGTGAATCGACTCCCCATGCTGCAGCAAGGTCAACTCGAGCAGTCGCATCACTTACTGGTCGGCCACCAGGTAACAAGTTTCCAATTGCACCAACTTCGATTGCTCCACGCTCACCAGCACGTCGTGGAACCCAAGCAATTTTTGCGCCACTCTTATTTGCTAATTGAACAACTGCTGATAGACCACCAGCTGATTCAGCTAAACGTTCTCCAGAAATAATCATTGATTTATTTGTTAGTGATAAACCATTTAACGCCGCAGCTTCTTGACCCGGTGCAGTTAAGACAGCGTTTGCATTTAATTTCTTAAAGCCTCGTGATTGGTATGGAGTAATTGCCGTAACTTCAAGTGATCTCCTAGTAACTTGCTTTCTGATTCGCAAGAAAATAATTGGGGACTCTTCTTCAGGTTCAAAGCCAACAAGAACAACATGATCTGCTGTATCAATATCTTGATAATTAACTTTTGATCCAACTACATGTGCCGCTAAGAAATCTGTTTCTTCTTGAGAATGCGGCCGCGAGCGGAAATCAATGTCATTAGTATTTAAAGCAACTCGTGCAAATTTTGCATAACCGTAAGCATCTTCAACTGTAGAACGTCCGCCAACTAGTACGCCAGTACGTTTGCCTTTTAATCCTGCAGCAGCTGCGGCTAGCGCCTCTGGCCAGGATGCTTCACGTAGTTGCCCATTTTCGCGAATCAATGGATTTGCAATTCGATCTTTAGCCATCGTGTATTGGAATGCCCAACGGCCTTTGTCGCAATTCCACTCTTCATTAACATTTGAGTCATCGCCGGCAAGTCTGCGAAGAGTTTTATTTCTACGCACATCCGTACGTAATGAACAACCTGATGCGCAATGCTCACAAACACTTGGTGTGGAAACTAAATCAAAGGGACGTGAGCGGAAACGATATGCAGAGCCAGTAAGTGCACCAACTGGACAGATTTGGACAGTATTTCCAGAAAAATATGATTCAAATGGATCTTTTTCGTAGATGCCAACTTGCTGAAGTGCTCCTCTTTCATTTAGGGCGATGAAAGCGTCGCCGGCAATCTCTTCTGAAAAACGTGTGCAGCGTGCACATAAAATACAACGTTCTCTGTCAAGCAATACTTGTGATGAGATATTTACTGGCTTTTCAAATGTTCTCTTTGTTCCTTCAAATCTTGATTCGCTTTGACCAGTACTCATGGCTTGATTTTGGAGTGGACACTCGCCACCTTTATCGCAAACTGGGCAATCAAGAGGGTGGTTTACTAACAAAAGCTCCATTACGCCTTCTTGCGCTTTTTGAGCAACCTCAGAAGTTAATTGGGTTTTTACAATCATTCCGTTTTCTACCGGAATTGTGCAAGAAGCTTGTGGCTTCGGAAAAGCGCGGCCATTTATTTCAATATCTACCAGACATTGACGACAGGCACCGACTGGAGCAAGAAGTGGATGATCGCAAAAACGTGGAATCTGAATTCCAAGTTGTTCTGCAGCACGGATTACCAAAGTACCTTTTGGAACAGTTACTTCAAATCCATCAATAATCAAATTTATCTGCTCGACTGGTGCTTTTGGTGTCATTGCTGATTCTGTACGACCTGAGTCAACGGTAGTCATCAAGCACCTGCCTTTGAAGTTTCAAATAAAGTTGATGCGACAGGATCAATAGGGCAACCACCATTTTTAAAATGTGCTAAATAATCATCACGAAAATATTTTAGTGAAGAGATAATCGGTGCAATTGCTCCATCTGCAAGTGCACAGAATGAACGTCCACCAATGTTTTCGCAGATATCTAACAACTTGGCGAGATCTTCTTCAGTTCCTACGCCATTTTCAAGATTCCCCAACATTTGAACAAGCCACCAAGTGCCTTCACGACATGGTGTGCATTTTCCACAAGATTCATGCTTATAAAACTCAGTCCAACGCAACACTGCTCGCAAAATGCAAGTCGTTTCATCAAAAATTTGTAACGCCTTAGTTCCAAGCATTGATCCTGCTGCTGATACAGATTCGTAATCAAGCGGAGTATCTAAATGCTCGTCAGTAAAAATTGGTGTCGAAGATCCGCCAGGTGTCCAAAACTTTAATTTATTTCCATTGCGGATTCCGCCAGCAAGATCTAGCAATTCACGCAAAGTAATTCCAAGAGGTGCTTCAAACTGTCCTGGGTTTTTAACATGTCCAGAGAGTGAGTACAAGGTAAAGCCCTTGCTCTTCTCAGTTCCCATGGAGTTAAACCATTCCGCACCTTTTTCAATAATGGCTGGTACTGATGCAACAGATTCAACATTATTTACAACTGTTGGCCTGGCATAAAGTCCCGCAATTGCTGGAAATGGTGGTCGGAGTCTTGGTTGTCCACGGAAACCTTCGAGTGAATCAAGCAGTGCAGTCTCTTCGCCACAAATATAAGCACCTGCGCCGATGTGCAAAGTAAGTTCTAGATTAAAACCAGTTCCAAGAATATTTTTACCAAGGAAGCCAGCTTTATAAGTATCATCAATTGCCTGAAGTAAGCGACGCACAACATGTGAAACTTCACCGCGAATGTAAATAAATGCGTGGTTAGCTCTAATGGCGTAGGAACCAATAATTATTCCTTCAATCAGTACATGTGGATTAGCCATCAATAGTGGTGTGTCTTTGCAAGTACCTGGTTCTGATTCATCAGCATTAACTACAAAGTAATGCTCACGATTATCTCCTTGTGGAATAAATCCCCATTTGGTTCCAGTCGGGAAGCCAGCACCTCCACGGCCTCGTAATCCAGAATCTTTCACGACTTGGATCACTGCATCTGGTTCCATAGCCAAAGCTTTTTTAAGTGAGGAGTAGCCACCATGCCGTGAGTACCCCGCGATAGTAAAAGAGTCTTTGTCATCCCAGTGTGCAGAAAGAACTGGTGTCAATTTACTCATAATTAAGCACCCATTTCTTTTGCTATTTTCAAACCTAAAAGTGTGGCCGGACCAGCTTGAACGCCTTCTTCAGCATGGCCATCATTGAATCCAGCTAACAACTCAGAGGTTTCTTTAAATGTAGAAACTTTATTTGCTCCACGAGTTGGAGCAGGATTTTTTCCACTCCGCAAATCATCTACCAAAGTTTTTGCACTCTCAACAGTTTGATTGTCAAAAAATTCCCAGTTGACCATAATGACTGGGGCATAGTCACATGCTGCATTGCATTCGATATGCTCTACTGAAATTTTTCCATCACTTGTTACTTCATCATTTCCTACACCAAGGTGATCCTTAAGACCAGCAAAGATCGCGTCGCCACCCATTACGGCGCACAAAGTATTTGTGCACACTCCAACATGGTATTCGCCAACTGGTTTGCGTTTATATTGGGAATAGAAAGTTGCAACAGCATAAACTTCAGCAGTAGTTAGGCCAAGTTTTTCAGAGACAAATTCAATACCAGTGGGAGTCACAAAACCATCACGAGATTGAACTAGATGCAACATTGGCATAATTGCTGAACGTGACCTTGGGTAACGCGCAATAATGGCATCCATCTGTTCATTAGTTTTTTCGTCATAACTCATTAGCGATCAACTCCGCCCATAACAGGATCGATAGAAGCAACTGCAGCAACAACATCTGCAATCAAACTTCCTTCGCACATTGCTGATGTTGCTTGAAGATTATTAAAAGATGGGTCACGGAAATGCACTCGATAAGGTTTTGTTCCACCATCAGAAATAACCTGCGCGCCTAATTCACCACGAGGTGATTCGACGGTTGCATATGCTTGACCAGCTGGCACTCTAAAACCTTCGGTAACTAATTTAAAGTGATGAATCAATGATTCCATCGAGCTTCCCATAATCTCACGAATATGATCCAAGGAGTTTCCAAGCCCATCTCCACTTAATGCTAATTGTGCCGGCCAAGCAATTTTTTTATCAGCAACCATCACTGGCCCGGGTTTCAATTTATCTAGCGCCTGCTCGATTATCCGTAAAGATTGTTCCATCTCATAGATACGGATCAAAAAGCGACCGTATACATCGCAACTATCAGCAGTAACAACATCAAAATCATAATTTTCATAACCACAATATGGTTGAGTTTTACGTAAATCCCACGGCAAACCAGTAGAGCGTAATACTGGTCCGGTTACTCCAAGTGAGATGCAACCTGGTAAATCTAAATAAGCAACTCCGACAGTTCGCTTCATCCAGATGGTATTTCCAACGAGAAGTTTTTCAGTATCTTTCAAATTTGTGCGAAGTTCTTTCACTATTTCACGTAATTTTGGAATTGAATCTTCTGGCAAGTCCATCGCTACACCGCCGGGGCGAATATAAGCACTGTTCATACGAAGTCCGGTAATCATTTCGTAAACATTCAAAATCAATTCTCGTTCACGGAATGCAAAAATCATTGGTGAAAGTGCGCCGAGTTCAAGTGCGCCGGTACCTAATGCGACTAAATGTGAAGAGATGCGGTTGAACTCCATCAGCATTACTCGAATAATTGATGCGCGTTCTGGAATCTGATCTGTAATCCCCAATAATTTTTCTACTGCAAGACAGTAAGCAGCTTCGTTAAAAAATGGCGCAAGGTAATCCATGCGAGTTACGAAAGTTACTCCCTGAGTCCAATTTCGGTACTCAATATTTTTTTCAATTCCAGTGTGAAGGTATCCAATCCCACAGCGAACTTCAGTGACGGTCTCTCCTTCAAGTTCTAAGATCAACCGAAGCACACCATGTGTTGAAGGGTGCTGGGGTCCCATATTCACTACTACACGCTCTTCTTGTGTTGCGCCGATCTCTGTTACGAGATCATCCCAATCTCCACCTGTTACCGAGTAAACCCGACCTTCAGTAGTTTCTCGTACTGATGCATATGGATCTGTATTTTGATTAGAAGTATTAAAAGTGGTCATCGGTAAGACCTGCGCTCATTTGGTGGTGGAATAGTTGCGCCTTTGTATTCAACTGGAATTCCACCAAGTGGATAATCTTTACGTTGCGGATGACCAGGCCAATCATCTGGCATCATGATTCTTGTTAGTCCTGGGTGATTATCAAAAATAATTCCAAACATGTCATAAGTTTCGCGCTCTTGCCAATTGTTTGCCGCCCAAATTTCAACAAGAGATGGAATATGTGGGTTACTTTCTGGCACAGAAACTTCTAAGCGAATTCTTTGATTGCGCGTTAATGAAAGCAATGGATATAGAGCATGTAATTCACGCCCAGTTTCGCTTGGGTAATGTGCACCGCTAACTCCCATGCACATTTCAAATTTCAATTCATCACGCAAAATAAGTGAAACTTCCAATAGCCGAGAACTTTTAACATGCAGTGTTAATTCTCCGCGATCAACTACAACCTTCTCAATTGCATCACTAAAACTTGGATATGCACGTTCTAAATCATCTACAACTTCATCAAAATAACTTCCAAATGGACGCTCACTTGATCCAACTTGAACGCCCTTGAGTACTAAGCCTCCATAACCAGATGTATCTCCAGTTCCGCTAACTCCAAAAGCACCGTTGTCAGAAATTTTCGGCGTACTTTTTGCGATATCACTCACGCCAACAATCCCTTCATCTGGTGAGTTGGGAGAGCTGCAAGTGCTGCTGCTTCAACTTCGCGAACAATCATCTCGCGATTAATTCCAAGTTTTTCATTACCAATTTGCTCATGTAATTTCAAAATTGCATCCATCAACATTTCAGGTCGTGGTGGACAACCAGGTAAGTAGATATCAACAGGAACAACATGATCTACACCTTGCACAATTGCGTAATTATTAAACATTCCACCAGAAGATGCACACGCACCCATGGCAATAACCCATTTAGGTTCAGCCATTTGATCATAAATCTGTCGAAGAACCGGAGCCATTTTGTTACTAACGCGACCGGCAACAATCATTAAATCAGCTTGGCGTGGGGAAGCACGAAAAACTTCCATTCCAAATCTAGCTAAGTCGTAACGACCTGCGCCTGCTGCCATCATTTCAATTGCACAACATGCTAAACCAAAAGTTGCTGGCCAAAGCGAATTTTTTCGCATGTAACCTGCAAGTTTTTCAACTGAAGTTAAAAGAAAGCCACTTGGTAATTTCTCTTCAATACCCATTTAATCCCACTCCAGCCCACCACGGCGCCAAACATAACCGTATGCAATAAATACTGTGGCGATAAAGATAAACATTTCAACAATTCCAAATAAGCCAAGTTGGTCAAATGAAACTGCCCATGGATAAAGGAAAACAATTTCAATATCAAAAATAATAAATAGCATTGCAGTTAAAAAGTATTTAACTGGGAATCTTCCACCACCAGCAGCTTGCGGTGTTGGCTCAATGCCACACTCATATGCATCAATTTTTGAACGGTTATAACGTCGTGGGCCCGAAATTGCTGCGGCAACTACTGAAAATGCTGCGAAGCCAAACCCCACTGCACCAATTGCAGTAATCGGAAGGTAGGGATTCATCCACACGCCCTTCTGCTAAAAACGAAAAACCGCCAGCGATTTGACCTGATCTAATGCTCTTTCTTAATTCTAGAGGGGCAACCCCACCTAGATTTCCACGGCTAGTGTTACCTGCGTTACCTTTCTGCGGGTTTGGCTAATTATTTTGCTTTGCTGGCCCGATGGATCGCCACAATCCCAAAAGTAAGGTTTTGCCATGAGGCTTGACTCCACCCGGCTGCACTGATTTGAGCGGCGAGCGCACCTTGATCCGGCCATGCCTGGATCGATTCAGCTAGATATATATAAGCCTCGGGGTTGGATGAGGTCCGCCGGGCGATTGCCGGCAAGGCCCGCATCAGATATTTGAGGTAGAGCGCCCGTAATGGGGCAAAGGTTGGATGTGAAAACTCACAGACCAGCAGAGATCCCCCGGGGGCGGTAACCCGAAGGGCTTCAACTAACGCTGCCTTGGGATCGGCGACATTACGTAAACCAAAAGAGATCGTGGTCAGATCAAAGGAGTTCTCCCTGAAGGGCAAAGCCAGGGCATCTCCGGCGATGAAGGGCAGATTTGGGTGCCTTTTTCGGCCAACTTTGAGCATGCCGAGTGAGAAATCCACAGGAATTGCAACTGCGCCGGCAGCCACCAAAGGGGCGGTAGAGCTTCCGGTCCCAGCTGCCAAATCCAATATCAGCATCCCGGGCTTTGGTTCAATTGAGCCACTTACTGCCCCGCGCCATGCTTTGGTCTGTCCCAAACTCAAAATATCGTTGACGATGTCATAACGGCGGGCAACACCATCAAACATCTTGGCAATATCAAATGGAACTTTATTGAGGTTCGGGCCGGCCATGCGTATATCTTTGTCCGGTAATGCTTTTTATGCCAATTCAATAACAAGCCAAAAGGATGCACCATGACCACACTTCCGATTGCACCACTCACTCTGAGAGCTGCACTTTTCCCTCGTGCAAACTCACTTACTAATTCATTACTGGCATTAGGCGGTGCAGGTTTTCTGGCAGTCATGGCCCAAATCGCAATCCCAGTTCCAGGATCACCAGTCCCAGTTACTGGCCAAACTCTTGGCGTACTTTTAATCGGCGCAAGTTATGGTCCGGCGTTAAGCATTTCTACCGTCGCACTTTATTTAGCAATCGGTGCTGCAGGTGCTCCGATTTTTTCAAATGGCGGATCAGGTTTCGCAAAATTAGTAGGACCAACTGGCGGCTACCTAGCTGGAATGGTTTTAACTGCTCTAGTCCTTGGTTATCTAGCAAATAAAAAATGGGATGCTCGTTTTCGTACCGCGTTGCCAGCAATGTTAATTGGTGAAGTTTTAACTTTTCTTCCTGGATTAATTTGGTTGCAACATGCAACTGGCCAAAATTGGTCTTGGACCATTAGTAAAGGCTTCACTCCATTCATACTCGGCGAAGCAATAAAACTTTCACTTGCTGCTGTAACCCTTCCAGCGATTTGGAAAGTTGTGGATAAACGTCGTTCGTGAATTCAATACCGGTAAAAACAATTGAGATAAGTCACGGGCTGGACTTACTAAAGCATTTGCCTGACACAAAATCATTGGCCTCATTGGCCTCATTGGCATGGATTCGCGGCGGAGATGGCGTGATTGGCATCGGCGAATTTGATCGGTTTGAAGTTAGTGGTGGAAACTCCAGTGGAAACGACCAAGATAGATTTGATCAAATGCGTTCATGGTGGCAGGCAAAATTAGCAAAATTTATTGTCACTGATGATTTACATCTATCTGGAACTGGGCCAATCGCTTTTATTTCTGCCTCCTTCGACCCTGCCGAAAAAAGTGTTGTGGTGATTCCAAAAATTATCATCGGGCAACGCAATGGCAAAAGTTGGTTAACTTGGATTGGAGATCTTCCGAAACCAGAAGTTGTCGAATATCCAAAACCAGAAGCCCCATTGAATTTATCTTGGGCAGGTGGTGGATTAGAGCCTCATCTCTGGGAAGGCATTGTCGCTAAAGCAGTAGCAAGAATTACAGCTGGTGAGTTAGATAAAGTTGTTTTAGCTCGAGATTTAACTGCACATTCGGATCTACCATTTGATGCCCGCCACATTATGCTCAAATTAGCCGAAAAGTATTCAGCGACTTGGATTTTTCATATTGATGGTCTAGTAGGTGCAACTCCAGAGTTATTACTAAGATTGAATAAAGGTTTAGTAACTTCGCGAGTTCTTGCTGGAACTATTCAGCGCACTGGAGATGATGAACACGATTTAGCTCTAGCTGGTTCGTTGGCAAGATCTTCAAAAGATTTGGAAGAACATAAATTTGCAGTTCAATCTGTCACTCAATCACTAATGCCATTTTGTTCATCAACAAATATTCCAGAATCACCTTTTGTACTTCACTTAGCAAATGTCATGCACTTGGCTACTGATGTTACTGGTGTAATCAGCGATTCATTAACACCGGCTGACCTTTTTGCCTTAGCCGGAACCCTCCATCCATCAGCTGCAGTCTGCGGAACCCCCAGAGAGATTGCGAAAAAAGTTATTACCGAACTTGAAGGAATCTCACGTGGGCGATACGCCGGTCCAGTCGGTTGGATTGATTCACGAGGTGAAGGAGAATTAGGAATTGCGCTTAGATGTGCGCAAATTAATCCAAATAATCAAAAACAAATTCGACTTTTTGCTGGTTGTGGAATCGTTGCCGGTTCAGATCCAAAAAAAGAGTATGCCGAAAGCCAAGCAAAACTTCTTCCAATACGTGAGGCGTTGGAAAGTTACTAACTCAATTTAATTAATCTAAATTAGTTGAAATCTGCTTTAGTAATTTGGCATTACTTTCACGATCAGGCATCAGCGCAACTATGACTCGAATTCCCTTTGTATCGCGAGCGATCTGTGCTCCCAATGCCTCAAGAGTTCGAACTTCAATAGCCGGAATTCCATAACTTTCAGCAACTTTTGCAATTGATCTTCCGTGAGGGGTGCCAAAAATTCTTTCAAATCCAACAACACCATTTTGTGGCAAAGTAGAAAAAATTCCTCCACCATCATTTGAAATAACCAAAATAATCAAATCTGGTTGAACTTCCTCAGGACCTAACAACAAACCATTTATGTCATGCAAGAATGCCAGATCCCCGATAACTGCAAAAGTTTTTCTGCGATTAAGTGCAATTCCTATTACGGTAGAAATGTTTCCATCGATTCCGGCTAATCCACGATTTGCAAAAGTTTCTAAATCTGCTCTAGGTGTTGCAAAACTTTCGATATCGCGAATCGGTCGTGATGAAGCAACAAAAAGTGTACTATTTTTAGGTAATTGTGAAACAAATTCATTAACTACTGTTGGCTCACTCCAACTCTTTAGGTAATTTGAAATTTTGCTGTGTATCTCAACTGATGATTCATTAAATAATTTAATCCACTCTGAATCAATTTTTTGCTGATCAACTTCAGGAAGTGCTAGGTGAATCTCATCGCCACTTCTGGCAGTATCTATTTCTCCAATTCGCGAATCAACGATTATTTTAAAATCTGCCAACTCTAAGTATGAATTTAACGAACGAGACAAGGTCAATCTTCCAATCACCATAGCAATTTTTGGTTTTAGCAATTGACGGCGTTCTGAATTACCCACTAACAAAGAAGCGTGTGGAATTACCTTACTGCTGGAGAGTGGATCTTCACTCAAAATCGGCCAGCCTAATTTCTCAGCTAAAAGTTCGATCTCCGCCATTGAAATCTCGGCTCGATCATGGCCTACCAAAATCACACCATGGGTTTCATAACTCCCGATTGGGCGTGGAAGCGGTTCCATCTTTTCGGTAACCTCTGGTATCCCAACAGAAAGTGGTTCGATCCATTCCAATTCGCCTATCAGCGGCTCTTCAAATTGCAGATTTAAATGAATCGGGCCACTTTCATTTAATGCCGCTGATATTTCACCCCGCCATTTCGCAATCTGCCCTACCTCTGGCTTTGTAGGTGCAAAAATATCTAACGAAACATTTACGGCCGCACCAAAAATACCCACTTGATTTGTTGTTTGATTTGCCCCGGTGCGACGAAGCCGTGCCGGTCTATCCGCTGTTATTGCAATCAACTTTATGGCGCTGTGATGAGCTTCCAAAATTGCTGGATGGAAATTTGCCGCAGCACTTCCGCTGGTGCAAATTACTACTGCGGGCGACTTTGTCGCCTTAGAAATTCCAAGCGCTAAGAATGCAGCACTTCTTTCATCAATTCGCGTATGAAATTTAACTCTGCCGGCTTGGTATGCGCGGAAAAATGCCATAGTGATTGGTGCATTTCGTGATCCAGGCGCGATAACAACTTCCTTAACACCATCTAAAATTAATTGATCAACAATAACTTCTGCTAAAACCGAGGTTGGATTCATAATGGTCCCAAATTATAAATATCAGTGATTCTCTGGTGCCACCATTTTTTTCGAGAGTCACTAACGGAATATTTTTTTAATTTACCTAGATCAACATTTACTTTTTCTACTTTAATTTTTCCATCTACTGGAAGAAGTGGATTAATCACAACATCTCCCTCAAGTAAAGCTACAGTTCCCAATCCAAATGGTAGTGGTGATTCATTTTTCTTTGGAAGTTGAGCGGCAAGTGCTACCCCTGCTGAAATACCGACGCTACTTTCCAGCGCGCTAGATACCACAATCGGAATTGATACTTTTTCTATGAGTTGCAAACATGAAGATATTCCCCCCAAGGGCGCCACTTTTATGATTAGTACGTCAGCAACTTTTAAAATCTCTTCTAGATTGCCACCATTTCTTAAATTCTCATCAATTGCAATTTTTAGTGGAAAAGTTAATTCATTTTTAAGTTTCTCATTTTCGGCTAACGTCAGACAGGGTTGCTCAACGTAATCTAGTGAACTTCCAAACTCTTTGTTTAAACTTTCTAAGAAGGTTTTGGCTTCGGCAACGCTCCACAGTCCATTCGCATCTAATCGAATCTGTGCTCCAGCGTTAATTCGAAAAACTTCTCTAATTCGCTCTAAATCTTCTTTGGTACCGACTTTGATTTTAACTGTATTGCATCCTGGGAACCAGGAGAGAACTTCTGCTACCTGCTCTATTTCTACCGCAGGTAAAGTCGCATTTACCGCAATAAAATCTAGACCGTTACTTTCAAAAGTAGTTACAGCAGATTCAATCGCACTTTTTAGCCAATGCTTAGCCGCTTTTGCTTCGTACTCTAGAAATGGCGAGAACTCCCCCCAATTTGTATCGCCTTCGATCAACGCAATTTCGCGAAATTCAACTCCACGGAAATTTGTTTTTGTCGGAATAGAAACAATGTGAGTGCGATCAAGCACTTCCTTTAGTTGCATTTAAATTATGGGCGCTTTGGAAAGCGACCAAAATCTGGGGGACGTTTCTCTTGAAATGCGTTACGACCTTCTTGTCCTTCTTCAGTTAAATAGAAAAGTAAAGTTGCATCACCAGCGAGTTGTTGCACGCCAGCCAATCCATCATCTGCAGCATTCAAGCCAGCTTTAAGTAAACGAAGTGCCATTGGTGAGTGTCGCAACATCTCACGTGCCCAAGAAACAGTTTCAGCTTCCAACTCTGCTACGGGAACAACTGTGTTAACTAATCCCATTTCTAAAGCTTCATTCGCATCATATTGACGACACATAAACCAAATTTCGCGGGCTTTCTTTTGACCAATGTGTGCAGCAAGAAGTCCTGCACCATAACCGCCATCAAAAGATCCAACCATTGGGCCAGTTTGGCCAAACTTTGCATTATCGGCAGCAACTGTAATGTCACACACAACATGCAAGACGTGGCCTCCGCCAATTGCCCATCCGGCAACCATTGCAATCACAGGTTTAGGCAGACGTCTAATTTGAATTTGTAAATCTAAGACATTTAATCTTCCGATTCCTTTTTTACCTAACTTGTCTTCACCAAGGTATCCGTCATCACCGCGAACATTTATATCTCCACCAGAACAAAATGCTTCACTTCCAGCACCGGTGAAAATTACAACTCCAACTGAGTCGTCATCTCTTGCCATACTAAAAGCATCTTGTAATTCAAAAAGAGTTTGTGGTCGAAATGCATTTCGCACTTCTGGTCGATTAATCGTGATTTTGGCAATGCCTTCTGCACTTTCGTAAGTGATATCTCCGAAAGATCCACTCGAAATCCATGCGGGAATCTGCCTGCTGCCAGGCTCGGCTTTTATGGGCTTGCTCACAAGACGATAGCCTAGAGGCGTGTTGCAAGTGAAGCGAGCCAATCTTTTTGACCCCATGCTCGCGCGTGAGCAGATTCACCAGGCGTTGGCTGGAACCGGCCCCACACTCCTGATCTCTTCAAGTGCAAAATTTGCTCCTGAGAACGAGAGCTTCAAATCACTATTGAATGACCACTCGGAAAGTGCTGAAAAAATTGCGATCTTGATTGAAACAAGTGGGAGCAGTGGTACTCCAAAATTGGTTGCCTTGAGCGCCCAAGCAATTCGCGAATCTGCAGAAATTACTAATCAATTTTTAGGTGCCGAGATTGGTGACCGATGGTCATTAACTCTGCCACTAAATCATATTGCTGGTATTAATCAATTAACTCGCTCAATCAATTTGAATTCTCTTCCCGCTTCGAGTGATGGAGAAGGAGCGCAATTTATTTCTATAGTACCTACACAATTACATCGGGCTATCCAAAATAGAGATTCGCTATTTAACAACTTGCTTGCTGCTAAAAAAGTCTTGGTTGGTGGGGCGCCTATTTCTGAAAAGTTAATTAGTGAAGCGCACGAATGTGGAATCGCAATTGTTACAAGTTATGGAATGACTGAAATGAGCGGTGGATGTGTTTATAACTCACTACCTCTTCCAGGAGTGGAGATGCGGATTGCTGCAAATGGCTTAATTAATCTAAAAGGTCCAATGATTGCTAACTCATATTTTGGTGATCAAGAATCAACGAGAAAACATTTTCAGGCAGGATGGTTTATTACTTCAGATATTGGTGAAATAGAAAATGATGAACTGAAAATTATTGGTCGAAGTGATGATTTAATAATTAGTGGTGGAGAGAAGATTTCAGCAATAAAAGTGGAAGCACTCATTCGTTCGCATTACCCAGATTTAGAAATCATTGTCATAGGAATATCGGATATTGAATGGGGGCAAGCATTAAGAGTTGTGGTTACCGGAGAAAAGCATGGGTTGACTCTGGCGCAGATTCGCGACATCGTAGGAGTACAGATTGGACGTCTTGCAGCACCTCGTTCACTTCTATATCTTGAAAAGATGCCAATGATCGGAATAGGTAAACCAGATTTAGTACTTTTAAGAAGTGCTCAAGCTACTGAGGAGATGTGAGTGGCAAAAGCCAATGAGTGGATTCAAGGAGCAAGACCGAAAACTCTTCCGGCGGCAATTGCTCCGGTATTAGTTGGTACCGCGCTTGCATTTCCAAATCCAAATTATGTTAACGCACTTTTAGCCCTAATAGTTAGCCTGTCACTACAAATCGGCGTTAACTTTGCAAACGATTACTCAGATGGAATCAGAGGCACTGACGCTGAACGTGTTGGCCCACTGCGACTGGTGGGAAGTGGTTTGGCAAAAGCAAGTGCTGTTCGTAACACCGCTTTTGGCTGCTTCTTAATTGCTGCAATTACCGGCTTGTATCTCTCCTCGCGCTCCTCTTTGTGGTTAATTTTGATTGGTGCGCTAGCGATTGGCGCTGCTTGGGGATACACCGGAGGAAATAACCCATACGGATATCGGGCATTAGGTGAAGTTTCAGTTTTCTTATTTTTTGGAGTGGTAGCGGTTCTTGGTACTTATTATGTGCAGAGTCAAAAAATTACTTTCCTAGCAATCTGTGCTTCTTTTCCTGTGGGAGCCTTTGCTTGTGCAATATTGGTAATGAATAATTTACGCGATCGCGCTAAAGATTTAGAAGTTGGAAAGCACACGCTCGCTGTAGTCCTCGGTGATCGTCCAACTCGAATCCTTTATCTTTCACTACTGATGAGTGGGGGGTTGATTGGTGCACTTACTGCTATCTCAAGACCGTGGGCGCTCTTAACTATTATCACTCTTCCGCTAAGTATTTCCTTAGCAGTAAAAGTCTTAAAAGGTGCAGGCGGACGAGATCTGATTCCGTTGCTTCAACGTACGGCCTTGATCCAACTGCTCTTCGCATTTATATATTCGGTGGGACTGGCAATTAGTGCGTAAGATGTACCCATGACCCGCTTGCTTCCGTTATTTCTGATTTTGGCTGTCAGTATTTATGCATTTGTAGATTGTGCGCGTACCCCACAAGAATCAGTCCAGAAACTTCCAAAATGGGGTTGGATTCTGGCAATTTTAATTGCACCTTTTGCAATAGGTGGCATCGCGTGGTTGCTATTGGGCAGAGATCGTGGATTAGGTGGACCAAAAGGTGGACGCGGCAAAATTATTCCACCTGATGATGACCCAGATTTCTTAAGAAATCTCTAAAAACTTTTTATAAACCAGAGTAAGTGTGGCGTCCTGCGCCCCAAATATTTACATAGACGTAATTAAATAAAAATGTTGAGCCCGCAAATAAACATAACCATGCGGCTCGCTTTCCCTTCCATCCCGCAGTTACTCGTGCATGTAAATATGCCGCGTATGCAACCCAAGTAATAAAAGCCCATGTTTCTTTTGGATCCCAACCCCAATAACGACCCCAGGCGGCTTCAGCCCAAATTGCTCCTGCGATTACTGCAAATGTCCAAAGTGGGAATACCAGAGCAACAAGGCGGTATGAGAGCTGATCTAATTCTGCCAGAGTCGGAAGTTGCTTTGCCCAATTTGGTCGATTTTCATTTCCGTCTTCATCTTCATAGCGATCCATAATTAAGTATGCCGCTGCAACACAATTTGCTAGCAGAAATACTCCGCCAGAAATAATCGCAGCACAAACATGAATAACTAGCCAAGTTGATTTCAAAGCTGGTGCGAGTGGGGCAGTAGGCACATAAAGTAATGTGACTGCAGTACCTAATGTGAGCAGAACGGCAAGTGTCACGATTAATCCAAGCCATTGCACCTTATATTTTCTTAGAGTTACTAAATATGCAAACAAAAATGCGAGTGCGCCAGTGATGGAGAATTCATACATATTTCCCCAAGGAACCCGGCCTGCAGATACACCTCGAGCTACAACCCCAGCTGACAAGAAAATAAATCCCAGAATTGCTAATGCGATTCCGATTCGACCAGCTTTTGTATATTTCATACTTTTGGTTTTTAAAGTTTCATGAGCTAAAGGCTCTACTCGAAAAGACCAAGCTGTCTGAAAAGCAAATGAGATAAAGGCAATAAAAATAATTCCCATTGAGCTGTAAACAAAATTATTTGAAAGTGTTGCCCAATCAGTTTTACTCATCATCACCCCTCTTTTCTTTCAATACTTTTACTAGTGCATCAATTTCTTCGGCAAGACCAGGAGACCTGCTAAGGCCAGCGATTTCAACAATTACCCCAGAACTAGAAGTATTCTCGCCTAAAACTGTTCGTATCCATATTCGCCGCCGGCGGGCAAAAAGTGATATTAACAACCCCATTAATGCAAAAACCGCTCCAAGCAGTGCAAATGGTTTTCCAGGGTCGCGCACAATCTGCAAATTAACCCACTTGGTTACCCCATCAAAAGTAATACTTCCAATATCACCGGGAAGTTCCCAAACTTGCCCAGGGGCTAATGATTGCAATCCAACTCGTTCCATTTTCGCAGTATTAATTCGATAAACCGATTGCGGTACTCCTGTATCCAATCCTAAATCACCAAGCCATGCTGCCATTAGCAACCTAGGATTTAAAGCTTCCGGATAAGAAGAAAAGCCGCCCCTAATTTTATCTCGTTCGGCAGTTGGCAAAAATGAACCAACAATTCCCAGTTGGGTAGGAGTTAAATCTGGAACTTTAATTGCACCGATTGAAGTCAAATTACCATCTTGCGGTAAAAACGGAATTGCGCCACTTAACACAATCTTGCCAGCATTATCTCGCACTGTAACTTTAGGCGAGAAACCATTTGCTTGTAAATAAATACGAGTTGATCCGAAAGTAAGTGGCTTATTCACTTTCACTTCAACTCTGCGAGAATCCAACTTTCCACTTTCGGTCACATCAAGAATTAAAGAGTAATCAAGTGGTGCATTTGTTAACGGATCGTAAATGGCCGTAAATTTTAAAACTTTTAAAGTTACTGGAGGAAACTCAGATAATTTAAAGAGTCTTCCTGCTGAGAGCGAGTCATAACTTGTGGCAACATTTGTAAAACTCTCTCCTTCATTTACGATTGCACTTCCGCGCATGCCACCAAGTACTCCCGCGGAAACTCCAATTAAAACTCCAATTAATGAAAGGTGAAAGAGTAAATTTCCACTTTCTCTAATAAACCCTTTTTCTACCGCGACTGAAGCGTCGCAATCTCTTATTCGGTATCTACGTTTACTGAAATGAGCGCGTGCAATTACTAGAATTTCATCAGCACTTTTTCGACTTTCAAAGGTTCTGAACTCCTCAAGTCTTATTAAATTTTTTGGAGTAAGTGGTGGCAAGGCTCTAATGTTTTTAAAATGCTCCCATGTCCTTGGGAGAACACAGCCGATTAACGAAATAAAAAGCAAAAGATAAATTGCACTAAACCAAGTTGATGAATAGAGATTAAATAATGAGAATTTATCAAAAACTTTTGCCAGAGTTGGATTATTTACAAAATACTGTTGTACTTGAGTTGGGTCTTGATTTCGTTGTGGGATTATTGAACCAGGAATAGAAGCTACACCTAATAACAATAATAAAATTAATGCAGTTCGCATACTCGTTAATTGGCGCCACAGCCAACGCAATAAACCAATCGTTCCTAGTTCAGGAGTTTTTATCTCGTAACTCATCAGAGTGCCGTAACAAATGCTGATGAAAATCCTTGTAACCAAATCACAATGTCAACCCAGATACCGGTTATTTGGGCAAGACCTAACACAATAAGCATGGATCCACCGATTCGGGTAATAATCTTTTGGGAAATTTTGCGATAAATCTTCATGCTGCGTTCAATCCCTAAACCAGCAATTAAAAATGGAATTCCTAAACCAATGCAATACCCAAGCGAGAGAAAAGCCCCGCGCACTGCTGATGATTCGGAAAACGCCAATGTCTGAACCGCTGCTAGCGTCGGTCCAATACAAGGAGTCCAGCCAACAGCAAAGAGCACGCCTAGAAATGGTGCTCCTGCTAAGCCCAACGTTGTGACAATTTTTGGCCGCAACTGCATTTGGTTTGGTATCACTCCAAGAAAAGCTAAACCCAGCAGGACTGTAAATACTCCCAATATTTTTGTCACCAAACTTTGCTGTTCAAGCAAAATACTTCCGGCACCTCCAAAAAGGGCTCCGTAAGAGATAAAAACTGTGCTAAATCCCAAGATGAACAAGATGGTGCCTAAAAGGACTCTACCGCGAGCCGCTTTTGCAGTTAATTCAACTCCAGTTAACCCTGTTACATATGAAAGATAAGCAGGGACAAGTGGCAACACACATGGTGAAAGAAAAGCAACAATCCCAGCGACAACTGCAATTGGAAACGCAATCAGAACAGATCCATTTAAGACCTGTTCGGTTAGTGAAGTTGCAAGAGCAATCATTTAACAATCTCATTATCTATTTTTTCAATTAGATTCGACAAAGAAGCAACAGTAATGGCTCCTGAAATTCTTGCTGCCACTTTTCTATCTTTGTCTAAAATTATTGTTGTTGGTATAGAAGTGACCGGTAATGAGTTCCTAAATCCTAAAAGGATTTTATCATCAGTGATTGTTGGATATGTGATCTTAAATCTGCGTGAAAAAGCTAACGCAGAATCTATTGAATCTCTGGTTAAAATCCCAATAAATTGAGTATTTGGGTACTTCTCCGAAATTGCCTGGAGCCCTGGAGCTTCAGCGCGACAAGGTGAGCACCACGAAGCCCAAATATTTATAACTGTGATTTTTCCTTTTTCAATAGAAGTATCTTCACCTGAAATCGATTTTCCATTTATATCAGGCGCTAGTGATCGATTCTCTTTTGCTACAAAAGTTACAACTCCATCTCCGGCAACAAAAGATTCTTCACTTACTGATGTCCCGCCAGATCCACATCCTGAAAAAATTAAGGAAGTTAAAATTAAAGGGGCAATTGAAAATCTAGTTTTCACTTTTTCTTAGGAGGAAGTAAATCTCTTGCTGGTTCGCAATATTCAACATCCTCAATCACCCCATCGCTATTGAATACAAAGGTAGTTACTGATGCTAATGAGCACTCTCTTTTGCGTGGGTCATGTAATAAAGATCTACCTTGTACATGTGAACGCACGATCCAAATCGGAAGTTGGTGGGATACGCAAATTGCTTCAGCACCAATTGCATTATCGCGTGCAGAATAAATTGCTGCCATCATTCTTTCAATCTGTTCTTTGTACGGCTCGCCCCAAGAGGGACGCCATGGATTCCATAAGTAACGCCATGTTGATGGGCGGCGCAAAACTCCATCTCCAACTGAAAAAGGTTTTCCTTCAAAAACATTGGCAGCTTCAATCAATCGTGGATCAGTAGTAATCGAAATTCCATGTGCGGCGACAATCGGTGCTGCTGTCTCTTGCGCTCGCTCAAGTGGTGACACATGTATTGCGCGAATCGGACGATCTTTGGACCAGTCAGCAACGGCTTCCGCCATTTGAACACCACGGGTGGATAGGTGCCAATTTGGCTGACGTCCGTATAAGACTTTATTTGGGTTTTCGACTTCGCCATGACGAAGCACATGTACCCGGGTTTTCATGAGGGAAATCATAGTGAGGACGAGATTGGGGTAGCGTTGGCAAGTTATGTCACCTCAATCACCCAACTCGCACCCAACCAGATCCCTGGCCCAGGAGTTACGGGCGCGCAATGATGAGCAGTTGAGAGTGCTTTTAGCCGCAAGAGGCGATCTTTTGTCGCCATTACCTACTGATATCTCGGCTCTGGCATCCCGTGCGAGTGCTCCCCCAAGTATTTCCAGAGCATTAGATTCCCTTAATCTTTGGGAGATTCAAGTTCTTGAAGCTCTCGTCGCGTTACCAGAACCAATCACAATTGAATCAGTAATTGCTGCCACTTCAGAGGATGCCAAATTAGTTATTGAAAAACTAATTTCACTTGCGCTGGTATTCCCAGATGAAGATCAAATCAGAGTTCTCAACGCAATACGCGATTCAGTAGGAAATGAACCAACTGGACTTGGACCCGTGCTTGGATTGCTAAGTGCAAAAGCGATAAAAAAAATTAGTGATGCACCAGAAAATGCACGAACAGTACTTGATCGCTTAACTTGGGGACCGCCAAGAGGCAGTGTTTCAGATATTAAAAAACCAGGAGTCGCCATCAAATGGTTACTTGATAATGATTTACTCTTGGCTGTAGATAGCAAAACGGTTGTACTACCTAGAGAAATTGGAATATATCTTCGTGGCGGAAAAATTCACCGCGAACTTCAAAATAAACCAACTGATTATCGCGGTCGCGAATTTACCCAAAGCGAAATAGATAAGAGTGCGGTTGGGGCAATTATTACTTTGTTACATCAAATTGAAGAGTTGATGAAATTTTGGGCAGGAGAACCTCCGGCAATTCTAAGATCTGGCGGTATCGGCGTTAGAGAAGTAAAGAAGGCGGCCGATGCGCTTGGTGTGGATGAGAATTATCTAATTTTTATCGCTGAACTTTCTTATATTTGTGGGCTAGTTACCGTTGATCGAGAAGAAGAATTACTTCCAACTTCTGCATTTGATCTTTGGCTTAATTCAACTCATGACGAGCGTTGGCAACTCATAGTAAATGGATGGTTAACTACTTCAAGAGTGAGTGGATTAGTCGGAAAAAGTGAAGCGAGATACATCTCTGCACTTGGTCCTGAGATTGATAGAGCAGCAGCAGCTAATTTAAGGGGCTTATTTCTTAAGTTAGTTGCCGAGATTTCCCCTTGTGCACCTGACTTATCCGGATTGTCACAAAGAGTTCGATGGGAGCGGCCACGACGTGGAGTTGGATTACACACCGATATTGCAAATTGGAGTTCCCGAGAAGCCGAGTGGCTTGGAATCACCGGACGGGGTGCCATCTCTTCTTTTGGTTCGGCAATTCTGGCTGGAAAAGATGATTCGGGTTTAAGTAAAGCCTTGCCAAAAGAGATTGACCATATTTTGATTCAAGCAGATAACACCGCAATTGCCCCAGGTCCACTTCGCCTTGATCTTGCCCAAGAACTTTCGCTAATCGCAAATGTTGAAAGCAAAGGTGGAGCCACTGTTTATCGTTTCAGTGAGAACTCGATCAGGCGGGGCTTAGATAATGGTCGCAGTAGCGATGAAATAAATGTATTTCTCACCAAAATTTCGAAAACTTCAATCCCTCAACCTCTCGCATATTTAATTGCTGATGTTGGTAAGCGACATGGAAAATTAAGAGTAGGCATTGGTTGGAGTTCATATATTCGGTGTGAAGATGAATCAGTTGTAAATGCAATACTCGCTGACAGACGGACTGCCCATTTACAATTACGAAAAATCGCACCACAGGTTTTATTTACTGAAATCGATACAGAAGAAGCTGTGAATACTTTGATTGAAGCTGGTTTCTTACCTGCAATTGAGGGACGCGATGGAGCACTTGTCACACGCAAAAGATCTGCGGCCCGGGCAATCTCAAAAACTCGTCCACCACGAGTTATTGGAGATTATGAAATTCCACGTGATGAACTTTTGACTGCGGCACTTCGCGCATTGCGCGCTGGCGATCGCGCTTCAGCGAAACGAAGTGGTATTCCAACAACTGTTGCAAGTGCCACTCCAACTGAAACGATGGCGGCATTAACTGTTGCCATTAAAAGCAAGGAGACGCTAGTTATTGGATATGCCGATTCTGATGGCGGAGTCAGTCAGCGAATCATCGACCCGATCCAAGTTATGGCTGGCGTGCTTGTGGCCTATGACCATGGCAATGATGAAGTCTTGCGATTCCCAGTTTCACGGATAAACGGCATCGCCTTAGTCGAATAGGGCAGACTTAGCACTTGGGAAAAAGGGGTGGTTGATGAGTTCGCAACTTTTGGAGCAACTAG
>CAEZUJ010000005.1_pt1 | contig 41658 bp, 40 predicted proteins | sample 7264451 | NCBI WGS metagenome assembly CAEZUJ01 (sample SAMEA6813828, study PRJEB35770) | uncultured Actinomycetes bacterium | biome: Freshwater; feature: Freshwater reservoir; material: water | place: Czech Republic | collected 2016-04-20 | depth 0.5m m
TGAGCCGGCCGGTGTAGTCACCTACCCGTTTCCGCTAAATGAGAGATCACTGCTCGCAAATGTTAAATCGACTTCATATGCAACCTCTTTAAGTGCACACAAATACGCAACTGCACGCAACGCCGATGATGCGATACTTTTTGGCTTTAAAGGTCAATTAGCTGAAGCAAGCACCGCTAATATTTTTTTATTGATCGGAAATAAACTGTTAACTCCAAATTTAGATTCAGGAGCCCTGCCAGGCATAACCCGCGAATTACTTCTTGAGTGGGGATTGGCCCAAGAGGCAGAGTTAAATTTTGATGATTTAGCAAAAGCCGAAGGAGCTCTCCTTTCTTCAAGTTTGCGGTATTTGCAACCAATAAATCGGATCAATGCTCGTTCATTTAAAGTTAACAAAAGAATTGAAGAGATAATGAGTTCCTTCACTGAGCAACTTTCGGCTAACCTCAACCCATGATTAAGCGATTCCGCGCCCATGTTAAACGCAGTAAATATGGTGCGCCGGCTTGGAGAATATTGGTCGGAGTCATCGGTGGTTTAGTAACAGTGATCGGAGCGATTGCTTTAATCGCACCTGGACCCGGTTGGTTGATTATTTTTGCCGGCCTAGGTATTTTGGCCTCAGAGTTTGCTTGGGCGGACAAAGCTTTAATGAAGACCAAGATGTTGGCAATCAAAACAGCACAACGTGCGCTTCCGGCAGATACCCGTAAAAGCGTGATCTATTTAATCGTGGGAGTCGTAGTTGTTGCGATTGCAATCGGCGCAGGTATCTCTTATTACCTTTTCGCACGGTAGCAATTGGTAGAGTGATCTCATGGCCACCTTCGAAATCACCCTCAATGGTGAGGCCAAATCAGTTACTGTTGAAAAATACACCAGCGAACTTTTTAGAGATCAACCGCAAATAATCGCATTACGAATCAATGATCAACTCTCAGATTTGAACGCTGAAATCAAGGGTGGCGACCAGGTAGCGACGATTGAACTTAGCTCTGCTGATGGATTGATGATTTTGCGCCACTCCACCGCCCACGTTTTAGCGCAAGCGGTGCAAAAATTATTTCCACAAACGCGCTTGGGTATCGGGCCTCCGATCAAAGATGGCTTTTATTATGATTTTGAAGTTGAACGGCCCTTTACACCTGATGATCTCTTGGCACTCGAAAAAGAGATGACAAAAATTGTTAAGGCGAACCAAAGATTTAGACGAAGAGTTACTAGTGAACAAGATGCACTAGTAGAACTAGCAGCCGAACCTTTTAAATGTGAATTGATCAAAGATAAGTCATCCTCCAATGGGTCGACAGATGAAGCATCCGCTGAAGGGGTAGAGGTAGGCGCCGGGGAGTTAACGATTTACGACAATTTAAATCGTGACGGTGAAATTGAATGGCGTGATCTCTGTCGCGGACCACACATTCCAAGCACCAAGATAATTCCAGCATTTAAATTGATGCGCACATCAAGTGCCTATTGGCGGGGGTCGGATAAAAATCCAAGTTTGCAGAGAGTTTATGGAACCGCCTGGCCTTCACAAGAAGAGTTAGATGGCTATTTAAATTTCTTGGTTGAAGCAGAGAAGCGGGATCACCGTCGCTTAGGTGTTGAGTTAGATCTCTTTTCATTCCCAGAAGAGATTGGCTCCGGCCTTGCAGTCTTCCATCCAAAGGGCGGAATCATTCGTCGCGAAATGGAAGAGTATTCACGTAAGCGGCATGAAGAAGAAGGTTATGAATTTGTTTACTCTCCACATTTAACCAAAGCGGCTTTGTTTGAAACTTCGGGACACCTTGAGTGGTACTCAGAAGGAATGTACCCACCAATGATTTTGGATGAAGAGCGAAATTTAGATGGCACCGTTAAACGCGCTGGTGCGCAGTACTACATGAAACCGATGAACTGTCCTTTCCACAATTTAATTTATCGCTCACGTGGTCGTTCTTATCGTGAGCTTCCTCTACGGTTATTTGAATTCGGCACTGTCTATCGTTATGAAAAATCTGGAGTTATCCAAGGTTTGACTCGTGCTCGTGGCTTTACCCAAGATGATGCCCATATTTATTGCACCCCTGATCAAATGGTTGATGAACTCGACAGTTTGCTGACATTTGTGCTCGGATTACTTCGTGATTATGGATTGACTGATTTTTACTTGGAACTTTCTACAAAAAATCCAGCTAAATCCGTGGGATCAGATGAGGATTGGGAAAAAGCAACTGAGGCTTTGCGCGAATCAGCCAATCGGCAAAAATTGGATCTGATTTTAGATCCAGAAGGTGCTGCTTTTTATGGTCCGAAAGTTTCGGTGCAAGCAAAAGATGCAATCGGTCGTACTTGGCAGATGTCAACAATCCAAGTTGATTTCCAACTTCCACAAAGGTTTGAACTTGAGTATGTAGGCACTGATGGAACTAGACAGCGGCCGGTCATGATTCATAGGGCGTTATTTGGATCAATTGAAAGATTCTTCGGAGTTCTTACCGAACATTACGCAGGAGCTTTTCCACCATGGCTTTCACCAGTTCAAGTTACCGCGATCCCGGTTGCGGATGCATTTTTGCCGTACTTAGAAAAGATAGTTTCGCAGATGCGCAAATTAGGTATTCGGGCCGAAATAGATAGTTCTGATGATCGAATGCAAAAAAAGATTAGAAATGCACAAATGCAAAAAACTCCTTTTATGATTATTGCTGGCGAAGTCGATGAACAGGCAAATGCAATTTCAATTCGTTATCGCAACGGTGAACAGAAAAATGGAATTTCAGTGGAGGAAGCAATTTCTGAAATTACTAAAGCGATTGCTGATCGTTCACAACTTTAATTAGGCCAATAACTTCATTAAAACCAATTTCTGCTTTAACTGAAAGTGGAATGGCCGGAATGAAAAGCCCAAATACAAAAGTATCTTCACCAAACTCCTCAAGAGAAGCTAGGTACTCTTCTCTGAATTCTTGGATTACCACTTTATGATCCTCATCGCATGGATAGATTTTAAATTCAGCAGTTGAGTAATCATGAATTGTTAAATCTTTTAAGTTGATTAGTGCACACGGAGCCCCACCATCATCATGTAAAACCAAATATGGGGTTGTAAAATTATCAAGCACCCGGCGTGCGATTAAAATTGCTTCATCAAAATCTGCTTCCCCATCTTCGATTTTGGTTATGAGTAATGCCCGGGGGAGTGATAAGTCGGATGCGGCTTCCCACCATTTCAAAATTTCTTGATCTAAACCTTCATGTGCACTCATTGCAAAAAATGCCAGATCAAAGTTTTCTAAATTAGGTTCAGTTGAATTGGTTGTGGCAGTTTCGAAGGCACTTACCGTTAAAGGCAATCCCAGGGTGTGCAAGCCATGGTCGGCAATAGATTTCGCCAAAGGTGGTAAATCGGCTGTTGAATGGCCGATTAAGGCGATTTTGAGCGCTGTCGATCTCATTCCCGAAAGCCTACGATGTACTCACTATGTTAAGTGCCATTTTGCGGAAGCCGGTCTCTCGTGTTGTCGATCCAGTTGCACGTTTATTGCTGCGAATCGGAGTTACTCCAAACGGAATGACTTTTTTTGGTTCATTGGGAACCTGCGTGATGGCTTTGTGGTTATGGCCACAAGGAGAGTATTTCTGGGGAACGCTAGGTGTTATGGCTTTTATCTTTAGTGATCTTCTTGATGGAACTATGGCAAGGATCAGCAAAAAAAGTACTCAATGGGGAGCATTTTTCGATTCCACCATTGATCGAGTTGTAGATGTCGCTCTGATTGGCGCACTTGTTTTATCTTTATTGAAAAGTGATGATCGATTAGCGGTTGTGGCCTTTGCTGCTTTAATCGGTGGATTTTTAGTTTCTTATGTGAAAGCACGAGCAGAAGCGCTTTCATTTAGTTGTGATGGAGGATTTGCCGAACGTGCTGAACGGGTAATAATTTTACTGACCGCTGTTGGTTTCGCTGGGCTTGGAGTTCCTTATATCCTTGCTGTTGGAATCTGGATATTAGCAATTTCATCTTTTGCCACATTTATTTTTCGAGTTCATCAAGTCTGGAAACAGAGATGAGCGGAATAAAGGATGCGATTAGTGCCCAATTATATTTAATTGGCTGGAAAATAGTTCAACGCTTACCAGAAAAAGTTGCCTATAAATTATTTGAAAAATTAGGAAAGATTTTCCATAACCGAAATGGAAAAGCAGTTAAAAGACTTCGATCAAATTTACAAGTAGTCATGCCGAGTGCCAATTCTAATGAGTTAGAAGAGATTGTGATCAAAGGAATCTCCTCATACTTTCGATACTGGTGCGACACCTTTAGATTCCCAGGCTGGAGTACTCAGAGGATTATTGATTCTGTGAACACTACAAATGAAAATCTATTGAAAGATCCCGTTGCTGCCGGTACCGGAGTGATTGTGGCTTTGCCACATTCAGGAAATTGGGATCACGCAGGAGCATATTTTTGCGCACAGGGAATTCCATTAGTTTCAGTCGCGGAAAGATTAAAGCCAGAAAAACTTTTTCAGAAATTTCTAACTTATCGGAGAGCCATTGGTATGGAAATTTTGGCGCTAGATAGCAATACTTTGCCAACATTAAGTAATCGATTAAATGCAGGTAAATTAATTGCACTAGTCGCGGATCGTGATTTTTCAAAAAATGGAGTTGAAGTAGATTTCTTTGGTAAAAAAGCGAAGATGCCTATTGGTCCAGCACTTTTGTCGCTACGTACCTGCGCTCCGTTAATTACCGCTCAAGTTTCCTACAATCCAAAAGGAATCCAAATAGATTTCTTGGGGCCGTTGACTCCAAGGATTCAAGGGTCGTTAGAGGATCAGGCAAAAGATTTAGTTCAACAATGCGCCGATAATTTCGCACTTGGTATCTCTAAGAAACCCGAAGATTGGCACATGTTGCAAAGAATTTGGATTGACCCTGAGGTTTCAAATGGATAAGAAACTTAAAATCGGATTGGTCTCTCCATATGGGTGGGATTTGCCGGGTGGGGTTCAGATACATATTAGAGATTTAGCTGAGCACCTAATTGCTAAAGGGCATGAAGTTTCAGTACTTACTCCGGCGGTAGAGGAAGAACTTCTACCTACTTGGGTGCAATCAGCAGGCCGGCCTTTGGCAATTCCATACAACGGTGCTGTGGCCCGCGTTAGTTTTGGACCTGTTGCTACTTTGCGAGTACGGAAATGGATTTCAGAGGGTGATTTTGATTTGTTGCACCTGCATGAACCAGCAATACCGTCACTCTCATTGCTTGCCTGCTGGGCTGCCGAAGGTCCAATGGTGGGAACATTCCACGCAACCGCGCCAAGACAGAAAGCTATTTTTGCTGTTGGTCCGATTCTTGAACCGGCAATTGAGAAATTAAGCGCCCGAATTGCAGTTAGTGAAATGGCCCGCGAAACACTAACGGAACATTTAGAAACCAATGCCATTGTGATTCCAAACGGCATCAATCATCAGTTTTTCAGTGATGCAAAAGCTAACCCAGAATGGGTAGGGAGTTCTATTGGTTTTGTGGGCAGATTTGATGAACCCCGAAAAGGTTTAGATGTGTTAATTAAAGCGTTACCAGAAATTATTAAAAATAATCCAGATTTGCGGATTATGGTGGCCGGACCTGGCGAAAGTGAAGATGTACTAAAAGGTGTTGACCAATCTATTCGTAATCGTTTTTATTTTCTTGGTCGAGTTTCAGATGTAGATAAAGCTAGATTGCTGAAATCTGTAGATTTGTATGTCGGACCAAATACTGGCGGAGAATCATTTGGAATTATCTTGGCTGAAGCAATGGCTGCCGGAACTGCAGTTGTAGCGAGTGACATACCAGCCTTTAGAGCGACGCTTAACAATGGAAACGCGGGAGCGTTGTTTATAAATGAAGATTCGGCCGACTTGGCACGAGTGGCTAATAATTTGTTATTAAATAAAGAGCTAAATCAGAAACTCGGCAAAAGCGGGCAAGAGTGGTCAAAAAGGTATGATTGGACAATTGTTGCCAATCAAATTGAAAATGTTTATGAAATGGTGAGTTCAACTGGGGAGAAAGTCTCGCTTGGTAGTGAGTTGCGTGGACGGATGAGGTCTAAATAAATGTTGAGTTGGCCATTAATCTCCTTGCTTTTCGCCATGCTATTAATCGTTTGGTACATATCATTTACCGCTTCGCGTTTAGATCGATTGCACCACCGCGTGGAAACCACTTGGGGTAATTTAGATGCGGCCCTCCACCAAAGATCTGGAATTGCACTTGAAATTGCGCGATCGGGTGTGCTTGATCCAGCCAGTTCAGTAATTCTTTCAACTGCTGCTCATACCGCGTTGGTTGCACTACCAGAAAATCGATCTGATGCAGAAGAAGATTTATCTGAAATCATAACTTCGATGGTAAATATTGAAGTGCTTGGCTCAGAGCTTGCCTTGAAGGCAGCTGAATTAACGCAGAGCTTAAATGAAGTTCGCGCCCGCGTTCGGATTGCGATCTCTTTCCATGTAGAGGCGGTAAATTCCACAAAGTTACAGCGCTCTCGCGGATTGATTAAATTTTTTCGTTTAGCCGGTCGCGCACCGATCCCAGTTCAATTCCCATTTGAGGAAATTGCGGTATGAGAAAAATAATTGGGATCTCATTAGCCGTTGCCTTGTTAACTTCCTGTTCCGGAGTTTCGGCACCTGGAGATTCAAAAGAGAAAGTAGCTGAAGTAGCAAAAAATTTATTAAATGGTTTACCAGGCAGCAACAATGAAATTATTATTGTTAAAATTGATGATACTAATCAAGCAAGGCCGCAAACAGGGATTGAAGATGCAGACGTGGTTTACATCGAACAAGTCGAAGGTGGGGCGACCAGAATTGCCGCTCTTTACTCCGCTAAATACCCAGAAATTGTCGGGCCAGTCCGAAGCGCCCGAATAAGTGACATGGAGATTTTTGCGCAGTACGGCAAATTTGGATTTGCATATTCGGGCGCACAACGCAAACTAATATCGGTAATAGAGGCGGCTAATCTTTTCAATATGAGTGCAGAACGTTTTGGATATTACGAACCATACTTTCGAGATGAGAGTAGATATGCTCCAGTAAATTTATATTTACATCCAAATATTTTATTAGAGAAAGCTCATGCAAAAGATATTTACTTTGAAAAAGCTACAAAAAGTGGATGGGTATTTGGGCCAATTGGTACATCAGAAAAAGACGGAAAAAAGATAAAAAACGGTCGTAAAGTCTTAGGAGTTGATTTCTCTTGGCCGGCCGTTAAATACGGTGCTGATTGGGACAAAGTAAGTAAGAAATGGTTGATCCGGCAAAATGGCGAACCGAAGATGGCTAAATCAGGTTCACAATTAGCAGCAGACACTTTAGTTTTACAATTAGTTGCTATTACCGATTCTGAGTATGGCGACAAAAATGGTGGCGTTACGCCACATGTAGAAAGTATCGGTACCGGTAATGCTTTGATTTTCAGAAATGGGAAAGTGTTTGACGCGATTTGGAGCAGGCCAACGGCAACCGATACCACCACCTGGAAAGATGCCGCAGGGGTTGATATTCCATTTGCAACAGGGCAGACATGGATCGCTTTAGTTGATCAGGAGCGCCAACCTAAGGTAATTGAGCCTGAAATCCCATCGGATACCGCCACTGCTACAACAAAGTAGAGTATCTCCCTACGGATTTGCAGAAAATTAACAGTAATTAGTTCTAGGCAGGGGAGTAAGTAATGGATCAAGTAACCGGTACCGCCCGAGTTAAAAGAGGCATGGCAGAGATGCTCAAAGGCGGAGTAATCATGGATGTGGTTACCGCTGAGCAAGCACGTATAGCTGAAGATGCTGGCGCAGTGGCAGTTATGGCATTGGAACGGGTCCCTGCAGATATTCGCGCGCAAGGTGGCGTTGCTCGGATGTCTGATCCAGACATGATTGAAAAGATTAAAGCAAGCGTTTCAATTCCGGTAATGGCAAAAGCTCGCATTGGACATTTTGCTGAAGCGCAAATCTTGCAATCACTTGGTGTTGATTACATTGATGAATCAGAAGTTTTAACTCCGGCAGATTACGAGCATCACATTGATAAATGGAACTTCACAATCCCATTCGTTTGCGGTGCAACAAATCTTGGTGAGGCTTTGCGACGGATCAATGAAGGTGCCGCAATGATTAGATCTAAAGGTGAAGCTGGTACAGGTGATGTTTCAAATGCAACAACCCACATCCGCACCATCACTGGAGAAATTCGTCGTTTAACAACGCTACGCCCTGAAGAGCTGTATGTAGCAGCTAAAGAGTTACAAGCTCCTTATGCATTAGTCAAAGAGGTAGCAGAAACCGGAAAACTTCCAGTCGTTCTATTTACCGCTGGTGGAATTGCAACTCCGGCTGATGCAGCGATGATGATGCAATTAGGCGCTGACGGTGTATTTATCGGCTCTGGCATTTTCAAATCAGGCAATCCAGCACAAAGAGCAGCCGCTTGCGTTAAAGCAACTACATTTTTCAATGATCCAAAAGTTTTGGCAGATGCATCACGCGGTTTAGGTGAAGCGATGGTTGGAATAAATGTTGCAGACATCCCAGCACCGCACCGTCTTGCCGAACGTGGTTGGTAATCTCTAATTTCGTAATGAATTGAGATCAATTGAAAAATATTGGCGTACTGGCTTTACAAGGTGATGTCCGTGAGCATTTTTCTGCAATTGAAAATTGTGAAGCGGTAGCTACTGAAGTTAAACGCCCAAGTGACCTTGACAACCTTGATGGCCTAATAATTCCGGGTGGGGAATCAACAACCATTGTAAAACTTTTGCGAATATTTGATTTGTTTGAACCATTGCAGAAAGCCTTGCGAAATGGTTTACCGGTGTATGGCAGTTGTGCCGGAATGATTTTGCTTGCCAACAAGATTATTGATGGAACTTCAGATCAAGAAACTCTTGAAGTAATCGATATTACGGTGAAAAGAAATGCTTTCGGACGCCAGGTTGATTCATTTGAGCAAGAGTTGTTGATACCTGAAATCGATGATCAACCTTTCGATGCGATATTTATTCGCGCGCCGTGGATTGAGAAGATTGGCGTAGATGTGAAATCACTTGCCGACTTAACAACTGTGGGTGGAAAAGTTCATTCAGTTTTAGCAAGAAGCAAAAGCGTACTTGTTTCATCTTTCCACCCAGAGTTAACTGGAGATCTGCGAGTTCACCGTTATTTTATTGATAAAATCTGTTGAATTAACTAGAGTTCGTAACAGGCTAAACAAGGAGTTGAGAAATGTCGGGTCATTCCAAATGGGCGACTACCAAGCATAAGAAGGCGATCATCGATGGTCGCAGAGCAAAAACCTTTGCAAAGTTAATCAAAGGTATTGAAGTTGCTGCACGGACCGGCGGAATTGATGTCGCTGGAAATCCAACCTTGTTTGATGCAATTACAAAAGCAAAAAAGAATTCAGTTCCCTCTGACAATATTGACCGGGCAATCAAACGTGGTGGCGGTCTTGAATCAGGCGGAGCAAATTGGGAAACAATTATGTATGAGGGATACGGTCCTAATGGGGTCGCGTTACTAATTGAATGTTTATCAGATAATCGAAACCGTGCAGCTGGTGAAGTTCGACTAGCAGTAACTCGCAATGGTGGATCGATGGCCGACCCAGGTTCGGTTTCTTACCTTTTCGGTCGTCGCGGAGTTGTTATTGTTTCAAAAAATGCTGGTGCAATAAGTGAAGATGATTTATTAGCAGTTGTGCTTGATGCTGGCGCAGAAGAGATAAATGATCTTGGTGAAACTTTTGAAATTATTAGTGATGCATCTGCCGTAGTAAAAGTCCGTCAAGCGTTGCAAGACGCAAAGATTGATTATGAATCTGCAGACACTCCATTTTTACCAACCATGAGTGTCGAATTAGATGCTGATGGCGCTAATAAAGTATTTGCATTAATTGAAGCGATTGAAGATTGTGATGATGTGCAGAACGTTTTTGCCAATTTTGACGTCTCTGATGAGGTTATGGCCACCCTTTAACAAGGCTTCAACCCTGGCATTTCGGCGAGGCAGCCGACCCGATCAACGCAACTCAATTAGGCTTAAGTTCATGCTGGTTCTTGGAATTGACCCTGGTTTAACTAGGTGCGGTGTTGGTGCCGTCTCCGGCGCCCCGGGGCAGATTTTAAAGTTTATCGATGTTGGAGTGATTCGCTCGTCACCAGAATTACCAGTAGAGCAGCGGCTGCTTGAAATTTCAAATGGTTTGATTGAATGGATCGAGAAAATTAAGCCGGACTCAATCGCCGTTGAAAGAGTTTTCGCGCAAGCCAACCGGGCCAGCGCGATGGAAACAGCGCAAGCGGCCGGAATCGCTTTACTACTCGCGGCTCAACGCAATATTCCAGTTGCATTGCATACTCCAACTGAAGTTAAGGCTGCAGTTACTGGATCTGGTGTTGCTGGAAAGCCACAAGTTGGCGAGATGGTAAAACGCTTATTGAAACTGGATGAGATTCCAAAACCTGCCGATTCAGCGGATGCGTTAGCGCTAGCGATCTGCCACATAATTCGCGCACCGATGAAAGCCCGAATTGAAAACGCCAGGTTGCGATGATTGCAAGTATTAGAGGCGAAGTTTTGGCGATCATTGACAACTCGGTGGTGATTGATGTTGGGGGAGTTGGGATCTCAACATTGGTAGTTGAAAGAACGCTGCAAACTTTGAGTATCGGCTCTAAGGCAACTTTGCATACCTCGCTTATGGTCCGCGAAGATTCGTTAACTTTATTTGGTTTTGAAGATACCCAAGAAAGAGATCTATTTGTTCTATTGCAAACTGTTACCGGAATCGGACCCCGTGTTGCACAATCAATATTGAACACATTGACAGTAAGCGACTTAAGAAATGCTATTGGAAATGAGAGCGCAGCCGCGCTTGAAAAAGTTTCTGGCTTAGGCAAAAAGGGAGCAGCGAGAATTATTTTGGAGTTGAAGGATAAAGTCTCGGGTGTTAATCAAAGAATCACTACTGGCGATAGTGGTTGGCAAAGTTCAATTAGTGCTGCGCTCTCTGGATTAGGTTTTACCGGGCGTGAAATTGATCAAGCGATCTCATCAGTTGCGGTGACCGCACTTGATCAACCGCTAGAAGAAAAGTTACGAGTTGCCTTGTTGAATTTGCAATCACCACAGAGTCGAGGTGGCACACGTGGATGAGGAACAACCGTTAACTTCAGGAGCGCTGCACGCGCTAGATGAAGGGATAGATGGCGCTTTGCGGCCAAAATCCTTAGGAGAATTTATTGGGCAAAAACGGGTTTGTGATCAGTTGAGTTTAGTTTTAGAAGCAGCTAAACAACGAGGCAGTGCTGCTGACCATATTTTACTTTCTGGACCTCCGGGGTTAGGAAAAACAACGCTGGCTTACATTGTTGCTACCGAAATGGATGCACCATTGCGAATCACTAGCGGACCTACTTTGCAACGAGCCGGTGATTTAGCAGCGATACTTTCAACACTTACCGAAGGTGAAATTCTTTTTGTTGATGAGATACATCGGATGTCACGACCTGCCGAAGAGATGCTTTATCTTGCGATGGAAGATTTTCGCGTCGATATAATTGTTGGTAAAGGTGCCGGAGCAGCTTCAATTCCACTTGCAATACCAAAATTTACTTTGATCGGCGCAACCACAAGAGCCGGATTATTGCCAAGTCCACTCAGAGATAGATTTGGTTTCACAGCGTTGTTAGATTTTTACGATGCCGCAGAATTAACGCGAGTACTTTTTCGTAGCGCAAAATTATTACAATTAGAAATCTCTATTGATTCAATAAATGAAATTGCCGGACGTTCAAGAGGTACTCCGCGAATCGCTAATCGCCTACTTCGGCGAGTGCGGGATTATGCGCAGGTACATGGGGGTTCTGGAAAAAACATTCAAAAGGGTTCAATTTCAGTCGCTCAAGTTGAAGCGGCGTTAGAACTTTATGAAGTTGATCAATTAGGACTAGATCGATTGGACCGTTCAATTTTGCGAGCGTTGGTCGAGCGGTTTAATGGCGGACCAGTCGGGATCTCTACTTTGGCACTCACGGTCGGTGAAGAGGTCGAGACGGTGGAAGCTGTCTGTGAGCCATTTTTAGTTCGTACCGGTTTGTTGCTGCGTACCCCTAGGGGAAGGTTGGCGACTGAGGCTGGCTGGCGACATTTAGGGCTAACTCCGCCCGAGAGCCTGAACCTCTTCACTGGCGGCGAGTTCGCTTCTAACCCCTTAGAACCCTAGACTCACCCCTCGTGTCTCAGACTTCTTCTACCTCAAGGCCAGGCCGTTCATTAACCGCCCTTTTACTGATTTTGGTGGCTTTAACCGCCTCAATATTTATCCAAGGTGCCGGCCAAGTGCGACTTGGATTAGATCTGCGCGGCGGAACCAGCGTTGTATTGCAACCTCGAATCACAGTTGGTCAAGAAGGCAAAGTTACCAATGAGGCGATTGATCAAGCGGTCAGCATTATTCGCCAACGTGTTAACTCACTTGGTGTAGCGGAGAGTGAAGTCGTTGCGCAAGGAAGTGGCACCAATCGCCAAATTTTAATCTCTGTTCCTGGTGAATCAGGTGAACGAGTTGTTGAATTAGTTGGCCAAACTGCAGAGTTACGTTTTCGCCAAGTTTTAGCAACTGGCGGTGCAGTAGAAGCACCAGCTCCTGCACCATCTGCAAGTGCAGTAGTAACACCAGAGGCAGCCACTCCACAACCCTCAACTTCCGGATCAAAACTTTCTAAGAGTGCGCCATATTTTGCTGATCCAACACCTTCTGCATCACCAATTGTTACTCCAAAAGCAACTACTCCAGCAGCACCCGCACCAGCACCTGCTGATGCACAAGCACAAGCGGCTGCAGCAGCGGGAGAGTTACTTTCGCAAGAGTTTGCGGCACTTGATTGCACTAAAGATGAATCAACAAGAGGTGGCGGAGGAGATTCTCCAGATTTGCCATTTGTTACCTGTGATCGCGATGGAAGTGCACGTTATATTTTGGGACCTGCCGAAGTACTTGGCACACAAGTAAAGAAAGCAACTGCTGCAATTGATCAACAAGGTAGTGGTGGTTGGTATGTCGCACTTGATTTTAATAAAGAGGGAACCACAAAATTTGGTGCAATTACTCAACGGGTAGTTTCACTTACTGCACCACAAAACCAAGTTGCAATCGTCCTTGATGGTCTTGTGGTTTCTGCGCCAAGAATTATTAGTGCAATTATCGGCGGAAGTGCACAGATCACCGGTGATTTCACTCAGCAAGAAGCAAGTGATTTAGCAAATGTATTGAAGTACGGCTCTTTGCCGTTAGCTTTTGATCGTGGTGAAGTACAACAAGTTTCTCCAACTCTGGGAACTGATCAATTACATGCCGGCCTTCTTGCCGGTGGTTTAGGTCTGATCTTGGTAATTCTTTACTCGCTCTTTTATTACCGGGCGCTTGGTTTAGTGACTGTTGGCTCCCTCGGCTTAGCTGCTTTGCTGCTCTACTTAATAATTGTTGTATTGGGTGAAAATATTGGATTTACATTGACTCTAGCTGGTATCGCCGGAGCCATTGTGGCTATCGGTATTACGGCAGACTCTTTTATTATTTACTTTGAACGGCTTCGAGATGAAATCCGGGAAGGCAGATCTCTTAGATCTGCTGTTGAAAATGGCTGGACTAGGGCACGTAGAACGATCATCATCTCAGATGTGGTCTCGTTAATCGCCGCCTTATTGCTTTATATATTTGCAATTGGAAACGTCCGCGGGTTTGCGTTTGCACTTGGATTAACAACAATTATCGATTTGATCGTGGTTTTCTTATTTACCAAACCAATTATTACCTTGTTGGCTAACATTCCATTTTTCCGAGATGGACATCCGCTTTCAGGTCTTGATGCCCATAAAGTGGTACGCGGGACTGGTAAAAACGAGAAAGGGAGCAATTAAATGAGTTCCAAACTTTCTTTCGGAGATCGCCTCTACCGTGGTGAGAAATCTTTTAATTTCATCGAGAGCCGTCGGCGTTGGTACGCGCTCTCTGCCCTTTTAATTATCACCTCTGCGCTTTCGCTCGGTATCCAAGGTTTGCATTTAGGAATTGAATTCAAGGGTGGTTCTGAATTTATTGTGAATAAAGCCGGAGTAACTGTTCCTGATGCTCGGGCAGCAATGGCTAAGGCAAATGTGCCTGGCGATCCGATTATTCAAACAATTGGCTCTAACAAAGTTCGGATTCAAACCGGTGTACTAACTAGCGTTGAATCTTCCCGAGTGGCTGATGTCTTATCTTCAACTTTCTCAGTTGCTAAAAATGAAATTGATACTCGTTTGGTTGGTCCATCATGGGGTAAAGAGATCACTAAGAAAGCTCTTACCGCATTAGTAGTTTTTCTCTTTGCGATAATTATTTTCTTATCTGTTGCATTTGAACCAAAAATGGCGATAGCTGCAATCATCGCCTTGTTCCACGACGTGTGGATCACTGTAGGAATTTACGCACTGGTTGGATTCGAAGTGACTCCAGCAACAGTGATTGGTTTCTTAACAATTCTGGGGTATTCACTTTATGACACCGTTGTGGTCTTTGATAAAGTTCGTGAAAACACTCGTGGGATTTCTGGTGGATCACGATTAACTTATTCTGGTGCTGCCAACTTAGCTGTTAATCAAACTTTAATCCGTTCAATTAATACCTCGATTGTGGCATTGCTGCCAGTCGGCTCGATTTTGTTTATTGGAACTGGAGTACTTGGGTCAGGACCACTTAAAGATCTCTCTCTTGCCTTATTTATTGGTCTAACAGTTGGTACATACTCGTCAATCTTCGTAGCAACCCCTTTCTTAGCAGCGATGCGCGAGCGTGAACCAGCGATGAAAGCTTTGGCTAAGCGGGTTAATGCTCGTACCGGGAAAAGTGATGTAGTCAGCGGTTCAGCAACTGGTCAAGCAGCAACTGCTTCAACCGCGACAGGTGAGCGGGGACCACGTAACCAGCCGAAGCGAAAGAAATCCGGTAAACGTAAGTAATCCGTAGTCGGGGTAAGTAACCGTAGGCTGTCTGTATGGGTTCGCAATTAATTTCGCCATTACTGTCGATTATCGATGCGAATAAAAAAGAACGGGCTGAGATTGAACGTGCCTATGAAACTGCTGAAAAAGCGCATCTAGGACAAAATCGCAAATCAGGGGAAGAGTACATTTCCCACCCGGTAGCAGTCGCGCAAATATTGGCAGAACTTGGTATGGGATCTTCAACCATAATTGCAGCGTTGCTACATGACACTGTTGAGGATACTTCTTACTCGATTGAACAGTTGAGAATAGATTTCGGAGATGAAGTTGCTGATTTAGTTGATGGGGTAACTAAATTAGATCGGGTAACTTACGGGCCAGATGCTGAAGCAGAGACAGTTCGCAAAATGGTAGTTGCGATGTCTAAAGATATTCGGGTTTTAGTAATCAAATTAGCGGATCGTTTACACAATGCCCGCACTTGGGAGTTTCTGACTCCAGAGACCGCAATTCGGAAAGCGCGCGAGACTTTGGATATTTACGCACCTCTATCTCACCGTTTAGGTATGAGTACGATTAAATGGGAGTTGGAAGATATTTCTTTTCGCACTTTGGAACCTAAGAAATATGAAGAGATTGGTCGCCTAGTAGTAGATCGCGAATCTATCCGCGGCGAATATGCAACAGAAGTCATTGCTGAAATTAAACGTGAACTTAAAGAAGCAGATATAAAAGCAGATGTCACCGGTCGCTTTAAACATTATTATTCAATTTATCAAAAAATGGTGATGCGCGGTCGCGAATTTAATGAAATTTATGATTTAACTGGGGTTCGGGTATTGGTTGAGGATGTTAAGGATTGTTACGGAGCATTGGGTGCAATCCATGCGCACTGGAATCCGGTTCCGGGCAGATTTAAAGATTACATCGCAATGCCTAAATTTAATCTTTATCAATCTCTGCATACAACCGTAATTGGACCTGAAGGCAAAGCGGTCGAGATACAGATTAGAACCAAAGATATGCATGCTCGAGCAGAGTTTGGAATTGCCGCCCACTGGAAATATAAAAAAGGTAAGAGCAATGATGAACTAGAAGGAGCCAATACCGATGCAAATATGGCTTGGCTAAAGCAGTTACATGAATGGCAACAAGAGACTAAAGATGCTGATGAGTTTTTGGAATCTTTACGATTTGATTTAGGCACACCTGAGGTATTTATTTTTACGCCAAAAGGTAGCGTTTTGGCGCTTCCTTCAGGTTCCACTCCAGTTGATTTTGCCTACGCGGTGCATACAGAGGTTGGTCGTCGTTGCATTGGTGCCAAAGTAAATGGCAAATTGGTCACTTTAGGAACCCCATTAGTAAATGGCGACGTAGTGGAAATTTTGACAAACAAAGCGGAGACAGCAGGTCCAAGCCATGATTGGTTAAATTTTGTAAAGAGTCCTCGGGCACGATCAAAAATCAAAGCTTGGTTCTCAAAAGAACGTAGAGATGAAGCAATTGATGCCGGCAAGGAATCGATTGCGCGCCAGCTCCGAAAACAGGACCTACCTTTACAAAAGATTCTCACTAGTCATGCATTACTTGAATTAGCACATGAGATGAAGTATTTAGATATCACTTCACTTTACGCCGCCGTTGGTGACGGTCACGTTTCAGCGGCTTCCATAGTCGAGAAATTAGTCTCATCACTTGGAACAGATGAGCACGAGCATGAACACAATGACCATAACTTCTTACTGGCAAGTCCGGGACCTACAACTCATCGGCGTAATGCCGGAGTCGATGTTGTGGGTGCAAAAGATTTATTGGTTAAGTTGGCCCGTTGTTGTGCACCAGTTCCGGGGGATGAGATCGTCGGTTTTATAACCAAAGCCAGTGGAGTATCTATTCATAGAGTTGATTGCACAAATGTTGATGATTTACAGCGAACGCAACCTGAACGGTTTTTGCCAGTTTCTTGGACACCAGGTGCCGTAACGCTTTTCTTGGTTAATATTCAAGTAGAGGCCTTAGATCGTGCGAGATTATTATCTGATATCACCAAGATGCTCTCTGATTCGCAAGTTAATATTTTGAGCGCTTCAGTTACAACCACACGAGATCGTGTTGCGATCTCTCGATTCACCTTTGAGATGGCTGATGCAACTCATCTGGAAGATGTTTTACGAGCGGTGCGAACTGTTGATGGTGTTTATGATGTTTACCGAATTACCAATAATTAAGCGGAAAACTCAGCAAGAGATCTTTGTGCTTCAGCTAACCAACTCCGTCTAGCTTCTGCTGATTCCAGAGCATCTGCTGCACGCTTGGCATCATTATTAGCTGTTGCTTTAGCTGCAACCTTCTCGTAATTTTCGATTGCTTCAGTTAATTGACGTACTACATCTGATGCGCGGGCTTTTGCTGCTGGATCAGTTTTGCGACGATGCTCTTCATCAAGAATGCGAATCTCTTTCTCGACAGCCCCAACTCTGATTTCAAGTGCATCTCGCTTGTCGCGGGGGATTTGCCCAACTTTCTCAAGTTGCGACAGGAGATCACGGAAACTCTTTTTAGCGGTAGGAAAATCGGTGATTGGAAGTAAAGCCTCGATCTGCTTAGCGATCTCTTCTTTCTTAGCCAAGTTTGCACCCATAGAGTTTTCACGACGTTCTAAATCTGTTTTCTTGGCCGCAAAAAAGGCTTCTTGAGCTGCACGGAATCGCTCCCAAAGTGCATCATCACTTCTTTTTTGTCCACGGCCGGACGTTTTCCACTCTTGCATCAAGGTACTAAATCTGCGAGCGGTTGCGACCCAATCACGAGATGTCGCGAGTGTTTCAGCTTCAGTCACAATTTTTTCCTTGGCAGAGGCAATGGTGCTCTGCTCTGCAACTAATTTTGCAAAATGTGCGCGGCGGCGACGGTCAAAACCATTTCGGGCAACTGAAAATCTTTTCCACAATTGCTCATCGCTAGCTTTGTCAATCCTAGGTAATTCTTTCCATTGATCTAATAATTCTTTAAGGCGATCGCCGGTAACTTTCCAAGAATCTTTATCAGCAATGCTTTCAGATTCAACAACAATCGCTTCTTTGGCAATTTTTGCATCGTTGCGAGCAGTGGCCCGCGCATTAGCTTCATCAGCTTTCTTCGCTGCATAAATTTGTCTTTGTTGATCAATCAATGGTGGAATTTGTTCAACGGCTATTGCAAGTGCAGCCAAATCTCCAACGGCATTGATTGTTGCGATACTTTCACGCAATTTTGCAACAGCGATCTCACCGTCTTGTGGAAGAATTGCTCCACTGCGAACTCGAGCTGCAGTTAACGCGATTTCAGAGGCAAGAGTTTCAAATTTGCGGACAAAATATTGCAATGCTTCTTCTGGGCTTTTGCCAGGGTAGGAACCAACCGGTTTTTCACCAGCTGCGGTCCAAACATAAACAGTTCCATCGTCATGAACTCGACCAAAGAGGGCAGGATCTCCAATGAGGGCACTTGCGGCTGAAATTAATCCTTCATTCTCGCTCAAAGTAAATCTCCTTTACGCTCTTTGCGCGCCACCTGATCAGCCACTTTTTTTGAGGCTACTCCGGCTCGCTATTTTTCCGGTGAATGGGAATATTGGGGACAGGGAGGACACGGTACCGGTAGCCTTAACAAACCCCCAAACCGTGCTTAGAAAATGGAGAATCTGTGCTGGTGAGCGTAGTTGTGGCAAAAGCTTTTGCCACTAACGCCTGGATTATCGCTACCGGTAAAGGCAATGAAGCCTTGATTGTGGACCCCGGAATCGGCGATCCCGACCTAAGTGGGGCAATTTTAGAGCGGGCGGCTAAGCACAACCTCAAGCCAGTGGCGGTACTGCTAACTCATGGCCACCTCGACCACACCTTCTCCCTTGCGCCGTTATGTGCCAAAGCAGGTGTGCCGGCGATGATTCATAGCGCCGATCGGGTTTTGCTAGAACATCCGGAGTACGCCTTATCGAGGGAGAGTAAATCCTTAACTCAAGGACAACAATTTGTAGAACCAGAAGAGGTGATCGAATTAACCGATGGAAGTGAGATTGAAATTGCTGGGCTGAATTTGCGCTTTGTTCACGCCCCGGGACACACCGCAGGTTCTATTCTGTGCCATATAAATAAGGAGATTTTGATTTCTGGCGATGTCTTGTTTGCCGGATCGATTGGCAGAACCGATCTGCCAACTGGATCTCACGCACAGATGGAGGAGACGTTGATGCATAAGATTTGGCCGCTAGCCGATGAACTGCGCGTTCTTCCTGGTCATGGCGAAGAGACAACAATCGGTGCAGAGCGTGCGCACAATCCGTATTTAAAAGCCGCAGCAATTGGGAAGTTGTAATGAAGTTCCAAGTACCCAAAGGCGTCAAAGAGTATTTGCCACCTGAATCGGCGAAATTTGAAATGGTCCGTGAAAATTTAATAGCTCCGGCACGGTTAGCGAATTATCAGTTGATGGAGACCGCAGTTTTTGAAGATACCGCTCTGTTTACCAGTGGAGTTGGTGAATCAACTGATGTAGTTAGTAAAGAGATGTATACCTTTACCGATCGTGCAGATCGCTCACTTACATTGCGTCCTGAAGGTACTGCTGGTGTCATGCGCGCAGTTATTGAAAGTGGATTAGATCGTGGACAACTTCCAGTAAAAGTTTGGTATTCCGGTGCTTTCTTTAGAGCAGAACGTCCACAAGCCGGAAGATATCGGCAGTTTTATCAAGTCGGCGTTGAGGCAATTGGTGGAGACGATCCGCTGATTGATGTTGAAGTAATTTCATTAGCAGTGCAGGCCTTCAAGAATTTAGGATTGAAAGATTATGAAGTACAGATAAATTCTTTGGGAGATAAACCATCTAGAGATTCTCACAGAGAAGCGCTAGTTAAATTCTTGAAAGAGATTGATCTAGATGAAGCAACTCGTGAGCGAGCCAAAATTAATCCACTACGAGTTTTGGATGATAAGCGTCCTGAGATGATTGCGGCTCTTAAAAATGCTCCAGTAATTCTAGATTATTTGACCCAAGATGCTAAAGAAAGATATTTAGCAGTAAAAAATGGATTAACTAATCTTGGTATGAAATATATTGAAAATCCAAAATTGGTACGCGGTCTGGATTACTACACACATACAACTTTTGAATTTGTACATCACAAACTTGGTGCGCAATCTGGAATAGGTGGCGGCGGGCGTTACGACGGCTTAATGGAAAAACTTGGCGGACAATCTCTATCTGGAATCGGTTTTGGCATAGGGGTAGATCGAGTTTTGCTTGCTTGCGAAGCTGAAGGAATTGAACTCTCACCTGCTACGCATCTCTCGCTTTATCTGGTCCCGCTTGGTGAAACTGCACGTACTTTTGCAATTGAATTGTTATCTAATCTGCGAGATCAAGGCATTCGTTGCGATATGGCATATGGTGAACGCGGCTTAAAAGGCGCGATGAAAAGTGGCGATAAATCTGGCGCAAAGTATTTAGTGGTAGTAGGCGAAGATGAGATTACTTCCGGGCAAGCAGAGATCAAACAGATGAGCGACGGTGTGGTCGCATCAGTTAGGCTTACCGAGTTAGCCGACTTCCTAAAGTGAAGAGAAATTCAAGCGAGGCAAGATTTTGATACGTACACATGGGGCAGGTCAGTTAACTGCGCACAACGCAGGAGATACTGTGACTTTGGCTGGCTGGGTAGCCAGGAGACGTGATCACGGCGGCGTTGCTTTCATTGATTTAAGAGATGCAACTGGTTGGTCGCAAATTGTGATTCATGATGAAAATGTGGCCGGAGCCTTAAGAGCTGAGTGGTGTATCAGCGTTACCGGAAAAGTTTCTTTGCGACCAGATGGAAATGCAAATGAAAACGTACCAACCGGTGCGATTGAAGTTATTTGTGATCAATTAACGGTATTGAGTGAAGCAGCCCCATTGCCATTTCCAATTGATAGTGGTGAGCGTGTTGATGCTAATGAAGAGGTACGACTCAAGTACCGATATTTAGATTTACGACGTGAAGGACCAGCGGCAGCATTGCGATTGCGTTCTAAAATTACGACGACTATTCGCGCAGTTATGGAAGGCGAGGGTTTCTTAGATATTGAAACACCGTATCTAACTCGTTCAACTCCAGAAGGTGCCCGAGATTTTCTAGTTCCAGTTCGTTTGCAACCTGGCAGTTGGTACGCCCTGCCACAATCACCGCAATTGTTTAAGCAGTTGCTAATGGTTGCCGGCATGGAAAAGTATTACCAAATTGCTCGGTGTTTTCGCGATGAAGATTTCCGCGCAGATCGCCAACCAGAGTTCACTCAATTAGATGTTGAAATGAGTTTTATTGATCAAGAAGATATTTTAACTCTTACTGAAAAGATTTTGAAGAAGTTGTGGAAAGAAGTTCTTGGAATAGAGATTTCAACTCCGATACCTAGAATGACTTTTCTCGACGCAATGCGCAGATTCGGATCAGATAAACCAGATCTACGGTTTGAATATGAGTTAGTAGAAGTAACGGAGTATTTTGCTAATACTGAATTTAGAGTTTTCAAAGCACCTTATGTAGGAGCAGTTGTTATGCCTGGAGGTGCGAGCACACCTCGCCGTGAATTAGATGGTTGGCAAGAGTGGGCAAAAGCTCGCGGGGCCAAAGGACTTGCTTATATTTTGATTGACGCAACAGGTGAAGTTACCGGTCCAGTTGCAAAAAATATTTCCGAGAGTGAAAGAGCTGGGATCGCCGCAAAAGTTGGCGCCAACCCAGGAGATGCAATCTTTTTTGCAGCCGGGGAGCGAGATGAATCGCAAAAACTTCTTGGTGCTGCACGATTAGAGATTGCCAAGAAATGCAATTTGATTCCAGATCATATGTGGGAATTCTTGTGGGTAGTTGATGCACCAATGTTTGAACCAACTGATAATGGTGGTTGGACAGCAGTGCATCATCCATTTACCGGTCCCAAGCCAGAGTTTGCAGCCACATTTGATAAAGATCCAGCAAATGCTTTGGCTTATGCCTACGACATTGTGTTAAATGGTAATGAAATCGGCGGCGGATCTATCCGTATTCATCAACGTGAAATTCAACAACGGGTATTTGATGTCATTGGGTTAACAAGAGAAGAAGCACAATCAAAATTTGGATTTTTATTAGATGCGTTTAATTATGGACCACCACCTCATGGTGGTATTGCAATCGGCATCGACCGAGTAAGTGCCTTAATGGCAGGTGTCGAATCAATCCGCGAAGTGATTGCCTTCCCGAAAACTGCAAGTGGTGGTGACCCATTAACTGGTGCACCTACTCCAATCACACCAGCCCAACGCAAAGAAGCAGGAATAGATAAGAGCGAGAAATTAGAGAAGTCAGAGAAGTAGAGATGAGAGTGCGGGCGCTGGCTTTAACCATAACAACTATTTTACTTTTGACAGGATGCGCCCAAAGTAGTCAGCGATATGCAGCAAACCCAGATGTCGGTGCATATTTTACAGCTCCCACAAAGTGGATAAAGATTGATGAAAAAATTCTACGGAAAGCCGAACGAAAAGGTGCGGATGCGGCAGGTCTTGAAAAGGCAAATTTAGTTCTTTGGCAAGAGGCGTATAGCAAATTACCTAACGTCCTGCCAAAAGAAATTTTTGGTCTCAACCCAACAGAGCACCCAATTGCATTCATAAGAGTCCGTCAATTAACGATGGAAGAGAGCAATGAAGTTTCCCTAAATTCACTAAGAGATTTAATTATTCCGGTTACTAAACTCTATTCAGGTCAGAGCACCGTAGTTTCGGATTTCATTCTTTTAGATGATGAAGAAATAGTAGAAGAAGGGGCCCGTGGAGTACGAACTACTTTTTCATTTACCCCACCTGGTTCTTTAAATGAAACAGTGAAGCAAACATCTTTGATTTCAGAAGATCGAAGCACTTTGTATTTTTTTATTGTTAGATGCACTACAAAATGCTTCAAGGCCAATTCTGAAGAGATAGACAAGATTTCTGATTCGTTTACGGTAAGGGGAGTCCGATGAGCAACGTTGAACAGTACACAAGCAGAATGCGTGATTCAGATCGTAAAGTTCGAATACATTTAAGCGCTTTCGATAGATTGAAATTCTTAATCACCCTGACGATTGTTTACTTCACTTTGGCGTGGGCCTTGATGGCAGACAATCCCTTGCTTGGTTTCACTGATGCGATAAATGAGGTTGGAAGTTCCCGACCTTGGCTTTTTGTTTTGGCTGGGATCGAAATAATTAGGCAGATACATTTCCTGATTGCTGAATTTGCTGCCCCATATCACGGTGGTTGGCAGAAATATTTTGCGTTTACCGATCGACTAGTACACAAAATCAGTGATTGGAATCGTTATCGACTATCTAGAGCGATAAAGGTATTGATTTGGATCGCACTTTTAAGTGTGGTTTTAGGAGCTGTATATAACCAACCTCCCGTTCAAGCATTATTTCTGGCACCTAAAGCACTTTGGAGTGCGCTTCCGATATTAGGACAGTTGCTTTTTGCAGTCGTCTTTATCGTGATTCAGTTTGTTGCATTGTTCTGGTTCTTGTCTCGTGGCGGCGTTGATGTTTATTTCCCAGATGACATCAAAACTCGTTTCTCTGATGTTTGGGGTCAGGATCACGTATTGGCAAGAATCCGTGAGAATTTAATGTTTTTAGAAAAGCCAGAAGAGATCGAAAAGTATGGCGGTTACGTTCCTGGTGGAATTTTGCTGTGGGGGCCTCCTGGAACTGGAAAAACCCTAATGGCTGAATCAATGGCTGGAGAAAGTGGCAAGCCTTTCGTCTTTGTGGATCCAGGTGCATTCAACGCCATGTTTATTGGTATTGGTGTTTTAAAAGTGAAAGGGTTGTTTCGTAAATTACGGAAATTGTCCTTGCGGTACGGGGGAGTCGTTGCTTTTTTTGATGAAGCAGACTCTTTAGGTAATCGCGGGCTTGCTCCTTCGGGAGGTCAAGGCAGATTTACATCCGAAGTTTTCGGAAGTTCATGTCACGGTGGTAATTACTTATCCCAAGACGCAGCAAATTTAATCACTCGAGACAAATTTGTTATGGGCGGAGCTGCCGGCGGTGGCGGTGGCGGAATGGGAACTTTGCAAGCGTTACTAACTGAAATGTCTGGACTGAAAAAACCGCGTGGATTTTTTAACCGGATCGTTCGTAGAACTTTAGGTATGCGTCCAAAACAACCACCTAAGTATCGGATTCTTACCGTTATGGCTACCAATATGCCGGAAGCCTTAGATGAGGCGTTGCTGCGCCCGGGTCGAATTGATCGAATGTATCGCGTGGGTTATCCCAGCAAGCCAGGGCGAGTGCGTACCTACCAAGGGTACTTCGACAAAGTTTCACACTCTTTAACTGCAGAAGAGATTGATAAATTAGCGACGATCACACCATATGCAACTGGCGCGACTATCAAAGATACAATCAATGAAGGCTTAATTAACGCAATTAGAAATGGTCGCACCAGCATTACTTGGGTCGACGTAATTAAAGCCAAACAATTAAAGGAGCTTGGCCCGCCAGAAGATGTTGAATATATAGAACGTGAACGTCATGCTGTGGCAATACATGAAGCCTGTCATGGAGTCATGGCACATGTAATGCGCAGACATATGATGATTGATCTGGCCACTATTGAAAAAGGCTCTGATTATTTGGGAATGGTCGCAAGCATTCCACCAGATGATCAATTTACAAGATGGCGAACAGAGTATGAAGCAGATATTTTGGTTTCGCTAGCTTCGCTTTCAGGAGAAAGGTTATTTTTCGCCGGAGATAATTCCTCGGGAGTATCTGGCGACCTAGAAAGTGCCACAACTATTGCAAGTTTTATGGAAGGCCATTGGGGAATGGGTTCAACCGTTTCATCGCACGCATCAAATAAACGATTTGAATTAGGATCACCCGGTGGAAAAGGTAAACCTGGCGATAACGCACAAAAGGAACTTCGAAATGCATTATCTGATCGCATCGAAGACAACTTGGCCACGTTGTTACAGCGCTCAGAAGAGATTTTACAGAGCAATAGAAGCAAAGTTCTTGCACTCGCGCATGCTCTTGAAGTGCATAGAACCTTGGCAGGTGATGATGTGGCTGCGGTTATCGATTGCGTAAAGGGTCCAATAGTTGATGGAACTCCATATGCAGATTCTAAAGTTATCGCAGCGCTAGAGGAGTATCACACTGCTGCGGTAATTGCTCACAAGAATCACAGCACACCAAATCTTCCATTGACAGATATATCTTCTTTTATAACAACGATCTGATAATCACGTAAATGGAGTTATTTACATTTGATACAGAAGGTGGAGATTTATCTTCATCCGAAGGTGTTGAAATCTCTGAAAACGCACCTCTTGCGGCACGGCTACGTCCAGATAATCTCTCTGAGGTCTTGGGGCAGGATCACTTAATCAGTGAGGGAACTCCACTCCGAAGGTTGTTAGATGGATTACCAGGTGCGCCGCCATCAATTATTTTATATGGACCGCCAGGAGTGGGTAAAACTTCATTAGCTTTGTTGTTATCAAAGGGTCGCAGGTTTCGGCAACTCTCAGCGGTAAATGCTGGCGTCAAAGATGTTCGCGAAGAGATTGAATCGGCAAGATTTCAATTGGCTCACAAAGGGATACAAACTTTACTTTTCATAGATGAAGTCCACAGATTTAACAAAGCGCAACAGGATGCCTTGCTGCCTGCCGTTGAAGATAAGTTAATTACGTTAGTTGCTGCAACAACTGAAAATCCGGCTTTCTCAATAATCTCACCATTATTATCCCGTTCATTAGTTTTGACTTTAAATGCACTAAGTGAAGAGTCTGCCGAGAAGTTAATTGATCGAGCTTTGTTGGATCCTAAGGGTTTAAATAATAAAATTGAAATTGATCCAGATGCTAAATCTGAATTAATAAAGATATCCAATGGCGATGGCAGAAGAATTTTAACTTACTTAGAAGCTGCAGCCGGTGCCAGTCAAGATAGCGGTGTCATAACTGTTGATAATTTAGCAAAAGCAGTTTCGCAAGCAATAGTTTTATACAACGTGGATCAACATTACGATGTAATAAGTGCCTACATCAAAAGCATGCGCGGTTCTGATGTTGATGCGGCTCTTCATTACCTAGCGCGCATGATTGAAGCGGGGGAAGATCCAAGATATATGGCTCGGAGATTGATGATCTTTGCAAGTGAAGATATTGGGATGGCTGATTCAAATGCTTTACTTGTTGCAACTTCGGCGGCGCAAGCTGTTGCATTGGTAGGAATGCCAGAAGGTGCGTTGTTGTTGGCACATGCCACTGTCTATTGCGCTACGGCTCCTAAATCAAACGCGGTAAATATTGCAATTTCCGAGGCTCGCCAAGATGTCAACAGTGGAAATATTGGGTTGGTTCCGCCACCACTTCGCGATGGGGCCACGCCATTCGGTGCCAGCGGGGATTACCGGTATCCTCATGACTATCCAGAGGGAGTAGTTGCGGCCCAATACGCTCCAGATCCGTTGATCGGGAAGCAGTATTACCGTCCAACTCTTCACGGAGCTGAAGCCAGAGTGGCAAAGGCTTTGGAACGGATTCGGGAGATTTTAGGGGGATCAAAATGAGTGCAGGCGGAATTGCAGCAATTATCGCTGCCTCATCACTTGCTGTCGTAGCGGTGGCCATCGCTTATGCAGTGATCAGATTTGGAAAAGTTTTAGATGAAGCTGGCGTTGCGATTAAAAATGTCAGCCAAGAGACGGTTCCGTTGCTTGAAGAGGTCACCACAACTGTAAATCTCACCAATAAGCAGTTTGAGCGAATTGATAACATCACTAGAAGCGCAGAAGGTTTTACTACAAGATTGACCGCCGCTGCTGATTCAATTCTTTCCCGTGGGCCAGCTGCCAAAATGGCCGCTGTTGCATGGGGGATTGCAAAAGCAAGAAATAAAAATCGCGATTAATTTTCATTAGTAGAACGGATTTGGTGTGGATTCAGCAGAGATACGAAAGCGTTGGCTTGATTTCTTTGAAAAAGACAATCGCGCTGGTTTAACTCACACTGTCGTTCCTTCTGCCTCTCTAATAGCTGATGATCCAAATTTATTACTAGTAAATGCCGGCATGGTTCCTTTTAAACCGTATTTTCTTGGTGAGATACCTGCGCCATACAAGAGAGCGACATCAGTTCAAAAATGTGTGCGAACTTTAGATATTGATGAAGTTGGTAAAACCACCAGACATGCATCATTTTTTCAAATGTGTGGAAACTTTTCATTTGGTGATTACTTCAAAGAGGGTGCAATCACCTTAGCTTGGGAGTTGTTAACCCGTTCTCAATCTGATGGCGGATATGGATTTGATCCAGAGAAACTTTGGGTAACGGTTTATCTAGATGATGATGAAGCAGCAGATATTTGGCACAAAAAAATCGGCGTACCTAAAGAACGGATTCAACGTCGAGATATGGATGACAATTTTTGGTCCATGGGAGTTCCCGGCCCTTGTGGTCCATGTTCGGAGATTTACTTTGATCGTGGTCCAGAACATGGCGCCGAAGGTGGCCCAATTGCCGATGAAAATCGGTACATGGAGATCTGGAATTTGGTCTTTATGCAATCAGAACGCGGTGCTGGAAATGGAAAATCTGATTTTCCAATCTTGGGAGAGTTACCGAAAAAAAGTATTGATACCGGTTTAGGTTTAGAACGAACTGCGGCTTTACTGCAAGGCGTGGAAAATATCTACGAAATCGACACTACTAAATTAATTTTGGATAAAGCCAGCGCCCTAGCAAATGTAAAGTACGGAAAGTCAATCGGCTCTGATGTTTCGTTGCGTGTTATCGCCGACCATGCACGTACAGCGGCGATGTTGATTGGTGATGGTGTAACTCCAGGTAATGAAGGTCGCGGTTATGTACTTCGCAGAATGATGCGTCGAACTATTCGTAACATGAGATTACTTGGTTCTGGAGACCCAACCACTCACGAGTTGATTACAACTGCTATCGCAGCAATGTCTCCGCAATATCCGGAGTTACATACCGATAGAGCACGCATCCTAGAAATTGCAGTAGGTGAAGAGAGTGCATTTTTGCAAACATTAAAATCAGGTACTTTAATTTTTGATTCTGCAGCAGGGGCAACTAAAAAAAGCGGGGCAAAATCTTTATCCGGCTCTGACGCTTTCAAGTTACATGACACTTATGGATTTCCATACGACCTGACTTTAGAAATGGCTTCAGAGCAAGGGTTGACCGTTGATGAGGATGCTTTCCGTAAATTAATGAAAGAGCAGCGCGATCGTGCTAAAGCAGATGCGCGTGCTAAAAAATCTGGTCATGCTGATCTTTCAATTTACCGTGCCGCTTTAGATCAATCTGGAACAACTGAATTTACTGGTTATACGCAAACAAAAAGTGAATCAAAGATTAAGTATCTTCTCGTTGATGGTGCCCCCGTTTCTGCCGCTAAAGCCGGCGATGAAATTGAAATAATGTTAGATCGAACTCCTTTTTATGCCGAAGGCGGTGGACAACTCTCTGATACTGGTTTCATCCGCACTGCAAATGGCGCATTAATTGAAATAGATGATGTGCAAACACCAGTACCGAATCTATTTTTACATAGAGGAAAAGTGGTAAGTGGCGAAGCACTAGTTAATGAGAGTGGATTTGCGGAGATCGATATTGATCGGCGTGCCGGAATTTCGCGCGCTCACACTGCAACTCATATGGTTCATAAAGCATTCCGAGAAGCATTGGGCGAAACTGCGACACAAGCAGGTTCTGAAAATTCTCCAGGACGTTTCAGATTTGATTTTTCAGCAGTCGGAGCAGTATCGCAAGCCACTATGAGTGAAGTCGAAGATCGCGTTAACTCCTTACTTGTAACTGATTTAGAAATTACTGCCGAAGTAATGACTCAAGATGAGGCAAAAGCTGTTGGGGCGATGGCCTTATTTGGTGAGAAGTATGGTTCAGAAGTTCGTGTTGTTTCAGTAGGTGATTGGGCTAAAGAACTATGTGGAGGAACACATGTATCTCGTTCTAGCCAACTAGGAGTAATTAAATTATTAGGGGAATCATCAATTGGAGCAGGAGTCCGCAGAGTAGAGGCTCTTGTTGGAGTTGATGCATACCGTTTTTATGCAAAAGAGCATGCCATTTTAAATCTGGTCGGGGATATGGTGAAATCAACCAGATCCGAAGAGTTACCTGAGCGAATAAGTGCACTGCTTGAGCGAGTTAAAAGCATCGAGCGTGAAATTTCTGGTGCGAAAAGTAAAGATGCTTTGAGTTTAGTTAAGCCACTTGCAGATAAGGCAGAGCAGATTGGTAATAATAAAGTGGTCTTAGCCCAACTTTCCGATGGAGTTTCTGGAGATGATTTACGGACAGTTGCGCTTGAGATTAGAAATCTTTTGGGCGCCGGCGCAGTGGTGGCATTAATCAGTAACAATGAAGATAAACCAGTTTTAGTGGTGGCTTGTGATGAGAGTGCTCGGAAATCTGGTTTAAAAGCTGGTGAATTAGTGCGCACTGGTGCGAAAGCATTGGGCGGTGGTGGTGGCGGGAAAGATGATTTTGCACAAGGCGGCGGCGTCGATACATCCGCAGTTCAAAACGCGCTGAAATCAATCAAGGATCAGATACTTGCCCTTAAATAGAGTCAAGTAAGATTAGAAGATGAAAAAGGGGCGAAAGTTAGGCCTTGATTTTGGAAGCACCAGGATCGGTGTCGCAATTTGTGATCCTGATGGAATATTAGCAACACCTTTCTCAACTTTACCTTCGGGGCCAGAGTTAATTGCTCAAATAAGTTTAATCTGTGAATCAGAGGAGATAGTTGCCATTGTTGTGGGTTTACCTAGATCCTTAAGTGGCGAAATAAGTCATGCGGCAAATTTGGTTAATGATTTTATAAAGCAATTAACGGCACATCTTCCCGATCTGCCAATTCTTACCTTTGATGAACGGTTTACGACAACTTTAGCGAATCAAGCGTTAAGGGCTAGCGGTCGAAGTGCGAAAGATGGCAGAGCCGTGATTGATCAGATTGCTGCTGTAAACATTTTGCAAAGTTACCTTGATGCGAATGGTTGATTCGGTGGAAAATGATTTAGTTGCTCCGAAAAAATCTTTGAATCTGAAAGCAATATTTTCTATAGTAATTGTTTTTGTTGTTTTGATTTTTGGGGTGGTGTTTTGGAATCAAACTCATCCAGATTTGGATTATCCAGCGGGCACGGCTGGAACGGAAATCGAAGTAAATATTCCAGCGGGAAGTTCCGGTGTTGAAATTGGTCGAATCTTGGCCAAGGCAGGTGTAGTAAAAACCTCTTTGATATTTTTCAGAGCAGCAACTGGCGATAAAAGGGCGGAGAGTATCTCTGCGGGGTTGTATCTACTCAATACTCATTTATCAGCTAAAGAAGCCATTGCCCAATTACTGGATAAGAAACGGTTGCAAGGTAAATTTTTAATTGTAGAAGGTGCCAGGATAGGTGAAATCCGCAAAAATCTAATTAATGAGGGATTTAAGGCTGATCAAGTTGATCAAGCATTTGCAGATTTAAAGGCCCCAAATCAATTCAATGAGAACAATTCAGAGGGATTGTTCTTTCCAGCAAATTATACGATTTTGCCAGGAGAGGATCCGGCCGCTCTTACCGGTTTGCTGCAAAGTGCGATTAATAGATTTGCACAAGAGTTAGAAAGATTGCAATTTTATGCTGCCGCTAAAAATCGCAATCTTTCACCACGGGAACTTTTAACTATCGCCTCAATCGTTCAAGGTGAAGGGTTCAATCAGGATGATTTTGGCAAGATCGCTACTGTTATTTATAATCGGTTAAAAATTGGTATGGCGTTGCAGATGGATTCAACTTTGATGTATGCGAATCAGAGTAGAGGTGAGATTCGGGTAACTAACCGAGAACTCAAATCATCTTCAAAGTACAACACCTATAAGTACAAGGGTTTACCTCCTGGACCGATCGGATCTCCAGGTAGCGCTGCGCTTACGGCAACCATCACCCCTACCCCCGGGAATTGGCTCTACTTTGTTACCGTTGCACCTGGGGATACTAGGTTTTCCGATAAGTATCCAGAGTTCCTAAAATTTAAAGCTGAATTTATCCGTAATTACAAAGCTGGTTTATTTAAGGGGAGCAAGTGATTCAAGCCGCAGTACTTGGTTCTCCAATCGGGCATTCACTTTCGCCTACTTTGCATAAATGTGCATATGAAGTATTGGGTTGGGATTGGGATTACACCGCGGTTGAAGTAAAAAGTGGCGAACTGGCGCAGTTCATTGCAGACAACCGAAAGATTTTCCGCGGACTCTCATTAACTATGCCGTTAAAAGAAGAAGCATTAATGATTGCTGACTCCTTAGATCCATTAGTTAAAAGAATTAATGCAGCAAATACTTTAATTTTCGAAGATCATGAAATTAGCGCTTATTCAACTGATGTTTCTGGATTCGCTCAAGCGTTAACCAAGGCCGAAATCGTTATTCCAAATGAGATCACGATTTTAGGTGGCGGAGCTACTGCGCGTTCTGCGATTGCTGCCCTTGATAGTCGTGGTAGAACGATTACGGTTTATAGTCGCAGTGCATCAAGAGCCGCTCAATTAATTAATAGTTCAATTTCGGCTACGGTAGAAGTTAAAGATTGGAGCGAAGCGCAATCTGGATTATCGGCAAAACTAATTATCGCTACTACGCCATCCGGAGCGACAGATCATTTAATTCCGACACAAACAGCGGGCGTTTTATTTGAATCCCTTTATTCACCATGGCCGACCAAATTATTAGGGCGCTGGCAAGATGCAGGTGGCAAGTACATTGATGGATTAGATCTACTTGTTGAGCAGGGAATTGGCCAGATTGAGTTAATGGCTGCTGAACCGTTAACTTTAGATTTGCGCTCACTAGCAGTAACCATGCGAGCCGCAGGATTGCAGAAGTTGGGTGTTTGATTAACGCATAAGAGTTGCACCTTTGATCGCAAAATCTTTTGGCTTATTTTTTGTCGATGGAGATATTTGCTTTAGTAACTTTTTACATTTTGGGTTACTTAATTCATATTTTTCTTTGTCGCAGATTTAATACTGATCCGCAAAGATTCAAAACCTTTTTGCTCTACCTCTTTATTGCCCTGATTTTGGCTGGCGCACTCTCACAAAATCTGAATTTAGCAGCGCTCTCATTATTAATCATTGGTTGGTCTATAATTTTGATTGATTACGAATTCCATCGGATACCAAATTTCATCACTGGATATTTATCACTCTTACTGCTACTAATCCAACTTTTTCAGCACCATTTTTTGGATTCGATAATAGGCGGAGTTGAATTTCTATTATTTTTTGGGGTATTAACTTTTATTTCTAGAGGCGGCATTGGAATCGGTGATGTAAAACTCGCTGGCCTGATTGGTTTAGTAATAGGTCGGGTCACATTTCTTGAATTGATCAATTTCACCTTATTGGCCGCGATTTTGGGCTTGCTTTCAATTCTGGGTAAATCTCGACCACAGCGCTTTAAGGGTGGGATTGCCTTTGCGGCACCGATGTTCGCGGCAGCTATCTGGATCTGGCCGATCTGACCGATCTGGCCGATGTTGCACATGAAAGGGTAAGTATCTGCGAGAATTACGCCATGTTGAGATGGCTAACTGCAGGAGAGTCCCACGGACCCGCTTTGACCGCAATTTTAGAGGGGTTGCCAGCTCAGGTAGCGGTCACCAGCGCTGATTTGGATTACCACTTACGCAGACGCCGGCTCGGGGTTGGTCGAGGTGCCCGGCAGAGTTTTGAAGCGGATCAGATCAGTATTTTGGGTGGGATCCGGCATGGTTTAACCCAAGGTGGACCGATCGCAATTCAGGTCGCCAATAGCGAATGGCCAAAATGGCAGGTTGTGATGGGCGCTGACCCAATAGATCCTTCCGAACTCGAAGGATTGGCGAGGAACGCACCATTAACTCGTCCACGACCTGGACATGCAGATTTAGTTGGAATGCAAAAATATGATTTTGATGATGCACGTCCGATTTTAGAGAGAGCGAGTGCACGAGAAACTGCTGCACGAGTCGCACTTGGCGCAGTAGCGCGAGCATTTTTGCACCAAGCAGCAGGTGTCACAATTTTGTCCCATGTTATTTCGATTGGTTCAGCGCGACTCCCTGAAGGTTACGCGATGCCTACCGCAGACCAAATGGAGAGTATTGATGCTGATCCAGTGCGAGCAAGTGATCCAGCAAGTAGTTTGCGGATGGTTGCCGAAATCGAAGATGCGCATTTAGCCGGAGATACCTTGGGTGGAGTTGTTGAAGTATTAGCTTTTGGTTTACCTGCTGGTCTTGGTTCACATGTTCATTGGGATCGCAGGCTTGATGGCCGTATTGCTGGAGCGATGATGAGTATTCAAGCAATGAAAGGTGTCGAAATCGGCGATGGTTTCACCACTGCTACAAGACGTGGATCAGTTGCACATGATGAGATTGAATTAAATCCAGATGGAACTGTAAAACGTAGATCAGGACGCGCTGGCGGAACTGAAGGTGGAATGAGTACTGGCGAATTGCTAAGAGTAAGAGTTGCAATGAAACCAATCTCTACAGTCCCACGCGCATTAGACACTATCGATACTGCGACCATGCAACCTGCGAAAGCCATCAATCAGAGATCAGATGTATGTGCAGTCCCAGCATCAGGTGTAGTTGCTGAAGCAATGCTGGCTTTAGTTTTGGCAGATGCATTGCTAGAAAAATTTGGTGGAGATAGTTTGGGTGAAACGAAACGAAATCTCGATTCCTACTTAAACGCCCGCGCAATAAAGTAATTTCTCATGCCACCTAAAATTGTTTTAATCGGCCCTCCTGGTTGTGGAAAAAGCACAGTTGGACGCGGATTAAGTCATGAACTGCGGCTGAGTTTTTCAGATACAGATTCAATGATTGAAGAACGAGAGAAAACTTCGATCTCAGATATTTTTACAGAACAAGGAGAAGGATATTTTCGGGCGATTGAGGAAGAAGTGGTTGCCCATGCTTTAAACACCGAGAATGGGGTTTTATCTTTAGGAGGGGGAGCCATCTTGAGTGAAGCAACCCAAGAACTTCTCCGTAACTCAGGCAGTGAGATCGTTTTCTTGGATGTTTCGATAACTGGTGCTGCGCCAAGAATTGGTTTTAATCGAGACCGTCCCCTGTTAATCGACAACCCACGGGCAAGATGGGTTGCTCTCATGGCGCAACGTCGGCATATTTATGAATCTTTAGCTACCCATGTGATCAACACAGATGACAAAAGTTCTAACGAGACTGTGGATTCACTTCGGAAGGAGTTGTCGAAATGAAGAAGATTAATATTTCAGCCGAACATAAATATGATGTTTTGATTGGCGATCTTGACGTAGGCAATTTAAAACCTTTATTGAAAGATTGCTCAAAAGTTGCACTCTTGTATCCCGCTGAAATAAGTGAAGTTGTCGATAAAATTTCAGCCGAATGGGATTTACAACAGGAATTAGTAATGATCGAACTTCCAGAGGGAGAATCTCAAAAGAGCGCAGAGGTATTAATTGAAATTTGGAATACTCTATCGGCGCACAATTTTACCCGCCGCGATTGGATCATTGGTATTGGAGGAGGGGCTACAACTGATTTAGCGGGATTTGCGGCTGCCTCATGGTTGCGTGGGGTCAACTGGGCAAGTGTGCCAACAACAGTTGCTGGAATGGTTGATGCAGCCATCGGAGGAAAAACTGGAATAAATATTCCGGCAGGTAAAAATTTAGTAGGTGCGTTTCACTCACCACAAATAGTATTTGTTGACCCGAATTTTTTAGAAACACTTCCGATCGACGAATTGCGCTCGGGCCTGGCAGAAATTATTAAATGTGGCTTTATTGCAGATGAAGAGATACTTAAGATTTTCGAAGCAGATTCGCAGAAATTGTTGCAATGGCATTCACCGCAGTTACTAGAGGTCATTCAACGTTCCATTCAAGTTAAGGCTGATGTGGTTTCTGCTGATCTAAAAGAAGCTTCATTGCGTGAGATTTTGAATTATGGCCACACACTTGGTCATGCGATCGAAGCAGTTGAAGAGTTCACCTGGAGACATGGAGATGCGGTTTCTGTTGGAATGGTTTTCGCCGCCGAACTAGCACTACAAGTTGGTTTTTGCGATCAAAAATTTGTGGATAGACATCGTGCAATTTTATCTTCGGTAGCTTTGCCAATTTCTTATAAAAAATCGGTTTTACCAGAATTAATCGAGCGAATGGGTCGCGATAAGAAAGTAAGAAATGGCCAACTGCGCTTTGTGTTGCTTGAAAATGTAGAAAAAATTAAACGGCTCGAAGGAGCGTCTGAGGCAGATCTGACGATCGCTTATGAGAAAATATCTATATGAATATTTGGGTAATCAATGGACCTAATCTTGGAAGATTAGACCTGCGCGATAGTGCCACATATGGAGATATTGCTTACCCTGATTTGGTGGATTTTTGTGAGAAAACCGGGAAGGAATTAGGGCATACAGTTTCAGTCTTCCAAAGTGATGACGAAACTGAAATCATTCATTTGTTACATAAAGCAGCGGATGAGAAAGTTCCAGTGATAATCAACCCGGCCGCCTTCACTCATTATTCTTATGCAATAAGAGATGCCGTTGCAATGTTGAAAGCTCCGGTAATTGAAGTTCACTTATCAAATCCATTATCCAGAGAAGAGTTTCGCCATACCTCTGTTGTTTCAGGAGTAGTAAATGGAACTATTGGTGGATTTGGATTGAACTCATATGAGTTGGCTTTGCGGGCAATTTCAACAATAAAAGCAAGGTAGAATCACCTCACTCTTTAAATATTTAGGATGGGAATCCAAATTGGCTACTACCAATGATTTGAAAAATGGCATCACGTTAAATATCGATAACCAACTTTGGAATGTTGTTGAGTTTCAACATGTCAAACCTGGAAAGGGTCCGGCTTTCGTACGGACCAAACTTAAGCATGTGCTTTCTGGCAAGGTAGTAGATAAAACCTTCAACGCTGGGTTAAAGATCGAAGTTGCCACTGTTGATAAGCGAGATATGACTTATCTATATAAAGATGGCGACGATTTTGTATTTATGGATAAAGAAACTTTCGACCAGATGACGATCACTGCCGCAACGGTAGGAGATGCTGCAAATTACATGTTAGAAGAAGTTAAGGCCGTCGTTGCAGTTTACGAAGGTGAACCATTATTTATTGAATTGCCGGCATCTGTAGAATTGAAAATTACTTATACAGAGCCGGGATTACAAGGTGATCGTTCTAGTGCCGGCAGCAAGCCAGCAACTTTAGAAACTGGAGTTGAAATTCAAGTTCCGTTATTTATTAATCAAGATGAAAAGGTTCGCGTCGACACCCGAGATGGTTCGTACCTGGGTCGCGTTAACTAATGTCAGCAAGGTCAAAGGGACGAAAACGGGCTTTAGACATTTTGTATGAAGCAGAGTTGCGCGGCCGTGCTGCAACCGCATTTTTAGAAGAACGGCTAGATGAGAACACTCCAGCAATTGCTGAGTTTGCGCGTCTGCTGGTAAATGGGGTTATGGCATACAAATTCGAGATAGATAATGCGATCACTGCTCATGCAAAAGAATGGGATCTAGACCGCTTGCCTGGGATTGATCGCAATATTTTGCGAATTGCAATTTATGAAATTAAATGGTGTTCAGATGTCCCAAATGCAGTGGCGATCGATGAGGCTGTAACTATGGCTAAAAATCTTTCAACAGATGAGTCCGCTGGATTTATAAATGGCGTTCTAGGAGAAATAAATAAAGAGTTACTAGTTACGCCTGCTGTAGGGGATGTATAAGAACGCCCCATTTTTCAAATTGTTCAAAAAGGGCGACTTCACTTGTTTCAAACAAAATCGCCAAAGTTTCTAGATCGCTTTTTCTAAGCGATAACATCTGACCGTTCCAGTCTTCACGTTTTGTAGTAATAGCTGAGATATAGCGTTGCGCAGGTGCAACTTGTTCTCCGAGTTCACCCATATTCCGAAATTTATGAAGATCAAGAATTAGCTGTCGTATTTCTACCTTTCCAGTACTTGGCATTGAAAAACATGATGAGATCGGCACTTGATAAAAATGTAGTAGTTCAGCTAATTTTCCGACCGAAAGCGCGCGATCGGCACGTTCATAAGATCCAATTACCACCGCTTTCCAATGCCCATTGGATCTTTTTTCGACCTCCTGCAAACTCATTTTTTGGGATTTACGGATTATCCGCAAGCGCGCACCTAACTCCTGGGCTGCTTGTTTTTTAATCTCTTCCATGAAAAAACCTACCTTCCGTTGATTTACAACGAAAGGTAGGTTCAATTACTACTTACGGCAATTAGCTATCCACAAGTAACCGTTATGGTCGCTTATGATCGCTTATGGCCGCTTATGGTCTCCAAGCACCACCATCTGGAGTTCTCGCCGTGGTCCACATATCTTTAACCGCATCTTTGTTATCGCAAGGGAACTGGGCTGCCAATTTCTCATCGATATCGATACCTAAACCAGGCTTGTCATTTGGATAGACATAACCACCCTTAAGAATTGGAGTTCCGGGGAATACTTCTTGAATTTTGTCAGATGGTCCCCACCACTCTTGAACACCAAAGTTTGCTGAACTTACATCGATGTGCAAATTAGCGGCATGACCAATAGGAGAGACATCTCCCGGACCATGCCATGCAGTTCGAATGCTAAATGCTTCACAGAGGTGCGCCAATTTCTTAGCAGGTGTGATTCCACCAATTGTGCTGATGTGACAACGAATGAAGTCAATTAAGCGATTCTGAATCAAAGGCAACCACTCTTGCGGATGGGTGAATAATTCGCCCATTGCAACTGGTGTGGAACTTTGGTTTCGCATAATTGCAAACCAGTCAACTTGTTCTGGTGCAAGGGCATCCTCTAAGAAAAATAAACGGTACGGCTCTAAATTTTTAGATAAACGAATCGCTTCAATTGGTGCCAATCGCTCATGGACATCATGTAAAAGTTCTATGTCATGTCCAACTGTGTTACGCATATGTTCAAATAATTTAACGGTATTGCGCGCATAACCGTGCGGATCAAAGTAAGCACCAGGAAGTGCACCTTCTGGAGATTTGATCTGATCGATACGACCACCATAACCACCCATTTGGCAACGGATATAAAGCAGACCTTGCTCCATGTATTTACGAACATTGTCTTCAACCTCAGTTAAGGATTTTCCATCAGCATGGCGATAGACAGCTGCGGCTTCGCGGGTTTTTCCACCAAGCAAGTCATAGACCGGCATTCCGGCAACTTTGCCTTTGATATCCCAGAGTGCCATATCAATTCCGGAAACGGCGTTGTTGGTGATTGGTCCGTTGCGCCAATATGCGCTGGTCATGCAGGTCTGCCAGATATCTTCAATTTGAGAAACATCGCGACCGATTAAAAATGGCGCCAAGTACTCATCTATGGCGGTCGCTACAGCTAGGTAGCGTTGTGTGAAAGTGGCGCACCCAAGTCCATACAGACCAGGTTCTGAGGTTTCAATTTTGACGATCACTAGCGGAATCTTCTCCGGAGAGGTCAAGATTGTGCGGATCTTTGTAATTGTGATTGGTTTTGACATAGATGTGAGCCTATAGGTCATTTGTCATATTTAAAGAGTTTTCGGCGAAAATTTTTCGACACGGATCAGAATTAGTAGATCTATATCGATGCTGTGTATATTCACACCTGTCCTTTAACGACCCGTCCAGAGAGGCGGGGAAGGAGTGAGTCGATGAGTGCTGTGAAGCCAGTGAAGCCAGCGAAAATAGTGCTGGAAGAGGGAGATATCTCCCGGGCGTTAACCCGTATTGCCCATGAAATTATTGAAAAAAATCGTGGTTCGGAAAATCTGCTTTTACTTGGAATTCCAACTCGTGGTGCCTATCTGGCGGCTCGGTTGGCAAAAATCATCGAATCAATTGAAAATCGCGAAATCCCTAATGGCGTTTTAGATATCACTTTGCACCGTGACGATCTTCGCTCGAGACCACCACGTGCATTGACTCCAACAGTTATTCCATCTGGTGGAGTGGAGAACAAAATTGTGGTCTTGGTAGATGACGTCCTCTTCTCTGGACGAACAATCAGGGCAGCACTAGATGCACTTGGTGAAATTGGTCGTCCGGCTGAAGTTCAGCTAGCGGTTTTAGTCGATCGTGGACATCGCCAACTTCCGATCCGCGCGGATTACGTAGGCAAAAACTTACCGACATCAGCAGATGAGATTGTTCGAGTTTCAATTAGTGAAATCGATGAGATAGATCAAATTGTGATTGCAGGTGCAAATGAGTCCTGAGGTAGTTACAGAGTTGCCACGTCACTTGTTATCAATTGGCGATCTGAACCATGATCAAGCTCTTTTGATCTTGGATACTGCAGAAGAATTAGCAAAGATCTCTGATGCGCCAATCAAGAAATTACCAACACTTCGTGGTCGAACTATCGTCAACTTGTTTTATGAAGATTCAACTAGAACCCGAATCTCTTTTGAAGCTGCGGCTAAACGTTTATCAGCTGATGTTATTAATTTTTCTGCTAAAGGTTCTAGTGTTAGTAAAGGTGAATCACTAAAAGATACAGCGCTGACTTTGCAAGCCATGGGCGCTGATGCAGTAGTTCTTCGCCATCCAGAATCTGGAGCAGCAAATCGACTTGCTGGATGGACAAATGGAGTTGTGATTAATGCTGGCGATGGCACGCATGAACATCCAACCCAAGCATTACTTGATGCATTTACGATTAGACGTCATTTAGGAAGTGTTGGAAGTGACCTAAACGGAAAACACATTGCAATAGTTGGAGATGTACTACATTCAAGAGTTGCTCGTAGCAATGTTTTACTCCTCAATCTTCTGGGAGCGAAAATAACTTTAGTTGCACCTCCAACATTGATTCCTGTCGGTGTTGAAAGTTGGCCTGTTGATGTTTCATACGCGATTGATGAAGTTTTGCCGGAAGTTGATGCGGTAATGATGCTCCGAGTCCAAAGTGAGCGAATGCAAAACTCCTTTTTCCCATCGACTAGGGAGTATTCAAGGTTGTTTGGGCTAAATCTAGATCGCATGAATTTGTTACAAAAAGGAGCGCTAATTTTGCACCCTGGGCCTATGAATAGAGGTTTAGAGATTTCTGCAGAGTGCGCTGATGGAGTCCAGTCAGTGATCTTGGAACAAGTTGCAAACGGAGTCAGCGTGCGTATGGCAGTTCTTTACTTACTTCTCGGTGGAAATATTGGAGTTGGCTCATGAGCACTTACTTAATCAAAGATGTTGAGTTAGTAAACGGTGAAAAAGTTGATATCGGCATCGCAGATGGCGTGATTGCTGAAATTTCCAGCAAACCGTCTAAGAGTTATGAAAATATCTTGGATGGATCTGGTTGTGTTGCGTTACCTGGATTAGTCGATCTTCATACTCATCTCCGGGAGCCCGGACGTGAAGATGCCGAAACAGTTTTAACTGGAACTCGTGCTGCTGCTCGTGGTGGATACACCGCAGTTTTTGCAATGGCAAACACTGATCCGGTTGCAGACACCGCAGGGGTGGTCGAACAGGTTGTGCGCTTAGGTAAAGAAGCCGGTTGGTGTGAAGTTTTTGCTGTTGGTGCAGTCACTAAAGATTTAGCTGGTGAAAGCATGGCTGAATTGGGAGCCATGGCTCATTCGGCCGCGCAAGTAAGAGTTTTTAGTGATGACGGAAAATGTGTGAGTGATTCACAGATGATGCGTCGAGCACTCGAATATGTACGCCAATTTGATGGAGTAGTCGCTCAACATGCGCAAGATCCCAAATTAACTGTGAATGCGCAGATGAACGAAGGAACCGTATCCGCAAGATTGGGATTGCGAGGTTGGCCAGCTGTTGCAGAGGAAGGCATAATTGCGAGAGATGTTTTGCTTGCATCACATGTTAAATCCAGATTGCACATCTGTCATGTATCGACCGCAGGTAGCGTAGACATTATCCGGTGGGCAAAATCCCGCGGAATCGATGTCACGGCTGAAGTAACACCACATCATCTGCTTTTATCCGATGAACTTGTCGAATCTTATGATCCAAAATTCAAAGTAAATCCTCCTTTGCGTAGCCATGAAGATATTGCAGCGCTTCGCATGGGATTGGCGGATGGAACGATTGATATCGTCGCCACAGACCACGCCCCACATCCCGCAGAGGACAAGGAATGTGAATGGGCTGGAGCGGCAAATGGAATGATCGGACTTGAGACAGCGTTGTCGGTAGTCCAAAAAACCATGGTTGATACCGGACTGCTTGATTGGTCTCAAGTTGCTGATCGAATGTCAATCACCCCAGCAAAAATTGGCAGAGCCACAGGGCAAGGAATTGCATTAGCAGTTGGAGGACCTGCAAATATTTGTATCTATGATCCTCGTAAGAGCAAAGTAGTTATTGCAGAAGAACAGATTTCTAAAAGCAAGAACACTCCGTTTGTGGGAATAGATCTTCCTGGAGAAGTAAGACATGTATTTTTTCAAGGAA
>CAEZUJ010000007.1_pt1 | contig 39715 bp, 39 predicted proteins | sample 7264451 | NCBI WGS metagenome assembly CAEZUJ01 (sample SAMEA6813828, study PRJEB35770) | uncultured Actinomycetes bacterium | biome: Freshwater; feature: Freshwater reservoir; material: water | place: Czech Republic | collected 2016-04-20 | depth 0.5m m
AATAGTAGACAGTAGAATTCTCAACAAGGCCGCTAAAGGATTAACTAGAGAAACTAGAGAAATAAGAGGACGTAAGTGACTTACATAATCGCCCAACCATGCATCGACATCAAGGACAAATCTTGTATCGAGGAGTGTCCAGTTGATTGCATCTATGAAGGCAACCGCATGCTTTACATCCAACCTGATGAGTGCGTTGATTGTGGTGCTTGCGAGCCTGTCTGCCCGGTTGAAGCAATTTATTATGAAGATGATGTCCCAGGAGCTTGGAAAGAGTACACAGCAGCGAATGAAGAGTTTTTCGTCGAACTTGGTTCACCTGGAGGAGCGGCAAAAGTTGGTTTAACTCCAACTGACCATCCATTAGTTAAAGCAGCCCCACCCGCACAGTCAAACGAGTAATGAAACTTCCGGATTTCCCATGGGATGCCCTCGCTCCTTATAAAAAACGAGCCAGTGAACATCCAGGGGGAATCGTTGATCTTTCAATTGGAACTCCGGTAGATGTAACACCAGAAATAATGCAAGAGGCATTAAGGGCCGCGAGCAACGCACCTGGATATCCGACCACAATTGGAACAGCTGAACTTCGAGATGCAATGCGTGGGTGGCTCGAAAAAAGATTAAAAATTTCAGATGCAACAGATCAAAATAAAATTGATGTATTGCCAACTATTGGTTCAAAAGAATTAGTGGGTTGGCTTCCAACTTTTCTTGAAGCAAAAAGAGTAATAATCCCAGAAGTTGCTTATCCAACTTATGCTGTTGGTGCGTTGGTTGCTGGCGCAAAAGTGATTCCAGTTTCACTAGATCCAGATACCTGGCCAGATTGGCCAGATTTAGATTCAGAAGATTTAGTTTGGATTAACTCTCCATCAAATCCGACTGGGCAAGTGAGTTCACCAGAGTTATTGCGAAAAATAATTTCCTGGTCACGCGCACGTGGAGTTACCTTGGCAAGTGATGAGTGTTATATAGATTTTGGCTGGGACGCGGACCCACAATCAATCTTAAGTGTGGCTGATGGTGATTACACCGGGTTGTTAAGTGTTCATTCACTTTCAAAAAGTTCAAATGCAGCGGGATACCGGGCAGCGTTTATTGCTGGAGATCCAAAATTAATTGGGAAAATTCGGGAACTTCGCAAACATCTTGGAATGATGCTTCCACTTCCAATCCAACATGCAATGACAGCGGCATTAAATGATCGCGATCATGTAATCGGACAACGAGAGCGGTATCACGCTCGCCGTGAAATGCTTAAATCAGCGTTACTAAATGTTGGTTTTCAAGTTGATCACTCGGAGGCTGGTCTCTATTTGTGGGTAACGCGAGGAAATGATTGCTGGGCAGATGTTGCTTGGATGGCAGAACTTGGAATTTTGGCAACGCCAGGAATTTTTTACGGCGAATTAGGAGCAAAACATTTGCGAGTTGCGCTTACCTCAACTGATGCGCACATAACTTCCGCAGTGAAAAGATTAATTGAAAGTAAAGCGAATTAAGTTATGAGTAACAAAAAGTCTGAGGCAATTTTACTTGTGGGTGGTCGAGGCACTCGATTAGCTCCACTAACTGATGCGATTGCTAAACCGATGCTTCCGGTTGGCGGGGTGCCTTTTATCGCCCACCAGATCGCGCAAGCTCAAGCCGCTGGGATACATAAAATTATTTTGGCAACATCTTATTTAGCGCAAACTTTTACCGATTATTTTGGTGATGGATCAGATTTTGGAGTGGAATTGATTTATGCAGTTGAAGAAACCGCTTTGGGAACAGGTGGGGCGATTCGAAATGCGGCGGAATTCCTTTCAGGTGCACCGGATTCGTCAATAGTAATTTTTAATGGCGATGTCCTGAGTGGTCATGATTTGCCTGGCCAAATAAAAGCCCATGAAAGTTCAAATGCAGATGTAACTTTGTATTTAACTCAGGTAAAAGATGCCCGGGCTTATGGCTGTGTGCCATGTGATCAATCTGGACGAGTTCTGGATTTTCTGGAAAAAATGGAAAACCCAGTAACTGATTTAATAAATGCTGGTTGTTATATATTTAAACGGTCAATAATTGACCAAATTCCGGCAAACAAAGTGGTTAGCGTCGAACGCGAAACTTTCCCACAGCTGTTAAAAAGTGGCGCAAATATCCGTGGCTTCATCGATAACTCTTATTGGCTAGATGTTGGTACTCCGCAGGCATTGCTAACCGCATCGCGTGATTTAGTTCTTGGGAAAATCTCATCACCTGCTGTTGTAAATCAAATAAAGGATTGCGTAATTTCACCAACTGCCACAATCGATGCAACCGCAAAAATTTCTGGTGGAGCAACTATCGGAGATTTGGTTACCGTAGCCGCAGATGTCGAAATTATTGGATCAATAATTAGTTCGGGATCACAAATTGCTGCCAACTCCCAGATTAAAAATTCAATTTTAGGGCGCTCGGTAAAAGTCGGAGTTTCTGCCCAAATATTTGGATCCGTCCTAGCAGATGAGGAAAAAATCGCTGAAAATACGATTTTGCGCCAAGAAACCGGGCTTTTTTAAATATTCATCCTCAAATTCGCACCATTACGACTTGACGAAAGAGAATTACACGCGTGTAATTATCCCTAGTTACTCACTAGCAGTGGGCAAAAGGTTAAGGGGATTAGCTATGGCGCAATTGCTTCCAATCTCGGGAGATGCCAATAATGATTCAGTTGAACTAGGTTGGCAGGAGCGCGCACTTTGCGCCGAGACTGATCCAGAAGCTTTCTTTCCGGAAAAAGGCGGCTCAACCCGTGAAGCAAAGCGGGTGTGTCTGTCCTGTGAGGTCCGTACCGAATGCCTTGAATATGCCCTCGCACATGATGAGCGTTTTGGGATCTGGGGCGGTCTATCCGAGCGGGAAAGACGCCGGCTGAAGCGACGTCCAGCTTAATCTTGGGCTTGCTGTTCTGATTACCGCACAGTAAGCCAGCACCGTAAGGTGGGGTTGTTATGAGTACTCCAGAGGGGCTACTGGCGCCCGAACCAGATAAGACTTATCCAGATTTAACTGTTACCGCGATTTTGGTAACCCATGATGGTGCCCGCTGGCTTCCTGAGGTTGTGGCTGCGATCTCTTCACAAACCAGACCAGCAAATCAAGTAGTTGTAGCAGATACCGGATCACTGGATTCTTCACGGCAATTAATTACCAACTCTGGCTTGCCGTTAATTGAGTTAGAGCGCGAACGTGGTTTTGGTGAGGCCGTCGCGATCGCAGTTGAAACTCTTCCTGAGATTGGCAGCAAAAGCGGCGGTGACGGCGGTGACGGCTCAGATGAGTGGCTCTGGTTATTGCATGATGATTGTGCGCCCGCACCAGGTGCGCTCGCCGCATTACTTGAAGCGGTAAGCCAACGCCCGCAGGTCGGTATTGCCGGACCAAAAATTTGTGGTTGGAACGACCGCGGTTATTTATTAGAAGTTGGAGTAAGTATTGGAATAAACGGCGCGCGTTGGACTGGCCTTGAATCGCGCGAAAGAGATCAAGGTCAACATGATGGAATTCGAAATGTACTTTCAGTCAGTACCGCTGGTGCGTTAATTCGCCGAGATTTATTTGAGGAGTTAGGCGGATTTGATCCACATCTAACTTTGTTTAGAGATGATGTCGACCTTGGTTGGCGCGCACATGTTGCTGGATATTCAGTTATTTGCGTAACCGATGCAGTCGTTTATCATGCCGAAGCCGCTGCAACAGAACGGCGCGAAGTTGATGTAGAAGGTGCACCACTACATCGACCACATCTGTTAGATCGCAGACATGCCGCATATGTACTTTTAGTTAACGCACCGCGATGGATTTTGCCGTGGATTTCACTTCGGTTGCTATTTACCGCGATTTTACGAGCGACAGGTTATCTATTAGCAAAATTGCCGGGATACGCATTAGATGAGATTGCAGCGATTGCGCTTAATTTTTCGCGCCTGGATATTCTTAGAAAAGCTAGAAAGCGACGCAAGTTAACCCGATTGCTTCCATCCCGCGTTGTGCGACCATTCCTTGCTCCGTGGCGAGATCAGATGATTATTCCATTAGAAAATTTGCGTGATTTGGTATTGCGACGCACTGATAGTGCACCTACAACAGTGATTACCGAACCGATAAATGATGATGCTGATTTGATGGACTCTGAAAGTGAACCTAAATCTTTGCGTCTTTTAATTAGGCCATTACCGATACTTCTGATTTCATTAACTTTTATCTCATTAATCGCTGGAAGAAACCGGTGGGGTGAGATCTCTGGCGGAACATTACTTCAGGTACCTACAAGTGCAAGTGAATTAATGAGGATCTACAGCGACTCTTGGCATGCAGTAGCTCTCGGTACCAACACTCCTGCATTGCCGATACTTCCACTGTTGTCATTTCTTTCGCTTATTACTTTTGGAAACGTATCCCTACTGGTAACAATCATATTTTTATTTGGCCCAGTATTAGCAGCAGGAACTTTTTTTGCATTTCTAAGAGATCGAAATTTATCAAAAGGAAACTCTGCACTTGGAGCATTGCTTTATTCATTAAATCCATTAATGATTACTTCAATCTCGTCAGGTCGAATCGGCACCTTGCTTTTTATAATCCTTTTACCGCTGTTTGCAATCAGTGCAAGACAGATACACAATCCTGAAAATTTACGCTGGAGAAGGATTGCATTTTTAAGTGGTCTATTTGCATTATTAGTTTCACTTAGTCCACCATTTTTCTTAATTGGCGTGGGTTCAATGATTTTCTTGATTCTTAATTCAAAGTGGCGTTCTAGTATTTTTTATGAACGTCTTCAAAAGTTTGGGGTATTAACTTTTGCAAGCGTGGGAGCGCTTGCCCCTTGGTCTACTAATGCACTCATGCATCCCACCAAGTGGCTAATGGAAAGTGGAATTAGCAATGAAGTCGGCCAACCATGGCAAGTCTTAATCGGTAATCCCGGCGGCATTGGATCTCCACCAATATTTATTTTAGGGATAGTTGCTTTAGTGGGATTAATTGCGCTCCGATCTTCACATGGAGTCCTGTTAGGTGCGCTTACTCTTATTTCGACCAGCTTTAGTGGAATTCTTATGGCGATTGCAATACATGCGAATGGAGACTCTCTGCATGCCAGAGTTTGGCCGGGAGCTTCCTTGGCCTTAGCGAATTTTTTTGGCATATTTGCACTAACTACGATGCTAAATGGATTGGTCTATCGATTACAAAATTCAAATTTTGGATATCGGCACATCTCGACCGCAATTCTTTCAACTGTTGCAATTTATTCCACACTCGCAATTTCGGTTTGGTGGCTTTTCCCCGGATCCGATAGCCCAACACGTGCTGGAAATTTACAAATAATTCCACCTTTTGTGGCAGCCGCTACTGCAGGGGAAGAAAGATCTCGAACTTTAATATTGCAAAGCCAACAAACCGATCTTGGTACCAGCGTTTCATACGCTTTGTTGCGAGAGCGTGACCTTTATTTTGGTGAAATGGATCTAATGTACAAAGAGGATCCGATTATTTCTAAAATCGTCTCAGAAATTGTTGATGGTGCCGGAGAGTACCCAAGCGAACAATTGGCAAATTATGGCGTTAGATATATTTTCTTAAATGAGCCAGTGGACAAAGAAGTAGCGCGCAAAATAGATGGTGTAGGAGGATTAGTAAGATTATCGGCCACAAAAGATGGAGTGCTTTGGAAGATAGCTGGAAATTCTGCTCGGGTGAAATTTATTGGCGCTGACGCAGAGCCAATTGCACTTGCCTCTAATCGAATTTCAGCAAATTTTAAAATTCCAAAGGCTGGTGAGGTCTTACTTGCAGAGCGTTTTAGTGATGGTTGGCGGTTGGTGGTGGATGGGCAGTTTGTAAAAGCAGAAAAAACGGGAGATGGGTTAACAAAATTTACAGTCGAAGCCCCCGGTGACGCATTGTTAATACATGATGGACCGCTGCAGAGAGCCGGAATTTCCTTACAATTATTGACAATCGGGTTAATCATATTTTTTGCCCTTCCACGTGGAAGAAAGAGATCAGAACTATCAGATGTCGAGTTGGCCAGATGATTAAACTCCAGGAGATAAGGATCAACCGGGTACAGGCGATTGCAATTGCAGCTATTTTTATCGTACTTCTTTCGCAACTGTTGTCGGCAAAGCCAGAGATTCGAAAATATAGCGAAAATATTTCGCCAACAATTTGCCCATCAGAACCTTCCGGAGTTAATTCCGTTGTTTATCTAGCCGCCAAAAAGCGAGGGGTAGCAACTATAAAAAAGGGAGAAAGGAAATTTAAAACCCTAAAAACTACTTCAATCAGTATAGGGAGTTATGCAAAAGAGGTAGAAGGGTTGGGCGCAAGCCCTCTAGTAGTAAATGTGAAACCGCAAAGTTGGATCGCTCTGACTCAGTGCACCCCGGCAATCAGCGAAAAATGGGTTTTGGGTGGAATGTCTACGATCTCCAGTATTGGATATTTTCAATTTGTAAATCCAAATCGAAGCAAAGCGGTAATAGATTTAGAGATTTGGAGCGAAGATGGGAAAGAAAGTAATCAAAGTTTAGTTATTTCGGCACAGAGCACCCGAATAGTCCAACTAAACTCATTGATTACTAATAAAAAGTTTTTAGCTTTCCATTTAATTGCTAGAGCTGGAAGGTTTTCAGCTGTTTTGTTTGATGAGCGGAAAAAAGGACTTGCAAAATTAGGTGGAGATTTCGTTACACCAACTGCGGCACCAAATAAAAAAGTATTTGTTACCTCGGTAATTGGAAAAAGTAAAACTCAAAAGGTTAACTCACAATTTCTACGCTTACTCGTACCAGGGGAAGCAGATGCCGTAGTGAAACTTACTTATTTAGCAAAATCTGGGATTTACTCACCTGTCGGTTTAGCAGAGCTAAGAGTTCCTGCCGGTAAAGTTGTCCAACTCCCATTCTCATCCTTACCTTCAGGTAGATTTTTCGCTTTGCAGATTGATGCAACCGAACCAATAATTGCATCAGTTTTTTCGAGCGTAAAGGGATCACTCTCTGATTTCGCTTGGAGTTCTGGAAGTGAAGCAATTAACGCGCAAAACATCGAAGCAATAACTGTGCCTGCGATTGGTATGAATCTTAATGTTTATACAGAAGATAGTTCTGTAGTTGTAGAAACAACAAGTAATCGAAAGAAAGTAAGCCGGAAAAATTTGGCTGGAATCGATACGTGGAAAATCCCGGCCAATGTAATCTCAATTCGAATAATTCCTGGGGCTAAGCCGGTGTATGCGAGTTTTTCAGTGTTGGATTCTCGAGGAGTCTCAGTAATGGCGATTAGGCCAGTTACGGCAATTGAGCGCTCGGCACTTCCAATTTCAGATAGCGAAGTTTTGACTCCAAGAAAGTAATTTTGACTTTATTTATCGCGCCAATCCCAAACTTTCTTAATCAAAACGGCTACCTTATATACATGTCTCGTACTGTGTCCACTCACTCTTCGCGACCATCTAGACCATCACAACGACGCTGCGCCAAAATGGGATGTAATGAACCAGCAGTTTCGACTTTGACTTACATCTATTCAGATTCAACAGTAGTGCTCGGACCACTAGCAACATTTGCCGAACCACATAATTATGACCTTTGCAATCTTCATGGAGAAAAACTGACTCCGCCACGTGGTTGGGAGTTAATTAAACTAGCGGCAGAAGAGTATTCAACTGGCCCAACTCATGATGATCTACTTGCGATCGCAGAAGCTGTGCGAAGTGTGGCTTCACCCCAAAAAGAAGTGATTCACCCAACACTTGGACGTCGAGGACATTTGCGCGCACTACCGTCGGATTAAAGATATGAAATATGAATTAAGTTTCATCGACCAGATTATAAAAGCATACGATGTCCGAGGCCTAGTAGAAAATTACGTAACTCCAGATTTTGTTTTTGATGTTGGTCAAGCATTTGCAATGCTAGTGAAAAGTGAATGCATTGTAGTTGGTCACGATATGCGACCCTCATCTCCCGAATTAGTTAGGGCATTTAGCGAGGGAGTGAATTTACAGGGGACTGATGTAATTAATATTGGTCTTTCTTCGACAGATCAACTTTATTTTGCTACCGGTAGATTAATGATGCCTGGAGCAATGTTTACCGCAAGTCACAATCCGGCCCCTTACAACGGAATTAAGATGGCCCAGGCATTTGCAAAACCAATTGGTCGAGATTCTGGTTTAAATTTCATTCGTGATGTTTTATTAAGTGGAAATTATGCAAATTCAGATAAAGACAAAAAAGGCAAAGTTATTTCTCAAGATTTGCTAGTCGAATATGCAAAATTCTTAAATGATCTAGTTGATTGCCGAAGTATTAGGCCCTTAAAAGTTGTTATTGATGCCGGAAATGGAATGGCTGGGCATACTGCTCCGAAAATTTTTGCTAATTTACCAATAGAGGTTATTCCAATGTTTTTTGAATTGGATGGAACTTTTCCAAATCATGAGGCTAATCCCATTGATGCCGCCAATTTGGTTGATTTGCAGGCTAGCGTGCGATCAAACCAGGCAGATTTAGGTCTTGCATTTGATGGAGATGCTGACCGATGTTTCTTAGTGGATGAAAAAGGGGATGTCGTTGATCCATCCCTACTAAGTGCCCTCATTGCACAACGCGAAATTGCTAAACATCCAGGAGCAAATGTTATCTATAGCCTAATTTCATCACGAATAGTTCCAGAGGTAATTTCAGCTAATGGTGGCACTCCACTTCGCAGTCGAGTCGGTCACTCATTTATTAAGGCGATGATGGCTGAATCTGGCGCTGTCTTTGCGGGGGAGCATTCTGGCCACTTTTATTTTGAGGAGTTTTGGGGCGCCGACTCGGGAGCATTAGCTGCTCTTCATACATTGGCAGCTCTTGGATCTGCAAAGCAGGGAACAACTTTGTCGCAACTATTGGCACCATATAGAAAATATGTGCAGAGTGGAGAAATTAACACCAAAGTTCCTGATATCCAAGCAGTTATTTCAAAAATTAAATCCCATTACCTCAATCATGCCGATCTTTTAGAAATTGATGAGTTGGATGGGTTAATGGTCATTACTGAAAAATGGTGGTTTAACTTAAGGGGATCAAACACGGAGCCACTCTTACGCTTAAATGTCGAAGGGGATACTGGTGCAATAATGACCTCTATACGGGACGAGGTTTTGGAATTGATTGCTAATTTAAAGTAAGTTCAAGTAAGTTACTTAAACAAGTAGAACGGGATGAGTAAATGAGTATCGACCCAAAGATATTAGCGGTGCTAGCTTGTCCTGAGTGTCACGCCTCTCTAGAGGAGATTAATTCTGAATTACTTTGCGTGAAATGTCCGCTTGCTTATCCAATTCAAGATGGAATACCAGTTTTACTTATTGATCAAGCACGAAAACGTTAATTAGGTATAAATCTAAGATGAGTGAAATTAAACAACTTAACGGAGTTGTGAAAAATTACGCCTGGGGATCCTATTCAGTATTAGCGGGCAATCGGGGAGCTGAAAACAGTAAGCAGCCTGAAGCAGAGTTGTGGTTTGGAGATTTTCCAAAAGGAAGCCTCCCAGTTCTAGCAAAAATTTTGGCAGTAGCGCAGAGTTTATCTTTGCAAGTTCATCCAAATAAATCTCAAGTGAATAAAACCCCTGAACTATTTTCAGATGCAAATCATAAACCGGAGATGCTTGTAGCTTTATCAGATTTTTATGCCTTAGTTGGAATCGCTGATGAAAGTGAAATTATCGAGGCAGTTAACTCAATGGGTAGCTTAAAGATTTCAAATTTTCTACTTCCAAAAATAGAGAATGGCGACTCAATAAGCGATCTGTTGAGAATTCTCCTAGGGGCTCCTGATGATTTGAGCTTGATTCCCGATTTGATCAGTAACTTGCGAAAAGTGGCGACTCCTAACAATAGGCAAAAATTGAGTTTAGAAGTCGCTAACAGATATCCAGATCGACTTGATGTGCTCGCAACGCTACTTTGTAATTTTGTAAAACTTTCCCCAGGCCAAGGCATCTACGTGCCACCGCGGACAATCCATGCATACTTAAATGGCACTGGGATTGAAGTAATGGCTGCAAGTGACAATGTAGTTCGTGGTGGATTAACAGTTAAAGCGATCGATCTAAATTTATTTTTGGAGATTGCAGATTTGTCGGCTCAAAATTTAGAAAGTTATTTAATAGCTCCAGAGAAGTTAGTAAACGGCAAATCTTGGAGCGCTCCAGAACTAAAATTGCTACAACTTCCGCTGTCTGATAACCCGCAACCTCATCAAATTACTACCGAGTCGATCGCCTTCGTATGGGGTGGCCAGGCGATGCTTAGTGGTCAAAGTGGGGAGAGTTCGATCACCATTGGTGGGGATTTAGGTGCAATTATTCCTGTTGGGCAGTTTGAATACCGCGGCACTGGTTCACTTTGGTTAGCGTCACAGGGTTAAATCGGGCACTTCTTAGTAAGGTAAGCGCTCTAAACCTTGGTCAATTAATAGGCTATTGACCGATTCGAGTAAGGATTAATGTGACCGCTACCGCCATAAACAAGACTGACAAATATGATGTTGCTGATTCGAGCCTTGCGGCCGAAGGCAAAAAAAGAATTGAGTGGGCTGAGCGAAATATGCCAGTGTTGGCACAGATTCGCACCCGCTTCGAAAAAGAGAAGCCATTTACTGGAATTCGTATTTCTGCGTGTATGCACGTAACAACTGAGACTGCGAATTTAATGCGCGCTCTTGCCGCAGGCGGTGCCGAGCTTTCACTTTGCGCCTCAAATCCACTTTCAACTCAAGATGACACAGCAGCGGCACTTGTCCATGAGTATGGAATCAATGTTTATGCACATAATGCAATCGACCGTGACGGCTACTACCGACATATAAATGCGGCCCTCGATTTGCAGCCAAACTTAGTTTTCGATGACGGGTGCGATCTAGTAAATACCCTGCACACCACGCGGCGTGAGTTGCTTCCAAATGTGTCGGCTGGGTGCGAGGAAACAACCACTGGTGTAATTCGTTTGCACCAAATGGCAAAAGATGGCGCACTGACATTTCCGATGATTGCAGTTAATGACACCGATACAAAACATATGTTTGACAATCGTTTTGGAACTGGTCAATCAACATTAGATGCAATATTCCGTGCGACAAATACTTTGATTGCCGGAAAAATTGTTGTTGTCGCAGGATTTGGATATTGCGGCAAGGGTGTGGCAGAACGCGCCAAAGGCATGGGAGCAGATGTTGTTATTACCGAAATAGATCCAACTAAAGCTTTAGATGCGATGATGCAGGGTTACCGCGTAATGCCAATGCTCGATGCTGCAAAAGTTGGCGATATATTTATAACGGTGACCGGAAATCGCGATGTACTACGCGAAGAACATTTTGCAGTTATGAAAGATGGAGCAATAACCGCAAACTCAGGACATTTTGACATTGAGATTGATGTCGCGTGGCTAGAGATAAATGCGAAAAAGAAGAATTTGAAAATCCGCCACCAGACTGATGAGTATGTAATGGCTGACGGCAGAAGAATCTTGTTACTTGCAGAAGGACGCTTGGTAAATCTTGGAGCGGCTGAGGGTCATCCGGCTGCAGTAATGGATATGTCCTTTGCAGATCAAGCACTCACTGCTGAATGGCTAGTCAAAGCGGGCAAAGGATTGAAGCCTGGCGTATACGACGTACCTACTGAGATCGATAAAGAAGTTGCCCGTTTGAAATTAGCCAGCATGGGTGGAGTAATTGATTCCTTAACTCCGGCCCAAGAGCTCTACTTGAATTCGTGGGAGCACGGCAGCTAATGACGCTGATTATGGTCGTCGATGATGACCAGGATCTTGCAGAGATGCTCGCAATCGTCTTAACCGGCGAAGGCATGGAAGTTGATTTAGTGGGGCGCGGAGATGAAGTAATGGAGATATTCCGCGCCACTCCACCAGATTTAGTTTTACTAGACATCATGTTGCCAGGAATTGATGGGATTGAAGTTTGTAAGCAGATTAGAGCCGAATCTATGGTTCCGATTGTTATGTTGACCGCCAAAGGGGAAACCGCAGAGATTGTAAAAGGGTTGGAATTTGGTGCGGATGATTACATCGTAAAACCATTTCAGCCAGGGGAGTTAATCGCTCGAATTAAAACTAGATTGCGCCGCATCCCTTCATCTACCGCATCTTTAAATCTTGGGGAAGTAAGCATTGATTTTGTGGCTCATGAAGTGAAGCGTGACGGACGAGTTATTGCGCTGACGCGACTTGAATTTGATTTATTAGCAGCTCTTGCAAAGGAGCCAGGTAGAGTTTTTACTCGGGATGCTTTGCTATCTGAAGTTTGGGGCTATCGACAAACAGCCGATACTCGATTAGTCAATGTGCATGTACAGCGACTTCGTTCAAAAATTGAACGTGATCCCGATAATCCAGAATTAGTAATGACAGTACGTGGCGTTGGCTACCGCGCTGGAAATTTTATGCAAAGTAGATGATTTAACCGAAATGAAGAGAACATCCTTGGCTGTGCGGGTGGTGGCAAGCACGGTCGTATTATCCACCATCGCTATATCGATTCTTGCTTTTGTAATTCTCATCAGTGTTCAAAATGGTATTAAGGATTCAAAATTAGATTCAGCGCTTTCGGAAAGTCAATCCTCAATTTATCAAACAGAGTCTCAGTTTTCATTTCTTAGTACCCAATTACGTGGTTCTTACAAACTGGCGTTAGATAACGTAGTAAATAATTTTACGCCTAATAACCAAGGTGGTAGTGGCCGTGAAGTAATTTTGATTCAGCAGAATTCACCACAAGGCACTTTGCTCAAAACTGAACGAAGTACCAATTTAGTTTCCAAAAATTCTATTCCTAGTGAACTACGAGATCGAGTACGTGCTTCGTCAACTTTGCAACATAGTTATGGAAATATTATTTCCCGTGAAAATATTTCGCCACTAGTATCTGTAGTAAATAGCCCACGAGCGCTAATCATTGGCGGAAAAGTTTCGTTGCCTACTGTGGGAATTTATGAGATTTACTTTCTTTTTAATATTGAGAATGAGTATGAAACTATTGCACTAGTGCGCAGCACGCTCTTAGTAGGTGGGTTATCACTTATATTGTTGATTGCGATCATTGTTTTAGTAGTAGTTCGTCAGGTTGTCCGGCCAGTAAGATCTGCAGCTCAGATTGCTGAAAAATTAGCTGCTGGACAGCTTGAAGAAAGAATGAGCACAGATGGTGCCGAAGAGATTGCAAGTCTTGGAAACTCTTTCAATGACATGGCTAATGTCCTGCAGGAACAAATTTTACGGCTGGAGAATTTATCTAGAGTGCAACAGCGCTTTGTCGCAGATGTTTCACATGAACTCAGGACTCCATTGACAACTATGCGCATGGCAGCAGATGTTTTATACAGAGCAAGAGATAATTTTGAACCAACAATCTCGCGAAGTTCAGAGTTACTTTTATCCCAAATTGATAGATTTGAAAATATGTTGAGTGAACTCCTGGAAGTAAGCCGATTTGATGCAGGTGTTGTACGGCTAGAGCCAGAACTTCTTGATTTCAAAGTTGTCGTGCGCCGGAGTATTGAGGCTCTAGTGCCAATCGCACATGATCATCAGATTGACATTAATGTGACCGAACCAGAGCAACCAATTTCTGTGGTGATAGATCCAAGAAGAATTGATCGAATTTTGCGTAACTTACTAATTAATGCCATCGAACATGGTGAAAATAAAGATATTGACGTTTTAATTAGCGCCACGGATCAAAGTGTGGCAGTAAGTGTGCGAGATTTTGGAGTTGGCTTAAGAAAAAGTGAATTAAATCGAGTCTTTGATCGGTTCTGGCGGGCTGATCCGGCACGGGCTAGGAGTAAAGGTGGCACCGGACTTGGACTTTCAATTGCGCAAGAAGATGCTCATCTTCATGGTGGTGTCATTGAAGTTTGGGGTGAAATTGGAAAAGGAGCGCAATTCATCTTCACATTCCCGCGGGAGCGTGGGCAAAGTTTGCGTGACCGCCCTATTCCAATTTTGCACATAGCGGGATAATCCGCAAAAAAGATTTACCGGTTTTTACTCTGCTAATTTTATCGGTATTACTTCTTTATGAGAAAGTCGCTTTACCCCCTTTTGGATCTGATTTATCCAAAAAGATGCCCGGGCTGCCATAAACCAGCAGTAAGCATCTGTGAATCTTGTAAGATTTTTTGGCAAAAACCACCAATAAGTATCAAGCTAAATAAAAATAGCGTTTCAGTTTTATCTGTTTTTTCTGTTGCACAATATCGAAATGAAGTGCGTGCGGTATTGCTAGCTTACAAAGAGGATGGCGAACGTGAAGCTGGAAAAATTTTAACAGAAGCGCTTCTGCAAGCACGTCGTGGAATTAGCAAACATTTAGTTTGCGTCTTTGTCCCAATTCCCTCAAATCCCAAATCAGTTCGACGAAGAGGTCGCGATTTCATGCTAGATCTTTGTAATCAAGTGGCAATTCAGAGCGGTGATAAAGTCTTATCGATTATTAAAGTCAATAGAGATGTACAGGACCAGAGCAAACTTAGTGAAAAAGAGCGTTCTCAAAATTTAGTTGGTGCTTTTGATTGCACGCCAAAAAATTTGAAGTTGTTAGCAAAATTTCCGATAATTCTGGTTGATGATTTACTGACTACGGGGGCGACTTTACGAGAGGCGCAGCGGGCCCTGCGTCAGCGCGGCGTCATACCAATTGGGGCCATCACGGCAGCCCATACGGCACGTTTAGTGCGTAATTAAGGTGGAGATAAGCCGGATAATTGGAAGCCAAGTGCCCCTCACGATTAGAGTAGGCCTAGGTTATTACCCTCCATTTTGAACGAGTGTTTACGAGAAGGTGTCCGTGGTTGCGATATTAGACAAGATCCTGCGTGCAGGTGAAGGACGTGTCGTAAAAGATCTCCAAAAGGCCGCTAAAAAAGTTAATGAGTTTGAACCTTCGATTTCAGGCTTAACAGATGAACAGCTTCGAAATAAAACCGTTGAATTTCGCCAGCGCTTAAGTGAGGGCGAAGATTTAGATGATTTACTTCCAGAAGCTTTTGCAGTTGTGTGCGAAGCCGCTAAGCGAACTTTGGGTCAACGTCATTACGATGTTCAACTTATGGGAGGCATAGCACTCCATCGCGGCAACATCGCTGAAATGCGCACAGGTGAAGGTAAAACATTAGTTTCGACATTGCCAGCTTATTTAAACGCGCTAGCTGAAAAAGGCGTCCATATTATTACGGTAAATGATTATTTAGCAGAACGCGACAGTGAATGGATGGGGCGCGTACATCGTTTTCTTGGATTAAAAGTTGGAGTCATTGTCAGTTCAATGGATCCAGCAGAAAGACGCGAAGCCTATGCTTGCGATATAACTTATGGAACAAATAATGAGTTTGGTTTTGATTACTTACGCGACAACATGTCATGGTCGATTGAAGATTGCGTTCAGCGTGAGCACAATTTTGCGATTGTGGATGAAGTTGACTCAATTCTGATTGACGAGGCTCGAACTCCGCTAATCATCAGCGGGCCAGCAGATCGCGCAACAAAATGGTATTCCGAGTTTGCAAATATTGTTACTCGCCTGCAAGCAAATGCACATTACGAAGTTGATGAGAAGAAAAAAACCGTTGGTGTTTTAGAAGCCGGAATTACCGAAGTAGAAAAAGCACTTGGAATTCAAAATCTTTACGAAGCAGAAAATACGCCACTTATTATCTATTTAAATAATGCACTCCGGGCAAAAGAACTCTTTAAGCGCGACCGTGATTACGTAATCATGAGCGGAGAATTACTAATTGTTGATGAGCATACCGGCCGGATTTTGCATGGAAGGCGTTATAACGAGGGACTCCATCAAGCACTCGAAGCAAAAGAAAAAGTGGAGATTAAAGATGAGAATCAAACATTAGCAACCATTACCTTGCAGAATTATTTCAGGCTATATGAAAAACTTTCTGGTATGACTGGTACTGCTATGACTGAAGCTTCTGAGTTTCACCAAATCTATAAATTGGGAGTTGTGCCAATCCCAACTAACCGACCAATGCAAAGAATAGATTCCTCAGATTTAATTTACAAAACAGAGATTTCTAAATTCAATGCAGTTGTTTCAGACATAGTAGAGCGAAATAGAAATGGGCAGCCCGTCCTAGTTGGCACGGTTAGCGTTGAGAAATCAGAAGAACTTTCTGGATTGCTAACAAAACGTGGAATTAAACATGAAGTTTTGAATGCAAAACAGCATGAGCGAGAAGCAATAATCATTGCCCGTGCGGGTTGTAAATCTGCCGTAACAGTTGCTACAAACATGGCCGGTCGTGGTACAGATATTATGCTTGGTGGCAATGCTGAATTTTTTGCAGATTTTAATTTGCAAGCACGCGGTTTATCTCCTGCCGAGAATCCTGAAGAGTATGAAGCGGCTTGGCCAACTGAAGTAGCTAATCAGAGAGCCCAAGTAGCTGCCGAACATGATGAAGTTGTTGGCCTTGGCGGCCTCTACGTTCTTGGTACTGAACGACATGAGTCGCGCCGTATTGATAATCAGTTACGTGGTAGATCTGGTCGACAAGGTGATCCGGGTGAGTCTCGCTTCTACCTTTCGCTACAAGATGACTTGATGCGCCGCTTCAATTCAGCGCTTGTGGAAAGATTTTTAGGGGCGGCCGGAATTCCTGATGATGTTCCAATTGAGTCGAAGATGGTCAGTAACGCTATTCGATCAGCCCAGACTCAGGTAGAAAGTCAAAACTTTGAGATTCGTAAAAATGTTCTTAAATATGATGATGTTCTCAACCGTCAGCGCCAAGTAATTTACAAAGAGAGACGTGAAGTTCTAGAAGGTGCAAATCTTCAAGAACAGATGACCACATTTATTGAAGATGCCGTTGCGACATATGCAGCCTTTGGAACTTCACAAGGTTTCCCGGAAGATTGGGATCTAGAAGCACTCTGGGTTTCATTGCATGGCATCTACCCAGTAGGAATAACGGTTAGTGAGTTGGAAGAAGAGTGTGGTGGCAGATCTGGGATTTCAAGTGAATATTTACAGCAATCACTTGTAGAGGATGCATTAAAAAAGTATGCAGAACGCGAAACGGCTCTAACTCCAGTCATTATGCGCGAACTTGAACGAAGAGTTGTTTTATCTGTACTTGACCGCAGATGGCGTGATCATCTTTACGAGATGGATTATTTACAAGAGGGAATTGGTCTTCGTGCCATGGCCCAACGTGATCCACTTGTGGAGTATCAAAAAGAGGGATACGAATTATTTTCTGCGATGATGGAAGGCATTAAAGAAGAGTCCGTAGGTTTACTTTTCAGCGCTGAAGTCTCCGTTGAGAAAACAAATGATGGAGAACAGATTCAGGCTCGAGGTATTTCAAATCAAGAAGAAGATCGAGAATTGCAATACTCCGCTCCGGGTGAATATCAAGCTCCAATAACTAAAACAGATAACGTTTCCCGTAATTCACTTTGCCCTTGTGGATCCGGTAAAAAATACAAACGGTGCCATGGAGATCCCCGTAATCGCTAGTGCTTACAAAATCTGCAGACAAGTACATAGCCAGTGACCTTCTAAAGCTTCAAATCTAGCCATCAGCGCACGTTTTCTAGCCGGACTATGTAGCAATAAGACTACTTCCATGCACTCCTCTGTTGGTTTGCCAATGTGCAATTTTCCGATCTTTGGAATTGTTTTTTTGGGATGAATATTTTCAATTAGATAGGTAAAAACTTTCCGAGAGCACCAACGCGATAATTGAGCGATTGGACGAGCCCCAGCCATAACCTCTAGCGCCAGGATGATAAACCTTTCCGCCCAAACACCTCCATCGGGAAGATCTGAGATTAGTGTGGGTTTTATATTTAACTTTCGATCTAACTCTCCATCTAAATCATCAGGTGTAGGTATAAATCCAAGTTCTGATTGCCTTATCGATGGTGCAACTCGAAAAATTAATCCATGGTGTGTGCTTAGTGTTGGAGTTGTAATCATTTTTTTCTGCCCTTCTAGTAAAAAGAGCATTGCTTTTTTCTGATCTAAAAAACTCCACCAAAGAGTTCAATTTCTCTCATCCTTTTGGATGACTGTGGGAAAGGTTCTATTAATTTCGTCGCGTTGAAGTATTCAAGGGGAGTGCGAATAAGATATTTATTGGGAGGGTGTCTGGTAATTTCAGCTTCCATAGCCTTTTATCTAGTTGCCAGTAATTCACCCGAATCAGCAACTATGTGGGCGGCTAAAGTAAATCTTGTTCCGGGGCAATTGATCAGCAGCAATGATTTAGAGATCCGCAGAGTGCGTTTTGAAACTCAATCTCATTCATATCTTTCAGCAGAGCAATCCATAACTGGGTTGATAATAGTTCGCTCAGTGTTAGCAAATGAATTGATTCCGACAATGGCGATTTCCCAAGATTTAGCGGCACTTAGCAAAGCCTTAATTGTCCTGCCAGTGGGCAGAGAATATATTTCTAGCGTTTTACATTCAGGAGAAAAAATTGATCTTTACTCTGTATCCAAGGAAAAACCATTTAAAGCAAAATTAATCGGAAAAGATCTCGGGCTTTTAGCATTTAATGAAAAAGGAATTGATTTCAATAACTTAGTAAACCTGACACTGATAGTCCCCATCGAAGAAGTAGGGCTGCTTTTAAGTAATACTCAAGAGGGGAATTTTAGAATTGTCCAACATATCGTCGGATAGAAAAAATTTATTTAAAGTTATCACTGTTATCTCAACGCCAGCGATTGAGAGCAAAATTATTCGGGCTTTTGTTAAGGCCGAGTGGAATATATCGGAAAGATTATTTAATTTAAATAATTTTATTGGCGATAACTCAAAGGAGTTAATTTTAATTATTACTCCTGATCAGAAAAGCATAAATGAGATTCAGGCAACTTGGATAGTAGGAATTGGAATAGAAACAGATGAGAGGTGGAAGAAACTTAAACCGGATTTAGTAATTTCTCCTGAGGAGGTAGAAACTCTTCCATTGAAATTGATTGCGAGAATAGATGAAGCAAATTGCGAGGATGTGATTGTTGGGGCTAAAGAGATTTTATTTCTAGGGAGTAAAGGCTCACCTGGGACTTCAACTATTGCCTGGAATTATGCCGGGGAATTAGCCCGAAGTGGCCAGAAAATTTTGCTTGCCGAAGAAAATATCAATGGGGCTGAAGGTGCCCTCTTTTTTGGTTTTGATGATCAATGCAGAGATACATCTATTTTTACTGCCATCACTATTCGTCCAAATTATGATTTGCTCTGCAATCCTCTCGTCCGCACAAGAAACGAAATTACAACACCCCAAAATTGGGCAGAGCTAAGAAGAAAATGCCAAGAGAAATATTCACAAATCATAATTGATGGTGGCGTATTTGATTTCGAAAAAGATTCACTCTTACAACAGTATTTTCTAAGTCGCGCTGAAAAGATTTTTCTCATTGGGCAAGATGATATTTTTTCTTTACTAAGGTTGAAATTGATGGTTGACTATATTCAAGGTTTTAATAGTCCTGCCAAAATAGCAATTGTTGTAAATAAATCTAAAGCAAATGCCAAATCAAATCTGCAGATAAAGAATCAATTAGTGATATCCGGTGATTCAGAAATTCTCTTTTTCCCCAGAGCCGACCGACTTTTTGCTGAATGCGTTAGAGATGGCGTGCTCATAAGTGAGGTTAAAGGCAGTAAAGCCGCTTCGCAATTAGCGCTAATTAAGCGGTTCCACTCCTAGAGCAGAACCAGCGGCAATGGTAATTCTGTAGGCTGTGCAGGTGCGAATCTACCTGCCTGCCACACGCTCCCACCTTGAAACTTTGGTGAGTACAGGTCTAATTACGATTGCAGCAGGGTTTGCAGTACCAGATAAATTTGATATTGAATTATCTGAGGAAGAGTTAGAGTACGAAGCCAGTGAACGAGCGCGTGATCTTTCGCGAGGCAGTGCTGAAAATTCACATGGATATGTGTTGGCAGTCGAGTTGCCAAGGAAAGATACTGAACAAGGTGCAAATGGAGAGATCACCCTAAATAGGGCGATAGCAATCGATGAAGTCGATTCTCTTTTGCTTTCAGTGCCTGGAGATGATGAGTTGCAATGGTTTGCCACCCAAGAAATTGATTTATATTTGAAAGGGCAAGTAGGTTAAAGATGTCAGGCATTGAAGAGTTGACGAGTGGTAGTGCACTCAGTGATTCAGATTTAAAGAGATTGCAATCTTTGATTGCAGAGTGGCAGTTGCTAGCCGATTTATCATTCGCTGATTTATTGCTTTGGGTTCCAATTCGCGAAAAAGAGAACAGTTGGCCCGAGGGACATGTAGTAATCGCACAGATGCGACCTACCACCGCAGCCACAGTTCATCCCCGAGATTTGATTGGCAACAGAGTTCAGTGGGGACAACGCGCAAGAATCGATTCAGCACTTTCGCAAGGCGAGATATTTTTAGATGGTGAACCTGAATTAGTTGGTGAAATTTTAATCAAAGAAGAAAGTATTCCAGTGGTAAATGATGACCGAGTAATTGCTGTCATCTCACGTCATCGAAATGCCGAACTTTTGAGATCTTCTGGTCGACTCGAAGGAGTTTATCGAGAGACTGCTAATGATCTAGCACGTATGATAAAAGAAGGATCATTCCCAATTGAAGCACTTGCTTCTGAAGTAACTCCTCGCGTAGGAGATGGACTAATAAGATTAGATGTAAATGGAATGGTTACTTTCGCAAGCCCAAATGCAATTTCAGCTTTTAGGCGGTTGGGCTTACAGGGTGACCTTGAGTTGCAAAATCTTGGATTAATTGCAGAGGGGTTATTAAGCGAAAGTTCGGCTCGATTGCCGCGCGATGAATCCTGGCAAATAATCTTGAGTGGTAAAAATGCGCGCGAGGTTGAGCTAGAAAATCGGCAAGGAACTGTCGATTTCTACATACTTCCGCTTGTGGCAGGAACGGACCGAATTGGTTCATTAGTTTTAGTACACAACGTGACAGAGATTCGTAGGCGTGACAAGGAGTTAATCTCCAAAGATGCAACAATTCGCGAGATTCATCACCGAGTAAAAAATAATCTTCAGACCGTTTCGGCGTTATTGCGGCTTCAGGCAAGACGTTCTGACAATGAGCAAGCTGAAGCAGCAATTGAAGAAGCGGTCAGACGGATCGCCTCAATTGCATTAGTCCACGAGACTCTCTCAACCAGTGCTCAAGAAGTAGTTGTATTTGACGAGGTGTTAGATCGATTGATTTCTGGGTTGAAAGATGTTGGCACCCGCCGAGAAGGTGTGGAAATTTCACGAATTGGAAAATTCGGAAACTTACGTCCTGAGATTGCAACGCCACTAGCTTTAATCCTTACTGAGTTGATTCAAAATGCGCTAGAACACGGTTTAGTAAATACTGGAAAAAAATTAATTGTTTCAGTTAATAGAAATGATCAAGAATTACTGATCGAAGTTATCGATGATGGCTCGGGATTGCCTGAGAATTTTTCAATCACGACTTCCACAACTCTTGGATTACAAATTGTTCAAACGTTGACTACCAATGAGTTAGCCGGAGAGTTAAATATAAGTCAAAATCTTCCAACTGGAACTAAAGCAGTTATTCGATTAACGGTTTTCTAGATTTTCAAAAGGGTTTGGATTTTCAATTCCACGTGCCCGATTACGAGCGGCTCTGCGCTTAAGTGCTCTTCTTTCATCCTCGGATAACCCACCCCATACGCCAGCTTCTTGCCCACTCTCTAACGCCCATTTAAGACAATCAGCGGTAACAGTGCAGCGCGCACAAACTACTTTTGCTTCTTCAATTTGGGAAAGCGCTGGACCAGTGTTTCCGACTGGAAAGAAAAGTTCTGGATCTTCATCGCGGCAGGCTGCTTCATGACGCCAATCCATCATGGCTCACCACCGCCTTGTCCTGTTCAATTAGACCCATAACAAATAGGTCAATTTCGATTAACTTCTATTTTATTTCTAAGCAGTTCTTAACAAAAAGAGTATGCGTTCTCAAGTGAGTATTGTCGCGCTCAATTTGAAGTAGTTCAAGGACATTTCTATCTGAACAGTGGTAATCCCTCTCACATATCCGACATATCTCTTTATATCTGGTGCCCCCGGCAGGATTCGAACCTGCGCACCCGCCTCCGGAGGGCGGTGCTCTATCCCCTGAGCTACGGGGGCAACTAATTGATCAGGTTATCAGCCCGAAGTGTGCGCTCTGAACTCATATGGCAGAGTTAGTGATTATGAGCCAATCTCTGAGTAAGGCGTACTTTGGTACTGGGTGTTTTTGGGGCGCTGAAAGGCGTTTTTGGAAGATGGGCGGAACCACAAATACCGCGGTCGGTTATATGGGTGGCCAAAGAGCAAACCCAACTTATGAACAAGTTTGTACTGGTGCAACCGGTCACGCTGAAGTAGTCATGGTTGAGTTTGATTCAACTCAACTGACATATCTGCGATTACTAAAAGAGTTTTGGAATATGCATGACCCAACTACATTGAATCGCCAAGGTGGCGACATTGGTACTCAGTATCGAAGTGCTATTTTCTATACGACTGAAGAGCAGAAGGAAATTGCTCATAAGACTTTTTCCGAATATCAAGAAGTGCTAACGAAAAATGGTTTTTCAAAAATCACCACTGAAATTTTACCGGCGCCTGAATTTTGGTTTGCTGAGGAGTACCACCAGCGATATTTAGAAAAAAATCCAAATGGTTACGATTGTCATTCCACAACGGGAATTCCATACCCAGAAGCTGTTCATGAAAAAATCTAGTTCCAAGAATTATCCAGTAGTTCTCGATGATGAAAAATTAAAAGCAGAATTAGATCCAATCGCGTATTCAGTTTTGCGAAAAGCTGCAACAGAGCGTCCATTTACTGGCAAATACACAGATGAAGAACGTTCAGGCATATATCGGTGCAACGCTTGTTCTGCAGAACTTTTCACCAGTAAGGAAAAGTTTCATTCAGGTTGTGGGTGGCCAAGTTTCTATGCCCCGAAAGAAGATGATGCCGTAGAACTGATATCTGATTTCACTATGGGAATGAAACGAACTGAGGTCAGATGTGCTGCCTGCGGTTCGCATTTGGGACATGTATTTGAAGGTGAAGGTTATGAAGTGCCAACAGATCAAAGATGGTGCATAAATTCGGTTTCTCTAGAGTTAGAGTTAAAAGATTAACGATTATCTAGTGCCCTCCAGCAGTACCACGCGACAACACTTCGATATGGACGTAACTTTTCGCCTTTAACTCCTAACTCCTTCGGAGTTAACTCTTTCCGTGAGTTATGGATTAACTCCCAACCTTTTCTTACGCCAAGGTCGCCCGTGGGCCAGATATCTAAATGCCCAATTTGAAAGATCATGAACATATGCACCGTCCACTCGCCAATTCCCCAAATTTCAGTCAGCAATCTTAGAATTTCCACATCTTCAAAATCATGTAATTGCTCAATTGGCAATCCAGAGAGTATGGAGTCTGTCAATCCTAAAATAGTTTTAGTTTTTGCACCAGAAAGTCCTACTGCACGAAGATTCTCGACAGTTTGCAATGCAATTTTTTGTGGCGTTATTTCACCACCAACTAATTCTTGTAACCGCCTATGGATTGTGCTTGCCGCTTTTCCTGATAATTGTTGAGAGACTACAGCTGAAACCAATGATTGAAAATTACTCTCTTCAGAATCTGCTCGGCCAATTGTGCAAAGTGGATTGTTTGAAACTACAGACTCGAATTTCGGATCAATCTCACAGATAGTTGCACTTATTGACTTCATTTTCTGTGCTGAAATTGGCATTTGCTTACTCTAGACTGAGCCGTCTTTACTTACTAGGAGAGAAATGACTTCAGTTAGCGTTTGGGTAATAACCATTGTGATTTTGCTGGCCGTGCTTGCCTTTGATTTAGCGTTAGCTGTGAAAAATCGATCCAAAGTCACTTCAACAAAAGAGGCTGGAATTTGGATTAGTGTCTATATTTTAGGCGCAATAATATTTGGCGCGACTCTAGATACCACAAATAATCCTGCATCACATAGTGAATTCTTTGCTGGTTGGTTAACTGAGTATTCCTTATCAGTCGATAATGTATTTGTGTTTATTATTATTCTTACTAAATTGAAGATTGATAAAACTCAAGCCCAACTTATTTTACTTTGGGGAATCATCATGGCGCTGGTACTTCGCGGCGCATTTATAGCGGCAGGTGCTGCATTGATTCACCGTTTTATTGCGATATTTTTCGTATTTGGAGTCTTTTTGCTTTACACGGCGTGGCATTTAGCTACCGAGAAAGCCGGGAATGATGAGGAACAGTGGAAAGAAAGTAAATTAATCAGATCTCTTAGAGCAAAAGGTGCATCAACTTTTAAAATTGCCCTCGTGGCAGTTGGAACCACCGATGTCTTATTCGCCCTAGATTCGATTCCAGCTATTTTTGGCTTAACCAAAGATCCATATATTGTCTTCACTGCTAATGCTTTTGCGTTAATGGGATTACGCCAACTTTATTTTCTACTTGGAGATTTCTTAAATAGATTGATTTATCTATCGAAAGGTCTTTCCATAATTCTTGGATTTATTGGAATTAAGTTGATCATCGAGGCATTTCACGGAATCGGAATTCATGAGATCTTTGGAGTCCATATTCCTGAAGTATCCCTTGCGGTAAGTCTTGGTGTTATTGGATCGGCGCTAGGTGTAACTACACTCATAAGTTTGGCGGTTACTTCAAATCGTAACTAGAATTCGCAAGGTATCTACCAGGGGAGTTTGATGGCTACTACAACAGCTTGGGTAATCACGATCCTTGGATTACTCGGAGTACTAGCCCTTGATCTACTTTGGGCCATCAAAAATCGTAATAAGCCTACTTCCACTAAAGAAGCGGGCACTTGGATCATGTTCTATATCGTTGGCGCGATAATTTTTGGATACTACTTAGGAGTTTGGAAATCCAGTCAAAGTCGTGAAGAGTTTTTCGCAGGATGGTTAACTGAGTATGCACTTTCGGTAGACAATATATTTGTCTTTGTAATTATCTTGACTAGGACTCGCGTCGAAAAGGAACGCCAACAGCTGGTATTACTTATTGGAATTTTATTAACAATTCTAATCCGTGCTTTGTTTATTCCAGGTGGCGCAGTATTAATCTCGAAGTTCTCAAGCATCTTCTTTATTTTTGGTGCTTTCTTAATTTACACCGCATACCAACTATTTATGGAAAGTGTGGATGAAGAGAAAGAATGGAAAGAAGGAAAGTTGGTTACCGCTCTTCGCAATCGCGGAGCGGACACCTTTAGAATTGCTTTAGTAGCATTAGCAGTTACAAATATAGTGTTCTCGCTAGATTCGATTCCAGCTATATTTGGATTGACTAAAGACGCGTACATAGTTACAACTGCAAATATTTTTGCATTGATGGGGCTGCGCCAACTTTACTTTTTAATCGGTGGTTTATTGGAGCGATTAATTTATCTATCAAAAGGCCTATCAATAATCCTTGGCTTTATAGGAGTAAAGTTAATTTTTGAAGCTTTCCATGGGGTAGGAGTTGATGCGATTCTTGGCATTCATATACCTGAGATCTCTTTGGCAGTAAGTTTAAGCGTGATAGCAGCCTCATTAGCTGTCACAACAGCAGTAAGCCTTTCAGTAACCCGCGGCGCACATAAAAAGGAGCAATAAAAATGTCTACTAAAGAGTATGCAATTGTTACAGGTGCAAGCAGTGGCATTGGTGCAGCAACGGCACGACTGCTCGCAAAAAATGGTTATCACGTGATCGCAGCTGCTCGCCGCGAAGATCGACTAATTGAACTTGCTAAAGAAGATGCAAATATTGAGCCTTTTATTCTTGATGTTACTGACCAAAAGAGTATTGAGGGATTAACCGCTCACTTAAAAGGTAAACCAGTATCAATACTGGTTTCAAATGCTGGTGGAGCTTTTGATGGATTGGCCGTAACAGATGCAGATCCAGAACTATGGATGAAGACTTACGAAGTTAATGTCGTCGGGTCAGTTCGTATGGTGGCCGCGATAACTCCGATTATGAAGAGTTTTGGTCGTGGACATATTGTGATTATTTCATCAACTGCCGGACATATTGTTTATGAAAACGGTGGTAGTTATACATCTGCAAAAGCAGGTGAAACCGCACTCGCCAGAACGCTGCGACTGGAATTATGTGGAGAGCCAATTCGGATCACTGAGATCGCGCCGGGCATGGTCAAGACCGATGAATTTGGGATGGTGCGTTACGGTGGCGATGTAGAACGGGTGGCCAAGACTTATGAAGGTGTTGACGCGTTAACTGCCGAAGATATTGCCGAGGCGATCAGGTGGAGCGTGATGCTTCCTCATCACTTCAATATAGATTCGATGGTAGTGCGACCACTTGCGCAAGCTGCCCAACATAAAGTGCACCGGGTGCCATCAACCAAATGAAACCTATAGAGGCAGATTCGCTGGCTCAACTTCGCCAACGTAAGAGTGCTAAGTGGCGGGCGTTTCCAGCAGATGTGCTTCCATTGCCAGTTGCCGAGATGGATTTCCCAATCTCGGATTCGATTAAAAAAGTTCTTCACGATTTAGTAGAAAGATCAGATTTAGGTTACTTGGCAGCAGTTCCCGAATTACCAGAAGCATTTGCAGCTTTTGCAAAACGTAGATGGAATTGGATAGTAGAACCTGAGCATCTACATTTAGGCACTGATGTCGGGGTTGTAATTGTTGAAATTTTAAGATTGCTAGGCAAGCCTGGTGATCGAGTCGTTATTACCACTCCCGTATACCCTGCATTTGCTTATTGGATCAAAGAAGTACATATGGAAGTTGATGAACGTCCGTTGATTGCAGAAAATGGGAGTTGGAGCTTAGATTTTGCAGATATTGAAAAAGCTTTTGCCGATGGTGCAAAATTTTTCTTAATGTCTAGCCCACACAATCCACTTGGATTAATTTTTGGAAAAGAAGATCTTGCCAAACTTGCCGAATTGGCAAAAGCCTATGGTGTTGTAATTATTAGCGATGAGATACATGCACCACTAACTTATACAACCGGAAAATTTATCCCCTTTTTGACTATTAGCGATACTGCTAGAGAAGTCGGTATCACCGTTACTTCGGCAAGTAAATCTTGGAATTTAGCCGGGTTGAAATGTGGTTTCTTTTACACCCAAAGCGAAAAATTGCGGGAAGATTTAGCGCCGCTTGCTATGGGTATTCATCATCGCGCCTCAATTACCGGAGCCTTTTCTATGGTTGCTGCATTTAATGATTCAGATGAATGGTTAGATTCCGTAATTGCACGACTGGAAATAAATAAAAAACTTATCGATGAATTGATTAGTGGCACCCCACTTAAAGTTAGCAATCCACACAACAGTTATTTATCTTGGATTGATTTCAGATCCACGGATCTAGGTGATGATCCTGCTGCCGTAATACTAGAGCGCGCGAAAATTGCGGTAAATAGCGGTTTAGCTTTTGGTGAGCCGGGCAAAGGTTTTGTACGGCTTAATTTTGGAACTTCAGCTGAAATATTGCAAAGTGCATTTTCCGGAATAAAAACTCTTCTCTAGCCATGATTTATGATGTGATAGTTGTTGGCGGCGGACACAACGGATTAATCTCAGCCGCTTATCTTGCTAAAGCTGGAAAATCAGTCCTTTTACTTGAAGGAAAAGATCATCTTGGTGGTGCATCTATCAGTACTCGCACTTTTCCTGAGCATGATGTTCGGCTATCTAGCTACTCATATCTGATCTCATTACTTCCCGATAAGATCATAAAAGATTTAGGCATTAAATTCACCACAAAATCTCGACAGATCTCTTCCTATACGCCAGATTTTCGCGATAACAATGATTGTGGCTTACTAATAGAACGAAATGTCGGGAAACTTTCCCAAGACTCCTTCAGCGAACTCACTGGTTCAGATCATGATTTCTTGGCATGGAAAAAGTTTTATAGTGAAGTTGAATCTATTGCAAAAGTGATTGCGCCAACTTTGCTAGAACCACTTCCATCCACAAAAAAATTGAAAAGTGAATTGGGAAATGACCGGTTATGGCATGAAATTTGCGAGCAACCTATTGGTCAAGTTGTGAGGGAGCGGTTCTTAGATGATTTAGTTAGAGGTGTAGTACTTACAGATGCTTTGATTGGAACATTTACCTCCGTTGATGATTTGCAAGCAAATATCTGTTTTCTTTACCACCTAATCGGCAACGGAAGCGGGGAGTGGAAAGTACCTGTGGGCGGCATGGGCGCTTTTGCTGAGGAAGTTGAACGAGTTGCGATCTCAGCTGGAGTTCAGATAATGAAAAATACTAAAATTGCCAAAGTACTTCCAGATGCAAAAGGCGTTGAATTGCAAAGTTCAACTGGCGTGAATTATGCCGGACGCGATTTAATTTGGGCCGCATCACCCACCGCCCTTGCTTCAGCTCTTGGTAATCAGAAACCAAATCTGCGTGATGGCTCACAGATCAAAATCAACATGTTGTTGAAGAGATTGCCAGAATTGAAATCTGGAGTTGATCCTAAATTGGCATTTGGTGGAACTTTCCATATTAATGAACGATTAAGTGATCTAGAAAATGCATTTGATGTTGCAAATCAAAATCTATTACCTGAAGTTATTCCAGCCGAGGTTTACTGCCACTCAATTACAGACCCATCAATTGTGGGAAAGAGCGGGTTGCATACTTTGACTTTGTTTGCACTCCATACACCTGCTGCACTTTTTGAAAAAGATAGAGTTGCAAATACTAATTTAGTAACCCAACGAATCTTGAGTGGATTTAATCAATATCTAGCAGAGCCGATAGAAACCGTCTTGGCCGAAAATTCAGATGGAAGTAAATGCATTGAAGTAAAAAATCCTCTTGATTTGGAAGATGAGATTTCTCTCCCACGTGGAAATATTTTTCATGCAGATCTAACGATGCCATTTGCAACTGATGAAAGCATGATTGGTGAATGGGGCGCGCAAAGTGGGACCCCACATATCTATCTAGGCGGGGCTGGTGGTCAACGCGGTGGCGGTGTTAGTGGAATCCCGGCGCATAATGCGGCGATGGCCCTACTTTCAAAGAGTTAATCACCTCAGATAGGCTCACCCGGTGAGTCAATATCATCCTGAAACGCAGGCCATTATCGGTGGTCGCCCAGATCGCGCACCAGGGGCTGCGGTAAATGGTGGGATCCAACTCTCCTCAACTTTTTATGTAGGTGGGGAAAATAATTACGGACGTTATAACAATGAAACTTGGCAAGATCTTGAAGCTGTCTTAGGAAAATTAGAAAACGGTCAAGCATTAATTTATGCCTCTGGACTAGCAGCGGTTACTGCAGCGTTGGATTTGATTCCAGGTGGCGGAAAATTTGTGATCCCAACTGCTTCATATTTGGGAACCGGGGCATTAATTGCAGAATTAGAAAAAAAGGGACGGGTAAAACCGATCTGGGTTGATATCACTAAAACTGATGAAGTAATTGCTGCACTCGATGGCGCACAAATGCTTTATTTTGAATCACCAACAAATCCACTACTAGATGTGGCCGAAGTTCAAAAATTTATTGACGCAGCACGGATGCGAAAAATTTTAGTAGTAGTTGACAATACTTTTGCAACTCCGCTAAATCAAAAGCCTTTAGATATGGGTGCGGATGTGGTTATCCACTCTTTAACAAAAGCAATCTCTGGACACAGTGATATTTTGCTTGGTACGGCCATTACTAAATCTGCAGATCTTTATGAAAAATTGTTGGTTCATCGCAAATTTCACGGATCAATTGCTGGCCCATTTGAAGCATGGTTGGCGCTTCGTGGAGTGCGGACTTTTCCGCTGCGGCTACGCCAAGCAAGTGAAAGTGCCGCTATTTTGGTGGAGCGATTAAAAAAAGATCCAGCTATTTCACGAGTACGGTATCCAGGTTTTGGTTTCATGATCTCAATTGAATTTCATGGAGGTGCAGTCGCTGCTGATAAAGCGCTAGCGGCGGCGAAAATTTGGAGTAATGCAACAAGCCTTGGGGGAGTTGAATCTCTATGGGAGCGACGCCGCTTGCATCCTGAAGAGCCAGATACCGTTCCGGAAAGTTTGATTCGAATGTCAGTCGGTTGTGAACATGTTGAAGATTTATGGAGTGATTTAGCGCAAGCATTACTTAGTTCTGGCAAATAGTTATACAAACACTAGAGAGGAATAAAGATGAGCGAGCAACCATTTCGTTGGGGAATTTTAAGCACCGGAGGAATCGCCCAACAATTCACCAGAGATGTTCAGCGGTTAGCCGACCATAAAGTTGTTGCTGTTGGTTCACGTACTCAAGCTAAAGCTGATGAATTTGGCGATATGTTTCATGTGCCAAACCGTCATGCATCTTATGAATCTCTAGTAAATGATTCATCTGTTGATGGAATCTATGTTGCTACTCATCATCCAATGCATAAGCGGGACACCATCTTGGCCCTTAACGCTGGAAAACCTGTTCTTTGTGAGAAGCCATTTGCCATGAGCGCAGCAGAAACTGCAGAGATGATCAGTGTTGCTCGTTCCAAGAATTTGTTATTGATGGAAGCAATGTGGGCAAGGTTTTTGCCACACATGATTCAAGTTCGTGAAGTTATTAAAAGCGGAGTGCTCGGTGAAATCATCAGTGTTCGTGCAGATCACGGCCAATGGTTCCCAGCAAATCCAGAGTTCCGTTTGTATAAGCCAGAACTTGGTGGCGGTGCTTTATTTGACCTTGGAATTTATCCAGTTTCATTTTCATCTATGGTTCTTGGAACTCCAACTCGAATCACTGCTCGCAGTACAAAAGCTTTCACGGGTGTCGATGGACAAACCTCGATTTTGATGGAGTTTGCAAGTGGAGCTCAAGCTTTGTTAAACACCACCAACCTTGCAGCTACGCCAAACCGCGCACTCATTGTTGGAACTGAAGCTCGAATTGAGATAGACCGCACCTTCTATGCGCCAAGCACATTCCGAGTAATCAATAACAAGGATCAAATTATTGGTGGCTCAGATAAGAAGTACACAGGCCACGGTTTACGTGAACAAGCTATTGAATTCGCACGTTGTGTTCGCGCTGGATTAACTGAATCACCAATTCTTCCGTTGGATGAGATTCAATCAATTATGGAAACTATGACTGAGATTGCTAAGCAAATTGGATTAACTTATCCAAAATTTGCTGAGTAATTAATTTAGCGGTGCTTCATAGTGAAGCACTTTGCCAGGATTAAGAATCTGGTGGGGGTCAAGTGTGCGCTTAATCGCATGCATGACTCCCACTGCTTCTTTTCCAGTCTCAGCAATTAGTGCGTCAATTTTCCCAGAACCAATTCCATGTTCTCCGGTGCAAGTTCCACCCATCTCAATAATTTTCATAGTCAATTTGTGAGTTAATTCGCGCACTTGTGCAAGCTCTTCAGGTTTTGCTGGATCGGTAATGATCAGGGAGTGGAAATTACCATCGGCTACATGTCCCAATACCGAGTAAGGGAAACGATCAGCGCGCAAAATCGCATCTGCGGCCGATACTGCTTCAGCTAATTTAGATAATGGAACAGCCATATCAGTGCTTACTCCGCGTTTCCCGGGGTTTGCTGCAATACCAGCCCAATAGGCGTTGTGACGGGCTTGCCATAATTTTCTACGGGCACCTTCATCAGTAGTCCATTCAAATTCAGATGCACCAAATTCAGCCACAATCTCTTTTACGGATTCTGCATCTTCAGCAACACCTTGCGGACTTCCATGAAATTCGAAAAACAATGTTGGAGTTTCAGTTAAAGTTAAGTTGTCATGTGCGTTTACATTTCGAATACATTTTTCATCAAGAAACTCACACCGAGCTATTGCAATCCCAGAGCGTACAACTGCGATTGCCGCCTCAACCCCTTGGGATAAATTCTCAAAACGAACAACTGCCGCTGCCATTTTCTCTGGTATGCCGTTTAACTTAAGAGTTAGTTCTGTGATTATGGCAAGAGTTCCTTCCGACCCAACAATTAATCGAGTTAAGTCATAACCAGCTGAGAGTTTTCTTGTCTCACGCCCAGTTTTAATAATTGTGCCATCAGCCATAACTGCGGTCATCGCCATAACATTTTCGCGCATTGATCCGTAGCGCACAGTTGTTGTTCCAGCGGCCCCAGTTGCGGCCATTCCGCCAAGTGTTGCATCCGCGCCAGGATCTACCGAAAAGAAAAGTCCGTGCACTGATAATTTTTCATTAAGTGCAACACGATGCACGCCCGCTTCAACTCGTACTAGTAAATCATCAGGGCGAATTTCAATAATTTTATTCATCGGAGTTAAATCAAGACTCACTCCACCATGAAGTGGAAGGACATGCCCCTCAAGAGAAGTACCTGCTCCAAATGCAACAACTGGAATTCGTTGTTCGTTGCAGTAACTCAATACTCGAGAAACTTCTTCGGTGGTACATGCCATAACTACAGCTGATGGCCGAACAGGAGGAAATGCAGATTCATCACGACCATGTTGATCAAGAACCGATTCATTAGTACTAACTTGACCTGCAACAAGAGTTTGCAGATGAGCAATTTGAACCGGGGTCAGATCAACTCTGTGCTCTTCCATGAGGCAACCCTATGGGTTAAATTAGCCGCATACTAAATATTTAGGGGAGCAGGTCAAAAATGCCATTAGATCCTCAGGCTGCTGCTTTTTTGGCAATAGCCAATGATGGAAATCCACCAGATATCTCTGAGGTTCCAATATCGGTAACTAGAACTGGTTTGCAGGCTGCAAAGTTCATGAGCGGAGCTCGCGAAGATGTTGGACACGTTACACATACATTTATTCCTGGACCGACTGCTGATTTGCCAATTCGCATATTTACTCCAAAAGGTTCAGGTCCCTTTAATGGTTTAGTTTATTTTCATGGTGGCGGATGGTGTGTCTTTTTTGATGAACTCTACGAACCACAATTGCGATCATTGGCAAATTCTACAAATTCAGTAGTAATTTCAGTAAATTATCAGAAAGCACCAGAACATAAATTTCCAATTCCTTTTGATGATTGCTATGCAACGCTTGAGTGGGTTTTCCAAAATAGTGAATCATTAAATATTAATCAAAGTAAAATAGGTATAGCTGGTGATAGTGCTGGCGGAAATTTAGCATCCGCAGTTGCGCTTAAAGTTAGAGATCAAGGCTTGCGAAAACTTGCTTACCAACTATTAATTTATCCTTGTAATGATCGTAAGTTTGATTACTCATCGATGCTTTCAAATGGCGAGGGGTATGGATTGACAAAAAAAGGAATGGAGTGGCTTTGGGAACAGTACCTAAATGATAATGATGATGACCAAAACCCATATGCAATTCCTCATGTGGCCAAAAGTTATAAAAATTTACCTCCAACTATAATAATTACTGCAGAATATGATGTATTACATGATGATGGTGCTGCGTATGCGCAAAAGTTAATAGCGGACAACGTTCCTACTATCTACCGAGATTATCCGGGCCAAATTCATGGCTTCTTTAGCTACTCAGAAGATATCGATGAGGGGAAAAACCTTCGAAAAGAGTTTGCTCGAGATATAAATGGCATACTTAGTGCAGGTTAATTGTTGCTTTAATAATTAGGGAGTTCAGATGTCTGAGGAGTTATACATAGCCGGAAGTTGCAATATTGGCACCCGTGAAATTATGCGCCGGCGGATAGTCGCACTTTCTGGACTGCTGTTTGCAGTAATTACGGCCTCAATCGTGCTGGCACAGGATTCAACTAGATCAACTCGATGGGCAGTTTTCCTTCCACTTTTGGTAGCAGCTATCGGTTGGATTCAATCACGCCGCAAATTTTGCTTGGCTTACGGATTGGCTGGAACCTTTAATTTTGGACGAATGGGTGATATCAAGCGGGTAAATGATCCGGTATCACGAAATGCTGATCGCAAAACGGCTTTAACCATTTTGCTGCAATCGTTAGGCCTGGCTTTTGCACTCACGCTGGTTTTTTACTTTTTGCCCATATAACCAATCTAACGAGTAAAACTGTTGACATATTAAATAGGTACCGGCACGGTATGCCTATGAATGGTCAGACCAGTTCTTTAAGTGTCAGAGATCGCGCCCTCACGCCTCCAAGTGGAAATGATCTAGAGATTGAACTTGAAGAGTTAATTTTTTCAGAGTGGGCAAACCCTGGTGATCGCCTACCTTCTGAACGTGCGCTCGCCGATCATTTTCGGGTAAGTCGTCCACTGTTGCGTGAAACATTGCGGGCGCTTGAAGGACGTGGATTAATTCGAATTGAAGCTGGACGCGGAACTTTTATTGAGGACTTGACTCAAGTCGATCCCACCAGGATTTTGTCCGCTGCACGTCAAGGATCGATCACTCCAGCACACTTAATTCAAGCGCGGTTGATGATTGAATGTTCAGCAGCTGCGCAAGCGGCACAATTTCGCTCAATTGAAGATTTGGATGCATTGAAACTTTCGCTGTACGAAATGCACAACAGCAAAGATGCCCAAGTTCATGCAAATGCAGATATGGATTTTCATCTTCGCATAGTGACTGCATCACAAAATCCAGTTACGCAATTGGTATACGGATCAATTAAGAATTTAGTATTTGGATTAATGACCCGAAGCGCAACAGACAACACAGTTACTAAAGAGGGCCTGCCGCTTCATGATGATGTCTATCAAGCGATCGCTGATAAAGATGCAGTTCTCGCAGAACAGGTAATGCGCAAAATAATTTTAGTTTGCCAAGAACATTACGGTGATGATTTGAATTTGCCACTTTCAACGGTTTTAAATCGCAGAGCAAAGAGCAATCCAGAACATAAAGCATTGTTAAACGCAGCAAGCAAGGTAGTCCGGCAACCACTACAAAGTTCACAGAATTCACATAATTCGCATAATTCATCGGGACGACAAGGCGGGATCACTCGATCCAGTGGCGTAAGGCATAAATAGGACGATTTTTTGATCCTATAGGAAAATCCGCTTTTTAGATCTCAGAGTTATAACGATTGTTCAATATAGGATCTTTTTTTGCCAATTCGCACCTTCTGAATTGCAACCCTGTTGCAAATACCAAGATAATTCACCCAAACCGAGGTGAAGCATTTCATCTCAGATGGACTCTAAAGGGGGCCCGTAGTGTCAAAGCTTAATTCGACTCGCAAGGCTGCCGCAGTAGTTGCATCATTAGCACTCGCTTTTGGTGGAATTTCTGCTGCTACCAGCTCTGCAGCAACAGTTGCTAAGGATTGGTCATGTAAGCCAACCAAGGCAAAGCCAGTAACAGTTCGTATGATCGAGTACTTTGCAGGACCTGCACGTACTCCACTTCTAAACTCTTTCGCTCGTGCATACGAAGCAAAGACTCCAGGAGTAAAGATTGACCTTATCTCTCCATCACAAGCTGATTCACCTGCAAAGATCACTCAGCTTATTCAAGCCAAGAACGTAGATATCGTTGAGCCAGCCGGTGCTATTTATAGCCAGGCTGTTGTTGCTGGACAGCTTGCAGATATTGCTAAGCAATTCAAAGCAACCAAGGCTTGGAAATATCTAACTCCTTACACCAAGGAAATGGCAGAACAAACAACTAAGGGCAAGATTTACGGAATCGGTAACGGTTACTACACCAAAGCATCATTCGTTCGCGCTGATCGCTTTAAGGCAGCCGGTATTGCAATTCCTAAGACCTGGCAAGATATTTACAACGCCAAGTCAATGCAAAAAGATAATCAATATGTTTACGCTATGCGCGGTGCAGCAGCAGCTCACTCACAAGCGATGTTCATTATCCACGCACACTTAGCTCCAAATCTAAATGCAACAGGTCTACAGACCAAAGATGGCAAGTCAATCTTCGCAACACCAGAAGCTCAGACTGCTATGGATCTATTGTTAAAAATCTGGAAAGAAGCAGCACCTGCAGCATCTGTTGCATGGGGTTACCCAGAAATGGTTAAAGGCTTCCACACCGGAGTTGCAAACTACCTAATCCAGGACAACGAAGTTATTCAGATCGTTGAAGACAACTTTGAGCCATTCTCAAAGGGCAACTGGGCAATGGCACAGATTCCTAAAGGACCTGGCGGATACTCAGCACAGTTCATTGGCGCTGGTGGACTTTGGTCAATCACCCAATCATCAAAGTGCAAGAACGTAGCCCTTGGCTTCCTTGATTACATCACCCAAGACCCACAGCACGCATTATTTGCTCGGGCTTACGGTGTTGGTCCGGTAACAACCACTGCTGCAAAGGATCCATTCTTCAAGGAAGGCGCTTGGGCAATTTATTCCAAGATCAACGCTGATCCTAAGGAACTTAAGTTCAGTGGTGTTCGTGGTCCTAAGTTGACCGCTTGCTTCGGAGCGATGTACGCACAGCTTGATAAAGATATGGCCAAGCTTTACACCGGCGACCTAACCACAACTAACCTGCTTAAGGGTTGGGCTGATGGGCTAGGTAAAGCTGATTGCATCGATTAATTTCGAAGCAATAAGCCAAAGTTAGTAACTGTCACCTAATTTAGGTGCCAGAGTTTGTGGGAGTGGCTGGTTACGAAAGTAGCCAGCCACTATCCCAAAGAGTTAGATAAATTCCTTAACTTAATTTTCTAAAGGGGTAGCAGATTTAATGAGCGCGACGATGCAGGGAACAACCCGTAAGCGCCCGGCTAGCACCAGCCGAATGTTGAAAGCGCTGGCCTTTTTAACGCCCGCAGCATTCATGATTCTAATATTTGTTTTTTATCCTGTACTTAGAACTGTTCAATTAGGCTTCCAAAACTTCAATTTATTTGATCAGCTAAATGTTGGTTACAACGGCTTAGAGAATTTCCGGAAATTAATTGACGATCCGAACTTTACGCGCGTACTAAAAAATACTTTTATCTGGGTCTTTGTTTCTTTATTTTTCCAATTTACAATTGGTTTTGGTCTAGCGTTATTAATGAAAAAGAAATTTAAATTTATTGGAATTTATCAAGGCTTGATCTTCATTCCATGGGCCCTTTCGGGCTTCTTAATGGGATTGGTTTGGAAATGGATCTTTGACGAAAGCTTCGGCGTCCTTAATGATGCATTGTTAAAGCTAGGTTTAATTGAAAGCCGTATCCCTTGGTTATCAAATGGAAATTGGGGAATGGCTGCGGTAATCATCGCGAACGTTTGGTACGGAGTTACCTTCTTTGTAATTATGATTTTGGCTGCACTACAAGGCGTCCCCACTGAGATGTTGGAAGCTGCTGAACTTGATGGCGCAAATCGTTTTCAAACTTTGTTTAAGGTAATCATCCCGTACATCAGAGCCACATTAATTTTGATTGTCTTACTTCGTATCATGTGGATCACTAACTTCCCAGATTTAATTTTTGGTATGACTCAAGGTGGACCTGCTGGTCGCACACACATCATTTCTTCTTGGTTGATTGAGAAATTAACTTTGGATGCAGATTGGGGAGCAGCCTCAGCTCTTGGGTTAATGACCATGATGATTCTTTTTGTATTCACCCTTTTCTATTTAATGGCAACCAGACTTGAGAAAGAGTCGGGGGTTTAATCATGTTAACTGCACTCGGTAAAGGTGGAAAATTCTTCGTTCTTGCTATTTGGCTTTTCTTTACGGTATTTCCGATTTATTGGATGGGGTTAACATCCATCAAGCCAAAACGTGAAGTTAATGACTTGTATTACATTCCAAATTCAGGTGCAACTCTAGATAGTTACCGCACTTTATTTAGAGATTATGCATTTGGAGTCTTCTTACGAAACAGTTTGATAGTTTCATTAGTTGCTTCCTTTATTGTCATCTGTCTTGGAATCCTTGGCGCGTACGCGTTGGCGCGTTATGAGTTCGCCGGCAAGGCTCAAGTTATGTTGGGATTTTTAGCTACACAGATGATTCCTGGACTTATTTCCTTAGCTCCACTGTATCTTTTGATGCAAAAACTTGGCCTACTAAACTCGCTAATTGGTTTAACTCTGTGTTATGTCGGTGGAATGGTTCCGTTCTCTACGATGATGTTGCGGGGATTTATTCAGCGCATCCCACCCGAACTTGATGAAGCTGCTTTAATCGATGGTTGTAATAGATTTACTGCACTTTTCCGCGTTGTAGCCCCTGTTGCTTTGCCTGGAATTGCAGCCACTTTCATCTTCTCATTTGTGCAATGTTGGAATGAATTGTTCTTGGCGATGATTTTGATCGACTCTGAAGGAAACAAAACCTTCCCAGTCGCGATGCGCTCCTTCATCGGCGGGTATTGGATCGAATGGGGCGGATTATCAGCAGCTGTAATGGTTGGAATTATCCCAACCGTAATCATCTTCGGATTAATGTCTAAATTTATGATCTCTGGCCTTTCGGCTGGAATTGTTAAAGGCTAATGACTACTTTCGATTTGGTCGAGGCAAAATCCGAGTGGAGCCTTGACCCAGAGGTTCACCATTTAAACCATGGAAGTTACGGCGCATTGCCACGGGTTGTTTACGCAGAGCAAAAAAAATGGCAAGAAGAAGTACATAAAAATCCGGTTGGTTTCTATGCGCGACTTTCGCGTCCGGCTGTTGCGGATGCCCGTGCGAAGATTGCAAAATTCTTAGGTCAAGAAGCAGATCAAATTGCCTTGGTGCGAAACACCACAGAGGCTGCAACAACCACGATGCGCGGCTTTCCTTTTAAATCTGGTGATGAAGTAATTGTTTTGGATCATGAGTATGGCGCAATTACTTACGCTGTTAAACGAGGTTTAGAACCTGCTGGTGGCAAAGTAGTGGAAGTAGTTGTGCCACGTTTGGCTGCCGATGAAGATGTGGTCAAACTTGTAGAGGCCGCAATTACCGGCAAGACAGTGATGCTAGTTGTTGATCATGTAACTTCGGCTACAGCGAGAACTTTTCCAATTTTTGATCTAAGTGCTTTATGCAAAAAGCATGGCATTGCATTTACGGTGGATGCGTCTCATGCTCCTGGAAATTTTGATACTGATTTAGATGCACTTGATGCAGATTTTTGGTTTGGAAACTTACACAAATGGGTGAGCGCACCCCAAGGTGCTGGCGTATTTCGCATAGCTCCACGTTGGCAAGGAAAAGTTCAATCACTCGTAGTTTCTTGGAATGAATTCGAGCCTTATCCATTGCAATTCGACATGCTTGGAACCGTAGATCTTTCGGCTTGGCTTGCCGCCCCTCGTGCAATTGAATTTTATGAAGCCTTTGGCTGGGAGAGAGTGCGTAAGGCTCATCAACAACGGATGCGTTATGGCCGTGATTTAGTTATGGCCGAGCTTGGTGTCGGTGTTGATGAATTGCGTGAAGAGAATCTGCCAATGGGTGTGGTTCCAATTCACAATATGCAAGGCGGAGTTGAAGGTTGTGCAGCTCTAGGTCGCAAGCTAGCAACAGAGTACAAAATTGAAGTCCCAATCACGATCTTTAGTGACAAATACTTCTTCCGCATCTCTGGTCATCTTTACAATACGCCTGCTGATTATGAGGCTTTAGTAATGGCTGTTCGAAAAGAGTTGAAGTAGCAGCTAATGGTTCTATCTGAAAAAGATCTCTCGGTTTTAGAGCGCATTCAAGAGCGCATTCTTTGGCTTGCTGTGCGAATGGT
>CAEZUJ010000010.1_pt1 | contig 33699 bp, 33 predicted proteins | sample 7264451 | NCBI WGS metagenome assembly CAEZUJ01 (sample SAMEA6813828, study PRJEB35770) | uncultured Actinomycetes bacterium | biome: Freshwater; feature: Freshwater reservoir; material: water | place: Czech Republic | collected 2016-04-20 | depth 0.5m m
GGGACTAATCCATTAATCAATTTCAAGAGCGAAGATTTGCCAGAGCCAGTTTGGCCCATGATCAAAAGTAATTCTCCTTCGGGAACCGAAAAAGTTAATTCATTAAATATAGTTTTCTGCGCCTGCGGATAAATGAGCGATACTTGATTAAAGGAAATCAATGCGCCACCCCAATTACATTTTTCAGTCCACTCTCTTTAGGGGCGACAAAGAGTGGAGTTATTGCCAATATGAATATTGCTGAAGTAGTTAAAGTACTCTGATTTTCCAAGAGAACCAGCAAAATCAAAGTAATTGAGGTCGCTAATACAATCCATTCCGCACCTTTCCAGACTTGCGGCCGGTAACGAGTACGTATTGTTGATTTGCTGGCTACAAATAAGCCAATTACAAGTAAAGCTGTTCCTAATGCGAAAGCGATTGCCGCACCTTCAATTGCCGCAAGAAAGAGAGTGATTCCAATCGTTATTGCAACTATTGAACTCAATAAAATCTGCGAACCGAATCGGCGTCCAGTTGAGGAATCGTGAAGACCGTAACCGCGAGATTCCATCGCAGCACCAAGATTTATGGCACGTTGCAGCGAATCCTCAAAAATTGGTACGGCAATCTTGCGAAACGCAATCCGTTGTTGATCCCCTCGCAATCTCCGTGCTTGCTTAACTCTTTGGATTGAAGTTACAAAGTGTGGAATCAAAGTGGTAGATATAATTAGTGCCACACCTGCTTGGTGCATCACGCCAGGAAGCGCACGCAATCCTTGTTTTGGATTTGCCAACGCACTTGCTGCTGCTATCGCCAGAATTAAGGTAAAGAAAGTCAATCCTTCTATAGCCGTAATGCTCAGGCGTTCAGATGTAACTGGTCCGCCTATTCGAATGCCAGCCATCCAATCTGGAAGTGGGAGAGTTGGCAAAGTAAATAATGTATTTCCGGGAATAGGCACTGAGAGAGTCACACCAATGATCATTCGAATTAGAAAGGCGATCAACCCAAGTCGAACTCCAATTGAAAAGGCTTTAGCCCAAGGTTGGTCACTCTTTTTATAATAAACGACCATTGCAGCACTAATACACAGAAGTACTAATGCTGGAGTTCCGGGGGATTGACTTGCGGTTACTGCAATGCCAACACCCCAAGCCCACCAAGCAAATGGATGCAATGATCGTTGATTCATTAAGAATTACTTCAAGCCGGCCGGAGTTTTGATGGCTTTTTCGCTGCACTCTTTTTTAGGGAAAGCTGCAATTGAGCAAATCATTCCGGAAGCATTGCTTCTAATTTTGGTTGCTTTATTCAAAAGATCAAAACCAGTAGCTTTCATTGGAAGTACAACACATTTGCTAAATGCTTTTGGTGCTTTCTCGCCTTTAGGTGCAATTACTTTTGGACCAAACTCGACAACTAGCGCAACTCGTTTGCTGCCGGCAACAGCAGGAGTTCCACTACAGATGCCCTCAAAATTTGGTGCAACTTTAGGGGCACCAGTGTTAATAACATCTCCAGCAAAAGTAAAAGCGAATCCTTCTACAGATCCATCTGGAATATTTACAGTCGGCCCAGTCATTGCAGTGGTCCATTTACTTTCGCCTGGTTTTGCTTGGTAATAACCCCAATATCGGTAGCCAGTATCACTTGCCGCATGTGCGTTTGGGTTTCCCAGAGATCCCATAGATAGCGTCATTAACAAAATAGGAATTACTTTTTTCAACATCTTTTATTGTGAACCTTTCGAAAAAGGGCCCACAAGGCGATCCCGACTTTTATCGCAATAAAAAACCGCCCACTAAATAATTAGCAGACGGGCGAATTACGCGAGCCAAGTGACTCGGAACTCCGCCCCGTAAACCACGACGGGTGGTATTCAAAAACTTTTAATTGATAGGTAATCCGACTTATCGAGATTGCCAGCATTTTCAGCGGCCAAATCAACTTACGGTTGCGGGTCAGCGTCGGAATTTCACCGATCTTCCCCTATCAAGCAAAGGTATTTAGTTGTTGTTTAGTTGTTATTCATTTTCTCCTGCAATGGGATCCTAACCCCCAACTAGCCAAAAGCAAGGGAAGTGACATATCTTTTGGCCATGGAATATAGACGCCTTGGTAGTACTGGAATGTATGTCTCTGAAATCTCTTACGGAAACTGGATTACCCACGGTTCCCAAGTTGAAGCCGAAGAGGCGGTTAAGTGTGTCCACGCCGCACTCGATGCTGGCATAACCACCTTCGACACTGCCGATGTCTATGCCGGAACAAAAGCGGAGACCGTACTTGGCAAAGCGCTAAAAGGTCAGCGCCGCGAATCTTATGAACTTTTCACCAAGGCTTACTGGCCAACCGGAACTGGAAAAAATGATCGCGGTCTTTCACGCAAGCACATCATGGAATCCATTAACGGTTCGCTAAAGCGTTTACAAACCGATCACATCGATCTTTACCAGGCACATCGATTTGATTACGAGACACCACTTGAAGAAACATTGAAAGCCTTTGATGATCTGATTCGTCAAGGAAAAGTTAATTACATTGGCGTATCTGAGTGGCGTGCAAGTGAGATCTCTGCTGCGCTAAAAATTCAAGATGCAATGGGTTATGACCGTTTTGTTTCAAGCCAACCTCAGTATTCAATGCTTTGGCGAGTGATTGAGAAAGAGGTTGTGCCGCTATCTGAGAAAGAGGGAATCGGGCAAATAGTTTGGTCACCGATTGCTCAAGGAATTCTCACTGGAAAGTATTTACCTGGAAAGAAAGCACCTGCCGGATCACGAGCCACAGATAAGAAGAGTGGCGCAAATATGATCTCAGGCTGGATGCGCGATGAAGTTCTAGAAGGCGTGCAGAAACTTGTGCCAATTGCTGAATCAGTTGGACTCTCAATGGCCCAACTTGCAATCGCTTGGGTGCTGCAAAACAAGAACGTTTCAAGTGCAATCATCGGTGCCTCTAAAGCCAAACAAGTTAAAGAAAATGTTAAGGCTGCCGGAGTTAAATTAGAGCCTTCAGTAATGAAAGCTATTGATGATGCAATTGGCGGTCTAGCCGAACGCGATCCAGCCAAAGGTAAGAGTCCAGAGAAGCGCCCTTAATTAAACTTTTCGCCGCGTTTAACTAGTGGTGCTGGGCTACGCAATCTTCTGATTTGCGTGCTGCGCAACCATGCGTAAACGGCCAAACCCTTTAATTTTTCTTCAGGATACTTCTCGGCAACATTGGCTTTGATTTTGCGGCCCATGAGGTATCCATCAATAAATGAAATTAAAATAACCATATACATAAATAGTGTTGCTAAAACTTTAATCCCATCACTTGGAATTATGGAAAGTAGCAAGACCACCATTAGTAATGGCATAAAAAACTCGGCTACTGAATATCTAGAATCCACATAGTTACGCGCAAACTTTCGCGCTGGTCCTTTGTCACGAGTCGGCAATGCTCGTTCTTCACCGCGCATGTATGCACCGCGCAACTCTTCACGTTTCTTTCGCTGCTGTGCTTTAAGTGATTTGCGATCAGCTTTATTAACCGCGGGGGCTAATGATCTGCGTGGGCGCTTTGCTTCCGCTTCGCGACGCGTTGGAGTTGGACGGCCTTTACCTTCATTGCTCTGTGGTTCACTCATAAATTCATCCTATTCTAAATTTCTTTAAGGCAGAGCGAGCATTTGATCTAAAGCTATTTTGGCGTACTTGGCTATCTTTGGGTCAACGGTGATCTGATTTAACAGCCGGCCTTGCACCAAAGATTCCATCACCCAAACTAAGTGCGGCAAATCAATCCGGTTCATCGTTGAGCAATAACAAACAGTCTTATCTAAAAATACTATTTCCTTATCTGGATTATCAGTGGCTAATCTGCGAACAAGATTTAACTCAGTTCCAACCGCCCATTTTGAACCAGCAGGGGATTGGGCAACTGTTTTGATGATTGATTCAGTTGATCCAACTACATCTGCAGCTGAAACAACTTCATACTGACATTCAGGATGAACTAGGACTTTAACTCCTGGAATTCGAGCCCTAACTTCATTTACTGAATCAACTGTGAAACGACCATGCACTGAACAATGCCCACGCCATAAAAGAATTCGCGCTCTCGTGATTTGCGCATCTGTTAACCCACCATTTTCTTTCCATGGGTTCCAAACTGCGCAATCATCTAAAGAAAGACCTAATTGCAAGACTGCGGTGTTACGACCTAAGTGTTGATCAGGAAGAAATAAAACTTTTTCGCCTTTTTCTAATGCCCACGCCATAGCTGTTTTAGCATTAGAAGAAGTACAAACGGTCCCACCATGTTCACCAGTAAATGCTTTTATGGCCGCAGATGAATTCATATATGTAACGGGAATGGTTTGATCTGCGACACCGGCTGCTGTAAGTGCATCCCAGCATTGCGCGACTTGCTCGCTATTTGCCATATCGGCCATAGAACATCCAGCCGCCAAATCCGGCAAAATAACTTTTTGTGAAGCACTCGTTAAAATATCGGCACTTTCTGCCATGAAGTGCACACCACAAAAAATAATGAACTCTGCTTCAGGTCTTGCTGCTGCATCTTTAGCCAGCTTGAAAGAATCACCCATGACATCTGCAAATGCGATTACTTCATCGCGTTGGTAATGGTGGCCAAGAACAAAAGCGCGGCTACCTAATGCTTTGCGCGCTGCACGAGCGCGTTCAACTAAATTTGGGTCACTAACTGCTGGAAGTTCTCCTGGACAGGAGACTCCGCGTTCGCTCGCTAAATCAACTCCACGGCCAAGTAGTAAAAGGTCAGTTATTGATGTAGCCACATGGCAATTCTCTCAGGTTTGCCACTCACCCCGCCACATCAGGGCGCGCGGGAAGGTTTTTGGTGGGTGAGTGGTTCTCTTATATGGCACGATTAGACCAACACGGGAGGTCGTAATGAGCACAACTGAGGTAAACGTTTCAACGGCAGGAATTGGCTTGACTGATGGTGCTGCACTAAAAGTGCGCGCTTTGCTAGACCAAGAGGATCGTAATGACCTCAAATTACGTGTTGCAGTACAACCTGGTGGATGTTCTGGCTTGCGCTACCAACTTTATTTTGATGACCGCGCCCTTGATGGTGACCTCATCAGTGAATTCGGTACAGTCGCTGTAGTTACCGACAAGATGAGTACTCCATATTTAATGGGTGCCACAATTGATTTCGTAGACACAATTGAGAAGCAAGGTTTCACCATCGACAATCCAAATGCCGGTGATTCATGTGCTTGCGGAGATTCCTTTAATTAATCTTTCTGATTTCAGGGAGTACTTCGCGTGAAGATCGCAGTAACCGGATCGGTTGCGACAGATCATTTGATGACATTTCCGGGACGGTTTGCTGACTCAATTGTTGCGGGATCGATTGAAAATATTTCATTATCTTTTTTAGTTGATGAACTTGATGTTCGTCGTGGTGGTGTTGGCGCAAATATAACTTTTGGCATGGGAGTGCTTGGCCTTAATCCAATTTTGATCGGTGCGGTTGGTAGAGATTGGGATGATTACAACTCATGGCTTACTAGACATGGAGTTGATACTTCATCTGTAAAAGTTTCTAAAACCCAATTAACAGCAAGTTTTACAGTGACCACCGATAAAGAGTTAAATCAGATTGCATCGTTTTATCCAGGAGCGATGAGTGAAGCCCGTGATATTGAACTTGGACCAATCCTTGATAAGTACGGGGGAGTTGATCTCGTAGTAATCACTCCAGATAACCCAGATGCAATGGTCCGACATACGGAGGAGTGCCGCCACCGTGGTGTGGATTTTGCGGCTGATCCTTCACAACAATTAGCGCGCTTAGATGGTGAAGTAATTAAAACTTTAATTGATGGAGCAAAGTATTTATTTTTAAATGAGTATGAGATGGCTTTAGCGTTGCAGAAAACTGGTTGGAGCGAAGCGGAAGTTCTGGATCGCGTTGAGATGCGGGTTATCACTAGAGGTTCCAAAGGTGCGCGGATTGATTCGAAAAACTTTGCCCCAATTGACATCTCAGTACCAAAAGAGAATGCCAAAGTTGATCCAACAGGTGTTGGAGATGCTTTCCGGGCCGGTTTTCTGACCGGATTAAGCCACAAGCTTTCATTAGAACGGTGTGGTCAAGTCGGTGCGATGTTGGCGACTTATGTTGTAGAAACAAAAGGCACTCAGGAGTACCGATTCACTACAGCAGAATTTGTATCGCGTTTTGAAACAGCTTATGGTCAAAGCGCTGCTTCAGAATTAGCCGCTATTTTTCAGTAAGTATTAATTAGATTTTGTAATTAAAAAATTATCTGCCGAAATAACTTTAAATTCATTTCCGGTCATTCGAGCCCAAGCGGTTAGATCAGCTGCGGTTGCCGGATCATCTGAAATTAGCAGCACTTCCTGGCCTAACTCAGATTCTTTGATTTTTTTGCTCAACTCAATAATCGGCAGCGGGCATCTCTTGCCACGACAATCCAGCTCAAAAGCCATTTTAATTTTCACGTAACTTTGAAATTATGCCCGGAAGAAGTGCCAACAATTTAGTTATCTCGCCATCTTGCACATCATGATTCAAGTTGATGCGCATATTGCCATGAGTTAACAATCCCATAGCTTTAAGTACATGACTTGGTTCCAAAGCGGATGCCACACAAGCAGAACCTGAGGCAACTGAGAACCCTTCGATTTCAAGTTCGGCTACTAATTGCTCACTTGATACATTTAAGAAGGATAGAGAAATAATATTTGGCAAAGTCGATTCCGCATTTCCGGCGATATCAACATCAGAAATAGTTTGTTTAACATGATTGCGAACCCGTTCAATTAAAGATTTTAACCGAGTCGAGTTTGCGGCTTCATCGGCAATCCAATGTTCAAGTGCACTTGCTGCGGCGAGTGCTAATGGAATTGAAAAGCTATTTGGAGCCCGAGTTGGTCTGGTGTGCGGAAGTGGATTAGACCACCGTGCCCCATTTTTTAGCGCAAATACTCCTACCCCGGAAGGCCCATTCCAAGAACGCGCATCAAAATGCAAAGTTGACCAATACGAAGGCTTTACAAATCTGGCACCGGAAGCAGTTGCATCTATATGTAGGTGCGCATTTTGGGCGACGACCGCTTTAGCGATCGCCTTAATATTTTGAATAACACCGGTCTCGATATTCGCACTTTGGATTGCGACAATTGAATTAGGTTGCAAAGTTTGCGTTAAAAGTTCCAAATCAATCGCTCCATCAATATCTACTGATATCTCAAAAAATTGTTTTGATTTACCCCGCATGCCGATAATTTCAGATCGCTCAGTCGCACCGTATATAAATGGTGAAACCCCGAAGCCGGGCGCCCCCCAAATGGCAATCGGTGAGATCAGTTCTGGCTCGCCCCAAAGTTCAATCTCATCAACTTTAAGGCCCAAAGATTTCGCAATCGATTCTCGTGCTTGATCCAAAAGCGCTTGGGCTTGACGACCTTGGCTCGAGATTTGAGTCGGATCAGCCCATCCCTGGTCAAAGGCATCAAGCAAGATTTGGCGCGCTTTCGGGTGTATGGGGTGTTGCCCCTCATATTTTCCCGCTGTGATGATCCCCACGAGGAGAACGCTACTGCCTGCTGCAAATCATGCGAAGTCGGGCACTATCCTTGCGGAGTGCCTCTTCCAAGCCGAGCAATCAAGCGCAAAACCTTTCGTTTTGCTCCACCTTTATCACCCTTATCACTCCTAGCTATTGGATTCATACTCACAAGTTGCTCAAGTGCAGAGTTACCGGCTTTGGGATTTCCCAGAAATGTAACTGATATCAACGATCGATCACTCAATCTTTGGCAAGGGGCTTGGATCGCAGCTTTTGTTGTCGGCGCATTTACAGTTGGATTAATTTTGTGGGCGGCTTTTAAGTTTCGCCGAATTGATGACGATTTGCCGCCACAGGTTAGCTACCACGTTCCACTTGAACTTGTTTATACCGTAATCCCATTTTTGATTGTGGCAGTACTTTTCTACTTCACAGCTCGAGACGAATCAGCGATTATTAAAATCTCACCATCAACGGTTGCGATGCATGAAATAAAAGTAAATGGGTTTCAATGGTCTTGGCAGTTCTCCTATAAAGATGCAGCAGATGCGACTGTGACCGGAACTCCTAAAGCACCACCAACACTTTATGTACCTCAGGGTGAACGTGTTCGTTTAACTTTAACCGCAAGTGATGTAGTACATGGTTTTTGGGTACCAGCATTTATGATGCAAATGCAAAACTTGCCTGGGGCACAAAATCAATTCGAATTCACTGCAAATAAATTAGGTTCATATCCAGGCCGTTGCAATATTCTCTGTGGTCGTAATCACTCACAGATGCTCTTTATCGTAAAAGTAGTAACTCCAGTTGAGTACCAAAATTACGTTAACTCTCTGAAGGGGAGTGTGGCATGACCACTTACGCCCAACCAATTGCATTAAATGATGAATCAGCTAACTCTGTTTTGAAACCGGGCAATAAGGGCCGCGCTATTGTCGGTTGGGTGACCACTACTGATCACAAAAGAATTGGTCACCTTTACCTAATAACAACTTTTGCGTGGTTTTTATTTGGTGGATTACTTGCTTTAATTATGCGCGCTGAATTAGCCCGCCCAGGTTTGCAATTTTTAAGTGTTGAGCAGTACAACCAATTATTTACAATGCACGGAACCATTATGTTGCTGATGTTTGCAACACCGCTATTTGTTGGTTTTGCCAATGTAATTATGCCGCTGCAAATTGGTGCTGCTGATGTGGCTTTCCCACGTATGAATATGCTCTCTTATTGGCTCTACATATTTGGCGCATTGATGGCTACAGCTGGTTTTCTCACTCCAGGGGGTGCTGCATCTTTTGGATGGACCGCTTACGCACCACTTTCAAGCACTGAATTTTCACCAGGTCTTGGTAGTGATTTATGGGTTATGGGATTAGCAGTCAGCGGCATCGGCACAATTCTTGGTGGCGTAAATTTCATCACCACAATTCTTTGTATGAGAGCACCAGGCATGACGATGTTTCGGATGCCGATATTTACTTGGAATGTTTTACTCACCTCAGTCCTAGTTCTTTTAGCATTTCCACCTTTCGCTGCAGCCCTTTTAGGTTTAGAAGCTGACCGACGTTTCGGTGCACATATTTTTGACGCCGAAACTGGCGGAGCGATGCTCTGGCAACACCTCTTCTGGTTTTTTGGTCACCCAGAGGTTTATATTTTGGCTCTTCCGTTTTTCGGCATCGTTACTGAGATTTTGCCAGTCTTCAGCCGTAGTCCGGTCTTTGGCTATAAAGGTTTGGTTGCCGCGACAATTGCGATCTCTGCACTTTCAGTTGCAGTTTGGGCTCATCATCTTTATGCAACTGGTCAAGTACTCCTACCGTTTTTCTCCTTTATGACATTTTTAATTGGAGTGCCAACGGGGGTTAAATTCTTCAACTGGATTGGAACAATGTGGGGCGGGTCAGTTTCATTTGATACGCCGATGTTATGGGTACTTGGATTTTTAATTACTTTCTTATTTGGTGGAATTACCGGAATTATCTTGGCCAGCCCTCCACTTGATTTCGCAGTCTCTGCTTCCTACTTCGTTGTAGCGCATTTCCATTATGTGATCTTTGGAACTGTGGTCTTTGCAATGTTCGGGGGATTCTATTTCTGGTGGCCAAAAATGACCGGAAGAATGCTCAATGAACCACTAGGCAAAATCCATTTTTGGACATTATTCTTCGGTTTTCACATTACCTTCTTGATCCAGCACTGGTTGGGAATTGTTGGAATGCCACGTCGATACGCAGATTACTTAGCGACCGATGGATTTACTGGAATGAATATGATTTCAACTGTAGGTGCATTCCTATTGGCTTTCTCTAATATTCCATTCTTTATAAACGTCTGGATTACTCGGAAAGCGCCGTTAGTCGGAGTGGATGATCCTTGGGGTTATGGTGGATCACTGGAATGGGCAACTTCATGTCCACCACCACGCCACAACTTCACAAGTATTCCAAGAATCAGAAGCGAGCGTCCGGCTTTTGATTTGCATCATCCTGAAGTTGCGGAAGCGGAAGCGCGCAACGCGGCAAATCATGGTGGGCACAAATGAAGTTTGGTTGGAAGTTCTTTCTAGGAATTGCAGCTTTTTACGCAATTGTTGATCTTATTTACTTCAAATTATCTGGTGAAATAGTTGGTTCGCTAGCGATTTTATTAAGTACTTTACTGGCCCTGTTACTAGGGTTTTATTTTTTGGTTATCGATCGCCGTACCGATGGTTTTTTACCGGAAGATAACCTCGAGGGTGAAATCGCAGATCGTGCTGGAGAGTTAGGATTTTTTAGTCCACATTCATGGTGGCCTTTACTGGTGGGCTTTTTTATGACCCTGGCCGGGTTAGGGGTCTTACTTGGTTGGTGGTTGACAATTATGGCGGTCGCCGGGTTACTGATCAGTATCTTTGGTTTTGTAATGCAGTACCAAAGGGACAAATCCGCACATTAGCCGTGTCGGAAAAATAACGGAGCGCACTATCACTTTTATTTTATAGGGATTGACCTGCGGTTTTAATTGATACATAAAAGGTTTCATCTTGCCTGTGAAAATTCTCAGTTTTTTTGAATTTGAACTAGAACTTTGTCTTTTGTTCCCTCATAATTTTGATGTCAATCCGCCTGTGGAAGGCCTCGAGGTTTCCATTGGAAGTTGGCTCCAAGGGCTAAAAAGCTCATGGATAACTAAATCCCATGGAGGAATAGTTACATGGTAAAACTCGACTCGAACCAATGGAATCTTGTTTACAACATTTTTTCATTTGGTTTAATCTCAATGCTCGCTTGTACTGTCTACACCTTGGTGTCACAGGCGCGAGTACTTCCTAAGTACCGTAATGCCCTAGTTATGTCTTCAATGGTTACCTTCATTGCTGGCTACCACTACTGGAGAATCTTCAACTCATTTGGTGAAGCTTCAACAACGATGTCAGTAAACATTTCTGGCGACGAGGGTTCATTCAACGAGGCATATCGTTATGTTGACTGGCTATTAACAGTGCCACTACTTCTAGTTGAAGTAATTGCTGTTTTGGCTCTTGCAAAGGAAGTTTCTAAGTCACTTATTACTCGACTTGTTCCTGCATCAGCAGCGATGATCGCACTTGGCTACCCAGGCGAGATCTCAAATGATCAGAACACCCAAGTTCTATACGGTGTTCTATCAACCCTTCCATTCCTTTACATCCTCTACGTATTGTTCGTAGAACTTGGAAAGTCATTGGAGCGTCAGCCAGCAGGAGTTGCAGAGACCGTAGGTCGTTTGCGCTTGCTATTGATCGCTACATGGGGCGTTTACCCAGTTTCTTACATCCTAGGTATGGGTGGAGATGCAACTGCACAACAATTCGTTGGTGTCCAGGTTGGTTACACAATCGCTGACATCTTGGCAAAGTGCGTATTCGGTCTAACAATCTTGAAGATCGCTCGCATGAAGTCAATTGCAGAAGGCATGAAGGAAGATCACTAATTAACTGATCGACCTGTAAGCCAGGTAATGTCAAGTAAAGGGTGTCGATGATTCGGCACCCTTTACTTATTCCCTAGACTTAGGAAATGAGAAGTAATTTGATCAACAATTACCGAATGGGTGGGTATTTACTGCTCGCGGTCGGTTTAATTAATTTGCGCTATCAAACTGGGCAAAGCGACGTCCTTAAAAATTCACTTCTTATTGTTGTCCCAGGTGTATTGCTTATAGCGGCGACCTGGATCCCAAGTATTTCTAAGTTATTACTTGGAAAGAGCAGTCAGATTGTCATCGCTGCATTGGGAGTTTTGTTAGTTCTATACGCGGTTATTAATTAGTTTTTAGTTACCAAATGCGCTCCAAAGTAATTACATCATTAACGCTCACTCTTTTTCTGTTTTCTACTACCCATGCGCAGTTCGCAAATTCAGCAACAGCTAAAGCTGGGGGAGTGTGTCCAAAAGAAAAAGCAACAACCTTAATTAAAGGCGTTAATTACAAATGCTCAAAATCTGGGAACAAATTAACTTGGCAAAAGAATCGCAACCGCATGGTCATGCCAGATATGCCAGCTGAACCTGCCGCATCCGCTAAGCCAAGCGCGAGTTCAACGCCTACAGCAACCCCATCCCAATCAGAAAGCACTGGCAAAACTGGAGCTGCACTTACAACTCCTGAGTATCTTCCGAAACCACCTGATGGTGGAAGTGATGAGTACCGCTGCTTTCTTTTAGATCCAAAATTCACTGAAGATACTTTTCTTGCGTCGGTAACGATTACTCCTGGAAACTTAAAAGTTTCTCATCACGGAATTCTTTATCGGTTAGCTGCAACAAGCGTTGCGGCTACTCAGAAACTTGATCAGGAGAGTCAGACGCCTGGCTGGCCGTGTTTTGGTGACATTGGATTACCAGGGACAAGTGCTTTTGCTGGTGCATCAGCGTCAAGCTGGATTACTTTTTGGGCACCTGGCGGCAATTTAAAAGCCTATCCAAACGGAACTGGAATGAAATTTTCGGTCGGAGATCAATTTATTTTGCAATCACATTTTATGGTCATGTCGGGTCATTCTGATCCAGCTGACAAAACCAATTTGGTTACTACCAAGATTGAATACTCAAAAGCTGCTGCCGCCGTAAATGAATTAAAAACAATGTTGATCGCTGCACCTATAGAGGTGGCATGCGGCCCTAAAGAATCCGGTCCCTTATGCAGTCGTGCGGCGGCGTTGAGTGATTTAACAAAGCGAACATCAGAGAAAGCTGCGTTGCAGGAACTAGGTCTGCTATCTATCTGCGGCAAAGATCCACGCAATCCAGTTGCCTTTCCAATTTCAGAGTGCACGCAAAAGATAACTTCTAACCGCAAAATCTATGGATCAACCCCACACATGCATCAATTGGGCACAAAAATTAACATCTGGCTCACCAATGGAAGTACAAAAGTCAAAACAAATCTTTCAGATCGCTCTCCATGGAATTTCGATAACCAAACAACTGATTGGCTGCCTACTCCTATCGATGCAAAAATCGGAGATACCATCTCAATTAGTTGTACGTATGACGTTAATTTACGTTCCCTTTTGCCGATGTATAAGGATTTGTCCCCAAATTATATTGTGTGGGGAGAAGGCACTCGAGATGAAATGTGCTTAGGCATTATTAATTACACTGAATAGCTGAATAGCTGAATAGCTGAATAGCTGAATAGATAGACTAGAACAATGCTAGAAAATGACGGATATCGGAAAGCGCGAAATGCGACATTAATAGCATTTTTACTTAATGGGTTTTCGGTAGGTACTTTTATATCTCGAATCCCAGATTTCAAAAATATTCTGAACATTTCAAATAGTTTGCTTGGCACCTCACTTTTCTGCGCTTCAGTTGGGGTGCTGGCGGCTCTCAGACCTACAAGTAAATTAGCCGCGAAATATGGCAGTGGTCCGATAACTAAATACGGATCCTTCATATTGATCCTTGGGGTGCCACTGGTTGGGTTGCTGCTTAGTCTGCAATGGTTTTGGCTTTCATTATTTATTTTCGGATTTGTTTCATCAATACATGATCTCTCGATGAACTCGCACGCATCAGCTTTAGAACACCTTGCTAAGAAACGCGTAATGAGCAAATTTCATGCGATGTGGTCATTAGGTGGCTTAAGCGGGGGAGCGATTGGTGGAGTTTTTGCAAATTTAGGAATCTCGCCACGAATTCATGCTTTTACAATCGGCATAATTATTTTAATAATCTCACTCATAACTAAGGATTGGTTTTTACCAGGGAGCGCAGATCGTCACGAAGTATTCCGTGACCAGAAACCAAATAAACGTCCGCGTAAATTAATCATTTTAGGTTTATTCGGTTTAGGTGGGGCTATCTGTGAAGGTGCGGCAAGTGATTGGGGTGGAGTTTTGGCGCGGGAAACTTTTCACGCTTCGCCATTTGTGGCGACCCTTCCTTATATTTTGTTTTCAGTCATGATGGTCAGTGGCCGGCTATCTGGTGATTGGTTTGCGAATAAATTTGGAATAGCGAAGTTATTGACTTGGTCAGGGGCTTTAGCTGGCGGGGGATTGATTCTCGGGTTAAGTGCCGGAAATGTTTATGGAGTAATAATCGGATGGATTTTGCTCGGCGCAGGCGTGGCGACTGTAATCCCGATGATTATCAGCGTTTGCGGAGAGTTAGCGAATAATGAGTTCTCAGGTCAGATTTCTGCGGCCGAAAGCGTGGCACTGGTAACTGGTGTTGCTTACTTTGGCTTCGTGCTCGGGCCGCCACTTCTGGGTTTTGTTGCCGATCAATTAACTTTACGAATAGCGATGTTCATTCCAGCGATACTGGCTTTGATAATTTCACTTACCGCAAAGCGAGTAGTGGGTACAAAGTAAAGTTCGCGCTAACCCTTATCCTTTAACCATGTCCCTTCTGCACGCTTTAGACCTGATTTCTACCTTCGTCTTCGCGCTTGTGGGAGCGCGTGTAGCCGCTGATAAAGGGTTGGATTATGGCGGCATTGCTTTTGTCGCAGCGATCGCATCGGTATCAGGTGGAACCTTGCGAAATGTTTTATTGGGCGTTCGACCAATTTGGATAGTTGATCCATGGATTATCGCGAGTGTTATCACAGCTGTAGTCATCACACTTGTTTTTCGACGCGTAACACATGTAAGTAAATCACTACTAATAATGGATACTTTTGGTTTAGCTGTGGCAACTATTTCTGGAGCGCAACTTGCATTTGAAATGGATGTCACTTGGTTTGGCGCAATCATGCTTGGTGTAGTAACTGCTGTTACTGGTGGCCTATTACGAGATCTGCTTTGCCAAATAGAACCAGTGTTACTTCACCGCGAAACTATCGGGACCTCGTCTTTGATCGGATCAATTTTCTTTGTTGCATTACATCAATTTGAGATTTCGCAAACAGTTGCGGTTTTTATCGGGGGAGCAGCCGTAGTTATCACAAGATTTGTTTCGATTTACTTCAACCTTCATCTGCCTAAATTCACTAGAAGTTAATTTTTAGGATTTCCCCTATTCCTAAATGAGGAATTTCTCTTGAATTGGTTACAGTTAAGGCATGGCAAATAGACGATCAATAGCCCTCCTGAGTGGGAGTGCCCTTCTAGCCGCGACTGCTCTTTTTGCAGGATCGAGTTCGGCTATTGCGGCCCCAGCAAGTGGTAGTTGCACCGCGGCAGCTGCGCCTAAGGTCAATTGGTCTGGCTGTGACTTAAATGGAGTTGATCTATCAGGGGTCAACCTTTCCGGGGCGAATCTTTCGAGTGCCAATCTTTCTAATGCCATTTTTACCGGAGCAACATTGACAAAGGTGAACTTCGTTAAGACAGACCTCTCTGGTGCAGATCTATCTGGCCTAGATCTTAAGAGTTTAGATTTTGCCGGTGCCAACTTAACAAATGCAAAATTAACAAACGCGAATCTGACGAGTGCGAAATTTAATCAAACATGTAAGAAACTTACTTGCGGCGCTTCGTTCGAGTTACTTTTTGCAAATCTCACTGGCGCCGATATCTCAGGTGCGACCCTGATCAAGACAGACCTATTAGGTACGAACTTAACTGGTGCAAACTTAACAAATGCGAACCTCACCAGCGCGATCCTTCGAGGGGTCAGACTAGATGGTGCGAAACTCATGAATGCAAAACTCAACAAAGCCGATCTAATGAAGGCAACATTTGTTGGCGCGGATCTCACAGGCGCTAATCTTTCCGGAGTAAATCTGACTTATGCGATGATGATTGATGCGATCCTAACAAATGTGACGTCAAGTGGAATTATTGGAAAACCTTTAAAGCTTCCCATGGGCTGGAAAATTAGCAAAGGAGCTTTGACGCCTCCGAAAAGTAATTCAAACTCATCAGTTCGTTGCAACGCAGCAGTAGCGCCTGATGTAGATTTTTCGGGATGTGATTTGAGTGGAATGAACTTCGCAAATGCAAATCTTTCTGGAGCAAACTTTTCTAATACAAATCTAACGAGAACCGATTTCCATGATGCCAACCTCGCTGGTGCGAACTTCACGGGATCAAATTGGCGAGATGCCATCATGACTTTCACTTTCCCTGATGGACACAAGGAAAATATGAGTAATTGCAAAAACTGTACGCTCGTTAAGGGAATTCCTAGAAGTCCAAAAGATCCGAAATAAAAGAGTTATGAGGGTATTCTCAAACCATGACACAGAGGCAAGAGTTTAAAGTACTGCGAAGTTACTCAGGGTTTGAGCTTCGTGAATATCTTCCTTGCGTGATTGCAGAAGTAAGAGTTTCTGCCAACTTCTCAGAGTCATCAAGTAGCGCCTTCTCTACACTTTTTAATTACATTTCGAAAGGCAATAACTCATCCGAAAAGATCGCAATGACTGCTCCAGTAATTACTGCTCAAAATAGCGATACTTCTGATTCCGCGGAATGGCATGTCTCTTTTGTAATGCCATCAGGAAGTACTTTTGATCAAATGCCGCAGCCAAACAATTCACAAGTTAGATTACGAGAATTAGATACTGAAACTTGCGTTGCTAAATCATTCCGCGGTAGAGCCACTGATGACCTTTCTCGAAAAATTGCACGAGAGCTTCGAGCTAGTGCGGCTAAAGCAAACATTTCCCTCACTAGTGAAACGCGAATCTGTCGCTTCGACCCGCCTTTTAAACCGGGCATCCTGCATTACAACGAGATTGTGATTCCTGTTAATCAAGGGGAGTAGTTGCAATCAAGTTGGCAGGAAAGTAAGAGTTTAAAGCTGGGACTATCGACTTTAAATTAATGGTCTGTGCTTAATTTGCGCTCAAGGAGTGCACTTTTGCCCTGTTGTATAGTCATAGTATGTATAGGCGTTGCAAGAGACCCCTTACCGCGATACTGGTCATTTCATTTCTCTCTCTTCTTCCGCAAAGTTATGCAAGCCAAAAGGAGAGGTTGACCGTATTTGCTGCCTCTAGTCTGGCCGATAGTTTTACAACCCTGGGTAAGTTATTTGAAAAATCGCATCCTGGCGTTACGGTCACTTTTTCTTTCCTTGCTTCACCAACCTTGGCAACGCAAATAAGAGCGGGAGCGCCAGCAGATGTTTTTGTTTCTGCGTCAAGCAAGGACATGTACGGTGCTTCAGCGAGGGCGCCGATCTATCAAGATCTAATTTCCAATCGAGTTGTGCTCGCAGTTCCTATTAAGAATCCCTACAAAATTGCAGCAATTAAGGATCTTGATAAAGCCGGCGTTAAGTGGATTCAGTGTGCACCTGAACTACCATGCGGGAGCGCGGCTGACGCGGCGCTAATGTCGAATGGGAGTGTGAAATCCAAGCCAGCCTCACTAGAGCCTAAAGCTTCTGGGGTAATCGCTAAACTCATGCAAGGTGAAGTTGATGCAGCGATTGTTTACCACACCGATGTTGTAAAGAATCATAAATTGTTAAAAGAGATCGAATTTAGTGATCGTTTTACATCTTCCACTAGATATTTAATCGCAATTATCTCAGACGGAAAGCAAAAAGTGCTTGCGCGCACTTTTGTCGATTTCATCAAATCTTCCCAATCGATCTCGTTCTTGCGCAGAAGTGGGTTCGGTATTACTTCATGAATCATCGACGGATAGATAGGACCACTGGTGCGCTTGCCTTCGTTGCAAGTTTTCTAGTAATTGCTCCAATGATTGCTTTATTAGCAAAAGTACCTTGGAGTTCTTTCATGAGTCGCTTGACTCAGCATCAATCGATTTCCGCAATTCAGCTTTCCTTATGGAGTTCTCTATTGGCGGCGGCTATATCGGTTGTTTTGGGCGTTCCACTTGCATGGGTCTTGGCTAGAGGAAATAAAAGAATTACCAGTATTTTGCGTCCAATAGTTCTTGCCCCAATTGTTTTACCACCCACTGTTGCAGGCATGGCGTTACTAGCTTTACTTGGACGAGATGGACTAATTGGAAGATATATTTACCAGGCAACGGGATGGTCGATGCCATTTACAAGCGTCGCAGTTGTTGTCACAGGGGTATTCGTAGGAATGCCATTTTTGGCTTTAATTGTTGAATCGAATTTTCGTCATCTACCGGTAGATCTCGAAGAAGCAGCAGAGATCGATCGAGCGTCGACTCGGGATATCTTTTCATTGGTAGCTCTGCCCCAGATGCGCAATGGCATAACTACTGGCGCAGTTTTGGCATGGGCCCGAGCATTAGGGGAATTTGGTGCCACAATGATGTTCGCCGGATCTTTGCCGGGACGCACTCAAACTTGGGCAATGCAGGTATACATAGAGATGGATATCGACATGGGGAGTGCTTATACATTGAGTGCAGTCATGTTACTTATCGCCGTGTCAGTTGTTTTCGCATTAAGAAAACCATTGACTCAGGCATTTACCTCATGACAACTCGAGTTTTTGTTGTAGACGACCACGAGCTCGTCCGTCGCGGACTAATTGAATTAATCGATACCGAAGATGATTTAACTGTTGTTGGTCAAGCGGGAGATGTTCAGGAAGCGCTCACAACTCTTGGAACTTTAACAACTGATGTAGCTGTCCTAGATGTGCGCTTACCTGATGGAAGTGGAATCGAACTTTGCCGCGAGATTAGATCTCTTTATCCAGATATAAAAGTATTAATGCTCACCTCGTTTTTGGATGATGAAGCTGTTCTAGGCGCAGTCCTTGGAGGGGCAAGCGGATACGTGATCAAAGATATTAAAAATCTAGATCTGCTTGAAGCGATCCGTAAAGTTGCTGTTGGGGAAATTCTCTTAGATATAGCTCTGATTTCTACAGTTACGAATCGCTTGCGAAAGGCAGCTAGTCCAGCTAGTGAAATCTATGAACTTACCGATCAAGAACAAAGAGTGTTAGAACATATTGGACGCGGTTTTACAAACCGACAGATTGCCGAATCCATGTTTTTGGCTGAAAAGACCATTAAGAATTACGTCTCTTCACTTCTTGGAAAACTTGGTTTAGAGAGAAGAACCCAGGCTGCTGCATTGGCGGCTCGATTAGGTTTGGGGAGGAATTAGTAAGTAGCAATCCAAAGTGCGTGCGTGCCTTTGGGGCTCTTTTTAGTTATGGAGAAAGCACCTTTACATTTTTTTGCCCGCTCTTCCAAATTCAGCAATCCACTCTTACGCCCACCTTCTATGTATCCAACCCCATCATCACTAACTTTGACATCTAATTGCCCCGCATTTGCTGAAATTGACACATCGATCTGACGACAGCGCGCGTGCTTAATTGCATTCGTAAGAAGCTCTCTAATCACTGCAATTGAATGTTCCGTAAGTGAGATGGGCACAGCGGTATCAATCTGGCCCTGAAAATCACAAGAAATAAGAATTGCGTTTTTACCTTGGAAAATTGCAATTTCTTCGAGAATAAGTCCACGCAATCCGGCAATAGGTCCAGGTGTCTGTAATTCGAAAATAGTATTGCGGATTTCTTGCACCGTTAAATCAAGATTATCAATAGTCTCTTGAATAATCTTGAGATCTCGCATTGGCACTCGTTCGTCTTTGGCAATGGCTTGAAGTGAAAGCCCTGTTGCAAAAAGCCGCTGGATCACTAAATCATGTAGATCGCGACCAATACGTTCGCGTTCTGCCAGAACACTTACTTGGTTTTGAGCTGCCTGTCCTCGGGCGTTATCAATAGCGATTCCTGCGGCGGATGCAAGTACTACTACCAGTCGCTCATCTTCTTCCGTAAATTCCAATGCACCTTTTTTCTCGGTGAGGTAAAGACTTCCATATATTTCATCTCGGATGCGAATTGGTACTCCAAGAAATGAGTTCATTGCTGGGTGACCTTCGGGAAAACCCACGGATGCTTCACTGCTTTTGATTGATGCCAAGCGCAGGGGAGTTGGGTGTGCAAGTAAATGGCCGAGGAGACCTTTGCCTTCCGGGAATCTTTCTATTTCATCAGCGGATTCTTCACTTAAGCCAACGTAGGTAAACTCTTCCAGCCGTCCATCGGAACTTATTGCACCAAGGGCGCCATAAGTTGCTTCAGAGATAATTACTGCATTTTCAACCAAGCGCTTCAACGAAGCACCAAGATCTTCACCTTTAGCGACATCTATTACGGCGTCAGAGAGAGCGCTCAATCGACTGACAACCATGGGGGAAGTCTGTCTAAACATTGGTTATATAGATAGTCAACTACGTTTTTCAGCTAAGGCTCGAGCGTAGAACCACCATGCAACACCTGCGCCGATGATCGCAAAAGCCGCAATACCGAGAAAAAAGCTTTTTGGTGCCACGAATGACAAGAGAACTCCAAAGACGAAAGGACCAAATGCTGCAATAGCACCTGTCCATCCGATGACTCCACCGGCTTGGCGAGGTGCGAAGATCATCGGCATTTGTTTGAAAGTACTTGCATTCCCAACACCAGCAAATAGAAAGATTGCCATCATTCCCCAAAAGAATGAAGTGAAATCATCACTACTTTGTGGCGAAAGTTGGAATGCTGTGAAAACTGATGCGACTGCAATACCAGCGCCCGAGAAAAATGTCAGAATTCCACCACCTAATCGATCAGCAATAGGTCCGCTAATTACCCGAGCCGCTGAACCAATCAGTGGACCATAGAATGCAAATTTCACAGGGTCAGGCGCATTTGCAAAATCACCAAATAGATTTTTGATTAGTAATCCAAATTGCGCAGAGAAGCCTGAAAAAGTTCCAAAGGTCATCACGTAGAGCAGAGTCATCAACCAAGTGTGTTTGTTATTGAAGATATCCAATTGATCACTTACTCCGCGAGCTTTAATTGGGACGCTCTTTAGCATGGTCCAAGCAAGAAAAACCGAGACTAAAACGAATGGCACCCACAAAAGTCCGGCATTTTGGTACCAAACAAAAGTATCTATACCTTTATCTTTATTTACAAAATGTTGTGGTGCGCCGAGTGTGGCACCGAACATCGCGGAAGCAACAATAAATGGTGTTACAAATTGCACGATACTCACGCCAAAATTCCCTATACCGGCTTGAAGTCCCAACGCCATACCTTGCTTGGATTTTGGAAAGAAATATGAAGTGCTCGGCATAAACCCAGAAAAAACCCCTCCTCCTAAACCCGAGAGGAATCCAAGTGCGAGCAATCCTATAAATGGAGTTGCTGGATTTCGCACCGCCACTGACCAACCTATTAGTGGAAGAAGTAAGAGTGCAGTTGAGTAAGTGACAAGTTTGCGTGTACCAAGTATTGGCGGAAGGAACATCCAGATTAAACGTAAACCTCCACCGGCTAAACCAGGCATTGCAGCTAACCAGTACAGCTCTTTCTTGCTGAGATCAAAACCTAAGTTATTTAATTTTGGGGCTAAAGCAGAAACCAAAAACCAACTAATGAAACCTAAAGTTAAGGCATAAGTTGTAACCCACAAAGTGCTCCAAGAAATTTTCGAATCCCATTTGCCTTCTTCATTAGGATCCCAACCTTCAAGCCACTTACTGGAATCGTTCGCCTTTGATCCTTTCGCGTTCATCTCATGCTCCAATCGTAAGGTGGGTTTTTGTATCAATTTGATGATCTAAATGTGGACTTTCTTTTGATAGCAAGCGCATTATGACCACATGCATCCACACGGTTGCTGAGAGAGTGAGCAAGAACAAAACAATGAAAGTCGATTGTGGAAGCCCGGTTTTCTCACGCACTAATACAAAAAGTGGAGGTAGAAGGAATCCTCCCAAAGCTCCTAGTGTTCCTACGAGACCGCCGACGGCACCTACATCATTTGGAAAATACTCAGGTATGTGTTTAAAAACTGCAGCTTTGCCAATTCCCATCGAGCAGCCAACTATAAAAAGCAAAGCAGTAAATTGTCCGACACCTAATGAATAAGGGAGCACATTCTTTGGACCATCTGGGGTTTCCAGAACTATGTAACCAAAGGGTGCGGCCAAGAGCAGGAGAGCTACTAACATTGTTGTAAAAGTTCCATACATTAATTTACGTGCTCCGATTTTGTCAGAGAAGTATCCGCCCAATGGACGCAATAAGGATGCTGGAAAGATGAATAACGCTGTGAGCAACGCAGCATCATGAAGATTGAGTTTGTAAACAGAGACGTAATATTTTGGCATCCAAGAGGCAAGAGCAACATAAGCTCCAAAAACCACAACATAGTACAAACTAAATCTCCACACCTGAATATGTTTCAGGGGTAAGAACATCTCCTTGATTGATCGGGTTTTTTGGATATTTTCGTTATCTGCTGGAGTGAAGATCAATATTGCAATTGCAGTTAAGACCAGCAAGATTGCATATAGAGCTGGGACAAATCGCCAACCACCAGGAATGATTCCACCAGCATATGAGCCCCCAATTGTGCTTGCAATAACTACAGGTCCAATAAATTTTGTGGCAGATGCTCCAACATTGCCAGCACCAAAAACTCCTAGTGCAAATCCCTGTCGCTCACGTGGAAACCGATGAGAGTTCCACGCAATTCCAACGCTAAATAAGTTGCCTGCGAATCCAACTAGAAAAGCAAGTACAAGCAACCAATGGTAATTGAGAGTCATGTGCGCCAATAAATAGGAAGGAATTGAAGTTATCAACAACATAACTATGGTTACACGTTTTCCGCCAATCCGATCAGTAAGTACTCCAAGAAAAAGTCTCCAAATCGAACCATTAAGAATCGCAACTGAAGATAGCCAGGCTAATTGTGAATCTGATATTTCGAATTCTTTTTGAATCGGAATTCCAAGGACTCCGAACATAAGCCAAACTGCGAACATAAGGGTGAATGCAAAAGTAGATAGGGCTAGCACTCGAGTTGATCCATTACGCACAGACATGGTGTCTCCTCATCAATTATCTTCGTTATTGCAAAATCTCTCATGCTCACGGTCTCTGAAAATAGGGTCTTTAGGCCTATATTCCATCGGGCATCACTAAGCAACACTGCAACTATGAGTAAGGCGGATGATCTACTAAATAGAAGCGATCCAGCGCTAGTAAAATTTGGACGGTTTTTTGCAGGTGGAGAAGTTTCTAAAGATTTGTTATCGGTAACAAAAGCTGGTGGTCGCGAAGGAGATGTTTTCTACCGAGACCGCTGGAGCCACGATAAAGTTGTTCGCTCAACTCACGGTGTTAATTGCACGGGATCTTGTTCTTGGAAAGTTTATGTAAAAGACGGAATTATCACTTGGGAAACACAACAAACAGATTATCCGTCAGTTGGTCCAGATTCTCCCGAATATGAACCTCGTGGGTGTCCAAGAGGTGCTGCATTTTCTTGGTATACATATTCTCCAACTCGAATTCGCTTTCCTTATATTCGTAGTGTTCTTTTAGAAATGTTTCGTGAAGCTAAAGGACGATTAGGGGACTCGGTACTCGCATGGGCTGATGTTGTAGATAATCCGGCAAATCGTCAGCGCTATCAACGTGCTAGAGGCAAAGGTGGATTAGTTCGCGTTAGTTGGAGTGAAGTCTCTGAAATCATTGCGGCTGCACATGTTCACACTATTAAGAAATATGGGCCAGATCGAGTTTTTGGGTTCTCTCCAATTCCAGCTATGTCTATGGCTTCCCATGCTGCGGGCGCTCGTTTCATCTCTTTAATGGGTGGATCGATGCTTTCATTTTATGATTGGTATGCAGATCTTCCAGTTGCATCACCTCAAGTTTTCGGTGACCAAACAGATGTTCCCGAATCGGCAGATTGGTTTAACGCTTCGTACTTAATTATGTGGGGATCTAATGTTCCCGTCACTAGAACACCTGATGCACATTTCATGACAGAGGCGCGTTATAAGGGTCAAAAAGTTATCGCGATTAGCCCTGACTATGCCGATAACACCAAATTTGCAGATGAATGGGTAGCTCCGCATCCAGGAACTGACGGCGCTCTGGGAATGGCCATGGGTCATGTAATCCTTAAAGAGTTTTTTGTTGATAAACATGTTCCACGTTTTCAGGATTATGTTAAGAAATTTACTGATTTGCCATATTTAGTTTCATTACGAAAAAAAGATGGCTCATGGGTGCCAGATAAATTTTTGGTTTCCTCAGATTTAGGTGATGATTCCGAAGGCTCACGTTTTAAAACTGTAGTACTAGATTCCACCACCGGGGAAAGTTATGTTCCGAACGGCTCACTCGGACATAGATATGGCGACTCCTCAATGGGGAAATGGAACCTTGATCTTGAAGGCGTAGACCCGCTCTTATCTGTGTACGGCAAGGATGGAGCGAAATCTGCTCCAGTTCTCATGCCACGTTTTGATCAAGGACAAGAACGTTCTGAAAGCGGCGGAGTTCTATCTCGCGGTGTACCAGTTATTGAAATAGCTGGAAAAACTGTCACGACGGTTTATGACTTGATGTTGGCGCAGTACGGCGTAGTTCGTGAAGGTCTTGATGGCGAATGGCCGAAGGATTATGAAGATCTCTCTCCTTACACCCCATCATGGCAAGAAGAGATTACGAGCGTTCCTGCTGTACAGGCGATTCGCATTGCTCGTGAATTTGCTCAAAATGCAATTGACTCTGAAGGTCGTTCAATGATTTTGTTGGGCGCTGGAACTAATCATTGGTTCCACTCCGACACGATGTATCGCACTTTTCTCGCACTAGTCACTTTGACAGGTTGCCAAGGAGTTAACGGCGGAGGATGGGCCCATTATGTTGGACAAGAAAAATGTCGCCCAGTTACAGGGTGGGCACAATTAGCTTTTGGCGCAGATTGGTCTCGTCCTGCAAGACAGATGATTGGTACGGCCTTTTGGTACGTATCAACTGACCAATGGCGCTATGACGCATTGGGGTCAGAATTGTTGGCCACTCCTTTAGGGGAGGGGCGATTTAAAGAGATGAGTGCGATTGATGTTATTGCTCAATCTGCACGGATGGGATGGATGCCTTCATATCCGTCGCTAAATCGAAATTCATTAGATCTTGTAGATGAGGCCCATGCAAAAGGTGTTGACCCTGCACAACATGTCATTAATGAACTTAAAAGTGGAGATTTACAATTTGCAATTGAAGATCCTGATGCTCCAGAAAATTGGCCACGAGTATTAACTGTTTGGCGCGCAAATATTTTAGGGTCATCGAGCAAAGGAAATGAATATTTTCTTAAGCACCTTTTAGGAACAGATAACTCAGTCAGAGCAAACGAGAACGAGCCAGCTGCTAGACCGAAGGATGTTAAATGGCGGGAAGATGCTCCTGAAGGGAAGTTAGATCTTCTGGTATCGATCGACTTTCGAATGACAAGCACCGGGCTCTTCGGAGATATCTTGTTACCTGCAGCAACATGGTATGAAAAACATGATCTCTCAAGCACTGACATGCACCCATTTGTTCACGCTTTCACTCCTGCAATTAATCCGCCGTGGGAGACAAAAACCGATTATGAAATTTTCCAGATGCTTGGGCGCCAAGTGTCAGAACAAGCTAAGGGGCATTTAGGTGAGCGAGAAGATTTAGTCGTCGTACCACTTTTACATGACACACCAGATGCGATGGCAACCCCAAGTGGAATAGTTTTTGATTGGAAAAAGGGTGAGGTCGAACCAATTCCAGGTGTCACAATGCCAAAACTTGTCGTTGTGAAACGCGATTACACACAAATTGGCGAGAAGATGGCCGCGCTGGGACCGCTGGTTGACATTCTTGGCACAAATACAAAAGGCGTTCCTGTCAGCGTCCTTCCAGAAATTGAATTACTAAAACATAGCAATGGCGTGGCATCGACCGGTGTGGGGGCAGGAAGGCCATCGCTGGCAAGAGATGTAGATGCATGCGAAACAATTCTTGCATTATCTGGAACTACCAATGGAAGAATTGCTGTTGCAGGATTTAGAGCCCTAGAAAAAAGAACGGGGCAGAAACTTACGGATCTTGCTTTAGATAATGAAGGAAAGCGGATCACTTTCGCTGACACACAGGCCAGACCAGTCCCAGTTATCACAAGTCCAGAATGGTCTGGATCTGAACATGGCGGTCGCAGATATACGGCTTTTGCAATTAATGTTGAAAGATTGAAACCTTGGCACACATTAACTGGTCGTCAACATTTCTTTATTGATCACGATTGGATGAATGAATTAGGGGAACAGTTACCTGTTTTTAGACCACCCCTAAATATGCATCGAATATTTGGAAGTCAAGGTGACGGAGTCCAAAAAGAGGTCACAGTCAGATACCTCACGCCTCACTCAAAATGGTCTATTCACTCCGAGTACCAAGACAATCTATTCATGCTCTCTCTTTCTCGTGGAGGACAAGAGATCTGGATGAGTGTAGAAGACGCAGGGATTATCGGTGTTAAAGATAACGAATGGATTGAGGCGTACAACCGCAACGGAGTGGTTGTAGCTCGCGCATGTATTTCACATCGCATGCCATCTGGAACTGTCTTTATGTATCACGCTAAAGATCGTGTTGTTGATGTTCCTTTGGCAGAGACATCTGGCAAAAGAGGTGGAATTCATAATTCGCTAACGCGGCTAATGATTAAACCAACTCATTTAATCGGTGGCTATGCCCAACTCACATTTGCTTTTAATTACCTTGGACCAACTGGAAATCAACGTGATGAAGTAACGGTTATTCGCCGTCGATCACAAGAGGTGGAGTACTAATGAAAGTTATGGCCCAAATGGGCATGGTGATGAATCTTGATAAATGCATTGGGTGTCATACATGTTCGGTTACTTGCAAGCAGGCGTGGACTAATCGTTCAGGATTGGAATATGCCTGGTTCAATAATGTTGAAACTCGTCCGGGGCAGGGCTACCCACGTAGATATGAAGATCAGGAGAAAGCTAAAGGGGGATGGGTCCGCAATCGACGCGGACGCATTCATCTCAAGGGTGGAAGCAAAGCCCGTCGCTTACTTTCTATTTTTTCTAATCCGCGGATGTTAAATATCAAGGATTACTACGAACCATGGACTTATGAATATGACAATTTAATTTCGGCACCTCTTGGCCAACAAACTCCTGTAGCTCGTCCTAAATCTCTATTAACCGGCAAGCCAATGAAGATTGAATGGTCTGCAAACTGGGATGACGATTTAGGTGGAGGACCGTCAAATATTGAAAAGGATCCTATTCTTCAAAAGCTGTCAGAAGATGTAACAACAAAAGTGAAATTGGCATTCGAGGAAACATTTATGTTTTATCTGCCACGAATTTGCGAACATTGCTTGAACCCAGCTTGTGTTGCAGCCTGTCCATCAGGTGCAATGTATAAACGCGCCGAAGATGGCATCGTTCTTGTCGACCAGCAACAATGTCGCGGATGGCGTATGTGTATTTCTGCCTGTCCATATAAGAAGGTTTATTTCAACCATAAAACTGGCAAAGCTGAAAAATGCACGATGTGCTACCCACGTCTTGAAATCGGAATGCCAACAGTTTGTTCTGAAACTTGTGTTGGTCGTCTGCGATATCTAGGTCTATTCCTCTACGACGCAGATAAAGTACTTGAAGCCGCATCTATTGAAGATGAAAAAGCGCTGTATCAAGCCCAGCTGGATTTACTTCTTGATCCTAATGATCCAGAAGTTTTAGCTGCGGCCCGAGCAGAAGGAATACCTGAGGATTGGTTGCTAGCGGCACAAAATTCTCCAGTATATAAATTAGCCAAGGTATACAAAATTGCACTTCCACTTCACCCTGAATATCGCACCATGCCTATGGTCTGGTATGTGCCACCACTTTCTCCAATTGTGGATGTTCTAACAGAGACTGGACATGATGGAGAAGAAGCCGGCAATCTTTTTGGTGCGATTAACGCATTACGGGTACCACTTGCTTATTTAGCTGAACTTTTTTCTGCTGGAGATATTGAGGTAGTCGAAAACACCTTACGAAAACTTTCAGCAATGCGTTCATATATGCGTGACATAAATCTTGGTCGTGAACCACGGCCCGAGATTCCTGAAGCGGTTGGCATGACCCAAGAATCAATTTATGAGATGTATCGTCTTTTGGCAATCGCTAAATACGAGGATAGATATGTCATTCCTGCCGCACATTCAGAGCAAGCGAGAGAGCTTGAAAACATGGGATGTTCATTAGATGGAGTAGATATGGGAGAGAAATTTGGAGGACCTTTTGGTCAGGCCTCTGGAAATCCCGTTCCAGTGACAATTGAAAACTTTCACATTATGAGAGATCGGCAGAGTAAATGAGCATTGCTATCGCTCGAATTATTGCTTCGACATTGCTGGTTTACCCAGATCAAAAGTATGCAGAAGCCCGAGAAGAGTTAATTGTTTTGACTAATCATATTGAACCCGAGTATTCGGAACCTTTACTTGCGTTTTTCAAAGCTACAGCTGATCTAACTTTAGAAGATATTCAAAAGCATTATGTGGAGATCTTTGATATGCGTCGCCGGTGCTCGCTCTTCCTGACTTCTTGGACGCATGGTGACACCCGTAATCGCGGCATGGCCCTTGTCTACTTCAAAGAGATTTACAAACGATGCGGGGTCACAATCACTGAGGAAGAACTTCCTGATCATTTAGCGGTTGTACTTGAATTTGCTGCATTAAAAAACCCGGGTGAAGGAAGATTGCTTTTAGGCGAGCATCGAGCACCGATTGAACTGCTTAAAGACGCCTTGCACAAAGTAAATTCATATTATGCATTTGTTCTTGATGCAGTTGTTGCGACATTACCAAGCATGACTCCAGAAATTGAAAAACGTGTACGAGATTTGGCAATAACTGGGCCACCGCAAGAGTTTGTGGGACTAAGCGGTGCTGTAACAATTGCATTACAACCATTCTCATCACATGGCACCGATCTCTTACAGGGGATACGTTCATGAGCTCAACAAGTATTTTACTTTGGTCAGTTCTTCCATACTTAGCAATCGGTTCTTTTGTTATTGGCTTAGTCTGGAGATATCGCTTTGACAAATTCAGCTGGACTACACGATCCTCACAAATCTACGAGGGTAAACTTTTAAGTTTCGCAGGGCCCATGTTTCACCTTGGTCTTTTTGCTGTAATCGGTGGACATATAGTTGGTTTATTGGTTCCACAATCTTTCACAGAGTTAATTGGATTAAGCCAAGAGGCTTATCATTTTGGTGCAGTGACCATGGGAGGTGCTGCAGGATTTGCCACAGTTATCGGAATCTTCCTTTTGATATATCGCCGCAGAACTACAGCTACAGTTTTCGCTGCGACTACGAAAAACGACAAGACTATGTATGTTTTTCTAGTTGCAACTCTTTTAGCGGGCTGTAGTGCCACGCTTTCAAGTGCTGGCGTGATAGGTGATGAGCATAATTACCGTGAAACGGTAGCGCCTTGGGTGCGTTCAATCTTGTTATTGCATCCCGATGGCACTCTCATGCAAAGCACGCCGCTTGCGTTCAGAATTCATGCTGCTATCGCAATGTCACTATTTATTATTTGGCCATTTACACGTTTGGTCCACGCCTTGAGCGCCCCAGTCGGCTACATATTCCGACCTTCTTTGATTTATCGCACCCGCGATAATGAAAGTACAACTGGCAATCGCAAAGCTCGCCCAGGCTGGGAACGCATCAAGTATTAATTCAAATCAATGGATCTATCGTCATGAGAGGAGTACTACGATTTTAAGTCTCATAGTTGCAAAGACCGAATCTGAGTTAACTCCTGCCCGAAATACTCAGAAAAAACTGTGGAGTGCATTAATACTTACAGGTGGAACAAGCAAACGTTTTGGCTCTGATAAATCTGAAGCAATAATTGACGGAACAGCACTTATCGATTTTCTGATTTCTTCGATCCCTAAAGCCGTACCAATCGTTGTTGTTGGACCCGACCGTGACAATTTTTCAACCTGTATTGACGTAATTCAAGAAATTCCACGAGGGGGAGGTCCCGTTGCTGGGATAGCGGCCGGCTTGCCGCTAATTCAAACGGAGTACGTGGCAATTTTCGCAACAGACATGCCTTTCTCAGCAGCTTTGATTCCCTTTCTTTTTGAGAAACTATCAAATGATTCAGATGGAGTGACTGTTGTCGATGAAGAAGGTTTTCAACAACCATTCTCTGGCATTTATCGACTCTCTTCATTGCGAAGAGTTTTGCAAGATTCAGAGCCATTGATCAATACTTCCATGCGGGTTCTGCTGCGTAAACTAAAAATTGAGAATGTAAATCTAAATATTGAAGATACACATCTTATTTCAGATATTGATACGCAAGCGGATTTGAGAAACGCCATTTCTGACTCTGATTCTCGTTTAAATGCCGGCATTGCGAGGAGGACAGTGATGAGCACTTTGCACGAGGCAAAATGGGATCTTGCTCGACTGGCAGCCAGAGGAAGTGTTACTAGATTGCCTTCAGAGGTAGTCGCACTCTCTGAATGTATGGACCGCACTCTCACTAAAGATCTTTTAGCTTTGGTTGATTTACCTACCTATGAAACATCAGCGATGGATGGCTATGCAGTTTCGGGAAATGGTCCATGGAAAATCATTGGGGATGTGAAAGCTGGCGCACCGATGACTGAATTATTGGAAAGTGGTACCGCTGTGCGAATAGCAACCGGCGCAGTAATCCCTTCTGGAACTTTTGGTGTTGTTCGCTGGGAATTTGCTGATGTTGTTGATGAAACTCTTTATGCAGTGGTAAATCAAGGAGGCGAAATACGTCCAGCTGGCTTGGAATGTCGAAAGGACCAAGTAATTACTCGAGCAGGCACAGTTCTCACGCCAGCGTGGATTGGGTTACTAGCGTCTGCTGGTTGGGATAATTTAGAAGTAACCCGTAAACCGCGTGTGGAGATTATTTTACTAGGTGATGAAATTCAATTATCAGGAATACCTGAAAATGGATTAGTACGTGATGCTCTAGGTCCGCAATTGCCAGGGTGGCTTGAGCGAATGGGCGCGGAAGTTGTAGCAATGAGTTATGTCGCCGATGAGCTCCAACTTGTAGTTGATGCAATCACTTTGGCTCGCACTCGTGCCGATCTAATTGTGACAACTGGTGGAACTGCAGATGGACCACGCGATCATTTACATAATGCATTGGAAAGTGTTGGCGCAAAACTTATTGTTGATCGCGTCAAAGTTCGACCAGGTCACCCGATGTTGTTGGCAGATTTTGACTCTGTTTCACTTATTGGACTTCCAGGCAATCCGCAATCGGCAATCGTTGGCTTGATGAGCCTTGGGCAACCAGTGATTGATGCTCTTCTAGGACGCCCTGTATGTGAATTAGAGAATGTAATCACTATGAACGAGATTAGAGCCCGAGAAGATTTCACTCGTTTGGTTTTGGGAAATGTTAGTAATGGAGTTTTTAGTGAAGGTGAGCATTTAGGTTCTGCCATGTTACGAGGATTAGCTCATGCAACTGGATTTGCTGTTGCGCCTGACGGTGCTGGAGCTGCAGGGTCACAAGTGAAATGGCTCCCAATTGTTTAACATGAGATCGCAATCATGATTAATGAACCAAATTTCACTCATTTGGATGAGAATGGCCAAGCCCGCATGGTTGATGTAACCAATCGAGATGTCAGCCTCCGTACAGCGACCGCTTCAGGTTGGGTGAAGCTTTCCAAATCTGTCGTAGCACTTTTGCGCGAAGGCGGAGTTCCCAAAGGCGATGTACTGGCGACGGCACGTGTTGCCGCAATCATGGGGGCTAAACGCACGCCAGACCTCATACCGCTATGCCATCCCATCGCCTTGCACGGAGTAGATGTGGAGCTAGAGATTAATGATGAGGGCGTATTAATTACTGTTTCAGTTAAAACCGCAGATCGAACAGGCGTGGAAATGGAAGCTCTCACCGCAGTAGCTGTTGCTGGATTAACAGTTATTGACATGGTTAAAGCGTTAGATCCATCCGCAGCTATTTGCGATGTACGTGTTGAAACCAAATCTGGAGGTCGCAACGGGGAGTGGGTGCGAGATTGAACAGGTACAGCGCGAAGGTCATAACAGCAAGTAACCGTGCATCAGCTGGAATTTATGCAGATTTAAGTGGAACAAATCTTGCAGATGGATTAAGAGATTTAGGTTATTCCGTAATTGGAATAGTAGTTGTTGCGGATGAAATCGAATCGATTGCTTTTGAAATTTCGCGTGCACTGGAATCTGGGATTGACTTAATTGTCACAACTGGTGGAACAGGTCTTTCTCCTTTAGATGTAACGCCAGAGGCAACAGCGCCATTTATTGAAAAACTCATACCCGGCTTTAGTGAAGCTTTGCGGGCAAATTCACGAGTTGCAATTCCTACTACAGATCTCACACGCGGATTAGTTGGCACAAATGGAACTTCCTTGATTATCAATTTACCGGGCTCTCCAGGCGGGGTTCGCGATGGTTTAGTAATTATCGCAAGTCTTGCTGGACATATTTTGGATCAAACTCACGGGATCGATCACCTCCAAAAATGATTACAACAATTATTAGCAATGAACCTATCAGCGCGTCTTTCTATGGGGAGCTTGTAGCCGCTGATGCTTTTGGGGCAGTCGTTACTTTTTCTGGAGATGTTAGAAATATTGATCAAGAGAAAGAGGTAATTTCATTGACATATGAAGTTCATCCTTCGGCTCAACATGTTTTACGTTCGATCGTCACTGAAGTTATCGACAAATACGATTTAGGAAATGTGGCAGTAGTTCATCGCTACGGTGCAATTCCCATAGGGGAGAGTGCTTTCGTGGTCGCAGTTTCTGCTGTGCATCGCGACCCCGCCTTTCTCGCATGCTCTGAACTTGTCGATGAGGTAAAAGCGCGCTTACCTATTTGGAAGTATCAAGTTTTCGCCGATGGAACCAACCAATGGGTCAACTGCGCATGAACACTCTCATCGATTCATTCGGCCGCAGGCACAAAGATTTAAGAGTTTCACTGACAGACAAATGTTCTTTGCGCTGTATCTACTGTATGCCGGAAAATTTCTCAGGGTGGCAGAAATCTGACCATCTGCTTAACACCAACGAACTTATGAGTGTTATTAGTGCCGCAGTGTCAGTTGGAATTAAGGAAATACGCCTTACTGGGGGAGAGCCGCTACTGCGTCCCGATATCGTAGATATTGTTTCAAGAATCTCTGCACTCCCAAATGCACCAAAACTTTCACTAACCACAAATGGATTGCGCCTAGCCGAACTTGCAAGACCGCTCAAAGATGCAGGACTCGAACGGATCAACGTGAGTCTCGATACGCTAGACCGAGATAACTTCAAAAAACTTACCCATAGAGATCGTATCGATGATGTTTTTGCCGGACTTAAATCAGCTCGCGATGCTGGACTAATGCCAATCAAGATCAACGTGGTGCTTCTTCGCGGAATTAACCATAAAGAAGCCCCTGCATTGTTGAAATGGGCGATGAATGAAGGATTTTCAATGCGATTTATCGAACAGATGCCATTGGATGCTGGGGGAATATGGGATCGAACCACAATGGTTACAGCTAAAGAAACTATGACTTCGTTACTACCACATTTTGAATTATTCCCCGTGCCGGATCGTGGTTCCTCGCCAGCCGAGGAGTTCTACATTAATGGCACGTTAGAAACTGTCGGAATAATTGCTAGCGTCACTCAACCTTTTTGCGGTGCTTGTGATCGTCTGCGTTTAACTTCTGATGGACAGCTTCGATCATGCCTTTTCTCTTTAGAAGAAATGGATTTACGTAAGGTATTACGCAACCC